>ENA-ORSC01000735-ORSC01000735.1-human-gut-metagenome-genome-assembly--contig:-NODE-735-length-25083-cov-11.089979_pt1 | contig 25083 bp, 20 predicted proteins | sample MGYA00242178_ERZ509140 | MGnify/ENA primary metagenome ERZ509140 (study PRJEB26280, sample SAMEA2338681) | human gut metagenome | biome: human gut; feature: human-associated habitat; material: faeces... | reverse complement strand
ACCGGGGGCTTCTGACGCATGAGGAAACGAGCGCCGTACAGGGAAAACCCTGGGTTCGCCCGGAAGAGGCGCTCGGGATCTCCGGCTTCCGCCTCGACCCTGCACCGCTGGCGTCGGATACGCACTCGACCCATTTTTATTCCTGGGCAGAAGACGGCGGAGCCCAAACTGAACACAGTTCATAAGGATGACACAAAGATCTATACCGAGCAAAACGTACAGGCTGAATAAACAAAACGAGCAGCGGCGCAAAACAACGCCGTTGCTCCGGCGCGTATTAGGGCTGCCTCCGGCTTTTGAAATGGGACATATCAAATTACGAATAGACGGTCCGCAAAAGAAGAATGAACGGTTTGATAAGATTTTATCGATAAGTATTGACCGGTATCCGGTGGATATGCTATGATTTTTTTGGATTAAAAAATGCTATTTATATCAAAAAATAGAATAAAAAGATCAGAAAAGCAGAAGGAGTGAGCCAGCCTTGAGCAGATTGGATATCAAAACCGCAAGCAAGGCCCAGACGGTCGTTGACCGCCTCTACAAGGACATGGAACGCAGGATCGCGTCCAGTCCTCCGGGCCTGTGTCCCATCGATATGTCGCTGACATTTTTGCAGCTGTGCCACGCGCAGTCGTGCGGCAAATGCGTGCCCTGCCGCATTGGACTTGGCCAGCTGAGCATATTGATGGGGCAGGTGCTCGACGGTACTGGTACGATGCTGACCATCGACACCATCGAAAAAACGGCGCGCGCCATCGTCGCCTCTGCCGACTGCGCCATCGGCCGCGATGCGGCGCAGCTGGTCCTGAGCGGCTTTGAGGGCTTCCGGGACGATTATGTGAACCACGTTCAGCACCACCGGTGCCTCGCGTCGCTGCAGAACCCCGTGCCCTGCGTTTCGCTCTGTCCTGCGGGCGTGGACGTGCCGGGCTATGTTGCGCTGGTGCGCGAGGGGCGGTACGCAGACGCCGTGCGCCTGATTCGCAAGGATAACCCCATGCCGACCGCCTGTGCGTATATCTGCGAGCATCCGTGTGAAGCGCGCTGCCGCCGCAATATGGTCGACGCGCCCGTCAATATCCGGGGCCTCAAGCGCTATGCAGTCGACCACGCAGGGGATGTTCCGAATCCTGCCTGTGGGAAGTCGACCGGCAAGCGCGTCGCCATCATCGGCGGAGGCCCGAGCGGCCTTTCCTGCGCGTATTATCTGCGCCTCATGGGGCACAGCGTGACGATCTTTGAGGAAAAGAAACAGCTCGGCGGTATGCTCCGCTACGGCATTCCCGCCTACCGCTTCCCACGTGAAAAGCTTGACGCGGAGATCGAGTCCATTTTGTCCACCGGCGTTGAGGTACATACCGGCGTGACGATCGGAAAGGACATTTCCTTTGAGCAGCTCCACAAGGACTACGACTGCCTGTATGTCGCCATCGGCGCGCATACGGACAAAAAAACCGGCATTCCCGGCGAGGGCAGCAAAAACGTCATGTCCGCTGTCGAAATGCTGCGCGCCATCGGTGATGATGTGATGCCGGACTTCACCGGCAAGCGCGTTGTGGTCATCGGCGGCGGCAACGTCGCAATGGATGTGACAAGAAGCTCCGTCCGTCTGGGTGCTTCGAGCGTCACCTGCGTCTATCGCCGCAGAATTGCGGATATGTCCGCGCTTCCCGACGAGGTGCAGGGCGCAATTGCCGAGGGTGCGGAGATCCGCGAGCTTTCTGCGCCGGTGCGCATCGAGGCAAACGAAGCGTGCGAGGCCGCCGCCCTCTGGGTGCAGCCGCAGATCATCGGCCTTGCCGACAAGTCCAGACGGCCTCGCCCGGACGCGGCAGACCAGCCAGAAGAACGCATTCCGGCGGACATCATCGTCGTCGCCATCGGGCAGGGCGTGGAGATCGCGGGTTTTGAGCAGGCCGGTATCCCCATCAAAAGGGGAACGTTTATGGCCGAAAGCTCCAGCCAGATCGACAACATGGAAAACGTCTTTGCCGGCGGCGACTGCGTGACCGGCCCGGCCACCGCCATCCGCGCCATCGCGGCAGGCAAGGTCGCGGCGGCCAATATCGACGAGCAGCTCGGCTTCCACCATGAGATCCGTACCGATGTGGAGATCCCTGCGCCGCATCTGGACGTCTGCCCCGCGCGCGGCCGCGTCAACACCAAAGAGCGTGAGGCAGCCCAGCGCAAATGTGATTTTGAAGACATTGAATGCGGCATGACGCACGAAGAAGCCTGCGCGGAGAGCGGACGCTGCCTGCGCTGCGACCACTTTGGCTATGGCATCTTCAAAGGAGGGAGGACGGAAAGATGGTAACGCTTGTCATTGGCAACAAAACTGTTTGCGTGCCGGAAGGAACCAGTATTCTTCATGCAGCGCGCGAGGCGGGGATTGAAATACCGACGCTCTGCTATCTCAAGGATCTCAACGAGATCGGTGCCTGCCGCATCTGCATGGTCGAGGTCGAGGGACAGGAAACGCTTGTCGCCGCGTGCGACAACGAGGTGCATGCGGGCATGGTCATCCACACGAACTCTCAGAAGGTGCGCATGACGCGCCGCGTCAATCTGCAGCTTCTTCTCAGCCAGCACGAGGTCAACTGCGTCAAGTGTACGCGCAGCGGAAACTGCAAGCTGCAGAAGCTCGCCAACGACTATAATCTGCTCGGCGCGCCCTATCAGAAAAAGCTGCGTCCGGCGCCGGTCGACTATTCCGCGCCCATTTTGCGCTTTGAAAACCGCTGCGTCAAGTGCATGCGCTGCGTGCAGGTGTGTGATAAGATGCAAGGCGTCCATATCTGGGATCTGGTTGGCACCGGCTCCCGGACGACCGTCGGTACGGCAAAGGCGGACAGCCTTTCCCAGTCCCTCTGCACCTATTGCGGCCAGTGTGTGACCCACTGTCCGGTCGGTGCATTGGAGGAGCGCGACGATACCGACCACGTCTACCGCATGCTCGCCGATCCCACCCTCACGACCGTCGTACAGGTTGCACCTGCTGTCCGCGCGGCGTGGACAGAATATTTTGGTCTCTCACCCGAACAGGCCGCGCCGGGCGTTCTGGCTTCCGCACTGCGGGAGCTGGGCTTTGATTATGTATTCGACACCAATTTCAGTGCCGACCTCACCATCATGGAAGAGGGCAGCGAGTTCATCGAGCGCTTTACGCACAGAGATGTGTATTCCTGGCCGATGTTTACCTCCTGCTGTCCCGGTTGGGTGCGGTTCGTAAAGGGGCAGTTCCCGCAGTTTGCAAAGAACCTCTCTACCGCGAAATCGCCGCAGCAGATGTTCGGTGCGGTGGCCAAAAGCTATTTCGCAGAGAAGATCGGCGTCGCCCCCAAGAACCTTCGCGTTATCTCCGTCATGCCGTGCACGTCCAAAAAGGCAGAGGCGGCGCTTCCCACGATGAAGGATGCATGCGGCGACCCCGATGTCGATGTGGTCATCACCACGCGCGAGCTCGTGCGGATGCTCCGCTGCTCGATGATCGACCCAGCGTCCTTGGAGGAGAGCAGCTTCGATTCGCCGCTCGGCTCCGGTACGGGCGCGGCGGTGATCTTCGGCGCGACCGGCGGCGTCATGGACGCGGCGCTTCGCAGCGCGTACTATCTTGTGACCGGTGAAAATCCGGACCCCGATGCCTTTACTGCTGTGCGCGGCATGCAGGGCTGGAAGGAAGCGAGTTTCGACATTCCCGGTGCAGGCACGGTCCGCACGGCAGTTGTGAGCGGTCTCGGAAACACCAGAAAGCTTCTGGAGACGCTCCAGTCCGGCAGCGTACAGTATGACTTTGTGGAGATCATGGCATGTCCCGGCGGATGCGTCGGCGGCGGCGGTCAGCCGATTCACGACGGCGAGGAGTGCGCCGAGGCGCGCGGAAATGTCCTGTGGAGACTTGACTACAAGATGCCCCTTCGTTTCTCGCATGAAAACCCCGATGTGCAGGCGCTTTACAAAGAGTATCTCGGAAAGCCGCTGTCCGAACGTTCTCACCATCTGCTGCATACCGATATCGAAGCCTGGCAGATGCCGCAGGAGCTTTGATTGGCGCTGCTTTCAAGGGCACAGCACAAATACGAATATGCGGGACAAGCTTGCCTTGTCCCGTATGTTTTATGTTGGTATTGCCGCTTCAGCCACTGCACAAATTTCCTCTGTGAGATCTTGGTCGCTCTCGCACTTCTCTTTTTCCTTCTGCGCTTCCTTACTCCACGCGGAACATACTTTCTGCTAAATTTTTCCTACGCGAATCCACGCGAAGCGGCGCATGTACTCACGACGATAGATTTTGAGCAACTCGTCCTGTGCGTGACTTTGCACATACTGCCGCATAGCGCCGACCTCCTTGCAGGTGCGGCCACGGCTATCGAACATGCGGCTACAATATTCCGTGCTGCCGTGAACCGTGAGCGCAAAATATCTGCCGCAGCTTTGCAGATGCGCATGGAAATTCTTTGTCAGACGCACCCGCGCATGGAAAAGTCGACATCAGTCATGCTTGCGTTCAGCGCCGTCTGGAGCAGGCGTTTGGATTTGCTGATGCATAGTCGCCAAATTGCCTGGAACGTGCGCCAATTCCCTGTGTGGCAGAAGCTTCGTTGGATTTTTTGCAATCCGGTGTCGCCAGTTTTAATCTATCGCTCCATTCCAGCCACAGATAGAAGAAATACGGATGCATGTCCTTCGAAATCATCCAGAAGTTTCTGCACTAGGGTGTATCTGAAAACAGCGCTTGGATGTGCAAAATGCCGAAAGCGACGCAGATCGCAGCGACCATACCGACCTAAACGTCCACAGCCTGCGCCACACGGCGGCAAGCCTGTTCATCGCCAGCGGCACGGACGTCGGCACGGTTGCCGGACTCTTAGGACACAGCCAGCCATCGACCACGTTGAATATCTACACCCACGCGTTCGATAAGAACAAGAAAGCCGCCAGCCAGATTATGCAAAGCAGCTTGGAGATCTGAGCTATCTCCCGAAAAGCTCTGTCCGGTTGCGCTACGCTGTAAAAGCAGATAATTTGAACAATTTTATATAAAAAATGCCGTGAAATCATACGCTTTCACGACATTTTGGTACGCCCGACACGATCCGAACGTGCGACCTACAGAGTCGGAGTTTTCAGGCATTAACGGATAAAATGCTGTGTTTTCAAGGGTTGTACGGTTTTTAACGAGAACAGCCAGCTTCTCTGAACTTTACGAAAACCATTGAAAACACTGGGAAAATTAGCTTTTTCGGTTTTGCGGATGGTAGTAGTCAGATGCAAATTATGGTTTTGGCTGAGTGATTCGCTTTTGCTGCAGCTCTGCGCGGAGGAGAATGCCGAGTGTCAGGCAGAAGTCCGGGTTTTTGAGGTCGCAGCCGAGCATCTGTGTGATGTGGGCGAGGCGATCCAGAAGGGTCGAACGGTGCAGATAGAGCGCCGCCGCCGTTTTGGTCACGGAGAGGTTATTATCGAGATAGACGCGCAGCGTCTCCAAATAGGAGACCTGCGAATTCTCGTCGTGCGCCTTCAGCTTTTTCAGTCCGTCCGGGTAATAGACCCACGAAGGTCTGCCTGCCAGCGCACCGGAGAGAAGCTGCGGCAGCAGATAGTCCTGAAAGTAAAAGACTGGGCAGCTTCCGTCCTGCAAAAGTCCGTTTTGCAGCGCGCTGGACGCTTGAAACCACGCCTGATTTGCCTCGTACAGATTGGAAAACGCGCCGGATACGCCGCAGATCAGGCCAAGTTTGTCCAAAAGCGGCAGCAGCTGCGCCGTCGTCTCGCGCTCGGCCTGCGCGGCGGGCAGAAACGCGGCGACGGTGCTTTCAAACTCGAATGCCATCGCGCCGGGGTGCCGTTCCTCCAGTGCGGCGGACAGATACGCACCGGGCAGGGGCGCCGCGCCATGCTTCGGCTGGAGGCGAACGCAGACCCAGTCCGTTTTTCCGTTTTCCTGACTGAGCGCCCGCCGCAGCTCAAAATCGACCGGCTGCCCGGCAATGACGCTGCGCAGCGCGCGGCGGACAGCGGAACGGGTGCTGGCGAGTACCGGATTCTGCTGGATCGCCTGCCGCAGGAGCTTGACGAGGAAAACCGCCAGCGCGCGGTCGGAATCCCGCAGCGGGCGGAACGCCTCGAACACCGTCAGGCAGCCGAGATATTCCTCCTGATCGAACACATTGACCGACAGCGTCCGCGCGCCCTGCAGCTCCAATAAGAGCGGTTCATGGACATGGGTGGAAAGGTCGTGCAGGGACAAAAACGTCGCCATTTTCTCCGCGTCAAACGTCTCGGTATCCAGCCGGATACCGAGATTTTTTTGAAAATATCCCTCGTCTGTCACAGCAAGATACCGGAAGTCCGAACCGATCAGCAGCATGGGGTTTGAAAGAATGCTGCGGCTGATCTCCAGCATCTGCGGCAGGCTCGCGCCGTGGCGGAGGATGTGCCAGAGGCGCTCCTCCCACGCCTCGTATCGGTCAAAAATATGCTGCACCAGATTGAAGACCCGGAAAATGTCCGTGTCTGCCTCGACCACGATCACGCTGCACCGGTCATAGAACGCCGCCAGGTTCCAGTGCTGTCCGAGGCAGACGAGGCACACATTTTCGCGCAGCGACGGCCGTGCGGGCAGATGGTCGGCGGAGCAGACGTAGACGCGGTTTTTCTCAAACGTCTGCGTCCGGTCGAGATAAAACTCCGGGCGGCTCAGCGTCAGCTCCAGACTGCCCGCGCCGTGCAGCTCGACGGTCTTCAGTTCCTCTTTCAGCCTCCAATAGAGAATGTCCGCGCACAGCTTCATGGGATCTTCCTCCAATTTCTTTTCTGCTTTTTATTATAATCCGACGGAAAGTGGCTGTCAACGAAGCACCCGTACAATTTGTATGGGTGCTTTACTATTTGCCGCTTAAATAGTGGTATTGCACAAAATCTGCACATACAAATTGTATGATTTGCTTCCATACAAACTGTACGGCACAAAGCGGCAAAAACCGCGCAATTTGCAGCATTTCCGCGGCATGGGGTATTTTCTATAATAAGGGTAACGCAGAAAAAGAACTAGGAGGAATACCATGCTAAAGGAAAAACTGGAGCAGCGGAAATGCTTCCCGACCGCGTGGGGCAAGCTCATCACGGAGGAAGAAGCCTACCGGCAGCTCAACCGCCAGATCGCGGCCATGACCGCGAATCTGTTTCAGGTCATGCGCATCTTCGAGCCGAGCTGGGAAAAGCGCACCGAGGCCATCTGCGACATCGCCAACATGATGAACATGGCGGTCGCGGGCACGCCGGAGGAACAGAAGGACTACGTCAACGCTTCGCTCTACGAGGCGTTCAACATCCCGGAGCTGTGCGAAAAATCGAGCTGGCTCGGCGGCATCACCGGCGACTCCGGCGACGAGTGGGAGAACATGGCGGGCCGCGTCGTGCAGTTCACGCGCAATCGCGTGGAAAAGGAGCTTGATACCTGTCCGTGGGACATTGTCGGCAGCGAGCTGTGCAACATGACGACCAGTATGTTCACGGCAAACTTTGACTTGGCTTCGTCTAAGGGCACGGAGAACGAGGTCGCACTCAACATGTGTCAGGCGCGCGGCTGCGGCAACAAGCACTGCCGTGTGGTAGCAGAGCGCCGCGATGTGTATAACCTCCCAAAGCAGGGGTGGCTCGATCATATGCAGCAGCCTGTCGATCCCATCCACGACACGCCGCGTGAGCGCATGGTGAAGGAAGGCCAATGCCTGCGCAACGGCCAGTACACGCAGAACTTCGGCGAAGAAACGTCGCTCGAAAAAGCCTATCACTGGGTCGCGCAGATGGGCTGGGTCTGGTCGATCCAGTTCCCAATGATGGCCATCAAGGATATGGCCCCCGACGAGGATGAATTCCTGCGCGTGTTCCGCATCGTCTTTGCCACGGCCGGCAAGAATCAGTTCATCGATCCCTTTGCCAAGGAGGGCCTGCGCAGCTATCTCGGCGTGCCGCACGAGATGGACGAAAACGACGGTCGTATTCTGGGCGGCTACATCCGCTATATGCTCGATGTGCAGCAGGTGCCGTATGAGATGGTGCGCTGGACGAAGGACGAGACGTGGATCAAGGTCAAGAGCGAGGACTTCACAGCCCGCTATGAGATGGCCCCGCTCGACGAGCTGGTCGACGCCTACGAGGCGCAGTGGAACGGCGCGGCGAAGACGCTCGTCAGCCCGGAATGGTCGTGCGTGATCGAAGACCGCGACGAGGAAGATATGCTCATCAAGGTCATCCGCAAGGAAGACCTGCGGATGCTGTAAGGAGGTGCTTGGATATGCTGTTTAAGGAAGACAAAGTCGCACGCGCCGACGCCGAGGCCATCCGTAGAGGCGTGGGCTTCTACCGCTGGACGCACGATCTCGTGGAGATCACCGGCAAGGACGCGCTGGAGGTCCTGCAAAAAATTTATATCAGCGACATTTCCAAGGTCGCGGTCGGGCGCTCGAAATACACCGCTTCGCTGGACGAAAACGGTGAAGTCATCGACGACGTGATCGTCATGCACATGGCGGACGGCCTGTACTGGGTCTCCGACCTCTACGGTCCGCGCCTGCTGCCGTGGATCGAGCAGCACAAGGGCGGGGCCGATATCCACGCAAAGATCATCACCTATGACTGGGATATGTACGCCGTGCAGGGCCCGGACAGCCTCAAGGCGATGAACGCCATGCTGGACGCGCCGGTTGACGATCTCAAGCGCTTCGGCATCTGCGAACGCAAGCTCGGCGGCATTCCCGTCTACATCCACCGCTCCGGCTTCACCGGCGAAAACGGCTATGAAATTTACTCCGCATTTGACAAGAGCGCAGAAATCCATGATCTGGCACTGAAGGCAGTCGAGGCCATCGGGGGGCGCGAGCTTCAGACGCTCGAGGTCTACGTCCGCTCCATCCCGATGGAAAAGGGCTTCGCGCTCAAGCAGGATTTCAAGCACCTGAGCCCGTATGAGTGCGGCCTTGGCTGGGCCGTCGCCGCCGACAAGGACTTTATCGGCAAGGAAGCGGCACTCGCGCGCAAGGAGTACCCGAAATACCGTATGGTCGGTCTGGAATTCTCCCGCGAATCGACCGAGGACATCTCCATCTGGGAGCGGGTATACTGGTACGGCGTTGAGGTCGGCCGCTGCGCGCAGACCATCTACGGCTACACCGTGGACAAAAACATCGGCTTTGCCACCGTTCGCGCGGACGTGCCCGACGGCGCGGAGCTGACCGTCGGCTGCAACGATTCGCCCGCTGTTGTCGTAAACAAGGTTTTCTGCTGAGGAGGACATTATGGGAAGATTAGATGGTAAAGTCTGCATCGTGACCGGCGCTTCCGCCGGGATTGGCCGTGCCACGGCGGAGCTGTTCTGCCGCGAGGGCGCGAAGGTCGTGGCGGTCGCCCGCCGCGAAGAACGCCTGAAGGAGTTGGCCGAGGAATGCAAGGATGCTCCCGGTGAAATGACGTGGTACGCGGGCGACGTCGGCGACCCGGCGGCAGCCGTGGGCATGGTGAAAAAGGCAGTCGAGACGTTTGGACGGCTGGACGTCGCGGTCAACTGCGCGGGCGTGATGGACGACAACACGGCCATCGCCGATATGTCCGACGAAATGCTGGAAAAGACATTCCGCATCAATACGTTCGGCCTGATGTACGGCCTGCGCGAGGAATGTAAGCAGTATCTCGCGCAGGGCGATGGCGGCGTGATCGTCAACATCTGCTCCGTCGGCGCAACGCACCAGACCGCGGGCGCGGCCTACTGCGCGAGCAAGGGCGCGGTGCTGGCGGCGACGAAGAACACGGCGTTCATGTACATGGAGGAGGGCATCCGCTGCAACGCGCTCTCGCCCGGCGGCGTCGTGACCGATATCCCGCTGGTCATGCCGCCCGCCGACGAGTTCGGCTTCGGCAGGACGAGTAAGCTCCTGGACTTCTCCGGCGAGCTTGCCATGCCGGAGGACTTGGCGGACGCGATTTTGTTCCTTGCCAGCGACCAGTCCCGCTATGTAAACGGCGAAGAACTCAAATGCGACGGCGGCTGGACGTGCTTCTGAGAGAATACAAACGAAAACACAGCACAGGCGGCCCATACAGAGCCGCCTGTGCCGTATCCAAATCAGGGAGTCACACATGAAGAAAACAATTACGGTCGTGACAGGCGGTCACGGCGGCATGGGAAAAGGCGATCTGTAAGGAACTCGGAAAAACGTCCGTGATTGTGCTGGCGGGGCGCAACCTCGCAAAGATGGAAGCGGCAAAAGCGGAGCTGGACGAGCTTGGCGTGGAGAGCCACCTTTGCAAAACGGACATCGCGGATCGGGCGCAGGTGCAGGCACTGGCGGCGTTCGCCGCTTCGCTCGGCGACGTGAAGCAGATCATCCACACCTCCGGCGTTTCGCCAAGCGACACGGCAACGGAAAATATCATTAAAAACAACGCGGCCGGTACGGTCAATATGGTCGAGGCATTCTATCCGGTGCTGGCCGAGGGCGGCGTGATAATCAATTTCTCTTCCGTCGCAGCCTACACCATGCCGCAGACGGACGAATGGACACAGGCATTCGAGGCATGGAACGAGCCGGATTTCTATGACCGGCTGCTGGCGCTGGCCGGGGAAGCGGAGGACGAGGAGGGCGAGTTCTTCCGTGCGGGTCTCGCCTACGCCATGTCCAAGAAGTTTGTGATCTACTTCACGCAGAAAAATGTCTCCCGATTTGCGGAAAAGCACTGCCGCATCCTGTCGATCTCGCCCGGCTGCTATTTCACGCCCATGCACCAGAAGCTCATCGACAATCAGCCGGAGACGGCGGAAAACCAGCTCGAGCTGATCCCCGCCGGGCGGCTGGGGTCATCCGTATGAGATGGGCGCGCTGACGGTGTTCCTCTGCTCGTCCGGGGCCGGGTACATCAACGGTGTGGACATTCTCACCGACGGCGGCCAGAACGCCGGAATCTTCGTCCCTCAAATTTAACAGACACGTAAAATGGGCGGCGCTCCAATCGGAGCGCCGCCCGTTTTGAAGGGATGAGGCGTGTAAGATCAATTATTCGATCGCCTGAAGCTCCTTATCCAGATCGTCCAGATGGGGCTTGAGGAACGCCGACTGCGGGAAGCTGGCGAGCTTGCGCAGCGTCAGACCGCCGACGAGTTTCATCTGCGGGTTCTTGGAAGCATCGGGGCTGTACTTGTCCAGAACGGCTGCTGCCGCCGGATTCTTCAGAATGTCCTTTACCTTGCTGTCGAGAGAAAATGCCATGAGAGTAACCTCCTCTTTCTTTGATTCTCTGCTATTATTTTAGAGAATCCTGCGAAAAAAGGAAATCCTGCAAACTGGCGGATATCCCACGCTGTCATCCGTTTGAATTGCGGGGCAGACGCATTCCCTCCGCAGCGGATATTTCCGATATAGCCACTGCATAAACGCATCCTTCGAGATCTTATCGCCGCGGTTGCAAGCACGCGGGGGTTTGCGGCAATCCCTATAGCCGCAGGCCCTCGATATCCTTGACGCGGGACAAAATCATATTGCAGCTGCAGCTGACCACGCCGGGCAAAGTATCAATGACTGTGCGCAGAAACGTCTCCATTTCTTCGCTAGAGGCTGCAACAGCGTGGACGTGCAGCTTGTCTTTTCCCGTCACGCGGTAGATCTGCGTGACGGGATTGTTTTGATGCAAGATCTCTGTGACCTCCGCCAGATCGCGCGGTGCTGTCTCGATTTCAAAATAGCAGGAGACTGTGCCGCTGATCTTCTGGGGATTGATAACGGTCGTATATTCCTCAATAATTCCCTTCTGCTCCAAAGCCTGTATCCGGGCTTTTACTGCGACTCTGGAGATTCCAATTTTATCACCAATATCAGAATAGGAACTGCGTGCGTTTTCTATCAGCAGCCGCACGATCTTCTGATCCAAGCTGTCCAGTCTGTCCAAATACATATTGCGCCCTCCGTGAGTCATAATTCTTTCCCTCATGATGCAAAGCAGCTTGGAGATCTGAGCTATCTTCCGAAAAGCTCTATCCGGTTGCGCTATGCTTCAAAAGCTGAAATTCAAACAAATTCATATAAAAATTCCGTGAAATCAGATGATTTCACGGAATTTTTGGTACGCCCGACACGATTCGAACGTGCGACCTACAGAGTCGGAGTTTTCAGGCGTATCCTGATAAAATGCTGTATTTTCAAGGACTGTGATGTTTTCGGTGAAAACATCCCGTTCCTCTGAATTTTATGAAAACCATCGAAAACACTGGACGGACCGACTTTTAGGATTTTATAAAAGATAGTAGTCAAACAGTAGTCAGGATATTGCTGAGCACGGAATATGAAGAACACGCTGCTTGCAGAATTTCGCAAGCAGCGTGTTTTTTGAATCGAGGTGCTTATGTTATGCACCGAGCGTCACAGCACGGACTGCTTCGATCAACTCGACTGCCTTGTCTCGAGACACAAACGCGACCGATTCACCGTCCACGCAGGCGATACAGCTTTCGCCGTCAAGACGGTAGAGCGTCAGCGTGAAGGTCGGGAAGTCTTTGTTATCGAGATGCAGCGTCAGGGAAATTTCCTCCTGACCGGTGGGCGCTTCGTCCGTGAAGCTCGTTGCTGACAGGGCGCGAAGGGCATAGCTGAAATCGAAGATGTCAAATTCCGTGTCCTGATACGTCCAAGTACCTTCCACATCCGCATCGTCTTCGTCCTCAGGCGGGTTGTAGGTAAAGATGTAATCTTCACCTTCCAGTGTCACATCAATGGAGGTCACGGTATCAAAATCCGCCGTAAAAATCTTCTGATGGCGCAGCGCGTCATAGGAAACATCCGTCAGAGCGTCAAATTCCGACTGCGTGATCTGGTAGACGATCTGAGAATCACCGACACGCGCGTAGCACGTCACGTCTGGAAGCACGTCTTCTTCGTTCGCAATCGCTTCTTCATACGCCGCCAGCTCCTCCGGGTTCTGCGACAGATGCAGAACCAGCGTACCGGAATCCGTTTCGTTCCCGTCTTCATCCGAGCTGCTGTAGTCGAGGGTAATGGCCAGCGCAGGCTCATCCAGCCCGAAGGTCTCCAATTCTTCGTCCGTGACATTGTAGCTCACATAATTTGTCAGATCGAGCTCGTGCAGCGAAGTCAGCCACTCGGTGATAACAGCCGTGTCCAGCGGCTTACCGTCCGTGAAGTACACATCGTCCGCGCAGATGCTCTTGGTCTCCTCGTCATAGCTGATGGTATAGTTTTCACTGCCTGTGAACGCGATTTGCTTCGCCGTGTCAAATTCCGGAATGGTATCGTCGAGGATCATATCCCGCAGGACCGAGTCAAATTCATCCAGAGGATCATGGCTGACCAGATATACCTTGCCATCCCCGATAGAGACATACCGCTGCTCGTCCATTTTGCTGAAGTCACCAAGCTCAACGGTATAGCTTTCCTCACCTGCGGTAATATGGATCGTACAGATCGGCTCGTCAAGGCCGTACTGAGCGTAGTCCTCTACATCGTCAATGGCAAATGCAGCCGCAAAGGATGTAAATTGTTCCAGCAGGTCATTGATCTTTTCCTCGTCCACAGGGAAGGCGTTATCATCGTCATAGACCCACGTTTCGTCTTTGGTAAAGGAAAATGTTCCGCTTTCATTCGTCCATGAAAGAGCGGTAACGCTGTCCGTGGGAATTTCCAGTATCACTTCGCCGCTGTTTTTGATCTGCTCTTTCTTCTCCTCATAGCGGCTGACGGCAAATGCGGCGATGCAGACCACAAGGAGAACGCCAAGCAGTGCATAGAGTTTTGTTGCTTTACGCATGACGCTTTTTCCTCCTGTCAATCACAGTAAATACGCCGTACAGCACAAAGGCTGCCGGAATTACGCCGATCATCCATGTTTTGAGCATCGCTGCCGCCGACTCGGAGATCGTCAGGTAGTTATAGCTCAGGCTCTTGCTGCGGATGGAGACGGCCTCGCGCTCGCCCATCAGGGCGGAAAGTGCGTTCATGGCAAGGTCAAGGTTTGCACCAGAAGAATAGGCGTTGTATGATTCTTCCAGGAAATAGTTGGACGAGAACCAGATCAGTTGCCCGTCGCTGCCGGTGTCTACAGAAACCGCCACGGCAAACGGGCCATCAATGTCATCTTCCTCTTTTTCATAGGTGTCCAACTGGAAACCGGCAATTTTGCTGAAAGAGTCATACGAGGTAGTCAGTAATGCCGTTGCAGAACTGCCGGTAATGGTAAGGCCCTGCGCAATGGGGATGATGGCATAGTAGTTTTCTTCCAGCAGCGGATCGGTGATCTCGCTGGAGGAAATATCCGGCAGAAGGATGTACGGCTGCTGGAAGGCGTAATGTTCCCGGTCAGTATCAACGACAAGACCGTCCGCAGCCTCTACACCGTAGCTTTCCAGTACGCTGTAAAGATTCGTGAGCGTACCGTTTTCCGTCGGACCTGCGATCACAAGCAGCTTGCCGCCAGCTTCCAGATAGTCCTCCAGAAGCGTCGCTTCTTCGTCAGAAATATCGCTCTCTGGCGCATAGATCAGCAGCGCGTCCGCGTCCTCCGGAATTTCATCGGTATTGAGCAGAGAGAAGCTTTCTAGATTCATGTTTTCCTTCTCGATCTGCGTCTGGAACTCCGAGGGCAGCTTCGCCTCGCCGTGTCCATCGAGCAAATAGAGCTTCGGTAGCTCATCGGAGATCACATAGTCGATGGCCGACGTGATCGCGCCCTCGCCGTCAAAGGAGTAGACATAGGAATATGTCGTATAGTCCACATCTGTCAGATAAATGTCGTTGTAGGAAATATACCGGCTTTTCTCGCCGCACTCGACGATAAGGCTGTTGTTCGGTACATCTTCGTCGGTATATTGTGCGGTGAATGTCGGATAGACGTCCGGATTCTTTTTGGTCACGGTAATGTGCGAGGACAGGCTTTCGTATTTGCCGAGCAGATTCTCGATCACCTCGTCCTCTTTATCGGACTGCACGACCCAATAAATCGTAACGTCTTTCTCAAGATTATTGACCACGACCTTTGTGCTGCTTGTGATGGAGTAGAGCTTGGTCGAGCTGATGTCCAGCTTCGTGAGCGCCGTGGGAAGAACCGAGGCAAGAATATTCACCGCGATCAAGATCGCCAGCACAACGGCGGTCACGGCTAAGGCATACGAGCCGCCCTTAGCCGCGATGCGGCGCTGCAGCTTTTGGTGCTTCATCAGTTGTACCTCCGTTTCTCCAGAGACTGCACGGTCAAAAACAGGCCGAGCGCGATGACGGACGCATAGAAGACCAGCGCCGTCAGATCAAACACGCCGTTCACGAACGTCGTGAAGCGGTCAAAGAGCGAGAGCTTCTGCATGAGCTTCGGCAGCAGATTTTCAAAGCTGTCGCCGAGGAAATAATAGCAGCCCAGCACGACCACAATCAAACCGGCACCCACGCCGAAAGAAATCGCGTTGTTTTTCGTCAGCACCTTCACGATCACGCCGACAAGTGCCGCCAGCACGCACAGCGCGACGGCAGAACCGAGGCTGGTCGAAGACACCTGTTCTGCCAAAGACACGCTGAAGTAGTTGAACAAACACAGCACGATGGCAATACCCGCCGCGAAGCCCTGATTGTCGGTCAGCGACGAAATGAACATTCCAATCGCAATGAGCGCCGCGCCCATCACAAAGAACGCAAAAATGGAACCATACGCGCCCGGCAGATACACCTCGCCGTACTGCGCAAAAATCATCGGGTAGACAGCGATAATTGCCATCGGCAGGAAGAACATCGCAAGAAGAGACAGATACTTTCCGCCCACGATCTGCCAGGTAGTGAGCGGCAGGGAGTATAACAGCTGGTCGGTCTTCTGCTTGCGCTCTTCTGCAAACGAGCGCATGGTGAGCACCGGGATAATGACCACCAGAATGACGGAAATGTAGTTAAGCGCATACTCAAAATTTGCCACCGATGCCTGAATGTTGTAGATCATCGCGCCCACGCCGACAATGCAGAGAAGCGCCGCGCAGAATAAATACACCGTCAGCGAGTTGAACGCGCTGCGCGGCTCGTGCTTGAGAACTGCAATCATTGTTCTGCCGCCTCGCTTTCCGTTTCAGATTCCCCCGGCGCTTCCGCTTCTTCCGCCGCGCCGGACTCCGTGAGTTCGAGGAACACGTCCTCAAGATTTGCCTTTTTCATCCGCATTTCAATGACAGGAAGCCCCTGCACCGCAAAGGCCAGCGTCAGCTTTCCGCAGACAGCCTTGGCATCTTGTCCTTCTACAAGATTTGCCGTCACGCTGCAAATGCCGCCCGTTTCGGAAATGTCCCAACCGGACAAGCCATCGAGCTGCGCGAGAATTTCTTCGGCTGGTTCTTTTCCAGCTTCAACCTGAAATGTAATTCCGCTCGACGCCGTCAGCAGCTTTTCGAGATTCTCCGGCGTGTCGAACGCAACGAGCCTGCCCTTGGAGATAATGAGCACCTGCTCGCAGACCGCCTGCACCTCGGAAAGAATATGGGAGCTGAGGATGATCGTATGGGTTTTACCCAGTTCTTTCATGAAATCGCGTATTTCAATGATCTGGATCGGGTCAAGACCGACGGTGGGTTCGTCCAGAATGATGACCTGTGGCTTTCCCAGAAGTGCCTGTGCGATCCCGACTCGCTGGCGATAACCCTTGGAGAGCGTGCCAATCAGCCGATCACGCACATTCTCAATGCCCGCGCTCTGCACGGCGCTGTCGATCTCCTCCCGAAGCTCTTTTCCGCGCAGCCCCTTTGCCTCGCCTACAAAGGTCAGATACTCCTGCGGTGTCTCGTTTGGATACAGCGGCGGCTGCTCTGGGAGATAGCCGATCAGCTTTTTGGCCGCCTCCGGCTGCTCCAGAATGTCAAAGCCGCCGATCTTCACGGTGCCGTCTGTCGGGGAAAGGCATCCCGTCATAATGTTCATCGTGGTTGATTTCCCCGCGCCGTTTGGCCCCAGAAAGCCGTAGACATGACCGTCCTGAATTTCAAAGGATAGATCATTCACCGCCAGAAAATCGCCGTAATACTTGGTTAGGTGCGAAACCTGAATCATCTGCTATACCTCCTTGCCCTGTTATGCCAGGTATCTTAAAAATCGTAGCGGATGGACTTAAAATGAGCTTGAAAAAGAAAAGGCGATTCCGCAATTTGCTGATAAAGAACGGACTTCAGGAAAAACTCTTCGCACAAGTTGTCGAGCTTCTTACAAAGCGTGGACTGATTCTCAAGAAGGGTACGATTGTGGACTCAACCTTCATCGAAGCTCCATGTTCCACAAAAAACAAGGATAAGAAGCGCGACCCGGAGGCTCATTCCGCAAAAAAGGGTAACACATGGCACTTCGGGTACAAGGCCCATGTGGGAGTTGACCACGAAACAGGTATTGTGCACTCATTGGAAGTTACATCCGCCAACAAACACGACGTCTGTATGGTGGCAGAACTTCTTACCGGAGAGGAGCAGCTTGTCTACGGAGACAGCGGCTATCTCGGAGCCGAGAAGCGCACGGAAGCGGTAACCAGAAACAAATACGGTAAGCGTATTCATTACAAAATCAATCGTCGTCCATCCCAGAACAAGCACAACTCCAATCGATCCAGAGCACAGATCAAGCGCAGAGAGCGCGAAAAATCTTCCGTTCGAGCTAAAGTGGAACATGTCTTTGCTGTTGTAAAGCAACAGCTTCGCTTTCGAAAAACACGATACCGAGGTTTGCGAAAACAGACCGCAAAATTGAATATCCTGTTCGCACTTGCGAATCTGATTCTGGCTGACAGACCATGTCTGGCAGCTTGAGTTAGTGCGCACATGTAGACATTTTAGAGGGGTATCCCGATCATGATTCATGGTCGGGATATTTTTTCTACTCAAAAGGTCATTTGTGCGGTGTTGCCAAAATCAAGATACGGGGTATCTTCACAACTGGAAGATACCCCGTATCTTGATTTAATTTACAATGTGACTTGGAATGTGATCGTGTTACCCGTTTGCTTTGCAGAAATTCTCCCGCCGTGGGCATCCACCGTGGCTTTTGCGATGGAAAGGCCGATACCCGTCCCACTCACGGTATTGGAATGGGATTCATCCGCACGGTAGAAGCGGTCAAACAGGCGGGAGGTATCGGTCTGCGCCGCATCCACAGTGTTAGAGACGGTGATTTCTGCCTTTTTCCCGCTACGTTGCGCCGTCAGGGAAATGCTGCCGCCGTCGGGAGAATATTTGAGGGCGTTGTCCAGCAGGATAGAAACCATTTGCTGAATCGCTGTGCGATCACCAGTCACGCTCAAGCCATCTGCAATATCCTGTGTGTATGTTTTTCCCTTTGCCTGCACAAGAGAAACAAACGGCTCGCTGATCTCCCAGAGTGCGTCGCTGAGAGAAAATTCCGTGCGGACCGGGAACGGATCCTCTTCATCCAGCCGGGAGAGGGTCACAAGATTGGTGATGAGCTTGGACAGCCGTCCTGCCTGCGTCTGGATGTTATGCACCCATTCATCCTCGTCATACTCCAACGCCAACACATCTGCACTGGTGGAGATGGCGGTCAGCGGGGTTTTCAACTCATGGCTGGCGTTCGTGATGAACTGCTTCTGCGCCTCCATGTTTTTGAGATACGGCGTGATTGCCCGCCGCGAAAAAAGAACGACAAGCCCAAACACCACCACAAGGCACACGGCAGCAATAGCCAGCGTGATCCACAGCAGTGACCGCATGGTCTGTATCTCCCGCTCAGAGTTGAGAAACAGCACCACCGTTTCGTCCTCTGTTGTATCGACCAGATAGCGGTAGCCACTTTCATAGCCTTGTGCTTTTCCACTTTCCAATACCGTGTCCGCATAGGTTTCGGCATCACTTTTGGAGATGGACGCGATAAAATCCTGATTCACTCGCAGAACTTCGCCATCTGAAAGATAGTGGACTGCAAAAAAGCGGAGGGAATACTGCACCTCCGGGGAGAAGTGCGACCAATCATCGAAGGGCGGCGTGCCCCGGCCGGGAGAAAACGGCATTTTCTGAGTTTCAGTCTCCATGAGCCGCAGCAGTGCTTCATCCTGCTGGTCCGTCACACTATGATAATTCCACAGATTTACGAAGCACAGAAGCGTCAGGACAACTGCGGTAAACGCCGCCATTGCCGCGCCAATGAAGCGCCAGCGCATCTTTTTCAGCATCGCATCTCCTCCAACGCATAGCCCGCGCCGCGGATCGTCCGAATTTCGATCTCAGCGCCGATCTGCTTGAGCTTTCTTCTTAGAAAGCCAATGTATGTCCAGACAACATCCATCTCTGCCTCGCTGTCAAGGCCCCATACCTTCTCCATCAGGTGTTCCGACGAAAACACCTGCCGGGGATGGCGAAAAAACAGTTCCATGAGCTGATACTCCTTGTTATTCAGCCGCGCTTCCCCCAGAGCAGTTTTCACCAGATATTGGCTGCAATCCAGTGTGACATTTCCAAAACTGAGCATGGACGATGCGTAGGAACTGCTGCGCCGGGTAAGGGCGCGGACACGGGCAAGAAACTCACTGGCGGCAAAGGGTTTGGGCAGGTAGTCGTCCGCACCGGCATCCAGTCCGGCTACCCGGTCTGCTACCTCCGCCTTTGCCGTCAGAAACAGGGCAGGTGTGGTGTTTCCCGACCCGCGGGCGGCTTTTAAGACCTCGATTCCGTCTTTTCCCGGCATCATAATATCCAGCACCAGTGCGTCATAGGTCGTCGCCTGAATATAGTCCAGTGCATCGTTTCCGTTGTGAACCATATCCACAGCGTATTTGTTCTTTTCCAGCATGACCTTCAGCGCACGGGCGATGGTCACTTCATCTTCTGCAATCAGGATACGCATGGCACATCCCTCCAATCTGCGCCTATTCTTGCACAGCAAGTCAAAATGAGCTTGAAATCTCTTTTATGATAGCAGAAGATTGTGACCAAATAAAGTGTCGATATGATGCAGAAGTTCACAAATTTCTTACATACTTTTTCGAGTCCATTTCAGGACGCGGCAGCATACTGCAAAGCAGAAACACGCAGCAACTCATTCATGGCTATAGCAGAAGAAAGCGTGCTGACGGTTACTGTCCACCGTAGCAATGTGCTGAAAGCGGCAGACAAATGACAATCACCGCCCAGCGGTGTTTACATAGAAAGCGCCGGGCAGATGCGCTCTGCTCGGCCTTTTTTCATAGATCGGTGCGTTTTCAAGTACATTTTAGGATGCCTTTGTAGAATGGGGTTTATTCGTTACAACAAAAACAGAAAGGAGTATGACAATGGAGCTTACCGGAAGCTATCGGCATGAACTGAAATATCAAATCAGCCCTGCCGACCACCACGCACTCAGACAGCGGCTCAGAACTGTCATGAAGTGCGATCCGCATACAGGTGCGGATGGGTTTTATACGATACGAAGCGTCTACTTTGATAATTACAAGGACAAGGCGCTGCGGGAAAAAGTCAATGGCGTGCAAAAGCGCGAAAAATTCCGCATCCGCTATTACAACGACGACTTCTCCTTCATTACGCTGGAAAAGAAGATCAAGCACAATGACCTCTGCATGAAGATCGATGCCCCGCTGACCGTCGAGGAATATCGGAGGATTCTCCGGGAACCGGGGCCGTGGATGCTGGAGCATCCGGACGGGCTTGTCCGGGAGCTATACTGCAAAATGAAAACGCAGCAGCTTCGCCCCCCGCGTGCTGGTGTCTTATGTGCGGGAACCGTACATCTACGATGCAGGAAATGTCCGCGTGACCTTCGATTCCCATATCCGGACAAGCCTGTTTCAGCGAGATTTTTCAGATGGCGCGATCTCGGATATCTGTGCGACAGATGCCCCCGGCGATGTGATCTTAGAGGTAAAATATGACGCCTTTCTGCCGGGGATCATCCGCTGTCTGCTGCAATCAGAAGAACTACGCCAGCAGGCGTTCTCAAAATACGGTTCCTGCCGTCGGTTCGGCTAATCATTCATCAATTATCAATCAGTAAGAAGAAAGCAACATGAGCTTCAATGACATTTTCAAATCCAGTTTTTTGGAGAATGTTTCCGAGTTTTCCATCCTTGATACCGTCATCGGTCTGGCCGTTGCGCTGGTGATCGGCTTATTTATTTTTATCATCTACAAGAAAACGCTGACCGGAGTACTATATTCCAGCGGCTTTGCACTGACGCTGGTTGGGCTGTCCCTTGTCACGACGCTGGTCATTATGGCCGTCACATCCAATGTAGTTTTGTCTCTCGGCATGGTGGGTGCGCTGTCCATCGTCCGCTTCCGTACCGCCATCAAAGAGCCGGTGGAGATCGTGTTTCTGTTCTGGTCGCTGGCGGTGGGCATTGTCATCGGTGCAGGCATGATCCCGCTGGCTGTCATCGGCTCTGCCATCATCGGCGTAATACTTCTGCTGTTTGCCAACCGCAAGATTCACAACAATCCCTACATCCTTGTGATGAACTGCGCAGACGAAAAAACGGAAAAAGCCGCACTGGATATCCTCGGCAAAGACACCGAGCACTACATCGTCAAATCCAAAACCATCACGACTGCCGGAATTGAGCTGACAGCGGAGCTGCGCACCAAGGAAGCGTCCACCGGCTTTGTCAACCTGATCTCCCGTCTGCCCGGCGTGGAGAATGCGACCCTTGTCAGCTACAACGGTGAGTACCTGTCGTAATGGAGGATGCATATGATCGCTCATAAACACATCACGAAAATCATCGCTGTGGTCATGGCGGTCGCTGTTTGTCTATGCCTTTGCGCAGTCGCATTTTCCCGGCAGATCAAAGCGGCTGCCGGAGATACCGGCATTTCCATGGAATACGAAACGGCGCTCTTTGACACGGACAGCGTCATCAGCGTCAACATCCTGATGGATGACGCAGACTGGAACGCCATGCTGGAAAACTCCACGGCTGAGGAATACTACCAATGCGATGTAGAGATCCATGGTACGACCTTTTATCGTGTGGGTATCCGTCCCAAGGGAAACACCAGCCTGACATCCATTGCCAGCGACCCTACCACCGACCGCTACAGCTTCAAGCTGGAATTTGACCATTATGTGGACGGGCAGAGCTGCTTCGGTTTGGACAAGCTGATCCTGAACAATAACTACGCCGATGCCACCAATATGAAAGAGGCGCTGATCTACGATATGTACCAGTATCTCGGTGCAGACGCATCCCTCTACAATTATGCCAAAATCTCCGTCAACGGCGAGTATTGGGGTGTTTATCTCGCACTGGAAGCGGTGGAGGATAGCTTTATGCTCCGTAACTACGGTGCGCAAAGCGGAAAACTCTATAAGCCGGACAGCATGAACATAGGCGACGGAAAAGATTTTGGCGACTTCAATGCTGATGATATGGATTTTGGAAATATGACCCCGCCAGATACACAGGGAAATGCCAATCAGGCAAATTCCTCCGCTCCAAGCCAGACACCCGATACCGTTGACCGACCTCAGAACCGTGATTCGAGCGGTGAAACCTCGGCAGAGCCTTCAACCGATTCCGGGGAACGCCCGTCGATGGATTTCAATTTTGCAGGCGGCCGGGGCGGCTTCTCCATGAGCGGAGGCGGCGCGGATCTCAACTACACGGATGATGAACTGGACAGCTATGAAACCATCTGGGATGGTGAGGTGACCAGCACCAAAAAATCCGACCACAAACGGGTGGTTACTGCGCTCAAAAATATCTCGGAGGGCAATGATCTCGAAACCTATATGGACATTGATAATCTGCTCCGCTATATGGCAGTCCATGTGTTTTCCGTCAACGAGGACAGCCTGTCCGGCATGATGGCGCACAACTACTATCTCTATGAATCCGGAGGGAAGCTGAATCTGATCCCCTGGGACTATAATCTGGCGCTTGGCGGCATGGGCGGCAGCAGTGGCGCCACCAGTGTTGTCAACGACGCCATCGACAATGCGTTCTCTGGTACAAACTTCTTCGATACGCTGATGGAGGATGAGACATACCACAGTCAGTATTACACCTATTTGCAACAGCTCGTGAGCGAGTATATTGATGGCGGCGGATTTGACGCTTTCTATGAGCGGGTCCGCAGCCAAATCGACGAGCTTGTAAAGACCGACCCCACCGCGTTTTATTCCTATGACGAATATCTGACAGCAGCCGATACCCTCTATCAAGTGGTGAAGCTGCGGGGGCAGTCCATTCAGGGGCAGCTTGACGGGTCGATTCCGTCTACGGAAGAAGCGCAGCGCAGCAGCGACGCGCTGGTGGATGCCTCCACGCTGGATATCAGCGTGATGGGCAGCATGAACACCGGCGGTGGCGGCGGTGGGTTTGGCTTCAACGCACCGACGGCTTCTGAAAACACCTCAGATACGCCGGATGCGGCACAGGATACTTCCGAAACGCAGACTGCGCCGGATGGGTTCGCCGAGCCTGGAAATACACCATCCTCTGATTTCGACCCATCCCAGTTCGACGGCGAAATGCCGGATGGATTTGACGCATCCCAGTTCGGTGACAAACCGCCAAGCGGATTCGATTCCTCTCAATTGAGCGGAGGAAGTCAGGATGCCTCTGGCAATACGCAGCAGACAGCCGAGGATACACAGAGTGGCGGAGATGGTAATTTCAGCGGCAGGCCATCTATAGGCAGCTTCCCCGGCAGCACTGGAAGCACATCCTCGGCAGCATCCATAAAGAATCTGATCCTGTACGGAGTATCTCTGCTGGTTTTCGCCGTAGCAATGCTTTTTGCAGTTTTGTATCACAGAAAGCCGAGAAAACGGTGATTCTGAAAGAATATCAAAAGGCAGCGAGGCAGGTTCGTTGTGACAGGCTTCGCTGTTCCATTTCCTTCAAGACTCTTTCAGCCACTGTATAAACTCGTCCATTGAGATTTTGCCATTCTCACATTTCTCCTTTTACTGCTGCATTTTCCTGCTTCACGCAGAGAACGTTTCCTGCGAAATTTTGTCCGCGTGGATCTCGGCTACGGCAGTGATCTGCTGCGCGGCGCTGTGCAGTTTGGTCGTGCTGTGGAGCAGATGACGGATGGCACGCCACCGCGCGATGCCGCCGTTCTGCCAACTTACATCGACCACAAGCGCCGCAGGAAGTTGCAGCAAAAGAAATCCGCTCTCGGACACGCTGGGGACGATCACGAGGATTGAAATATGGAATAAAGCCGGTGGGGATATTGCCGCACGTTCTCCAAGGTTTGTCCGGTTCGGTTTGCCGGGAACATTGAGCTCAGAGAGATAGCGCGCATCGGGCAACAGGCAAATGCCGCGTTTTTCATCCTTCGATATTCCTCCTTGCAGGATTGATTCGCAGTTTTGTAAGAAGCAAATTGGCAGAAAGGCTCCGGTGCCAAAAGCACCGGAGCCTTTCTTGAGACTTACTTTGCAAGCACAACGGAAATAATAATCTTCTTTTCCGCCTCACTCAGATCGAGCGCACCGCCGTCTGCGATGCTCACACGCAGCTCATACAGTGTGCCATCGGACAGGGTATCCACGGCAGCGCCTGTCTCATCCGTGATCGACCACAGCTCTTTGCCGACCTCCGCCAGCTTTCCGTCTGCACCGTAGCCATAGAGCTTCAGCTCAGCGGCGCTTCCGGAAAGATTGTTCATCCGGAATGCGACCGTCGTGTTGGGATGAACATTTTCGACTGTGACGGTATTGCGCCAGCTCGCGACTTCTCCTTCGCCGCCGTCAAGCGCAAACTGTTCCTGCGAAAGAACATTTCTCGCCGCCTGGTCGAGGTCGACCTCTCGGTACGGCATTTCGGGCAGATGGACGAAGCGATCCTGCAATCTGAGCAGCTCCAGATAGCCCGTCGGGCAGTAGAGTGCGTTGCCGCTGTTTCCGGCGTACATCCCGATGGCCATATTGTTGTAGCCAAACTTGTTGGAAACATCCATCGTAAAGACGGTCTCGCCGGTCTCAAAGTCCAGAATGATGTACTGCCACATCCCGGTGGGCAGATCCTGCACATAGCCGTAGATATAGCCGGTTGCGGTGGAGAGCTTGAGAATCGATGTATCGCTCAGGTCATTTCGAGACCAGATGC
>ENA-ORSC01000728-ORSC01000728.1-human-gut-metagenome-genome-assembly--contig:-NODE-728-length-25164-cov-10.953124_pt1 | contig 25164 bp, 20 predicted proteins | sample MGYA00242178_ERZ509140 | MGnify/ENA primary metagenome ERZ509140 (study PRJEB26280, sample SAMEA2338681) | human gut metagenome | biome: human gut; feature: human-associated habitat; material: faeces... | reverse complement strand
CTAATGTATCCATGCTGATGTGCTTTCCCTCTTTGCTCATGTTGGCAATCATATTTGTTGTCATACCAGCGGCAAGCCTTAAATCCTCTTTTCTCATATCACGCTCTAACAGTGTGTGCCAGAGTGGCTTATAGCTGATGTGCATATTGTTTTCCTGCCTTTCTATCTATACCACCGGGGCGGCTGCCCCGGCAGGAACTTTTCTCTTATTATAGCACCAATCTTGTGAAATCACAATTTATTCTTGTAGCCTGCCGCTGATACCGTCTGGATTGTGCTTTTCCTTTCGTTTTTTGTTCCAACTAATTAGCCATGAACTGCTTGATGCCCTGAGACTTAGCGTCGGATAGCCATAGGTAAGTCTTTGATATAATCTCCAACTTTTCCCCGGCTCCACACCGTGCGTGCAGCTTTCACCGCACACGGCGTTCCATCGAATTCAGTTGCACAGGGCTTGCAATACAACTTACACACTTCGTAGCTTGAACAAGAAAAGATTTTTAATCAATCAAAGGCATTTCTGCCATCTCACGAAACTTATTCAGCTTTAAAATTTGCGTACTATCGAGATTGAGAAGATTCAGGTAAAACTTTATGGTAGCCATGTCAGAAGCATGGATAAGTTTGTGGACTGGAGCCGATATAAGAACGAGGTTTCCGTATTCATCTGTGCCGCCTTTCGCAATAGGTTTCCTGTGGTGACAGTGGATTTCATGGGCTTCCATGATTGAACCTGTCACTGCACATTTTCCATGCTGCGCTGCATACAGAGATATGCGATTGTCTGCGTATTCTATCGACCTACCCTGCACAGGGTTTCGCATCAGCCAAAGCATCGTCTTAGTGTCGATGTTCAGATTCTTGTGAATCAGTTCCCGACCTTCTGGCGTATACTTGTTGACCGATTTCCTTTTGTGCTGGGCATTTCTGCTCTGAACATATCCAATAGGAACTACTGGCCGTCCATGCAGAAATCGCAGTTGACTGCTTTTTCCATACTTTTCTTTTATATAGCCCTTTTTCAGTTCACCTTTGCGTGTCAGGTTGTTCCGCAGACGATTGTGCATCTGCTTTTTGACCCCATAAGCCAGCTTTCCGAAGTCCTCAGAAACAGCCGTTGCAATGCAGTAATACTGGTGTATTCCTGCCACCACAGCATTGTAGGTCATCAGTTGCATGAACTGAGCCTTATCATCTGCCGAGTGTTCCAGCTTTTTCACTTCTTCCGTGAGCTTCTTTTGAACCTTCTTGTACGCTTTGTCGCACATATGCGATTTTACAACGTACTTGTTGCTGCGCTTTTGCACTTTCAGCTTAAAACCAAGGAATTCTGAATACTGCCGTTTCAGATTAACAATTCTCGATTTCTCCGGGCTAACATCCAGCCCCAACCGATCTTTCAACCATTTGGCTGTTGCATGATATGCCTTTACTGCATCCTCATGGGATGAGCAAAAAATCTTGAAATCGTCCGCATACCGAACCGAGTGCATTTCTTTCAGATTACTGCGCCGCAATGCCCGATAGACGTGGCTTTTTATTTCTGCACCTGAACGATTCTGCCGTATCGTGAATTCCGTTCTGGTCGGCATATTTTCCCATTGGGATGCAATCCACCAGTCCAGTTCGTTCAGCACGATATTAGCCAGCAGTGGAGAAAGAATTCCACCCTGCGGCGTACCCTTGGTTGGGTAAATCTTTTCACCATTCGGCAGGATAACAGAGGCTTTTAGCATCTGTTTTATAATGCACAGCAGTTTCTTATCCCGAATACCAAGTGACCATATTTGCCGTATCAGCTTTGTGTGATTGATATTGTCGAAGAAGCCTTTAATGTCAAGGTCTACTACATGGTACAGGTGTTGTACCTGAATCAACCTGCAACACTGTGCAATGGCAGTTTCGGCGGAGCGATTTGGGCGAAATCCGTTAGAATTTTCACTGAACTTCGCTTCGCAGATTGGCTCCATGACTTGCAATATACATTGCTGCACGATACGGTCTGAGATTGCCGGAATCCCCAGTGGTCTGGTTTTCCCATTATCCTTTGGTATTTCCTCACGCCTTACTGGGCGAGGATGGTAATTACTGAATTTCTTCTTTACAAGGCGGACATACTCATCCTCGCTTAATTTTGCGAGATTTCGTATTGTCTTCTTATCTACACCCGGCGTTTTACTTCCATGGTTCCTTTTGATAGTTCGGTATGCCAGTTTAATGTTTTCTTCACTCTCAATGATTGCCATGAGGTGATTGAATGTTTTGCCATTCCTGCTTTCCGCATACAACGTATCAAAGATGGATTCCATGCCGTAGTATTCCGAGTTTCGGATTTTTCCTTGCTTCTTTTCTCGCCGCTCCGAAGTCAACACAGGCATCCTCTCCTTTCGGGTTGGATTTTCTTAGTCTTACTCGAAGCTGTGTTTGTTGTATCTTGATGTTACTTTCACTGAATTCGACTTGTGGCCTTCCCTCCACCGCTTACTTTTTCACGGTTTCACAGGTACTACGCCACTACTTTCACTGAAACAAAGAATGGTTATTGCCCTCTCACGAAGGTATTCCCATCCACCATCTCACAGCCTTGCAACAGGCTAAATGTTTTCAGCTTCCTGCGTTCCGATATTTCTATCATGGGCCACCTTTAGGTTCTTCCTCTAAGCCTGTATTCAATTCTTTCCGAATCGTGCCGCCTGTAACGGCACATGGACTTTCATAACAACCATTCTTACTCATCCACGAATACCTCCATATAAGGAGTACCACCATTTCGATGGTATCAACGTTTAGACTTGTACATTCAGAAGTTCGTCAGTATTTCCATACATACTAACCATGTGCGGCTGACACCCGGCATATAGGATGCGCTATCCACCTCTGGACAGCTTTCGATTTCAGCCTTGCAGCCAAAACTACGGCATCTCTCTGCCGACTTCACCGAGCTTCTGACAATCGGCGGTTGCGCACCTATGCCAGTCGGAGTATTAGTGTGGACGCTTCGGGGCGTTACCCCCTCATTTCATCCATCGAAATATCAGTTCTCCAAGGTTTTGGACTTCATTCGTCCTTCGACCTGTGCCTGACCTTTTCAGTCAGGAACGCATCGCACGGTTGTCGTTGCCGTAGCCCTCCAGCAGATTGATCGCGCCCCAAATGCCGAGGCCAGCGCCCAGCGCCACAACGAGGGTCTGAAGAACACCAACAGCAGAATTAAAGAAAGCCATAAATAGTACCTCCGAAAAATATGTTTTTAGATTTTGGAGGGTACATTTCTTCCACGAAGTTTCATCGAGTCGTTGTCAAAACAGGCTGCCGCCGTCAGGCGACAGGTTCACCGGAAAGGTCTGCCTGATACACCTCAACTGCATCATCCGGCTTGAGCTTGAGGCGATGGGACAGAAAACGCTCTATGTCAAAGGCGTATTTCTTGTCATAATCCGCTGTGTAGCGGTAGAGGGGATGCTTGGTGAGATCATATTTGTTGGACAGAAACGGGCGGACGCCGCGAAGCTGCAAGATGCACTTGCCGCCATCCAGCACGGCAAGCTCATCCACGCTCATCAGCTCCTTGCCCAATTTCTGATAGTTCAGCGAATGGGAAACCTCGCGGCCACGGCTCTCGCCGGTGTTATAGCTGTCGATGGTTTCCTTGCCCAGCGCCGCCGCCAGCTCTTTCAGCGTACCGGGTTCCTTTCCACCCAAAAAGATGGAGCAGTCCATGTTGCCGATGATCGTATCCGCGCTGTCTTTATACAGGGCTTTGAGCTGGCTCTGTGCCTGCAAGACAAGGCAGCAGGAGATTTCTCTGGAACGGATCGTCGCTACCAGCTTCTCAAGCCTCGGTATCTGGCCGATATTCGCGGCCTCGTCAATGAGGCAGCGGACATGAACCGGCAAGCGTCCGCCGTACACATCATCTGCCTTTTCGCAAAGCAGATTGAAAAGCTGGGTATAGCACATGGAAATGAGAAAGTTAAAGGTATCATCCGTGTCGGACATGATGATGAACAGGGCGGTTTTCCGGTCGCCCAGCGTGTCAAGCTCCAGTTCATCATAGGACATGATCTCCCGAAGCTGGGGAATGTCAAAGGGGGCCAGACGTGCGCCGCAGGAAATAAGTATGCTTTTCGCGGTCTTGCCGGCACTTAGCTTGAATTTGGCATATTGGCGGACGGCGAAGTGGTCTGGCTTGCGCTTTTTCAGTTCCTCGAACATCAAATCCACCGGATTTTTGAAGTCCTCATCGTCCTCACGCACCTCCATCGCATTGATAAACTCAATGAGCGTGGAGAAATTCTGTTCCTCCACCGGCGCTTCATAGTGGATGTACCCGATAAGGGCGGTGTAGAGCAGCGTTTCCGCTTTCACCCAGAAATCGTCACCGGCTTTGCCCTCGCCCTTGGTGTTGGCGATCAGCGTCGTGACCAGCTTCAAAATGTCCTTTTCCGAGTGGATGTAGGCGAACGGGTTGTAGTGCATGGACTTCTTGAAGTTCAGGGAATTGAGAATCTTGATCTGATACCCGTTCTTTTGCAGCGCATGGCCGCAGGAAACCACGATGTCCCCTTTGGGATCGGTGACGACGAAGCTGGTGGGATAGGTTTTTGATGTGCATTGGAGCAGATTGGGCTTCAACCAAAAGCGGGTCTTGCCCGAACCGCTGCCGCCGACGATCAGGACATTTTTGTTCCGCGCCGTTTTTGGGTCTTTGGGGCGGCTGTTCATCGTCAGCCGCTCCGTCTGCGTGAGAATGATGTTGTTCTCAAATGCGGGATCGACGTAGGGCTTGATGTCCTCGGCGGTTCCCCAACGGGCGCTGCCGTACTCCAGATTTTTGCGGAATTTCTTGGCGTTTTTGCCCTTGACGTACACGATAAGCCGAATGAGCAGGGCGGCGGCAACGCCCACGCACAGGTCGATGGGGTGGAAGCTGGGCAGCGCCGATTGGAACGCGGCGGCAAAGCCCTCCATGAGGTGCAGCGCCTTTCGCGAGAAGTCCGTGCCGGGGGCAAGCCTCCACGCCTGCCCCAGCTTGGTGGCAAAGAGGGCGATAAAGACATACGGGATATTGGGCAGCAGGAACTTCTTGATATTCAGAGGTTTCTTCATATCGTGATGCCCCTGTTCTGATTTCGGGATTTCCCCGGCGTAATAGCCTGAACCTTCGCCTTGAGTGCTTGCAGATGCGCCAGCACGGAGGGACGGTTCTGCGCTTTGGCGGCGCGTTTAAGCTCATATGCCGTGTATTCCTTGAACGCCGCCGTCAGTGCGTCCGCGTCCCTCGCCTTAAAGAACACAAAGTATTTCGGCGGTGAAACGCTGCGGTCTTTCTTAACGGCAAAATCCACGCCGTATTTCCGGGCTATGCGCTCAAAGCCTTTGATATTGCTGTTGGTGATCTCAATGTTGGATACGCCCTGATTCTGCCCTATGAGCTGCCTCACCGTCTGCTTGCCGCTGGGCTTTTCAGGCGCGGCACGCGCCTTTTCCATGGCTTTGCTCTTCTTTTCGGAAAGATATTTATCCATCCCGGCCTTCAGCTCCCGTGCGGTCAGCTTGACGGCGGAGATGATCAGAGTGACAGTTCTGTTTTCAATTTCTTCCTGCATGAGTTTTCCCTCCTTCCGTTCGCAGTGGGATTGATGTTGTCAGCGCTCTGTCACCGGAGCGGTCTTGCCCTTGCCCGCAGCCTTGGCGGGCTCGGTGGGAATCGCCATAATCTTGCTGCCCATCTTCAAAAAGGCTTCCGGCTGACGGAACTTTTCCTCGTATTTCTGTTGCAGCTCCTTCGGCAGAGACGCAAAGTTCTCATCCCCCAGACCGCAGATGAAGAATTTGCCGGCCACAATATCGTAGATATCGCCGTCCCCGTCCCGCAGGGCGCGGTTCAGGGGCTTGCCCTCCAGCTTGGCTTCCTCCCCGCAGATCAGCGCCACGGGGTCGTCATATGGGTAAATCGCTTCGATATAGCCGTCCACCGCCTTCTGCAAGGAGGCAAGGTCGGAGCCGATGCGCTCCACGCGCGGGTACTGTCCCGGCTCCACCATGAGCACCTCGAGGGTGTCGTCCGGCGCTCTTTCGGCGGATATTTCTTTGCCGTCATTGCTCTCAAACTCCACCTCCACGAAATTGTCCGCATCCAGAATATGATCCCCGGCGTGCCACTGGTCGCTTACCATCTGTTGGGCTTCCTCTTTGGAAGAAGCCTCCACGGACACGGTGAGCTTCAGCGTTTCGGTGATGGTCACGTCAAATTCCTTCATGCGCGCCGCCTCCCTCGTCAATTTCAGCCGGAAGAAAGGGAAAGAGCAGCTCCGCCACTGCCTTGACCACAGCTTCCGCTTCCGCAATGGACAGCTCGGTTTCTTCGCTGTCATCCTCCGTATCGGGTGCATCTTCATATGGGGCTTCGGGGCTTTTCTCAAGGTCGTCGTCATACACGCCGCACCCGTCGCAGCAGTCGCAGTGGATGTGTACGTCGCCGTAGATGTTGATGGTTACGTTCATGGATAAACCTGCCTTTCTCAGCGCTCGTTCCGGCGCTGCTGTTTTTTCTGCCACTGCTCCAGCAGCTTGATGATGGTCTGCTGCATTTGCAGGGGCGTGTAGCTTCGGGGGAAATATTTGCGGAGGGTATCGCTGCTCAGCGTGATGCGCTCCTGTTCCTCCTTCTTTTCCTCGGACATGATGGAGCGCATGGCCTCCTTCGTGCATTTTCCCTCCCGGCTGAGCTTCTTGAGCCGCTGTGCCTGGGAAAGCGAGGGCGTGTTCTGGGAATAGTCCATTGCGTCCAGAAACTGCTTCTGCTCGTCATGGGTGAGATACGACAGCTCCACGGCGGGGCTGAACGCGATCTCCTTGCTGTCCACCTTTTTCTGCACCTCCGGCAGAAGCTCGGTGAGACGGATATAGCGTTGCACTTGGCGACCGCTATCGCCAGCTAATTCACCTACTTTATCTGCTGTTTCCAACTTCCCGACGAGTTGTCGGGAAGTTGATTTTCCCTCCAAATCCACCCGTTTTCCCTGATGCTTCAACGCTTCCAGCTTCATTTTGTACGCCTGCGCCCGTTCCATGGGACTGATGGTTTCCCGCTGCAAGTTGCTGTTCACCATTAGGATCACCGCCTCGTCGTCGTCAAGATTGCGGACGATGGCCGGTATGGTTTTCAGCCCCGCAAGGTCTGCGGCATGGAGCCGCCTGTGTCCGGCTACCATCTCGTATCCGCCCTCCGGTGCGGGGCGGATGATGGCGGGGTTGAGAACGCCCACCTGCATGATGCTGTCGATGGTCTGCTGCATGAGCTCGTCGTCCGTCACCTTGAAGGGGTGGTTCTTGAAGGGACGAATCTCTGACAGCGGTATCTGCTGTACCTGTTCGTTGGGTTTCTGTTTCGGCACGGTCGCATCACCTCCTGAAAATGCCAAAGCCGCAGGCAATAACCTGCGGCTCAGATGAAGCCCTCCGACATATCGTGGCTCACAAGGCTTCGGTAGTAGTTCCCGATGGTCAGAGGGGCGTTATACAGCGTGGCTAAAAGATACTGGCGCATATTGCGGATGCGGGTGGTGTTTTCCTTCAGCCCGCCCACCACAAAGCGGATGTGCTCGCTGTTCAGCTTCAAAAACTGGCTCCTGACCACCTCGGCGGGCTTATCGTCGCCGGAAATGCGGACGGAGCTTTTCGTCGTACAGACCACATCCACCAGCAGCTCCAGGATTTCTTCCAGCGTGTCCTGCTCGTATGGATAGTCTGTCAGGAGTGCGTCGTAGGCGATGTTCTCCGCGATAAGCTCTCTGTACCGCTCTCTCAGAGCCGCTTCGTTTCCTTTCGCTTCCCGACCGTGATCCCTCCTGAACGAAGTGAAGGGAAAGGAATCAGTATCACTAAAATCAGTATCATTATTCTCAGTATTATTAGATCGTGATTTTAACGATTCTTGATCCGTGATTTTCACTGCTCCTGAATCGTGATTTTCACGGTTCTGGAATCGTGATTCCGGGGAGGGCGCGGTGCTGCCCGATGCGTTATCCACATCCTTATCCACAAAGTTTTTGACGTAGATGAGGTTGGGCTTGCCCAGCCCCTGCCGCTTGCGCTCGATGAGGCGGCATTTGCTCTCCAGCTCATGCAGCAGCTTTCCGGCCTTTTGGTCGGCGCAGCCCAGGGCGGTCATGACCTCCTCGATGGTGAAGATGGTATACACACGTCCTTCTTTATCCAGCCAGCCGTTCTTGCAGCTCAGGCTCATACGGTCAAGGAGCAGACCGTAGAGCACCTTGGCTTCTGCGGAAACGCTTCTGAACCGTTCCTCCGTGAACAGCACCTTGGGGATGCGGTAAAAGAAGAACTGTTCCGCTTCCGCACCGTAGAAATAGTCATACATGGCTTCTGTCACGCTCCTTTGGAAGCCCTGCGGCGCGCATGACCTCTTTGGTACACCATCCGATGCAGGGGGCAGCCTTTCCGTAGGGACAGCCCTCGCACTCCGAAACGGGAGCACCGTTGTCCGCAGCTGCATTGTAAACTTGTTCTATGCCGTTCCGTCTTGCGGGCTTTTGCGGGACGGGACAGCAGCAGCCGTCCGGGTAGACGCAGCCCTTGAGCTTCCCTTTCCGGTACAGGCAGTACCGGCAGTCATATACGTTGTAGCCCCACGACTTCCCGTATGCTTTCACAATAACACCTCCTTCGCCCGCATCTGGGCATAAAAACAGCGCGCCTGCCGACCCAAGCGCCACTTTGGGTAAACAGACGCGCTATGTACTATTTGCGCTTATTTATGTGATAAGGCTCAAAAACGCCGTATTTTCAGCACTTTTTGAGCCTTAATGTTTTTAGTCCTATTATTACAGCCTCGTCTATGTAAACGCTGTTTTTGATACAAGGGAAATCCCCAATAAACAAGGGCTTTCAGCGGTATTGCTCCGCCGGAAGCCCTCTTTTTTTATGCCCATTTTCAGTTTTTCAGCGACTTTGCCCGCGAGAATGTGAACCACGGTGAACCCTTGATTTGAACCCCTCCGAGGGAAAATCAAAATGTATAGGCAAAATCAAAATGTATGAGGAATAATCAAAAGGTGCAAAATGTCTATTTCATCCTCTTCTCGAATTTGAACATTCCATCCGGAAACTGCTCGTCAATCTGCTCTGCCATATCAGGATCGTTTGGATCGGGATGATGGCTGTTGTAGAACTCCACGATATGAAAACCACACCGATTCACATAGAAATAGATATTCCTCTTTTCAAAATACGGCGTGACAGTTTCCCAGACAGTTACTTCCGGGTGCAACTGCTCAACCGCACACCAGGCAGCATAACCAATTCCTTTGCTATGAGCCTTCGGACTCACAAACAACAGGTCAAGGTCGCCGCACTCACCATCTACCTTAATGACCACGCCACCAACGGGCTGTCCGTCCTGCATGATGCGATATGCCTCGCCTCCATTAACGGAGCGTTCTATCGTCTCACGAGAGATGATCTGCTCGTCCTCCTCAAAATGGTCATCGCGCCGTCCGAACTCCTCCAAGGCACCGTAATTAAAGGCTTCCTGATTGTCCAATATAAACTGCTCACGGTCATTTTCATTCAGCAGTACAACATAAACACTCATCATCAAACCCCCAGCCGCTTTCTGATGTCGTTCAGCCACTCGCCGTTGTATTTGAAATAGCGCGGTCCCGCAACTCCCCATTTGCTCTGCGTGAGCATAGAAGCAAGGGCAGACAACGACCATTTCTTGCCTTGGTATTCGACATTATGATCGTCCACCACGGTAACGGTAAGCCCGGACTTTTCATCGGCACGATTGCAGTATTCGATGGTGGCACCGATAGGTATCTGGCAGAGCGAGAACGCAAACGGTGCAAGGCGCTCCTTTTTCTGCTCCTCAATATCCTCGGCGGTATCAGCGGCTTCGACATCCTCCTCAGTCGGAGGGATAAGTTTCAGCTTGTCAGCACAGCCGTGGATTTCCGCAATCGCCTCCAAAATGGAATAGGCGTCCTCCGGGGACATAGCGTAGAACTCACGGACACGCTTGTGACCGTTGAAGTTCTCGATAGATCGAAGATTCGGATTCAGCTTGTCGATAATGCCGTGAATCTTCAAGTCCGACAGACGCGAATTCACCTCATAGGTGGCATACACACGGAAAGCAAACGGGATGCACTCGCTGCGGTTCAACTGCTATAGCCGCTTTTCAATATCGTCCGCATAGCCAATCTTCACATAGTCCGGGAAGGACGGATTTGTAAGAATGTAAATTACACCTTGCTGTTCATTCATCTCAAAACCTCCAACTACACTTCACTGAAAACCTTTGAAAAGACCAGCTTAGTGAATACATCATCTATTTGCTTTGCAATCTGCTTTGATTCTATAAGCGTCCCAAGTTCTATATTGCCTTTTTGCCCGTGGTAGGAAAGGTTCGCAGAAGTAATCAGCGTCTGCTGCTGGTCAACCGATATGACCTTCGCATGAAGTGCAGCCATTTTATCGTCTTCTTGGCGGTAATTGTATATTTTAAGAAAGCGACCTTTATATCGGAGGACTTTATCAAAATCCGGCTGCTTATCTATATCGTTGACGAAGAACTTTACAAAAACTCCTCGCTGGCTCTTTTGAATGATGGTATCAACCAGCTCCGAAAAATATGAGGATAAGGAATAGCCCGTAATCAGAATATTCCTGTCCGCTCCGTTAATCATCGACTGCACAACATTCATGGTCGTCCTTGCTTTTATTGCGAAAGATGGCGGAGCCGTAACAACGAGAGACACTTTGTCAGAATCGGACATTGTCATTGCACCAAGAATTGATGCTACTATATCTTCACAGTGAGCATCCGATAATTCCGGGCAGCTACGCTTGAGCATAGCTTTAGCATTTGATGTGCCGTTTGACGCATCGCTCTTAACTGTGTTCAAGAAAATTTCTTTGTTTAGATTTCCACCTGACATAACTCACTCACCAATTCTTTGAAATACGAGCATTCCTCGCGCTCTGGAATAGGAACGACAAGACCACGGTCGATCATTCTATTGCCGTTTTCACACGCTGTTTCTGAAATCATACAACAGGAGTGGCAGGCAGCACCATTGGAGTTCTTACCCGCAGGCAAATTACTCATGCACTCTGGATCGTTTGTGCAGACAAGAGCCTCTTGGAAGGCATCCCTCATGAGGTTTGTCATCTGGTCAATGTTTCCAAGTTCCACTAATCCTCCGAGCGATCCTTCTTTGTCAGAGCTACCTGTGTATAAAAGTATCCCAGACATTTTGTCGCCAAAATATATCCTTTCCCTAATAGCGGATGAAGAGTACCCGGATGACATAGACATTTGTTTTATCATCAGGTGGGCAAATGTATGCATAAGAACATATACTGCGTTCCTCACGACCGTGATTGTCCATCCCTTGGATTCGCAAAATTCTCTGTAGGAATCGGAGTATTTCTGAGACAGCCCTTTTACCGCAGGGGAATTAAGCCATGCGGCCAGAGTATCCTTGTTGAATTCAATAAAGATACCTTCACCATTGACCTCCGCTGCCGGAAGCCAGCGTTCCTGTTTTCCTTTACTTAATGCGACCACATTCGGCTGCTCGTCAGCATCAGGATCGGGAGCATCCACACGGGTAAATCCAAGAAGCACACGAACCTCTCGAAGCCTGGTTACACGGATGATGCGACTGAAATACTTCTGAAGGTATCCAGGCAAAGCGTCTTCTTCGGCTTTGAAATGTTTTTTATTTGATTCATACGCAGGATCGTTGTGATGGGTGATGGCATTGTACTCCATCTGCTTGATCTCAGTAAACTCTTTGATATTGCTCATTCGGCGTTCAAGAGCTTCATCAAATTCGCTCCTTGTGTATGCAGAAAAGTACATCTCGTAAATTTTCGTTATGCCTTCATCGCCCATAAGCTGTTTTGCCAGTTCGATATCGCGCAGATGCTCATCAATCAAGTTGTAGAGAGGATTAATCCACGGAGGTATGGATATAGCACTTCTGCTCACCGCAAAGTAAACATTAGAAGCACCTCTCTGCGATGGGATAACAGGCTTATTGCATCTTTGATTCTTTACGCTCGGTCTGAAGGGATGATGTCCGGGGCAGGCTATGTCTTCAAAATTTTCCCGCTGTGTTGCTCCGTTCATGCTACGTTTTGCGCCGCACGAACATTCCACCCACATATCTGCAAGAGTCGAGGTATTACCTGTTGAGTACATTTTCAATGTTCCGTTGCAATCCGAGTCGCCTCTATGAACCCACCATTTCCAAGGAAAGTCGGACATATGGCCATCTTCGCAAATAGTAATAAAACGAGACGGATAAGCAGGACGATGGCACTCCGGGCAGGTGACGCCATATTTCAGATACTTATCCAATTCAAAGTTCTTTCTTGCGTCAAAGAGTCTGCCACATTTCAGATTAGAGCAGACGTGCCAATAAGGAAAAGTTACGACAGGAACATCTCCAGAAAAACTTGTGCGCGGCATATAGAAGCAGTCGACGCCAAGATATGACGCAAGTCTGCCGTCTATAATTTTCTGCCCTTTCTGCTTCCAATAGGAAATGTCAAGGATTGTAACCGAGTCCTTTACCGCATCCACAACAGAGCCGGGACCGAATGTAGTTATGATCTGATTGGGACGCAGTTCGCCTAATTTGTTATTATCAAAAGCCATATCATTCCTCCGTGTAATAGAACATATTCGCAGAGCTTTCAACCTCACGCATGGAACGGAGAGTCGCTTTCTCGTTTTCATCATGCGGCTGGTCATACGGATTCATTAGTCTGTTGTATCTTTCTGTACCGACAACATAGTAGCGAAGAGGTTTTGTCTGCGCTGCCTGCAATTTCCACCAATCAATAAACCTGTCTATTTCTTCTTCGGCATCAGCCCGTGCAGAAGGCTTGATAATGTTAAGGCGGTCAATGATCAGGCTCTTTACAGAATCAAGCTGTTCTTTTGTCAGCGAACCTATGGCCGCCGCATCAGGATTGTTTGCCATGTTGGGGAAATTCAGCCTGATTGCGGAAATAACCAAGGCGTGCATCACGCGATCCCTTGCTCTTGCGGAGAATGGCGTAGCTGTTGTTCCCTCGACAAACCTATACAGTTGAGAGTGGTATCCAGTGAAATTCTCATAATGCGACAAGTCACGAGGCCGATACGCATTATAAAGAGTGACAACCAAGCCGGGAAAAGCACGCCCAATACGGCTTGTAGCCTGAATGTACTCTGAGTTCTGTTTTGGCTGACCGGTCACAACCATCAATCCAAGTCGGTCGACATCCATACCCACAGCAATCATATTAGTGGCTATGGCAGTATCCAAGCATTCTTTTGAGTCACAGGTGGTCTCAAGCTGGTTCAGCTTTTCCGGTATCTTATACGAAGACATACGGGAAGTGATCTCCACGTTGTGGTTCAGATACCGCTGTTTATCTAAGCCATACTTGTTCTTGATACGATAAATTCTCTTCGGAATGTCGTCTTGCAAAAGTCTAACGGCACCTCCAAGCTCTCGGATACTGTTGAAGTAACCGACAAGAGAATAGTACGGATCAATTACATCCTTGTATTCATCCTGCAGAGAGTAAGTGTAAGCAGCCTGCAGAATAATGGCATAAACACGAAGCAAAGCAGTTTTAACAGATTGACCTGGAGCGCAGACACCCACATATTTTCTGAACGGGTCATCATCTATGGAAATCTCTCTGATAAAGAAGCTGTCTCCAATTTCAAAACCATTCGGAGGAAACTGCGTTGTATTTTTCCTTGCGTAAAGACATCTGGTTTGTGCCTCTGCATTTTTGATTGTCGCCGTTGAAACGACATACTTCGGCTTAATGCCATCGTGGATGCACATGTCCTCGATGATTGTTTCATAGGCACCGTAAACCGTACCAAGCGGTCCCGTGATAAGGTGTAGCTCGTCTTGAATAATCAGTTCCGGTGGTAGGAACGGTCTGATGTTAATCATCGTTGAAGCCGGCAAAGAAGCCGTTTTATTGTGGTGACCGTGTTCCGCTCCAATCGCGACATACCCGTCACGGCTGCATTTTCTGTCCACTCTGCCAAAGAGTGCATTCGTGTTTACATCCCAAGGCAGGCGGGCAAATTTATCAACGGTTGACAAAATAATAGTCGGACATTTGGCGTATATTTCTTCGTCAACAAGGTAAACCTGGATCGGTATCCTGTCGGTTTTGTACCTGTAAAACTGACAATCCCGATCAGAGCAGAAAATTTCGATGGACTTATTGTCAGTATCAATGTTAAAGTTCTCATCCTTGAGAGGCTTTCCGCAGAACGGGCAAGTAAGAAGCTGCTTGTAGACATGGTTTCTTGCGCTTCTTGCCGCTTGCGGATTATCAGCCTTTTCAATAAACTCATCAAACTTGTTGGGCGTTACTCCGCCTCCTACCCAGAATCCTATGCTGATAGGCTCTTTGCCAAACTGCGGATATGCCTGACGCCTTATCATTTCGGCAGCAAGCACCATCTTTGTAATACGGTCTCTCTGCTGTGTGGTGAGCAAGCGGAGTGTGTAACGGAGCATAACGGTTACGCCGCCATCTCGATTGTACTCATCTCCATCAGACGCTCGGAGTCGCCTGTTGGCAATAACAAATGCCATAAGACCAAGATAAGCCTCAGTCTTACCGCCGCCGGTAGGAAAGTAAAGCAGGTCGACAACCTCACGGTCTTTATGTTTCGGATCAACAATTCCCGCGAGATTCATCAGAATAAAGGCAATCTGGAACGGACGCCATCCAAAATTGTTGTCAGGATTCTTCGGATTAATGAAATCTTGGAAATTGCACTCTGTTCCGGTTCCGTGCTTCTTTGCATAGCCTTTGATACTGTTCTGCAGGAAGATTACACGGTTCATAAAGCAGAATGCTTCAAACGAGACATCGTCATTTTCAATAATGCTGATACCTTCACGTATACGCTTCAGAGCATCTTGGCAACGGTCAATGACCTTGTTACCAATTTTATCCTTGAAATCAGGATTGCTCATCCTTGCATTTCCAAGAAGCGTAGAATTTATCCACTTCTCGTAGGACTCTGCCAGGGTATTGAGTTTGCCGATGGTTTCTGCCTTCTTCGATTTTACTGACATGGTAAATGTCGAGAAGAAGTATCTGTCAAACCCATCCAAAGCTGCGCTGACGCCCGGAAATTCATACTCAGGTATGAACGCAGATTTCACATATGTAGTTCTGCCTTCAACAGGGGTATCCCACACCGCTGCACAGCCGCGCCCGCGTCCCATAATCGGGCGCTGTTCAAAATAAAACTCATCGGAAGCAAGTATCTCTCTGCAAATATGCTCGGCGATAAACGCAGCAGAGCCATCCTCTGCATATGCATTGATTTCAACTTGGAACATGATAGCTTCAGCGCTGTTGGCAGGATTTTTCCTCTTGTTAATGACATACGCCGTCACAAGAGAATAGCCGCCCTTCAGAGGAATGCGGGACACGTGAACATGAACATTGGAATCACAAACAAGCTGGTAATCCTTCGTTCGTGTAAAATCCTTAAACTGGACACGAACCGTTTCTTCCATCGGCTGGCGTGTATAAATAGCACGGCTATGCTCTTTTTCGTCCTTACCGGTATATTTTTCGGAAGACTTCACATAGTCTCCCCATGTCACATCCAAGTTGATGCTCTCGGAATCACTTTGAATATAGAAACTAATACCGATAGACGAGGGCAGCTGAAAATGTGTGGTGGAAATTGGCTCGTTGTCATCATCTTCACCGGCAGTAAAGTCCTCACCATCCTCAAATGCCATATCAGCATCAACTTCCTGCTCTCCGGCACCAGAATAATCTTCATCATCGCTTTGGATATCAAGCATACCCACGAGATAGGCATAACGAGGATTCTCTTCAAGAACCTCTTCCTTTTCTCTGGGACCGATAAGGTCAGTTCTTATGGCATCGATGATTTTCTGCCTGACCTCTGAATACTTAAATCTGTCAGCCATTATGCCTCCTCCTTCACGGCGTGTGCCGTACCGAGTGTATATCTGCAAGTATTACCGAGTTGAATGTTATCATCGGAAATGAGTTTATACTCCCATTTTTTATGGTCTGGATCTGCCGTAGTTGCAAACTGACACCACTTAATGCCTTCTCGCGCCTTGGATACGACTTCCTCCGAGGTGACCTCATTCAGTGCTTTAACCTCGACCATATACTTTCCTGTGGAGGTTTCTACAAGGAAGTCCGGGTTATACTGCTGCCCAGCTTTCCAGAAAAGGCCAAGCTGATTCAAAGGCGGTTTAATCCAACGGATAACATCCGGGTCTTCTTCCAAAATGATCGAGAAGAGTCGTTCGGTATCACTGTCAAAAGCGTTCGCAGGATAATACGACTTTTTATAGCCGGTAAACAGATACTTCTTTATATTGCTCTTGTCTGTGAACGGCTTATCGTATCTAACCCGTCCGTCCTCTTTGACATTCTTTACGAATTTGCGGAACAGAATAAGGTCTTTCTGAATGATATGGACATTCTGCGTCTTTCTATCCATATGTTCATAAATCTGCTTGCGAATGTCAGACACTATCAGCGATGCATAACGGCGGACAATTCTTCTCTTATTTTCTTCATCACCCGGAATCTGACTGAGATATTGCTCAACCACGTCAATAACAAAGTCAGCGTCGTCATAGGATAACTCGCTGATAGAGTCCAACAGCATACAAGCCAACGTATTCATGGCGTCATTGACTTCAAGAATCTGCGCATCCACGACAGAAAGAAGCTGCTGATTGATAGCGTCAAAACGCTCAATCTTTGCCATCGCCACTTCAAAATCAGCTATGGTGCGCTTCACCTCGAAACGATTAAACTTCACCTCGGATGTGGTCTGGACGAGGATTTTCGGAACAGAGATAGCCTTTGCGGAATACTCTGTTACGGCTTTTACGAACTCATCCTTACTCAGAGGCTGTTTGCCGGTTTTTGAAGCTGTCGGTGTTTGCGGCTGCTCTTGCGCGGGCGCAGATGTCTCAGTAGTATCCTCGGAAAGCATTTCAGGATGAAGATCAAATAATGTCATCTGACCTGGGTCTTCACCTTTATCCTTCTTTTGTGCAGCCATAAAGTTCTTCACATATTCCTGGTAGATTTCAAGCTGCGTTTTCGGGTTGCTTACTTCAGCAAAAGACTTCACGCCGGATGCAGTAATTGCAAAATCCAGCAGAGAAAGCTGCCCGTCATCCACGGTAGCGGAAACTCCAACGGATTCGGACGGTTCGACAGTTGTTTTATCGAGATCGCGGTAACGGAAGATGTCGCTGCTCTTAATCTCATCGACCAGTTCCCTGTAGTGGTCGTGAGCAACGATATCAAGAGAGTCTAAATCCTCATTTCCTGTCTGTTCTCCAAATGGAAGTCTTAACCCACGACCAATAGTCTGCATAGCGAGAATATCGCTCTTTGCAGCATTCAGAGGAATAATCGTAAACAGGTTATTGACATCCCAACCTTCCTTCAGCTTGTAAACGTGCAGTACGATTTCGATAGGGTTAGAAGCACTCTCAATAGAGAGTAAAAGGCGGATGTTTTCTTCCGATTCTTCGCCGGACTGTTTAGAATGGATTTCTATAACCTTGCCTTTATATTTGCCTTTCTGAAAATCATCGTTGTCAATCAAAGCCCGGATTTTCTTTGCATGGTCTGTGTCCTTGCAGGCAATAAGCACTATCGGCTTCACATAGTCCAGATCGTTGTCGCTGCAATACTCCCGCAGCACAGCCTTGCGATGCTCGTGGAGAGTAAGTCCATCGCGGATTTTCATCTCCTCGATATCATCCTGGTTATAGCCGGCCATGTTGGAGCGTCCCATTACTACCGGAATTTTCAAATAGCCCTCAACCGCGCCACGGGCCAGGTCATAGGCATAAATAACGTTTGAGGTGGTCTTCGGCGTGGCAGTGAACTCCAATCCGAGGACGGGCTTCAGATAGTTGATTGCCTTCATCGAAGCCGGAGCGTAATAGCGATGCGCCTCATCCATGCAGATAACGAGATCATCGAACTGTGCCAACACATCAGCGAAAGACGCACCGAGAGTTTCCTTAAACTTATGGAAGTTGAACTGCGTGTCAGTCTTGCTGTTGAATATTTTTCCGATATTGAAGATGAAAAGCTGAATCTCCGAGGTCTTCTCGACACGGAGAGACATCTGCTCAAACTTCACGGGATAGGTATCGTAGTTTTCGCCGTCATACACCTTCGGCCTGCCCATTTCCGCTTCAAGCCCTTTGAAGATATACTTCGGATGGTTCGGATTGGACTCCTTGCGCAGCTTGTCATAGATCGTGTTCCCGGGCGCAAGAATGAAGAAGTGCTTGTAGCCCTTCGTTTTGTACAGATAATAGATGCTTGCTCCCATCAGACGGGTCTTTCCGATACCTGTCGCCATAGCATAGCAAAATGACGGGAACTCAAACCCGGCCTTGACCTTGCGCTGCTTCTCGCAGTATTCCGATGCGGCCGCCTCAACAACATCCTTGCTGTCCTTCTTGTAATCACAATGCGAACTGATGGCATCGAGGTAAGAGAGAGCCTCCTCTTGCGGAGTTCTCAGGCTCATTGCGTATTTGATTTTGCTTACTATCTCAGACATTTACTGTACCTCGCTTTCAAAATCGCACTTCTCAAGAAGGTCTTTCGGTATTTTCTTTACCTCGATGTTATCGGGCAAGATCATATCCGATTGAATCTTCGTGCCGTAAATCAGGAGCGACTGACCTTCGGCAAGCCGAGCAGACAGGGATTTTATATATCCTGCGTTTACAAACTCCGTGGTGATGTGAATAAACCGTTTCTCCGAAGAATGACCGTGGAAGACATCCTGCGGCTTGTAACGGAATCCCTCAATCTTACAGATAGCCTCACAGAGCATCTCGAAAGTGTATGAGGGATTGATCTGATAAATCGGCAGCTTATCATTCTTAATAAGCAGGCTTGGAGCCAATTCGTAGAAGTGGTATCCGCCGCCGCCTTCCCAATGATAATCCTTGGATATTCCGGTTTTATCGCCATTTATGACATTATCCATGCGAACCTTACACAATGTATAGGCATGGTCTCCAAGTTCGACTCCTACCCATTTTCTTCCCATTTTGTGAGCGGTCGCAATAGTAGAGCCGCTGCCCAAGAAGGAATCCAAAACCCAGTCTCCCTTATTTGAGAAATAACGAATAATCATTTCAATCAAGGCTTCTGGTTTTTTCCCACTTCGGAACTCCACGCCACCTTCGTGTCTACAGTTTCCGAAATTCCCTGCGAGATCGTAGAAGCCTCCTATCGGCTTTTTACGCTGTACAGTTTCACTTTCAAGCTGATCTACAGGGACACCCTGATAATACTTTCCTTTCGTAGCTCCGGCGCGTTTAGGCCCGGTGAAATAGCGGTAATCATATCGGTCATCACCAATGCCATATACCTTGTATAAAACTCCGTATCCATCAGTTTCATATCGGCCAGTTAGATAGTCTCTGAAGAATCGTCCAGATGAATTGCCATCCAATATTGTGCCTGTAGCCCATATTTCTTTAAGACCGTACTCATCACCGATGTCTTTTTTTACAATCTTGTACTCATTGTTTTCAAAAACAACAACACGTTTGCCGCCAAGTTCTATTTCTTTGCCCTCGCCTGTTTCTTGAACTTCATATATGAATTTTTCATATCCTACATCATCATGGTCAAAATTTGGCGTCGCACCATAATTTCTTCTGTATACCAATACCTGCTCAATTTCCTTATGAAAATCCATATCGGATTTCAGAGTTTTATCTGGGTATCTTACCCTTACATATAGTGTGGTCAAGTAATTTGATCTTCCGAAAATTTCGTCAAGAAGAACCTTAACATAGTGACTTTCAGAATCGTCGATATGACAACACAAAAAGCCATCATCACTCAGTAATTCTCGGAGCAGAATTAGCCGTTGTTTCATAAGTGACAGCCAAATACTATGTTCCAAATTGTCATCGTAATATTCAAAAGCACTACCAGTGTTATAGGGCGGATCAATATAGATGCATTTGATACGTCCGGCAAAATCCTGTTGCAAAGCCTGTAAAGCGATTAAGTTATCACCATGAATAAGCATATTTTCGCTGGTTGGATCACCATACGACTTATCTACATCCTCCACCAGGATTCTTGGTTCAACGACCTTATCATCGTATTTTCCTACCCAGGTCAATTCCAGTTTTCCTGTCTTTTGCATAATAATCTCTCCTAAAACTTCAGAACGATGTTAACCAACAGAATCGGGTTAATATCAAACTGTTTTTCAAATTCTACGATTTCCCGTTCACCCTCGGTTTTGAAGCCGGTTCCTCTCTCGTGAAAGGATTCCTGCAGCTTTTCAAGTGCCTTGGATTTCTCGGTTATCTTTTTCCGTATGTCTATCTTCTCATAGAAGTTGTCCGAGGCTCGTTCCTGCTCCTTCAGCACCTCAATCTCGGCATTCATGTCCTGGTATGTCGCTATCAGTTGTTCCATCTGGATGCGCTCCCAGTTCTCGATCTTTCTGCGGTTATAAGCCTTGATCGATTCCGACTGTTCCTGATAGCGTTTCACCATCTCCGTGGTCAGATTGTCGTAAACACGCTGGTAGAGCTGCATCTCGGATTCTGTCGGCGTGAAATAACGCACATCCATATCATCGATCTGTTCAAGTTCGGGAACGAGGTCTGCCTCATCAAAATCTATATAGGCTCCTTCTTCATCACATAGCAACAGCACCGGGAAGAGAAGTTTCGATGAATCACAGAAGGCTCCTATGAAAAAATCCCGTGCGATCCGAGGACTTTTTCTCCCCAATTGTCAACCTTCCAGTAGTGAAGGCCGCCGTCTACTTCCGGCTCATCGAATGCGCTCCAATATTCCACATCGTGCAGATACCTTGCGATGTCAGACTTCGTGGCATCGAGCGCCTGTTCCTTCGCACCGCTGCTTTCGGTAAGTAGAAGGGAGCGAAGTTCTCTTGCTTTTTTATCTCGCTTTGCGTTCAGCTTGCGATCCAGTTTATCAAATGCCTTTTTGAATTCCGCAGTGGTATCGCAGGTCTGATAAATCTGCAACACCATCTTTTCAAAACTGGTGCCGGATTCCAACGCTCCAAGAGCAATATCCGACGCTCCGAAGACACCCTCGAACAGTTCAAACTTCTTCGATAGAATATCGTAAACGCGCTGGTCTGCGGCATTCTGCGTATTCAACAGATTGATTGCCACAACGTCATGCTCTTGGCCGTAACGGTGGCAACGACCGATACGCTGCTCAATCTTCATGGGATTCCAAGGAAGGTCATAGTTGATTACCGTATTGCAGAACTGAAGGTTCAAACCTTCGGAACCGGCATCCGTGCAGATCAATATCTTTGCATTATGGCGGAAGTAATCCATGATGGCGTGCTTATATTCCACGCTGCGACCACAGTTTGCTTTGCCGAAGTTCTTAACCTGCCATGCCTTGTATATTTCCTTCGTCATGGCATCATCAAAGTCACCGTTAAAGAGAAGGATATCCTCGTCATCAAATCCAGTTTTGCGAAGTTCTGCGGCTATGTATTTCTGAGTACGCTTTGATTCCGTGAAGATTACAACCTTCTGCGGGATACCTTGCTTCTGCTGATAGTCAAAGGCTATCTGTATGGCCGTCTTCAGCGCACTTACCTTTGCGTTTGTCTTGATGCGCTTTGCCACATCAATGATGATATTCACATCATCGAGTTCAGCCTGGATGAACTGTTTTTGAACAATAGTGTCTTCGTCCTCAGTCTCCTCAAAGCCCGACTCATCTATTTCATCCTCGACATAGCTCCAGAAAAGGGCAAAGCCTTCCTGTGCATTTGCGGACTTGCAGCCTTCGTATAGCTTTTCGAGTCTGTTCTTCAAAATCTCGAAAGTCTCTATCAATGCGAAACTCGATGAAGCAAGCAACTTTCTGATAACAAGGATAATCAGCCCACGGTTTGAGGTCGGTATGGAGTACAGCAGCTCACGTTTCAAGAAGTCGTTTACCCGCTGATATAATTCAATCTCATCCTGCGACAGAGTAAAATCTACTGTTTTGCAGGTTCTCTTTTTGAAATTCATGTACTTCGCCACATCCTTGCGGAGCGTTCTATACAGAACCGGCGAGAGTTCACGCTTTAGGTCAGAATAATCCTGTCCTTCAATGTAGCGTTTATTAAAGACTTTCTCACTACCGAATATCCGCTGGTCGATAAAGGAGACCAGTCCGTGAAGGTCTGTCAGCGAGTTTTGAAGAGGCGTAGCGGTCAGCAGAATCTTCGGTATGCCCTTTGACATCTCATAAAGGTTCTTTGCTCTCTTCGTACCGTGAAACACATTTCGGAGGTTATGCGCCTCGTCAATGATGATGAAGTCCCACTTCACCTCCGGGAATCGTTTCATCAGTTTGGATGAGTAGTCGTAAGAGGTAAGCACGATCCTGACAGATTTATTGTCCGTGAGCCTTTTTCGCCAGTCAGAGCTTTCTTTCTCCACGGTAAGTCTGTCGAGAATTACCGATTCCAAGCCGAATTTATCTTCGAGTTCCAATTCCCACTGCTTTCTCAAAGATGCGGGAAGCGCTATCAATACTCGTTTTGCTCCCGACTCAAGCACATACTTCAGCACAAGCCCTGCTTCTATGGTTTTTCCAAGACCAACCTCATCAGCCAATACGATGCCGCCGGTTTTTAACGCTTGAATAGCAGCGCAGAACGCATTGATCTGATGTGGATTCAATTCTATGTTGGCATCCAAAAGGAAGTGGAACGGAGAAGCCTCAAGTTCCAACTTCTTATATCTGCTGAATTGTTCAAGCAGCAGGTTACCTTCCATCTGAATCTCCTTTGTATAGCTGTTCAAAAATTCCCATAGCGATTCCTTTTGCCATCATCGGAGGGACAGCATTGCCTATCTGCACGAACTGAGATGTCCGTGGTCCCTCAAAGAAATAGCTGTCAGGAAACGATTGTATTCTCGCCGCTTCACGAACGGTAATGGAGCGATTCTGTTCTATGTCAGGATGAATGAAGTAATGACCATCCTTTGAAAGGTGCGCCAAAATAGTGTGGCAGCACGATTCATCTCCCTCAACCACCTTAAACCTATCAGTAAATGAATGCCTGTTTTTGTGCGTCTTCAGTTCATCAGGAAGGTCGTTGTAATTAAGGCGCTTATGGCCATCGTTCCACAGTTCAACTGCACGCCTGTATATTTTGATGTCTCTGTCTATGTTGGGACGGCAGTTATGAAGCGTCAGCACATCATCCTTCGTGCGGATACCAGCCTCAGTCACATAACTGCTTGCTTTTGACTTTGCATACTTGTCGGAACTCTCGCCGGGATGCAACTTTGGCAAATCGGTAAAGAGGTCATTGACAACAGCATCCGTCTTGATTTCAAGGAAGTCAGGGTATTTCAGCCCACTCTGTTTCAACCATCCTACAATAATCATACGGCGACGGTTTTGGAGAACGCCAAAGGTGTGAGCGTTCTGCTCTCTGCACTCAATTTCATAACCGACTCGTTTCAGATACTTCTGAATGTTTTTCCATGTTGCTCCGCCGTTAGCAGATTCGATGCCCGTAACATTCTCAAAGACAAACATCCGGGGCTGATAGCGTTTAAGAAACCGAGCATACAATTTGTACAGATAATTACGCGGGTCCTCTGCCATCGGAACCTCCATATGACTGCTTTGCGCTCTTCCAACAAGGGAGTACGCCTGACATGGGGGACCGCCTACGATAACATCTATCTTGGAGATACCTCTGATTTTCATTATTCCATCAATGGTCTTAAAAATAGACGGCAAGGTTTCATCCGACATCGTTTCATTGATTATAGTTTTTGTTATTGAAGCAGGAATCTGCTTCATAAACTCATCGCGGGAGATCTTCCCGGAGAGGTATTTTTTATATAAACCGAGATTATCTGTGTCTTTAAGGTAGTAGTAGGCACTCCTCGTTTCAAGCGTTTTAGCAGCAAATTCATTCATCTCAACATGAGCTACCGGCTTAAAGCCAGCTTGAAGAAACCCTTCCGAAAGCCCTCCGGCTCCCGCAAAGAGGTCAATGAAATTGTAGCTGTATTGCACGTCTATGTTTGGCATGTTATTTCCTCATTATTGCATAAAAGCTGTACAAAAAATGGAATTCAGTCGTTTTCCACTCGTACAGCTTCACAAATATCCCCAATGTCACAGTTCAGATAGTCACAAATTCGCAGCAGGACAGAAAGGGCAACATCTTCCCCTTTGTTAAGCTTGCTCATTGTTCCGGCTGATATTCCGACGTCTGCTCTCAGTTGCACTTTGGTTATATCTCTCTGAATGAGCATAACCCAGAGCTTTTTATAACTGATTTTCATGATAGCACTCCTTGTTTTAGCGCAAGCCTTGCAGTTTCAGTACAGTTTATTCAATTATAGCGCAAAGCCTCGAACAAATCAACAGATCGCTCCGACTATTCACAAAAAAGTTTCAAGAAATCGACTTGTCGCAATCTGGAAATCCCTTTCGTGGATTGATTAGCCTCATACATTACAAAGGCTATAAAACACAAATACCCAGCGAAACCCTATAAGTCTTCACTGGGTATTTGTGTTTATTCACGTTGGTTGTTCTTTATGTTTTCGTGCTCCTGAATGATTGCGGGTTTCAGAAAATCATCTACGTTTGCCTTCAATGTATCGATCATCCGAGCTTCTTTTTTGAGCTTCGCACGTTCATCGTAGAGCCGCTGCTGCTCGTCGAGAAGCCTCTGCTGTTCTGCTTGCAGCGTCTTCAAGCTCGGCAGTTTTTCATCGCCCTGCATAGCAAGAAGTGTACTCCGCGCCGCCTCAAAGATCACAAGCTCTGCCTCATGCTTTGCCTTGAACCCCGGCTTGTCTTTTGCCTTCTGGAAGGCGTCATATACAGGCTTGAGCCGCTGGTAGTTGGAGATATTTTTGATAAGCGGTTGGACTTCCCGCAGTCGCGCTTCAACGCCTTTCAGTTCCTTGCCGATGCGGTCATAGGAGCTGTGAACGTCCTCGACCTTCTTCTCAAGATCGGCGTATTGGAGCAAGTTGTTTTCCGTGAGAT
>ENA-ORSC01000711-ORSC01000711.1-human-gut-metagenome-genome-assembly--contig:-NODE-711-length-25597-cov-8.528502_pt1 | contig 25597 bp, 22 predicted proteins | sample MGYA00242178_ERZ509140 | MGnify/ENA primary metagenome ERZ509140 (study PRJEB26280, sample SAMEA2338681) | human gut metagenome | biome: human gut; feature: human-associated habitat; material: faeces... | reverse complement strand
GTATGTGTATGAACAAGAAAGATAGTATGCGGTATGTTTATCCACTTTGTTTTGGCGAAGAAGTAGGAAACTGTATCACACATGGAGTTATGGCACTTTTGATTCTATTTGCACTTCCATACTATTGTGTTCGTGCCTATTTACAAGGCGGAGCAATCAAAACATTTGGAACAGCAGTATTCTTGATTTGTCTGCTCTTTATGTTTACAGGATCTTGTCTTTACCACAGCATGCCACATGAAACAACACACAAATATGTTTTTAGAAAATTAGATCACATCATGATCTTATTGGCTATCGCAGGAACTTATACACCCATTTGTCTAAATCTTATGAACAACTGGAAAGGATATACAATTTTAGCTATCGAATGGGTTATGGTAATTGCAGGAATCTTATTGAAATCGATTGCGACGAAAAGTTATCCTAAACTTTCAATGGTAATCTATATGGTCATGGGTTGGTTGGCTATCTTTATCTTACCTACGCTAATCAAAGAATCTCAACCTATATTTATCATTTTGATTGCCTTAGGTGGTGTTATGTACACCATGGGTACTTTCTTTTATTCAAAACCACAAAAAAGATATTTTCATTTTGTATGGCATATCTTCATCATTTTAGCTAGTATTTGTCACTTATTAGCTATCCTATATTTTATGTAGAAAAGAACCTATATCTTGGATTTTCCAAAATATAGGTTCTTTTTTTAAAACAATCGTACAATATCATTATATGTTGCGTATAAAAACAGCAACATCAAGAGTACAAAACTTGCCATGATGATATTTTCTACTACTTTTGTAGAAACTTTTCGTCCAATTAGTTTTTCAATCAATAAAATCAAGATTCTTCCCCCATCAAGTGCTGGAATGGGAATAGCATTAAAGATTCCAATATTTAATGAAATCATCGCAAACAAACTAAAATACATGTCCAATCCATATTGTACAGATTTGCTAGTGACATTTAAAATGCCAACGGGACCTGATAAGTTTTCTAATCCCTGTCCATGAATGATCATATTCAAAGATTTAAATATAGTTGTTGCACTATCCCAGGTATTTTGACAGCCAACCCATAAAGATTGATACCAAGGAATCTTCTTCGCATATGCAATCGCCTTATAGCCAAGTGTATAGCCTTCCATATCTTTATCATAAGATGGAGTTAGTGTAGTTTCAAATGTTGTGCTATCACGCTTTACAGTTAAGGTCAATGTATCATGATGATATTGAATAAACTCTAAAATTTCATATTGTGTTTTAGGCTGAATACTGTTTCCATCTTCACTTTGAACTTTAACGATGTGATCATTTTTTTCTAGGCCTGCTTTTTGTGCCACAGAATCCTCTTCGACTGCATAGACAACTGGTTTTGCGTCTTCTACTACATAGCCTTGGGCTAAGGCCACACCCATATATATGATCCATGCCAATAAAATATTCATCACAATACCAGCGATCATGATGCAGACTTGTTTCCATTTTTCAATACCGTTTAAGCGTCTATTTTCTGGAACATCCTTTAGCCAGCTGTCTTCCTCACTTTGTGAGCCATCTTCTTCACCAGCCATCATTACATAGCCGCCAAAAGGAATGGCGCGAATTGAAAAAGCAGTCTCTTTTCCTTGTTTTTGATAAAGACATGGTCCCATACCGATAGAAAATTCTTTACAGTAAACCCCAAAATGTTTAGCAACTAAAAAATGTCCTAACTCATGTAAAATGACAATCACGCTTAGCATCACGACAAATGCTATTATACCAATAATAAAATCCATTCAAATCCCCCTTAGAGAATGATTGTATATAAAACACTAAATACCATGATATTTAATAATAGTGAATCTACACGATCTAAAACACCACCATGCCCTGGTAAAAGATTAGAGAAGTCTTTTACAGCAAAATGACGTTTAATAGCACTAAAACACAAATCTCCAAGTTCTGCAGTAGCCGGACATACTAAACATAAGAATGTATTTAAAACTGGGTTTAAGTTTGATACGTAGCTAAAACTAACCACAAAACTTAATACAAAACCAAATACAATTCCTCCTGCAAAACCTTCCCAACTCTTTTTAGGTGAGATTCTAGGATTCATTTTGTGCTTTCCAATAGCTCGACCCACAAAATAGGCTCCTGTATCACTTCCGTATGTAGCAAAAACAATCGTCCATAGATACTGATGTACGTTTGCGATTTGTCCTACCGCATGATAAACGAGGGAGAAAATTGTAACGTATGAAATACACACAAAGGCATCTATGATTGAGAAGTTTTCAACAAAAACAACAAGACTCCATAAGAATACAACAATCAGTGTCATCACAACGAAAAAGTATTTATCCGGTAAAACTCTTGTTAAAATGACAGCTAAAGCACTGAGTGGAAGAACATATTTAGGCCAGCTTTTAAAATCTGGCTGAATATGCATCCATTCATATGCTCCTGCACAAACAATAAATAAGGCAAGAGCTTCTAACCAATATCCTCCAAGAGCTACTGGTAGTGCTACAACAAGAATGATACCAATAGCGGTAATTATTCTTTGTTTCATGAAGTTAAGCCTCCAAATCTGCGATCTCTTGAAGCAAATTCGTCTAGACAATCTTTTAATGCTTTTTCATCAAAATCAGGCCATGCGACTGGTGTAAAAATCAGTTCCGCATAGGCGAGTTGCCACAACAAATAATTCGAAATACGAAGTTCTCCACTTGTACGAATCATCAAATCAATATCTTCTGGTACAAATAAATATCTTGAGAACTCTTCCTCAGTTAAATTGTTTTCACGTTTACCTTGAGCAACCTCATCCGCATATTTTTTCATACCAAGTAACATTTCTCTACGCGAACCGTAATTAATGGCTAAACATAATTCTAATCCAGTATTATCCTTAGTCATATTTACAGCCTTATTAATTACATTTTGTGTTGCTTGTGGGAATTTTTCTAATTCACCGGCAAAAGTTACACGAATGTTCTTTTCCATCAATTCATTAATAAATTTATTAAAGAATAGTCCTGGTAATTTACATAAATAGGAAACTTCATCTTCTGGTCTTTTCCAGTTTTCTGTTGAAAAAGCATATAGAATCAATTTTTGAATTCCCATATCTTGTGCAGCTAAGGCCACAGTACGAATTGTATCCGCACCCTTTTTGTGTCCTGCCGTTCTTGGTAAGCCTCTTTTTTTGGCCCAACGACCATTACCATCCATAATTATAGCTACTGTTTTTGGTGCCATAAAAACCTCCTTTTTAAAAAAGTCCAAATCAAGTTTGGACTTAGACATTTAATATTTCTTTTTTCTTTGCTTCATAAATTGAATCAACATCTTTAATGTATTTATCTGTTAATTTTTGTGATTCTTCTAATGTTTGTTTTTGTTCGTCTTCTGGAAGTTCTTTATCTTTTTTAATAGCATCGTTCGCATCACGACGTACGTTACGAATCGCAATCTTAGCTTCTTCACTATATTTTTGTGCATCTTTAGCTAATTCTTTACGACGATCTTCAGTTAATTGAGGAACTTGAATACGAATGACATCTGCTTCTGCTTGAGGATTCAATCCTAAGTTAGCAGCTTGAATTGCGTGTGCAATATCTTTAATGATTGAACGATCATAAGGTTTAATAACAAGTTGTGTACCTTCAACAACAGAAATCTGAGCCATCTGGTTGATTGGTGTCATTGCACCATAATATTCAACTTGTACACGTTCTAACATTTGTCCACTGGCACGTCCAGTACGGATTTGACGAAGGTTTGATTCTAAATTATCAATAACACCCATCATTTTTTCTTCTGCATTTAATAAAATATCACTCATTTTAATTCTCCTTATTTCTTTTTAGTGATTGTTGTACCGTTAACTTCACGGCGAACTGCTTTGACAATATTACCAGGTTCATTCATATTGAAAACAACTAAATCAATATCATTATCCATGCACATACTAATAGCTGTTGAGTCCATGACTTGTAAGCCTTCGTTTAATACGTCCATATAATTTAGTGTATCGTATTTCTTAGCATTTGGATTTTTCTTTGGATCTGAATCATAAACTCCATCAACACCATTTTTAGCCATCAAGATAACATCTGCATTAATTTCAGATGCACGTAATGCTGCAGTTGTATCTGTTGAGAAGTATGGAGAACCTGTACCAGCTCCAAAAATAACGATTCTTCCTTTTTCCAAGTGACGTAAAGCACGTCTTAAGATGAATGGTTCTGCAACCTTTTGCATTTCAACAGCTGTCTGCACTCGAGTTTGAACGCCTTCTTGTTCTAATGCATTTTGAACAGCTAAAGCGTTGATTACAGTACCTAACATACCCATATAATCGGCTTGAGCACGGTTCATTCCCATTTCAGCCATCATCTTACCACGAATGAAGTTGCCACCACCGACAACAATTGCTAATTCTACCCCTAATTTTTGTACTTCTTTTAACTCTTTTGCCAATCTTTTTAAGATTTCTGGATCAAAAGCAGCTTCAGGGCTAGACAAAGCTTCGCCACTTAATTTTAATAAAACACGTTTATACATAATATTGCTCCTTATTGAATTGTCACAACAATTATACACTATATTACGCTATTTAAAAAGAAAAACCCTTGGAATTTCCAAGGGTTTTAAAGTAAAAGATAAATTACTTAGCCATTTGAGCAGCAACTTCTTCAGCAAAGTTTTCTTCGCGTTTTTCGATACCTTCACCAGTTTGGAAACGTACGAAAGTTACTACTTCAGCCTTGTTGTCTTTCAAGAATTGAGAAACCTTAGTTTTAGGTTCTAAGAAATATTCTTGATCTAATAAGCATTGGTCTTTAAAGTGTTTATCAACTTTTCCTTTTAAGATTCCTTCCAATACTTTTTCTGGCTTTTTAGCCATGTTAGGATCAGCCTTCATCATTTGTAATTGAAGTTCACGCTCGTGTTCAACTTCTTCACCTGGTACTTCAGCTTGAGATACATATTTTGGAGCCATACTAGCAACTTGCATTGCTAAGTTTTTAGCTACAGTAGCATCTTGAGTTCCTTTAACAACTACAACAGCAGAAATTGATCCACCCATGTGCATGTATGAACCAAAGATTTCATCATCTGCTTTTTCAACAACAGCAACACGACGGAAAGAAATTTTTTCTCCGATAGTAGCTGTAGCATTGATGATTAAATCATTGATAGTTCCTTCAGCAGTTTGAACATTTAAAGCTTCTTCAGTTGTAGCAGGTTTGTTTGCAAGAATTGCTTCTTGTAAAGTATCCATTAAACCTAAGAATTGTTCGTTCTTACTTACGAAGTCTGTTTCTGAGTTAACTTCGAATAATACAGCAGTGTTTCCACTAACAGCAACACGAGTTAAACCTTCAGCAGCGATACGTCCTTCTTTTTTAGCAGATTTTGCAATTCCTTTTTCACGTAACCAGTCAACAGCTTTTGCAATGTCACCTTCACATTCAGTTAAGGCTTTTTTGCAATCCATCATACCAGCACCTGTTTTTTCACGTAATTCTTTTACTTGAGCAGCAGTGATAGCCATTTTAGCATCCTCCTATATTTTTTTATTATTCAGCAGCTTTTGCTTCTTCAGCTTTTGCAGCTGGTTTTACGTCATCATTTTTCTTATTGAAAGGACGACGGTTTTTACGTTCGAAGTTACGTTTTCTACGTTCTTCATTTCTTTGACGACGACGACGTTCGTTTTCAGCGATTTGTGCTTCAACATTTTTGATTACGTCTTCCATAGTTACATCATCTTCAGTTTCATCTAAGTAAGCCATTTCTAATAGACCACCCTTAGCATCAACGATAGCGTCTGCTAAGATTGTTGTAACTAATTTGATTGAGCGAACTGCATCATCATTAGAAGCGATTGCAAAATCAGCATCTTCTGGATCACAGTTTGTATCTAACATAGCGAATACAGGGATTCCTAATTTTTTAGCTTCAGCGATTGCATTGTGTTCTTCTTTTGGATCAATAACAACTAATGCATCTGGAAGCTTCTTCATTTCTTTGATTCCACCTAAAGAACCTTCCAATTTAGCTTTTTCTTTACGTAAGTTAGCTTGTTCTTTCTTAGTGTAAACTTCGATTTTTCCGCTAGCTTCCATTTCTTCGATTTCTACTAAACGTTTAATACGTTTTTGGATTGTACGGAAGTTTGTTAATAAACCACCTAACCAACGTTTGTTAACGTAGAAAGATCCTGAACGTAAAGCTTGTTCTTCAACAACTTCTGCAGCTTGTTTCTTTGTTCCTACGAACAATACTTTTCCTCCACGTTCGCTAATTGCTTTTAATTCATTGTAAGCAGCTTCGATTTGTGCTTGAGTTTGGTTTAAATCTACGATATAAACCCCGTTGCGACTTGTGTAGATGAATGGTTTCATCTTTGGGTTCCAACGGCGAGTCTGGTGACCAAAGTGAACACCGTTCTCTAACATTTTCTTCATTGATACGATTGACATAATAGTCCTACCTTTCCGTTTCTCCTCCATCATTTCAGACGCATGCAACACTGATGTGCACGGGCACACGAATCCATGATGTGTGTTATAAGCGCAATCACGCGCTTTTACATTATAGCAATAACCTTTTTAACTTGCAAGATGTTATTTTTCAAAAGGATGCGCTTTTTTATAAGCCTTCACTAACTGTGCTGTAGTCACATGCGTATAAATTTGTGTTGTTGATAAAGATGAATGTCCTAGTAACTCTTGAACAACACGAATATCTGCTCCATTATCTAATAAATGTGTCGCAAAACTATGTCTCAACATATGTGGATGCAATTTCATATGCATTCCAATGGCTTTGGCATGTTTATCCATTAAATACTGAATACCACGAGAAGTTAATTGTTTACCTCTTAAATTCACAAATACATGATCATCCACTGCATATTTTGACCAAAAACTATTTTTATAATCCAACAATTCTTTTTCAAAGCCTTGATAAAAAGGTACAATACGATCTTTATCCCCTTTACCTCGAATATGCACGATTCGATTATTTAAATCAATTTGATTCCATTCCAAAGAAACACATTCACTAACACGTAATCCACATGCATACATCATCGTAAATAATATGCGATCACGATATTGATCTTCTTTGTTATCTTCATAAGAATTTAAAAATTCCTGAATTTCTTCTACAAATAAAAAATCTGGAATTTGTTTTGACTTCTTTGGTGTCTGTATCCCTAATAAAGGGTTTTCATTGATACCCATATACTCTGCCAAATACGCATAGAAAGAACGATATACACTCATTTTACGTGCAATCGAACTGGATTTTAAATGATCCAATGTAGCTAAAAAATTCATAAAAGTCAATCTATCACACGATTCAAAAGAATCAATAGATTGACTTAATAAATATTCTTTATATTGGTTCAAATCATTTTTATACGATTCGATAGTTTTATCTGATTGCGTATTCTTTCGATATATATATTTTAGAAAACGATCAATCAACTCATCCATTGACTTGTTCCTGAATTTCTTGAATACGAGAAAGTGCCTGAGCAGCAAATTTTTCTTTACGCTCATGTTTCTTACATTTTTCGTTTAAATGCATAATGCCAAAGTTTGCATTCATTGGCTGGAAATGTTTTGGATCACAATGCGTAATATAGTATGCTTGTGAACCCATCACACAAGTATTTCCAAAACAAATTGGTTCTTTACCTTGCATATACAACGACATATTGATTCCGGCAATCAATCCGGATGCACAAGATTCAACATAGCCTTCAACTCCCGTTAATTGTCCGGCAAAGAATAAATCATCACGTTTCTTTGATTGATATGTTTCTTTTAAAACAATTGGACTTGATAAATAAGAATTTCGATGCATAACACCATAACGAGTAATTTTCAAATTTTCTAATCCAGGAATCAAAGAGAAAACTCTTCTTTGTTCAGGCCAAGTTAAATGTGTCTGGAAACCAACAATATTGTACATACTTGCAGCTACATTATCTTGGCGTAACTGAACTACGGCAACTGGATGTGAATCCTTGTCTTTTTCCAATCCCACCGGCTTTAATGGCCCAAACAACATAGTCTTCTTTCCACGACGTGCCATTTCCTCAATGGGCATACAACCTTCAAAATATGTTTCTTTTTCAAAATCGTGCAAATTCACACATTCTGCATGAATCAATGCATCATAGAATGTTTCAAATTCATCCGCATTCATCGGACAGTTGATATAACTTGCTTCACCTTTGTCATAGCGAGACTTATAGTAGGCTTTACTAAAATCAATCGAATCCTTTTCAATAATAGGTGCTGCTGCATCATAGAAATGGAAAGTATCTTCAGAAGTGAAATCATGTATAGCCTTCGCTAGAGAATCACTTGTCAAAGGTCCTGTTGCGATAATGCATGGTCCTTGGGGTAAAGCTGTCATTTCTTCATTGACAACTTCAACCAATGGATGATTTTTGATTGTATCAGTAATATATTGTGAAAAAGTCTCGCGATCAACTGCCAACGCACTTCCAGCTGGTACAGCATGCATATCTGCTGATTTCATAATCAATGAATCCATTTGGCGTAATTCCTCTTTTAAAATACCTACCGCATTATTCATCGCATTGGATCGAAGTGAATTCGAACATACAAGTTCCGCAAATCGATCTGTATGAAAGGCTGGACTTTCCTTTTTAGGGCGCATTTCAATTAATCGCACTGGAATATTTCTTTTTACGACCTGCCACGTTGCCTCACATCCGGCAAGTCCTGCTCCTACAACCGTAACTTGTTCCATTATTTATCTTCCTCTGTTTTCTTAGGTTCTTTTTTTATATAGTGGCATTTTGGATAATTTGAACAACCAATGAAAGTTGTCCCAAAACGTGATTTTCTTCTGACAAGCTCATGTCCACACTCCGGACACATTTCACCTGTTGGCTCAGGTTTCGCCTTCTTTTTCAAAGATTCGATAGTTTTGCATTCCGGATAATTTGAACATGCCCAAAACTGGCCATAACGACCTCTTTTAATCACCATCTTAGCTCCGCAGTTTGGACAGATTTTTTCTTCTTTTGCCTCTTCTGGAAGTTCTTCTTCATCATTTTCAGTGTAGCGACATGTTGGAAAGTTAATACAAGAAATAAACTTACCAAAACGACCATTACGATAAACAAGCTCTCCACCACATTCAGGGCATGTACGTCCTACACGTTCTAATTCCTTCTTTGGCATTTTTTCATAGGCATCTTCTACAAGAGGAGCAAATTTATCATAAAATTTGTGCATGTAAGATACAGAGTCCTCGTTTCCTTCGGCAATTTCATCCAAAGTTTTTTCCATATCTGCCGTATATTCTACGTTAATGACACTTGAGAAATACTGTTGTAGTTTTTCATTTGTCAAAATCCCCTGCTCACTAGGAATAAATACCTTCGTCTTTGAAGTTTCACTTGCCTTTTCTAATGAGGCATAGCCACGTTTTTGTAAAGTATCAATAATTGTCGCATATGTACTTGGACGACCAATTGACTTTTCTTCAAGATCTTTAATCAGGCGTGCTTCTGTATAACGTGCTGGTGGTTCTGTAAAGTGCTGCTTTGAAGTTGGAGTTACATTTTTTAAAACTTCATTTTCTTCCAACTTAGGAAGTAAAGCATCGCTTTGTTTTTCATATTTAGAATATACTTTGTAGTAACCATCAAAAGTCATAGTTTGTCCGCTTGCACTAAATTCTAAATCGTTGTTTGTGATTTTAACACTCGTCACATCATATACAGCATCTTTCATTAAAGATGCCAAAGTACGCGCATAAATCAGTGAATATAAACGATATTGATCATTCGTTAAATGGTCTTTGATGGATTCGGGTGTACGATTAATGTTTGTTGGTCGAATGGCTTCATGTGCGTCCTGCGTATTTTTACCATTCTTTTGATGTACATGTCCAACATATTCTTTACCATATGTATTTGTGATGAATTCCTTGGCATCTGAAACGAAAATATCAGATAAACGTGTTGAGTCCGAACGCATATACGTAATCAAACCTTCCATATTTCCACCTAAATCAATACCTTCATACATTTTTTGAGCTACACTCATTGTTTTCTTTGCACCAAATCCTAATTTTGTACTGGCTTCCTGCTGCATAGTCGATGTTGTAAATGGAAGTTTAGGTTGTTTCTTTTTCTGCTTTTTAGAAATCGATGAAACAATATATTCTCCATTACATCTTTCTAACAATGCTTTAGCTTCTTCTTCATTTTTGATTTTAGGCTTTTTACCTTCAACCTTCACTAAATCTGCTTCAAATGCTTTATTCTGCTTTTTACATTGTGCATGAATCGTCCAATACTCTTCTTGTTTAAACGCCTTGATTTCATTTTCACGATCAACAATCAATTTCAACGCCACAGATTGCACACGTCCTGCAGATTTAGACTGGATTTTATTCTGCAGCAATTTGCTGAGTTTAAACCCAATAATTCGATCTAACATACGACGTGTTTCTTGTGATTTCACGAGGTCCATATCAATTTTTCTTGGTTCTTTCATAGCTTCAAGAATTGCAGGCTTCGTGATTTCATGGAAAACAATACGATTATTGTCTTCTGTATTTAAATCTAATACACGCGCTAAATGCCATGCGATTGCTTCCCCTTCACGGTCCGGGTCACTGGCAAGATAGATATCTTGTGCTTTAGAAGCGTACTCTTTTAATTCTTTCACTACTTCTTTTTTCTCTTTGCTAATTTTATATTTAGGTTCGAAATCATGATCTACATCAATTCCTAAACCTTCTTTTCCGCTTGTCGCCAAATCACATACATGGCCTTTGCTGGAAACAACTCTGTATTCTTTTCCTAAATATTTTTCAATCGTCTTCGATTTGGAAGGCGACTCCACAATAACTAAATGTTTTTTCATTTGTTTCCCCCATATTCACGCTATATAAAACATTAAAAATTTCAATTTGTCAATCCTCAGATATCATCAATGTCTTTTATATCCACCAAAATATTGGCTCCATTACTAATCAAGTAGTTACATCCTTGATACTTTTCATCTTGAAAAGCTGTAGGCACACAATAAATGGTAGGTCCCCATTGCATCTTAAATACCGGTTTGGATTCCCATCTTAAATACTGGATTTCTGATTTTTACTTTTTCTCCCCTCCCATCCTTAATACGATATGCTGGTTTCGCTTTGTAATTACCTTCCGTATTGAATATTAAAATTCCATTTCTCATTCCTGTTACTTCCCATTTTAAATATTAAATTTAGAATTCGTCTTTTATGTTACATCTCATCTTAAATACTGAACAATATTACATAAGTACTATATAATATGTAGAAACACCACAATCATTTTTATAATTTACGGTTATAATACTTTTTTCTTCTATCTATAATAATAAAATATATTCTTCGACAGTTTATGACAAAAAAAATACGCCCACTTTTATGGACGTACCTTTTCAACTCTTTTTCTTTCTTGTGAAGTAAGTCGGTTCACATAGACAGGTTGCCTCCTGCCTTATTCTTCTGGCCTGCATTGTTACTTCATTTCCGCTGTCTTTAAATGTAACTTTGTATCCTGATTTTACTTTCTCAATCGTAAAGTTTGGTTCAAACGAATCAAGATACCTGTCAATATCTACTTTCTCAATACGCTTTTCACAACTACACCTAGCTCCATCTAAAAACTTACCTGCAATAATGTTGACCACCTTTCCACATTTTGAGTGATAAAACGGCACTTTTTCTCCAATCCCATGGTATTCTCCAGCAAGAACGTACTCATCTCCCACTAATTCCGAAACCTTCTTTTCGAAATTCGCTTTTTCTTCAGCTCGTCTTCTACGACTATCGCATTCAGCACACTCTTCTTTTTTCAATACGCTGGCCATCTTTTCAAACTCGCAGCCACATGGCTTATGCTTTCCTTTTACAATGGTTACGCCCGTAATTTCCTTTCTATACCATGAATAGATTTCATAACTATCTGGAATCTGGTACTTTTCTCTCAATTCTTCTTCTGTTAATGATTGAACACACCGACAACGCCACCCATGACGAATACGATGCTCCTGTACACTGTATTCCTTTCCACATGGGAGATGTGTTAGTTTAAGGGTAACCCCTCCTTTTTCGTCTATATCCCATCCTCTTATCAGATAGTCTTCTCCAATTCCGTACTTTTTTCTAAGTGTTTCTTCTGTATACCCAGCGCGACACTTGTGCTTTATTCCATTTTTGAAAGCAAGTGCATTGCGTTCTAAAATGCAGCCACATGTTTTATGTTTGACCGTTATTCGAATATCTCCACCTTTTGTTTTCCTCCACGATAAAACATCAAATTCATCGCTGATTTGATAATGTTCAATCAAATATTTTTTCGTATACGTTTTCTTTTTTATTACCACTCCACTCTTAGTCTTTTTCATTTTTTTGTCACACACACAACCAAGTTTATAATGATAATTAGTAGACCAAAACACCTTATCATATTCTCGGCCGCATGGAATATGTTTCAAAATAAGATGAACTCTTTTCCTTGCATCCCTGTACCCAGACACGATCTCCCAATCCGGGTCGTCGATTGAATACCTTTCGTCAATCATTTCTTGTGTGAGTTTCAGGCGCTCGCACCTGCACTGGCAACCTTTATCGAAAAAATACTTACCCTTATCTGAAATTTCTCCACATGGATTATGTTTTACTGTTACAAGTATTCTTCCAGACTCATCATGTTTTCTACCTAGAATTGTATAGTCGTCTCCGATTCCCCAATCTTTTTTCAATTCTTCATCGCTTCTCTCTCTTTCGCATTTACATCGACTTCCCCCGTATAAGATTTCATTTGCGCTGTAAGGAAGAACCGCCCCGCATTTGTTATGCCGGATGCAATCTTTTTCATTGATGTCTTCAATATTTCTAACAAAGACGTATCCGTTTATTTTCGAAATAATATTTTGTGGAACATTCTCTTCAAGCTCACACTCAGGGCAGGAACGCCCAAGCTCAAGCATATATCGTGTAGTAAAAAATTCCAGCCCACACCGATTACACTTTGCCAGGACAACCGGACCAAATTCCATCAGTAACGTGCATTCATCAATATGCTCATTCTCTAATCTAATTGGATGTTCAGAACTTTCTACGGCACAAGCCCACTTTTTATAAAAGTGCTCCGCTTCAGCATATGATCCTTCGTCTGAATCCAGCTTCGTCCCAAGTGAATAATATCCATTATAAAACTCTGCACGATGCAGGTTACATTTATGTTTTTTGCATACCATCACATCCCGTCCGCAGTGCCATGTTCGGATATAAGGTTCTCTTCCAGCTGCCCGGTCTTCTTTCATGCATTCTGGGCATAATTTGGGGAAATGCGCCGACCTACTAGGCGTATCGTAAAGCGGGACCCCACGGTTATATAGAATTGAAAGTACTTTTTTCCCAACATACAATGGCAATGTTTTATCATAATTTAAAGTCACTGTACTATGTCTAAATAAAATATCTAGTATTTTAGGAAAACGTTCCCATTCTCTGCTCACCCAGAACATTCCTGAAATATTGAAAGATTGGATCAACTCAGGGGTTCCATTCGGATCCATAAAGAAATACTGTCTAAAGCGCCTAACGCTTACGTGCATTGCTTTCCTTAATCGGAAAAACCAACCATACAGTAATTCGTCTTCATATGGTGGAAAATAAATCGGTAATTTAATCATGAATCATCACTCCTTTTCAATACTCTATATTTTCCTTTCTCTACCACTTCCAAATGTCCAGACTTTTTCAGATACCTGACACTCGTAAAGAAATTGTCATGCGTTACCCCTATCTTTAAATAGTCCTTATTTGAAAGAAAATATCCGTTTTCATCACAATGGTCCCTGATGTATATAAACGCCTTTGCTTTTTCACTAATTATTGGTTTGATCCTATTCTTTCTTAAAAAGAATTCTGGTTCATCATATCTTGTCAGCTCCTGTACTGCCCATGCACACCGCATGGTTTTCTTTTCACCAGATGGCAGCGTTACGATTATATCCGGAGATGCATCGTCAATCTCGTATCCTGTCAGATTGCAATTTTCCTCTAACAATCCCATTACCTTTTCAAAGCCGATATTTTTTTGACAGAACGGGCATCTCTGACCTTCTGTGAAATTCCGTGCCCGCATTCTAAATTTAAAGCCACATGTTTCATGGCGGGCTTCAAAATAATCTGCTGAAGAAACAGGCCGGCTTAATAAGGTGTATTCGTCTCTTACCATACTATTGAACTGCTGAGTAAACTTATTTTCATAGGATTCGCAGACTCTGCAATATCTTCTCGTCATAAAATCAGTTCTACAGATATTAAATTCCTTTTGACAGTTTTCATGTTTTATAGAAAGAGTTGTCTTCCCTTTTTCAGTTTTAAAACCTGTTACCTTAAATTCATCATCATCAAATTCCTCCTGATAGTCTTGTAATGTCGGAAGCGATTCGCACATGCAGCTGATTCTACTCCATCTGAACTTATGGTATCCTCCTGATAATCTTCTTCCACATTTTTTATGCTTAACAAATCTGCCATCCATCTCATACTCATCCTGCGTTTTCGATCTAATGTTGATAATCTGTTGCTTTGTAAGAGTCTTCTCACATTCCGGACACACTCCGAAAGTTTCATGAACAAATGGATGTGCTACGAAACTTTTACCACACATCTGACAATTTCCTTCTGTAAGATATTTATAGCCTTCTTCCGATACTGGAAGTTGTTTCATGGCCGCTTCAAGTCCCCGCTTTTTTGAAATGCGGGATGCCTGGAAATTTATAATACTTTTATTCCCCCATTTTTCAATGCTGGTATATATAGGATTTTTGTACATTTTATAGATAAGTTCACTATAATCATCCCCTTCTGCAGATACCTCCTCAGAAGCATCTATTGTTTCATCAGCATCTAACATCCCAAGTTTTAATCCTGGAATAACTCTAAGCTTGCATCCGTGTCTGCAGCACGTATGTACTTCATCCAGCTGATGCCAAACTCTGTAGTATGGCAATCTGCCGTCGTTCATATCATCTTTCACACAATCCGGACAATACTTAAGCCCTGTGGTGGTATGAAACCAATGTATATCTCCGCCGTACAAAAAACGATGAACTATCTTTGCCTGCGTTCCCTCTGTCAAAAAAGGGAATAACGCAAAATACAGTGTATTCTGTCTCATAATCTTTAATGGATTCACATACTTGATATTAAACATATTCGCAACCGTATCTGCAGAATGCTCCCATTTAAACGAAGGCATAAACCATTTCAAGAATTTCTCAATACTCATTCTGTTGAGATTTGCAAGTTCAATCATCCACCCAAGCACATGCTCATCTGGATATGGCGCTCTAAAAACTGGAATCATCTTTTTTACCTCCCAATAATGACAGGTAGATTTCATCATAGTCCTGTTCCACCTGTTTCTTCGTTTCAACTTTTCTTTTTGACGCAACAGCCTCCAAGCGTTCTCTGACCGTTTGCTTCATTTTGATATTACTCATGTCTTTAAAACCATCCTTATGCTTCTCGCAATACGTAAAAGCACTTTCAATCTGTTTTACAGTATATTGGTCACCGAACATCTCCTGAATTGACGTTTTGACCATGTAGAGCTTATCCGTATGGTCATATCCCCTCTCAATATCTGATTCGATCAATGCTCTAGTAATCGATTCTTCGATGACTCTCTGGTCTTTTCTGATTGAATCTTCAAATGCTTCCTGCTCCTCATGATATCCTTTAGCTGCTTCAATAGATGTTACCGTAAACAGTTCTTTCATTCTTGTCAGCTTTGCCTTCGAAATCTTTTTAATCAAGCTTTCGTTCAGCACAAACTTTTCTTTTTTTCTTTCCGAAAATACGCACTCTCTCTGTAAAGAAATGAGCAAAATTGATACCATATCAATACTTCCCAATGTTTCCGCATAGATCAGATCAAGATACTTATTCGTAAGTTTTTTCTGAAACTGAGGGAGCATGTACTTCCACATCTTCTGGATTGCACCTTTGACAACAAGCTCATCTCTGGTGATTTCGTTCATGTCAATTGTGTCGCCAAGAAGTCTTCGTTCAACACGGAAGTTACTTGCAATGGCTTCCTTAATATCGTCATTCGAAGTGCAAAAAAGAAAGATCCCCGTTTCCTGAACAATATTGATGATGTTCTGAAAGCTTTTTTTAGACGTCTTTGAAAAAACAAAAAACTCTGCTTCCTCAATGATCCAGCAGCCAATATGGAACAATTCAATATACTCACAGATTTTCTGCGTCATTTGCCCAATGTTTGATTTTATGGCTTTTAACTCACTAAAAAATAATCCCCCCGAATCCATAATATGGTCTAATCTTTTGCCGAATTCCAGGAACATAGCTGTAATGTTTGAATCTGCAAATGCAGTTGTGCGCATAACAGGAATTTGCGTGTACTCATATTCACCGAATACATGCCTGATTGCCTTAGGATATCGGTCTAATGTGATATTAATAGCTGTCGATTTTCCAGTTCCTGGAACTCCAATAATCGAACAACCAAGTGTAGTCGAATTATCATATCCAGATGCAAAGACCTTGGTATTATCCGGTCCTCGTCCATGTTCGGAAACTGCATATTTTCTATTTGTGTAACAAGTTACTATGCCCTGATAAATTGTTTCGTTGATTACACTCTGTTTAGACAGTGGAATGCGGAGATTCCTAAGTCCAAATGCCTTTAATCCCGGATTAGTATCCGGATCTTCGAGCGATGCAGGAATGAAAATCCCTCTGTTATATGCATCTCTTCCCGTAAGAGGAAGTGGGAGCGCCGCAATATTGGGATTATCAGGGAAACCGCTTACCTTGATGTATTCTGCCGGGACAATATCATGCGCTTCAAAATCAGCATTCATATATTGAAGTTCTGGATCAGTATATTCAATGCCGAACTCTTTTAAGTAGTCCATTCCATCTCCTCCTTTACAAAAGCGCTGCGAGATCGATATCTTCCATCTCATCATCGTTTTCATCTACCGTTTCGATAAGATCCTTTTCATCCAAATCGATATCGATATATTCTTCTCTTTCCGTGCGCTGCTCTTCTTCGGTGATATTTAACGTCGACAGTCTTTCCTGTTTACGTTTTTCCTGCTGCTCAGCCAATCGATTCTTGCGGATCTTTTCTGCCGTTTTAGTCTTGTTTTTTCCAAGTTGTTCCTGTTCCTTTTTAGCCTGTCCCATGAGCTCTTTTCTTCTGGCATGTGAAGCAAGATGTTCACCTAATGCATTTTCTTTATTTTTATCACTTAGTGCTTTCTTATCTTCGAACCACATATTATATTCGAACCAGGTCATATTACGAAATGACTTTACGCCCTCATCTTCAGCCATAGGAATCTGATAGATTTCGCCATTAATCTTGATCCACACACAATCCACACTTCTTGGGTCATAACGAACCTCGTATGGAATTTTATCTTGTTTATGAAAGTGGTTGTAAGTTAACATGTTGGTAAACGCACGTTCTTTCGAAATATAGCGTAACCTTTTAATCGTGATGCCTCGAAGATTAACCGATGCATGCATCCCATCTGTACAAGTCTGAAGAAGGGACCACAACAGCCTCTGTTTTTGTGCATCTGTTACCCAGATTGGATTTCCATCGAAACCAATGCCAAACTGCCAAAGTTTATACGGCAAAGCAATGATTTCCTCTCGCACCATCTCTTTGGTAGTTACCAGCGCTTCTCTTTCCTTTTGATTGAATTCAATGATAAAATCCTCGATGTCTCTTTTGATATCTTCCAACATCATGCAGGCTTCTTCGTAATGCTTGGACTGGTATTCATGATAAATAACACCATATCCGCGTCCCAGATTCTGCAATTTCTTCTGGTAAACCAGAAAACTGTTTTCTACGAGACCTTTCATTGATCCCATTGCTGGAGGAGCAATTGTTTCATCAATCTCTGTTTCATTTGTCATACGACGGATTCCTTTTGAAACCCATTCAGATCCCTGATCGACTCTGATAGAGTCTGGAATAAATCCTCCAGGCGTTAAAACATCACCATTTTTATTTGTTAACTGATGTTGTTTGAAAAAAATGTTTGCAAATAAACTTGTTGCCCCTAAAAATGAGTTATTTTCAAATCCGACATAATAACCAACAATGCAACAGGAATACACATCAACAGCGAAATACACCACCGGCTTTCCTACTGATTTTCTTCTGTCTTTTTCTGAATTTACAACCACGATCAGCTCACATGCATCGATTTCAATAATGCTGCCCGGATGTGTACATCCATCCTGGGCACGACCGAATCTGATACGGTCAGAGTTTCTGAGCTCCCTTGTCCCCTTAAAGAAAGCTTCTACACTCATTGGTGCAATCTTAGTTTCGATGAACCCACGGAAAACCCTCAATGAAGGTGCTTCTTTTGAAACTTCAACAAATTCTGCACGACCATCTTCATCTCTTTGAACTCGTCCATAGCGGTATGTAAGCATATCGTCATAAGCTTCCCTTACAGATGTAAACAATCCTTTTTTAAGCTGCTTGTATGCGTAAAGCATGTTACGTGTGTCATCATCCATCTCCTCTTCCTCGCACAGGTATCTGTTTTCTCTTCTATTGCCTCTGCTGAGGTTTTCGCGTCTTCTTCCATCCACTAAACTGTAAATGTTACGGCCAGACTGGATATATTGGCGCAGGGCTTTGAATGCTGTTGATCTTGAACAATTAAATTCAGAACAGTACTTTCCAATATCCAATCCACTCCTCTTTGTCTGAATCAAAGTATAGTCATGATTGATACTATCCAGCATTTCTTCAATACATCTTCTTTTATTTTGCATTGTTTCCCATTGTTCTTCTGTTACAGATACTTCCTTTGGTCCAAAGGTATCTGCAATTTCGAAAACTCTTTTAGAATCAATATCTGCGAACAACTCCATTGCTACCGAAATAGCATTTAATTTACTCCCTTCCACTTCAACCAAATCGACCAAACCACTGTTGATTGAAAGAATTCTATAAGTGGTTCCCTCGAAGCAGATTGTTTTCCCGGGTTCCAATACAAGTTTTTGTGCCATTATCCGTTACCTCCTTATAAAGTCTTCTGATTTCTTCTTCATTTTCTTTTGCGACTTTCACAAAATGGATTTTTTGGGTGAGATCCACCGCCACATGATGGTGTGCGATGAGATATCTATACATATGGTCGATTGTGCTGACATTCTGCTGGTTATAGCATTTTAAGCAGGCTCGGATATTTGCCGCCTCCATAACATTGAGTTCATCTCCGTATATAATAGACCACTCAACTCCAAGCAGCTCCCAATAATCACGCTCTAATTTTTGGCGTCTTACAAGTGCTCTCCATTTTCCCTTGTCCTTATAACGCTCCTTATCAAAGATCTTTTTACTAGACTTAACCGAAAAAGCTTTGATTGTGCCATCTTCATAGAAAACAACGAAATCTGTTGTGAGAATATTAGTTGGAATCCGAAATCCGTTCTTGGCAGCTGCTTTAGCTACAAGCCCCGGAATCATCAGCATCTGTTCCTTAATCTCGACCACTTTCGGATCAAATCTAGTAATCATAAAAAATCGAAACTCATTCATACTGAGTACATCTACAGTTCTGCCAGCAATCGGGTCATAAATAGCTGTTGCAGTACCAATGCTGTGAGACTCATTTGCTTTTTTGAATGCCACATATTCAACGCCCTGTCCTCTACAGCGTCCCTCTAGCAGTTTGTTAATGTCGCTTTTTTCTTTCATGTGTTGCCTCCTTTGATCTTGTCCTTCGCAATTTATATGCCCGATTTCTCATGTGCTTTTATTTTCACATACAAATAAACGACCTTTTTCAAACAATTTTCAGACAAAAGTTCATCTGCAAATACTGTTTTTATGCGGTTTTATTTTATTTTTTTGAAACTTCTATTTTTCGGACAACATTTTTAAATAAAATGATATAATGTAGTGGTTAGTCCTAGTAACCATTACAAATGAGAGGAGGTTGCACTATGAGCGAGTGGTGGCTGTTTCGTAATACACGAATTGAAAATATAAACGAACAATACGAAATAGCGCGCAAACATTTGCCAGATACAAATTACTGGCTCGGCTCAGAATACAACTACTTCTACATAAAATGTTGTGGCGTGACCCATTCCGTCTATTCGGACAGCGACACACTTAAGGGCGATATTTCACCACGTCGCCCTATTCAAAGTGGCGATACGTTATATGTAGCAAATATCTATGTACTTGGCGGTACTCTGCCAACAATACAAAAAACACTAAAATTCCTTCAAGACAAACAGATCCACCTGCGAATCCCATCGCTTGAATATGACGACAAAGATGATACCCACGACCATGAGCTATTATCCGGAACGCTTAACCAAATCCATAACTATCGTCAGGCGCAGCCTATCGTGCAGCTTCCGGGTCGCAGGAAAGCTTCTGGAAGACCGAAACGTCGTATATCACTAATGAGCCTGAACCGCGAAGCATTTGATGCCATAGAACAATACTGTCTACATAAAATCACTGAGCGTCAAGCGATGAAATTATTGACAGATAAGCTTCCAGATAAGGGACCGGTTACCCGTTACATATTCCGAAAATTAGTTGATGAATATAGGGAAATGTTCCCTGGTTCGGTTGAAATTGATGCTGATCAATATAATGTATAAGTACGGTGCTCCGCATCATAGTCCGTCATCACAGGCGCAATATGCCCTGTATCCGGATCGATAAAAATGCCATGTCCCCAATATTCATTGATGGTCGTGTTAATAAGAAGCGAATAGCCACGTTTCTGACCATCATCAAGCCATGATCTAAGGATGCCGCCCAACTTAAAGTCTGCTTCCTGATCACAGCAAAATTCCGGTTTCGTAAATAAGCTTACGTATCGGATGTCGCATCGAGTTTTGAAAATAGCCAAATTCCCTTCGTATGTTTTCGGATAAAAAACCAATTTGTCAAGGCTGTTCCAAAGCTTTGCCCAATTGGCCCCTTTCAGCTTCTCCATCCCGTCACCAATAAGGGCTTCCGTATCCCTCATCAATTCAAGGTAGTTCCTTACTTCTTCGTTAAGTTCCTTGCTCTCCGGGTTTGTGAATTCAATTTTCTCCATGTGTTTCCTCCTTTTTGAATACATAATTTATTTATACCTAATATTGTCCCTATTTTTAGGGATAAATTACTTTGGCATATACTATATGTCAGAATCAGACAACATGTTTTGTTTCTCATACAGCCTCAAACTGAATGTTGTAATTTTGCCTGTAAATCCGCGCTTTTTCCCAATTGCAACTCAAAAGAAATCTTACATACATGTTCTATTTAGGCATAAAAATACCCACAAGCTTATTAGGCCTGTGGGCATTCTTAAATATTCTTATTTGAAAAGTGTGCGCTCTTCTTCCAGTCTACTGAAATATTCCTCAAAATATTTCGATAAATTTTTTTCTGTAGCAACAGTTTTAGATATTCCTGATTCTTCGCAAAACTGTTCCAGCTGATTGCTAATCTCTCTTGCTATTTGATATTAAGGATTTTTGCATCTTTTTTCTGTCTTGGCATATTAATCTACCTCCTATAAAAGACTTTCCAAATCCGTAAGAAGCGAGACAATCTGTAAATTATCAAACAACCCGGCAAAATGAAGTTCCTCTTTCAACAGGTCCTGGCAAACTGCCTTAATTCATTTATTTCCCCTTTATTTATTTCTATCTCTATCCCTTATAAAAATCTCTAACGTTAGAAATCTTGATTTTTTTGAGTGTTTCGTACTATCAATATTCTGAAAGGAAAAATATTGATATTATTTCAATTTAATTTAAGGTACATCAAATAAACTGTATCTGTTCATATTTCGCCACCCTTTCTTATAACTACTTTCTTTTGGTGCAATAGTATGGGTACTCCCCGTTTTATTGCGTGTGAAAGACAGAAAAGGTACTCAATCTGAGTTCCTATATTCTGTCTTTTGATCTATATTTAGTTAGCTTTTGTTTTTCCACAGCCACTGCACTTGTAGCCTGTCAATTCCTGTTTTGTCGTTGCGGGTGAATCGACCACATATCTTGTTTCGTAAACTGCTTCATGATGAATTGTACCAGTTTGAACTTCTACTGGTTTTTGTGTTGTACTACCACCTTCACCATTTAACATATGTTGTTTAACATGTTGAGCATCATTAATACCATTTGCCGTTAAATCCAATCCACATGTATTACAAAAAGAATGGTACTCATATCCATATGTAGGCTCATCATAGGCATCCTGAACCAAAACCTGTTCATTATGTCCTTGTTCAGGTACATTTACCGTCTTGTACTGTGCAACCCAGTTATGAGTATGTTCGGCTGGTTTTGAATTACTTGAGTTTGAACCACTGTTGTTGGATGGTTTAGATGAGCTTGAGTTGTTGCTACTACTGTTTGAAGGTTTAGAAGAACTAGATGTGTTGTTCTTATTCGAGCTAGTATTTGTAGTCGAAGCTGTGTTGTCCTTCTTTGATTCTGAAGTATTTGATTTATTTGAAGAATCGGCTTTCGCTGTTTCTTCTTTCTTTTCTTCCTGCTTTACTTCAGACTCATCCTTTTTTTCTTCCTCTGTCTTAGCAGAATCTTCAGATGGTGTCAAAGTGACAGTACTGCCATCTTTTTTCGTTACATCTAGATTGACTTTATCTTCTTTTAAAGAAACATCCACTTTCTTTGTATCTACTGTATCTACATCTTTGAATACGAATGTTTTGTCCTGATCTTGTAGACCAATCTTTACATCTAACTTATCGTTTTCTTTTACATCATAGTATAAAGTACGTTCTTCTTTGTTTTTCACGGCATCTCCATCATCCAACAAGTTATCACTGAAGCTTTCTTCAGAACTTGATTTTGTTTCAAATACTGTGATCTTCTTTCCAGTGTTGTTTGTAAACTTCAACGATTTTGAATCCTTTGTTTTTTGACCAATTGTCTTTACTTCCTTTTTCTTAGCAACTTCTGTTGTCTTTGTATCTTTTGTTGAAGAATTTGAACATCCTGTCAACATTCCTCCAGATAACACCATACTTAGAGCCAATGCTCCTGCCATTAAAATTTGTTTTGTTTTCATATATAAACCTCCTTGGCTATTATATTTGCTATTATAACTGGATATTCAGTAAGGCACAATAATACTTTATAAACAAAAGCGCCGACTCATTGGCCGACGCTTGTTTGTTTTATATATTCTTCACTTTATTGATGATGATCGTGTCACCAGTACACTGAACATCAATTTTATCGCCCACGTGATATCCAAGTGCTTCGAGCCACTGACCCTGAAGCTGAATTCTTGGAACTTGCTGCTTACCATTTAAACCAAGTGGTGCCTCGTACACTTTGAGGCTGCGTTTCGATTTATACATTGTTTTCTCCTGTAATTCCAATTTAGAAGTAATCATATTCTAAAACGGACAAAATTAAACTTGCAAAATGGACATGATTAAATGGAAAATCATACTCCTGTATCCCGAATTGAGAACTAAATGTAAAATTTGCTATCTTCCGAACGGAACAAATCAACGGGAAAATCACAATTACTGTATTTTCCCCTTTAATTACTTCCGTTTAAATGCTCGAAAACCGCATGTTTTCGTTTATTTTCCCCGTTATTCACTTCCCTTTCCGAAATTCACTATGGAAATGAGAACTTTTATATCAAGGATCCTCTGATTCCAATTTTCCACAACCTCTTTTGATTTTTTACCACGGCAGCAAATTTCTTTTTCCAGAAGCTGTTTTATTTTTTCGAGGATATTTTTGAAGGTAGAAATAAAAAAAGGCTCACCATTACTGGCAAGCCTCTCCATTTTGTTCTGTTGCTCGTTTACCAAATACCCTAACTATTCCTCTGCGAGAAGAATAATTAGAATTTTTCATCAGTGTGTTTTTTGCTTTGGCACGAATTCAATTTTAAGCATCATATCCATGCCTTCCGCTAATCTTTTTAATAAATTGATAGACGGATTCCTTGTACCGTTCTCCAACTTACTAATATCTGCCTGATGAATACCCGTTTTTTCTGCAAGCTGCTTTTGAGTAAGATTCTGAGATGTTCTGGCATCAACTATTGCTCTTATGATGTCGAATTCCGGCTGCAGATTATCGTATTCTTTTTTAAATTCCGGATTCTGCATCTGTTCTTTTAAATAATCATTAAATTTTTTCATTTTTCTTTCCTTATGTTCTCTGCTAAGAGCATATGGTATATATGCCATATTGTCAATATTATTTTAACTATATTTTCGGCAGAGTACAACACCCGAAGTATTTCGGACGTGAATCTGCATATTTGAGTGGGAAATAATATCATAATGCAGATGAATGACTTCAGAAACACGCATTTCGGCAGCATATTTGGGAAAAAGAAAAACCCGCAGCATCAAACGCCACGAATTTGGTTTACCATCAAAAAAGTCCTATTTATCAAGGTTTTAGTGGTATCGTTATTTCAAATATCAGGGAAACAAAAAATTTCCCCTATACGATATCTCATATAAGAGGGAATTCTCTTCGTTTATTTAGTCTTCATTTTATTGATGATAATTGTATCATTAGTAAACTGAACATCAATCTTATCGCCCACATGATATCCAAGTGCTCCGAGCCACTGACCTTGAAGCTGAATTCTTGGAATTTGTTGTTTACCATTTAAACCAAGTGGTGCCTCATATACTTTGAGGCTACGTTTCGATTTATACATTGTTTCCTCCCTATGAGTCAATATTTAATATGACTGGTAATTTAGGATATTAGTTGCAAATTTGATATTAAAGTTATAAGGGTATTGTTAGACGCATTATGAAAAACTATATTAAAGATGGAGCGTAACAAACATAACCATTTGATATTTCATTATTAAGGTTGGATAGGAACACTTAGTCAAATTCTTAATTTCAATATTAAAGATGGGATGTAACAAAAATGCCCCTAATTTCTCTTTTCACGAACATTCTTGTTACATTTATATTTTTAATATTGAAAAAATAACACGCTGTTTCACTTACATTCCAAATTTAATATTGAATTCGAAAACTGATTTTTTAGTTACATCCCATTCTTAATATCAAATTTTGTCACATCTACAATATTCTGGAATCCGCCTATTTTAAGCCATTTCTCCTATTCAATGTTAAAGATGACTCGTAACAAAAAGAATTCCTCCTCATCAATATTAAGGATGGGAAGGAATTCTATTGCTTATTTGCAAAATCAATATTAACCTTATATCGCCAATATTTAGGATGGAAATGTAATTTACCACAAATTATGATAGATCCCCATTCCATCTTAAATACTGGATTTCTGATTTTCACTTTTTCTCCGCTCTCATCCTTAATACGATATGCTAGTTTCGCTTTGTAATCACCTTCCGTATTGAATATTGAAATTCCATCTCCCATTCCAGTTACTTCCCATTTTAAATATTAAGTTTAGAATTCGTCTTTTATGTTACATCTCATCTTAAATACTGAACAATATTACAT
>ENA-ORSC01000699-ORSC01000699.1-human-gut-metagenome-genome-assembly--contig:-NODE-699-length-25812-cov-4.584734_pt1 | contig 25812 bp, 29 predicted proteins | sample MGYA00242178_ERZ509140 | MGnify/ENA primary metagenome ERZ509140 (study PRJEB26280, sample SAMEA2338681) | human gut metagenome | biome: human gut; feature: human-associated habitat; material: faeces... | reverse complement strand
TATCTTACGGGGCAGTACCTCATACTGCTTTTCTCATTGCCCTATCCGGGCGTACGTTATGCAGATGCTCCTTGTCCAGATGGGTGGTAACAATAACCTGAAACCGATCCCCCCACATCTGCCTTGCCAGTTCCACCCCCAAAGCGTGGCACTGTTCCGGCGTGACTTCTCCCGGCTTGAAGCTCTGGTAGCCGTGCCACGCAATATAGCCGTCCTCCTTGCCGTGGCGTTGTTTGGTAAGAATCATCTGCTGCAAGGCAATGTCTTTCTGGCAGTTAATGGCGGTGACGAATTGGCCGCCCGCTGTCTTGTCTGGATTCTGTGTATAAGAGAACACGTTGAAGAAGTCCTGCAATCCCAGCTTCACCGTCTTTTCCGGGTTTTCCACATAATCTACCAGGTCTTTCAATCGGCCTTGAATGTGCCAGAGCTTTGTGGTTGCCATTATACCGCCTCCTGTAATTGGAGAATCAGCATGGATAACCGCTCCTGCTCCGGGATTGGAAGCAGAGCTGTTATGGCGTATAGTGCATCCAGCAGCTCCCAGAACACCTCAGGCGGTCTGCTCCTTGGTTCTTTTCCAAAACAGCACTGCCGGACATACCTGGACACGCTCATGCCGCAACGTTTGGCGTTTCGTTCAATTTTTTCCTTCTCTTTTCGACTCAGCCGCAGCTGAAGCCTGGAGTCATTTTTCTTCATATACCTCCTGTTGATTCTTAGAATAGTCCACACCCGGAAGTGGTGTGGATTCTGGATTTGTGCCAACAAATCCGATGCTCGTTACCTCTAAGGACATACCCTCAGACTTCTTGGCTTCGTGGATAAAATGGAACACACAGGCCGGACACTATGTGTTCCACTGGGAAACGAGGACGACGGAATCATTTACACCGACTGCTCCCAATTTCACTATTTTCCTGACAGCAGGATGAAATATGGCATTCTCATCTGCCTTTCGACTGCTGTCAAAAAGCTACAGGATTTGCATCTAATTTTGCCATTTGCCTGCAATTTTCGGAGATTCTTGCAGTCAGAAGAAGCTTTTCAGGAAATTCCCAGCCTTTTCCGCACTCCTTTCCGCAGTCTTTTGATTCCCGGACGAAGCTTCCGGTGCGGCTTCCGCTGGAACAGTTCGGACAATGGCATCCCCTAATACTTCCAGTAACGTCTTTCGCAGAGAATCATTGACCTGCTGAACAAAGTGCCGCTTCGCTTCTTCCTCGTCCACGTAGCTCCCGTAGGCATTCACCGCCGCAATAATAAACTGGCTCATGGATCGTCCGCAACTGCTCAAAATCTCGTTGGCTCTCCTGGCCTCCGGCTTGCCGAGATTCAAGCGGAGCTTGATATTCCGAATGTTTTCAGCCATTGCGCAGATGATATTCCGTCAGGAACTCGTAGCCCTTGGCAGTGGCACAGACGTCATCATCGAATGTGACACGGCTGCTGTCCAGCTTGGCAAAATTCCGCAACATGCAGCCACCGCCGCCTACCACATACAGCCGCATGAGGGACGGCGTATAATCATGTACCTGGAACCGCCGGAGAATTTCCTGGGCATACCGGCTGGCCGCTGTTTTCATGATCTTGAGATACTCTTTGGCAACATCCGCTTCGCCGGTGCGCAGATACACCTCCACGATGCCCTCGTCCATGACCACCTGGTACTTATTCATGACCGCTTCCAGGATGGCGTTCACACATTGCTGGGTTCCGAACTTTTCGGTGTACATTTTATCGGGAATGGCATCCCCATCCCGAAGATACATGAGATTCATGGTGCCGTTGCCAATATCGCAGAGCAATGTCATCCCTTTCAAGTCATCCAGCTTGTCCGCAATGGCGGCGTATCCCTGAGGAAGAATGTCAGCCCCAACTATGCGAACTTTGTACTTCACACCCTTAAACAAGAACTCCGCTTCCTTATTTTTCAGCAGGTAGGCAAGATAATTGTCCTTCTGCTCCAGCACCCAGCTGAGGGGCAGTCCGGCGGAAAGATAAACGTCTGCCTCTGTCAGATGTTCCCGGTTCAGTTCCATGGCAATGGCGGCCAAAGTGAGAATGTAGTAATCCTCGTCCAGGGTTTTCTCGGCGGTGTAGGTCTTGTGGCCTTCCCCGATCAGGTAGTAGCGGCCCTCGTAAACCAGCATATTCTTGGTGAACAAAGGCTCCGTGTCGTAGGCGGTCAGGCCGGTGCGGAAGCAGAAATTTGCCGTTTTCATGTTTCCGTACCCGGCATCCACGCCGATGATTTTAATGTTGTTGATTGTTTTCATTTGATTTTCCTTTCAAAATTTAGATTTTTGCGCACCTATTCGACCTCACCCCCGTGCGCTTTGGATTCATCTGACGCCCGACAGCGAATCGGCTCCATGGGAGTTTCACCCCTGCGCTTCCACCCAGCTCTTTTGAGAAGTATCATTGTCCTGCCCCCGCCGTCATCGCCTTGCCGGTTGCTATCCGGCAGTGGAGGCTCGTGTTTGTCGCTCGCATAAGATGGTCATAGCGCACGGCCTTCCGGCTCGGGTGGGGGAGAATGTATCAGATGAATGAGTATGAACTTGTCAAGGTACATGGAGGTGATTTAACGCCCTACCATTTCGTCTGGGAATTTTCAGCCAAAATGAAGAGGGGTCATTTTTTATCTCAGTTTGGCTTTTCCCGGGACTCGTGGGAGCTGCAAAAGTCCTCTCACTTATGGAGCCCACGAAACGGGCTGATTTTTTACATATTTTAGAAAATATTTCCTTTTTGTAGGGTATGACAACCGCCGCCGGAAATTTCCCCTTCACTTATCGCGGGGAAAATGAGGTTTTGTTAGGGTGTTTTCCGGAAAAATTATTGATCCCCTCATATGGTAGGCATCGAGACGGGTTTTCTATGAAATCAGATGTCTTAAAGCATCGAAGTGTTTTGACGTATTTTCCTTGTATTGTTTTGGAAGAACCGAACATTAAGATAAATAAATAAAAAATACGGAAGAAAATGTTCAAAATCCGTATTGAAACACATTGAAGGATGTGCTACAATGAACGATATCCAATCAACTTATGATATGAGTGATAAAAATGAAACGAATTGAAGAATATACGAAACAGCTCCACGCCAGCGTCGGCAATTATTGGATGCAGAAATCATCTCTGTGGATTACGCAGCTCTGCGGCAAAAGTGGAATGGGAAAGACCTCCTTGGCGCAAAGCTACCTGGAAGCATACGGCGGGCAATATTTTTCCTTCCGGAATCTGGACGTTACATTTGCCCCTCAGATATTCCGGCCCGGGTGCAAGCTGTGGAGGGAGTTTTTCGCAGAGATTAGAGAAACAAAAAATCGCCCAGTCATCTTTTTCGATGACGTGGACGATAGAAATGATAAGGAAGAATTTTTGAATGCGCTTCCGGAACTCGTCAGGAAAGCTTATGTTGTGTTAATTGTTCGGACGAAGATGGAGCTGCCGTTCCCGTCTGATATTCTCCAAATGACAGCAGTCACGGTGCCTATGCTTCTGGCTGAAAACAAGGGGTTTAACCCGCTGGATGCACTTCGAACAATTGCGATTACCGACGGTATTCCAAAACTGGTGCAGCTATTTGATTTTCAAAGGACTTTTGCTGAGAATCTGGGATTACTTTTTACTCAGAATTCCGCCTTTTTCCGCTATGCTGAATCAGAGTTGCACCGGAACTTCCGAACACCAGAGACGTACAATATCCTGCTTTACGGCATGGCAACCGGGCATAACCGTATCAGCCAGCTTGCGGAGTTTTCCGGCTTTCCGCAGAACAAGTGCGATAAGTATTTGAAAGCCTTGGATAAAGACGGACTTTTGGAAACAGTGCAAAGGAAAGATACCGCTGGCCACGTTCGCACGCACTACTATCCCAAAGGCGGCTATTGGAAAACGTGGTTTCGCTATGTGTTTCCGTCTCAAGGACGCCGCCTGAAACCACTTGAGGGGGACAGTTTGCAGCTGCTGGCAAATGATATCGACCACTCAATTGTTGCGGAATATTTCAAAACGGTATGCTGGAAATGGATGAAGAAAAACTACGGTGACTATTACTGGGATGAAATTCTACGTTTTGATGACCCAAAGCAGCAGGATGTAACAGTCAACGGCGATCACTTTGATTATGTGCAGGAAACAAAGGATCACACGATCTACGTAAAAATCTGGGATGATATTGGAGAGGGCTTTCCCAAAGCTGAATTTCAAAAGATTGAGACAGTAACGACAAAAAACCGTCCATTTTATGAGAACATCTACTTCCTGTTTTCAGCCGGCAGAGCCTGCAACTATGTAGAGCAGCTTCGGAATCTGGGCACGGTTGCGGTTGTGGATTTGAAATCTCTGCTGGGGCAGAAGAACAAGGAGCTATTTTGATAGGAATATCAGATACAAAAAAGAAACGACAGACAGACTGGAGCAAATGCCAATCTGTCTGTCGTTTTTTCATAAAGATTCGTGTTCTAGGCGTAAATCAGTTCATTCAGAACAATCTCATCTGCCCGATTCCGAATGCTGTTCATCCGGGCTACCCATTCCATTTGATTCTCCGCTTTCAGCTGTTCCGTAACGCCCTCCTGCTGTGCCAGCTGAGAAATAAGTAGCTGTTCCATTTTCTGCGCCTGGTGGTCAATTTCTTCCAGGTTGGAATTCAGAGTTCCCTTCATCAGCATCCCTGTATAGAGTCCGTCATGGTATTTCCGAAGATAGCTGTGTCGAAGCATTCCCCAGCGGCCTATCTTTGGGCTTTCGGGTGCGGTTAGGTTTGGAAGGCAATAATCTCCGACACGAGTGTAAACAATTTCCATATGTGTCCCTCCTATTTGGATTTTTAGATGGTACGCATATTATAAACCCCCACTCGATTCCTTGCAAATGTACCGCCATCTTGCCGCCCTAGCCAATGCCGTTCGTAATCCGGAATCTCACCGCAGATGGAACCGCCTCCGGCAGAAGACAGTATCCTTCGAGTTCACTAACAAGCAAGTGAATCTGCTAAGACCCCATTTGCAACTCAATTAGTTAAAATCAACTTGACAGTATAGAAAATCAAGAATAATCATTTTAACAGAAACACCGCCAGAATCATTCAAAGACACATTGTATGAATATCTTTGTTCTTGAACAGTAATCCAGTCTGATAAAGCAAACACCTCACCATTATCAACATTTTGTATTATACATGCACTACCCGAAAAACGAGAGGATATTTCCGGAATGGCACCCAATAATTTAGGGCGCTCAAATTCAGCCTTATGTTCCTCACTTATATTGGGAGCAAATTCAAATCGTCATATTCGTAACCGGCATGTCCAATAGCTAACTTTGTGATGATTCTTTTGAATCGATTGATATCAAAAGACGGATATATGTAGCTGCCCTTGCTGGAAATTTGAGATTCAATTAACCGGTGTAGCGATTCTTTTTTTGAAAATATGCCGTTCACATGCTTGCTAATCGAATAGTTTTCATAAACAATGCTTTTTAGGATTTCTAAGAAGCAAACGAAATATTCCTCATCGGCTGAAAAGCCATTATTACATTCAAAGCAAGCTGGAATTGTCGGAAGGTTCTCAGGGAACGGCTCAATCAGCAAGGACTTTGATGGAACATGCTCGCGTGTTTCGGCAGGCTTTCCACAATATATGCATCCGCTTGGCCTGCTTTTTTCCCAATTTGTGTAATAACCCGCTCCGTCAGAATGATTTCGTCGCTTTTTTTGAATCATGTTTCTCTCCTCGCAAACATAAGGGAATCATTATTATGCACCATATATATGTTTTCCTTGCTAAAGCGTATTAGCAAGGATTTGATTGTGTGGCAAAAGTATTATTATATTTCCGGAACAAGATTATTGATGTTTCTATGATTAAACAATTCATTTGTCTTGAACATCTCATACTCCTCTCAAAAATCAATTTTTTGGATATGATACGATTGTGGTTCAATAAGCCACAGGCTATTTTCTGTTATTTGCTGCGCGGGATTATTAATAATCTCTGGCTCGTAATTATCATCGCAGATTTTCGTTAAATCAATCAAATATAGATAATAGTCTGTTGCCAGAAGTTTAGCGACTTCATACTCATTCTTTGACCAAAAGAATCCCGCTTCAGATATTGCTTTTACTTCAATAAAACGATTAGTTTTCAACGAATCAGGGGTATTTACTGACACAATATCATAGCCTGCTGATACATCAATATCAGATATGCGTTTTACCTTTGTTCCGCCTTCAGGGCCAAGCCTTCGATGCTCATATTCTAAAGCAAATAACTCGGCCCTTTCTCCGGCCAGTTCATTGTTTTCAAGCCTTTTTTTGAGCTGTTCAAGCGACATTGCTTTTCTTTTTTTGACACAATGAGAAGCTACAAGTGTTTCATATTCTGGTGAAACATAAAAATAAGAACCCGTGACGCTTCTATTTACGCACAAAAATCCCTGACTTAAAAGCACATTCCTAACCGAAGATAATTTTAACGGAAAGCATTCATTCTTGAAACCGTATTGAGACTGGACAGAATCATAAAAAAACATATTGGCTGTAAGAATATCCGAATCAAACAATAGATTAACTGCGCTCTTTATTAGATAATCATTTATTTGACGGCCGTGCTCAACATACTCTTTTAAATCATCTACTAACAACAAAGTATTATCTAAAATAATTATCCATCCAAATGCAGCGCAATATACCATCAGATCATCGCACGAGAGATGATGCTTCCCAGGTGCATGACTGCACAAAACCATTGCATCGTTTCGAGTAATAGGTGAAGTTCCAACCACATTGCATAAGAAGTATATAATTTCGTCTCGCCCACTTTGGATATTAAGACTTTTTAGTTCTTCTAACATAATCTTTAATCAACGCCTTTATATCTTCATCGCCCAAATCATTTGAAACATTGTTGAAAAGTGGAATTGGCATGCTTTCCATAATTTCCGTCATGCGATGTTCTTTTTCTGCCAACCGGATATCGATTGTTTCATCGATGCTATCTTCTGAGAGAATATAATAGTAATTTGTTTTCGTTCCTGGCTTCAATCCATATCGGTGAATTCGATCTTTTGATTGTACAAAATGAGCAGCGTTGAAAGATCGTTCTAAATAAATAGCGTTATGGCAGGCTTTGTGTAACGATATGGATTCCGCAACAGCAAACGGGTTGGCTATTATCACCTTGAAAGGACAGTCTTCATCTTGAAATGCCCTAACTATTTTTTCTCTTGTCAGAATTTGCTCCTCACTATCATCAGTAGTGCCTTCCTTTTCCACAGGAATTGCTCCATATAGTTCTTGGCATCGTATCCCTTTCGATTCCAGGTATTCTTTTATTCCATGGATTGTATGAATAAAAGTTGCCCAAATAACAACTTTTCCGCCCTCTTTAATGATCTGGTTTACAAGTCTTTCAACAGCCAGATATTTTGACGGCGTTTCAATTGCCTCATACTCCAGAATAGCTTTTAGTACATCGGTGTCATCAATCGCCTGATACGCTTCTGCGGGATATTCATCACCATCCATAAACTCGAACAAGGGAGTTCTAAGCATGGCTGGATCGGATGCAGCTTGCATTAGTCGAATCATTCTTGCTTGTGCTAACGCCGCCTTGAATTTAGAAGACAAGTCCGGCTCACCTTCGCCCATCATAGCATCCATGTACTTTTTTTCGATGAAGTCATAGATTCGTCTCTGATATTCTCCCATAGGCACAACAATCGGAGGGTTGATTGTGGCTGGGGGAATATTCAAATCACTTTTTCGAATGCGAATGAAATATGGAGAAATATTGTTGATTAATCGTTCAACACGCACTTGATCTCCCAATGCAGTAATATCGCGCAATTGGTTTACCTCAAAGCCAATAACATTTTTGGAAGGCCAAATGAATTTGAACATATTATAAATGTCTTCATATCCGTTGGGTGCAGGTGTACCAGTAAGAACAACGCGCGCACTACTATATTTTGCAAGTTCAAGCACCGCTTGTGCAATAACTCCACCGGATGAATTTTTGGCTTTATGTGCCTCATCTAGCACCATCATAACTTTGTTGTTTCTCAGGAAAAAGCCGAGTTCCTTTTGCAAAGAGAGCAACGAGGCATACGAAATCAATGTCAAGTCAGAAGTATGGTTCGAAATCAAATAATCCTGCTTATCTGTTTTACAAATTCCGCTAATCAAGCGCCGTACACTTGGCTTTCGTCCAAAGCATTCTTCGTATTCAAGTTCCCACGGGCCAAATGAACTCAACGGGCCAACAATAAGTAATTTATCAATATGTTTTGCATTATCCGATGCCAAACTATGTAGGTACGCATAAGCTCCGTATACTATACTGGTTTTTCCTGCTCCAGGAACAGAGAAATTACAGGCATTTTGAGAAAAAGCCATATGGTATGCAGAAAGCAACTGCAACGGATACAAAGATCTCGCTGGAAGATTAAGGGCAACAGAGTTAGTAAATTCTTCAAATTCGTCTTTGTTGCACTCATTGTTCCGGATGTGAAGAGCTTTTTGCGAAAACTCATCAAATTTTCGTTCTTCCTCATAGAAATCAAGTAATACCTGTTCAGAACTATCTGTTTTCTTCTCTGAAAAACCATATTTGCTCAACATTGAACGTACAGAAGATAAGACCGCAAATGGCTCTCCTTCCATTACAGGAACAACGATGCGCCCAGCTTCTTCGCGTGGAGAAAGATAGTCTCTAACATATCTCCAAGCAAACCGATTCTTCTTTATAGCTTCAATGTCTCCGCACAGGTATATTTCCTTGTTTGTGGAATTGTAGTCGATAGAAATGGTTGCCATGTCCAATCATCTCCGCTCCAGTATCTTCTTCATTTCCCAAGTTAATTTACTTATTTCTCTCACCATCTCTTCAATGTGAGGATCATTCACAAAGCTATCTTGTTCGCAATCGACTGCTTGAAGTGCGCTTAACGCACGTTCAATCAGTTCACCCGGCTTGTTTGATGCACGTTTGTCGCTAAGTTTTTGCGAAAAACGTTTCAAATTTCCAGTTAATTGACCGATGGCGTTATCTGTCCAATCTTTGTCTCGTTTTCTCAGCAAAGTGCTGAGATTCTCAGCCGGATAATCCTTTCTGAGTTCTTCAACAGTCTGTGTATCTGTGGGGGTATTCTCTTGATGTTGCTGCAAGAAAGCGTCCCACAATCCCTTATAGAAAAAGATGCTTCCATCTTTTCCAGTCTTTGCAATGTCTCTGAACTCTTTTCCTTCATAACGTGCGCGTATGTAGTCAAAACAGACTAGCTTCAGATCGGAAATATCAGAATCTGTGTATGTCCAGTCTGCGTTTCTGACATTAGCACCTCTCTTTTTGTAAGAGTCTAAATAGTTTTCGAGATCAACGAAAGGACCTTCCGTTTTCTCCAAGCGAGTATATATGCCTTCGTAGTCATACTCTTTTAAGTAATCCTCCATTAAGTTGAGAATGCTTAACCATTCTTTGACCTGGGAAGGCTTTTCACTCATAAATCCGGCAATATCTTCTTCAGAAAAGCCAAGACGCTTTAACTCTTTACATTTCAAATACTTTTCGATAGGATTGTAATCAAGCTTATCATCCTCACCCATCTGATAGATTGTCTCAAGCTGCTGAATATCTTTTTCTTCTGCATCATCAGGAAGAATAATTGCTAGAAAGTATTTGCATTTTTCGACTTCTTTATAAGAGTAGCCAAGTTCTTCTCTTTTGTGGAATAGTCTATTTAACAACATGGCTCTGCGGTTTCCGTCGACAATGGTACCATCAGAAGTAACAATGCCATACCGCTGTTGCCCATTTTTCAAAAGGCTATCCATAGTAATTTTATTCCTGTCGATTTTGGACTCGTATAAAAACTTCTCAATTATCGCTTTGTCGTCATCCGACTCGGCATTTAACACACCATTTTGCTTTTCGTAAGATAATACATCTGACCCTATTCTCCCGTTATACTTGTTGTATACCAAATAATCGAGAGGAATACGATAGACTATCTCTGTACGGGTAGTTCCTTTATAGCGTAGAGGAATGCCTGTCATGGCAATATTGAGTTGATTTCCCTTCAGTTCATCGAGTTTCGCTTTCCTGGTAATAGCGTCCATTTTACTTTCCTCCCATTTCGTGAGTAATTTGATTCAGGATAATGTAACCAATTGCAATTGCCAAAGGCAAACTCTGGGGATTTTCTTGCAAAGATACCTGATTCTGGAATTGCTGCTCAGGGATGGTCTTCACTAAAAAGGCTTTTACTTCTTCCAATAATTCATATGGTCCTATAATATTCAATTCCTTGCGATTCTTTGTAGTCATACAGTATCTTGTCTGAAAATCATTATATGATGAAAGATTATCGCATTTTTGACGTATAAACTCCTTAACAAAGGGCCTAAGATTTTCATCAATTTGGCTTAATGTCAATTCTGGTGTATATACCTTTGCCTTATCTTTACCCTGACTATAATGAATTTCCGCATCCCATTTAAAAGCTGGACTGTGCTGTTTGTCTCCAAAATTAGAGTGATAATTTGTCAGTTCAACACGGTACTCGGATTGTATCAAATAAGGAATATGATATTTGAATTTTGCAGTCCTGCGGCGCTCTTTTTCCTGCTTCTGTGGAAAAACGTTTCCATTCAGATTCACAAATGCAATATTCTCGTCATGATGAATCAGGGGGTACTGTGTAGGAAGGTGCCCTTCTTCTTTTAGCATGATGGCCTTTGCAATTGCATATGACATTTTTGGCGGGACTGCATTGCCGACCAAAGTATGTTTAATTGATTTTGTTTTTCCATAAAACCAATAATCAATGGGAAAACTCATCATTGTTGCTGCTTCCCTTACTGTCGGAAGACGATATTTCCCTTTTTTATACCCCAGAATCATTGCCTCCCTGGAACTTGCAGTCATTGTTGCCATTACTGTTCTTGCAGGTTTGTTTAAATTCTCCGGGAAAGACATTTTTCCCATATAGCCCTTATCTCTTTTTAGTCTTTCAGCGGTTTTCCATTCAAACGGTGCAAGTTCATAAATATATTGGTGATCAGTCACTTGGTTTTTGGGAAGAACTAGCGTTGGATAATTTAAGTCAGTTACTTCATTTGGATTTTGACTTAACGGATCTCCTAATGAATCGAGTACATCCGCAAGGGTTTTAACATTATCATCTGTATTCGTTTTCTGAAGCGGAGGAAACTCACCACATAGGTATCTCTCTCGGTTAGTCGGAGCACCATAATATTTCGCATTATATTTGCCTGAATTACCTTCATGAGGTTTAAGGATGAAAGAACCTTCTAATCCTAAATCTGCGGCAGTATACTCGCTCTTTATATATTCTTTTACGCTCGGCACGTTCTCAAGAACCCAATATTTCAAGATTGAATTCTTCTTGTATTTTTTTCGTGCGATAATCTTCAAATAAGCTTCAATAAGCTGAATACCTATTGATTTATCTGCATTTCCAGATTTGTTAGAATGTGAAAAGGATTGGCACGGAGGAGAGCCAATAATAACCTCGGAGTCCGGAACTAATGCTTCAAATTCATCATCTGGTAAGTTAGAAATCCGAATTACATCATCTAATATAGCGTTTACTCCCGGTTTATTCCCTTTATATGTGGTGATTGCCGGTTCCCATTTATCTACCGCAAAAACTATATTAAATCCTGCCTGACGGAAGCCTTCAGAAAAGCCACCACCACCGCAGAAAAAGTCAGCTACTCTCATCGGTTTTACCTCTTTTTCTTTACGATAATGCTAATATATCTTATCATTATTACTGTCATATAAAGCGGACATCACTTTCCATTCTGAATAAAATCCATAATATCATTTGGTCTCACTTCAAGGGCAGCGCAAATCGTACCAACCACGTCGGTGGTCGTATCCTTATCATCGGCAAGCTTGTGCATCTGATAATGCGTGATACCGGTAGCTTCTTCCATATCTTTTTTCTTCATGTCTCTGTCCACAAAAATATGCAACAGCCATTTTAATCCCCTTTATGAGCTACTTGGTACTGGATATAACAATACGAATATAACATATCATGATTTTTCTGAAAAATCAAGAATATGATAAGAATTTCAAACTTTCGATAGGTAAATAAACGTTGCATTTGGTTTAGCGGATGAATATAATTGCCGTTATCGGCAAAATTTAATTGAAATACCATATATTAATATTGATATTTTGCCGATAATGTGCTATACTATCCGTGTATAGAAGGTGAGGGTTCGCTATGAAATATATTTCTGTTGCGGAAGCGGCGAAAAAGTGGGGCGTTTCCGAACGCAGCGTGCGTGGGTATTGTGCCGGAGGAAAAATTGGCGGTGCGTTCCTGACCGGAAAGACATGGAACATCCCTGAAACCGCAAAAAAGCCCGACCGCATTAACAAGAAAACGGATGCCCCAAAGACACTTCTTACGGTACTGAAAGCCGAGAAAGCGGCAAAACTGCACGGCGGCATTTACCATAAGATCCAGATTGATTTAACCTATAACTCTAATCACATTGAGGGCAGTCGCCTCACCCACGATCAGACACGCTATATCTTCGAGACGAACACCATTGGCGTATCGGATGAGGCGGTTAAGGTGGATGATGTGGTCGAGACCGCCAACCATTTCAAGTGCATTGATATGATTATCGACAGCGCAAATTATGCGCTGAGTGAAGCGTTTATCAGGCAGCTACATGCCGTTTTGAAAAGCGGGACTTCCGATTCCCGCCTTGACTGGTTTGCCGTGGGGGATTACAAGAGGCTGCCCAACGAGGTAGGCGGCATGGATACTACTGCGCCCGAGAATGTCGGCACGGAAATCAAGAAGCTGCTTGCGGAGTATAAATCCATTGCAAATAAGACCTTTGACGATCTGCTGGACTTCCACTATCGATTTGAGCGCATCCACCCCTTCCAGGATGGCAACGGCAGAGTGGGAAGGCTGCTTCTTTTCAAAGAATGTCTGCGGAACAACATCGTACCGTTCATCATAGAGGATGACCTCAAGATGTTCTACTACCGCGGATTGAAGGAATGGCGGAATGAACGCGGTTATTTGCGCGATACCTGCCTATCCGCACAGGACAGATTCAAGAAGTATCTGGATTACTTCCGAATTCCCTACAACCAATAAGCAAAACCGCAAGAGGAAATCATTTCTCCCCGCTGTCAATGACTTTTCAATATATTATCCATCCATTTTTCAAGCTTCTCAATATATGGCACACCATCGCAAAAACAAGATTTCAATTATTAGGGGCTATGAAAAAGTCCTATGTATTTGAATAGCGGCAAAAAGCTTAAAGTGTATTTCCTGGTTGTCCGAACTTTTTTGCCAAATTCCGTGGGGATAGTTTGGGGATAGGTTATATAAAATCAGCCAAAAGTCAGTGAACTTTTTCGATAATTAAACCCTATTATTTCCTATTATTTCATGCGTTTTTCAATTATTTTTCACTATTTACCCGATAAAATAAGCAGCTCATAACCCGGAGGTCGTAGGTTCGAGTCCTGCCTCCGCAACCATAAAAACACCGGATTTCGATAAGAAATCCGGTGTTTTTCTAACTTTTTGAGGTAAAATGAAGCACCCGAAAAAGCCCGTGGGGTTAGCTGTGGGGTTAGTTCCGAAAAAAGGGGTTTTGGAAAGCGGAGTTTTTCCAACTTTTTTACAGAATCTTTTTTGCCTGTAGATGACGTTGAAACTGTCTTTTGACATGACACCATGCAAACCAGATAGTCGCAATAGTATCCTGGTAAAACCGTAGTTGGCAGTTCATAAACAGAAAAGGCTATTGTTAGAATAAGATATATATGTTAATATGTAGACAACAATTGCGCAGGAAAAATGTTCCATCTCAAGGGCAACACAATTCCTGGCACTGAATCAACGCTTGCAGAAGGAAAAGAAAAACTGAGGAGTGAGATCTCATGGGAAAGGCATCAACGAAAGAAAACAAAAACCGGTACTTTCAGGCACGGGAGGATCTGGGGCTGACCCGCGCAGAGGCGAGTGAACTGCTGGAGGTCATTTCTGAAGACCGTGTGGAAAAAATTGAAAATGAGAGGATTGCACCACAGCCATATGATGTGCTTGCTATGGCTCGCGCCTATAAAAAGCCTTCCCTGTGCAATTACTACTGCTCACATGAATGCCCCATCGGGAAAGAGTATGTGCCTGAGGTGGAGGTAAAGGAGCTTTCCTCTATCGTACTTGAAATGCTGGCATCCCTGAATTCTGTCCATAAGCAAAAAGATCGGCTTATCGAGATAGCCGCAGACGGAAGGATTACCGGTGACGAGATTGAGGATTTTATACATATTCAGGAAGAAATGGAGCGAATCTCTGTCACTGTGGAGACGCTGCAGTTGTGGGCCGAGAAAATGCTGGCTACCGGTACGATTGATGCTGAACAGTATAAACTCCGGAAAAATAAGTAATTGTGTGGCAGCGTATCCGCAGAGGATGCGCTGCCTTATTTCGCGCGTTCCGCAGGATTATCCTGACCTATTTTGCTGTGATTGTGCTGTATTCTGAAATCCCTATTTGGTACAATTCAAGTACAAAGGAGGGATGACGATGACAGTAAAGGAACGTATTCTGGCATTGAGGCTCTTGGAAAAGCAGGAGAAGATGCCGAAGTATTTTCAAGAAAACGGTATTCGTGCTTATGTTGCACGGAGCCCTCAAAAGGAGGATAAAGATGTTTGAACTTCTGGTTGTTGCTGCATTTCTGTGGCTGTTCATAAAAGGTCTCGGTCTGGCGTTCCGTGTTACCTGGGGCCTGACAAAAGCAGTGGCAATTGTACTGTTTGTGTTGGCAATGCCTGCCCTGCTGGGATGTTTGCTGCTGGCAGGCGGTGTATTGCTGCTGATCCCGGTCGCGCTGGTTGGTATTGCTTTTGGTATTCTCAAAGCGGCTGTGTAAAGCTGCAGATGGGAAGATGCTTTTGCCCCCTATTCCTCTCTTTTCGGAGAGATAGGGGGCATTTTCCGCGTTCCTGACCGTTTATTTCAGAAATGGCCAGTAGTACAATATTCCCGTAAGCAGAAACACCATACATATCATAATTACTGAACGGAGGATTTGTAATGAGTTTATTTGGGAATAAGGAACGCCAGACCATTTCTCGCTTAGAGAGTGAGTTGGAAAGGAAAAACCGAAGGATCAGCCAACTTGAATCTTTGTGCGCTGAGAAGGATGAATACTTCCTGGGAGCGATATCTGATGGACTCAGGCATGGCAGCTCAGAGGCTGGAAGGCATATGGCTGACAGAAAGAAATACCTTCACGGGAAGTATTGAATAAGTGATGTAAGCCGGTGAACAGGAGGATTTGCGCATGAAGTCTAGAATCTATTGTACCAATCCGAAGACAGGAGAGCTCTATTTTTATCTTCGTCACGATGGAAAAAGGTATTACCTGTTTCATCAGCCATATCGAAAAAGCGTTTGTGCTTTTTTCGAACATGGGGTTTATCTGGATGATGCCTTTGACTACTCCAGAGCCAAACGCAACCCTCGAATCGTTAAGACGATTTCGAAATTGCCGTTCGCCATTCATTACATTGAGTCCGAATATGGAGTCATCGTTTTGGAGCGGACCCGGAAGCGGCGTAATCAGGTTGCATAGCTTGGAAGGGAGGGCTATATTTTGGCCCTCCTTAAACCGTTTGATGGATTTGACTTGTAGCATTCCTAAGGAATGGTGTATCATAGATCCCAGGAGGTGTTTCAAATGGAAAAACTATACAGCGTCAAAGATGTCCGCGAATTGACAGGATTAACCGGAAAAGAATTATACTATTTCGATCATGAGAATGTAGTGCCGCCAACGAGTACTTCCAACTATTCTGTCGAAGGGAATAGAGGCTATAAACTATATGATGATGCTGCGGTAGCCAGACTGCAGCAGATTGCAATGTACTATGAACTCGGTCTTAAGCGTAACGAAATCCGCGATATTATGAAAGCTCCTGACTATGAGGTGAATAAAGCCTTGGATGAGCTGACCCATGCACTGGAAGAAAAACGTCTGAAGCTTGACCGCCATATTGCGGCAATTCATAGTTTGAGATATGTTGGCATAAAAAACGGAATGATGGGTTGGATTAATGGTATTCGAATAGAAGAGCTGGGGAGAAAGATTCTCGCGACAGAGCATTCCTCTCTTGCAAAGGTGTGGAGTGCTGATATTGATAAGGCATCAATAGATGCATTTGAAATAACGCTTTATGATAATCTGGAAAAATTAGCAGCCTTGGACGATCGGGAGTTGAATGGAGAACAAGGGCACGAACTGCTTACCGGAATCTTTCAATCTGGCAGCCAACATTTGGGCTTGCCCGGCTATTTGTACGTGCTGGGTATGTTTCTGTCTGCTATTGGAGATGGATCCGCAATAGAGGAAATCTTCAACGACATTCCTGTTTCTGTGACAGCACCACAAGGAAAAGCTGCGCTTTGTTACATTAAGAGGGATGCGAAACAGCTTCTGAACGAAACAGCCCATGTAATTGCCGAAAACTACAGTACAATTGGAAAACCTTTCGACACTCCTGAGGTGACCGCAATGATTGAGTCAATCAAAAAATTGCTTGCGAATCACTACGGCATCAAGCATTACGAAGAATATAAATTGATTTTTGAGCAGATTTCTTTCCCTCCATACACCGAAAGAGAGGATTATCTTTATGTAATGAATGCTCTGAGATTTCACAGCATAAAGAAGTGATTTTATTCCTGAAGAACACTTGAACCATTCCTCGGGAATAGACAATAATACGGTCAGATGATGCATCATCTGACAAGAACGGATGATAGCATTCACATATTCCGCCATAATCGCGCAATAAACAGTGTTATCCCGCCGCTTCTGCCGTTTATTTTTCTACCATTCGCCAGTATTATATTCATGTAAACAGAACACAGCACAAGCAACCGTCGAAACCGCGAAACGGAAGCCACGGCACTTAGCCGATAATGATCATCCGGATGTCAAGGTTTTGAGAGAGTTTGATTTGTGCCAGTGTTCGATTTATAGGAGGATTCTTATATGAGCAATCTGGGTTCTTATCAAACTATGGTGGTTCTCGCAAAACGGTTTGGAAGCCCCGAGAGATTGGGACTGGCAATCTTCGGATTGGGATGCATTTTTACTGGGGGAGTTTGCAGCATTGTAAATCATTGCAAGCACAAAACCCCTGTAAATCAGGCAAATCCGATAATTTCAGTCACCTCCACTGGTACGGATAGTTCGAACACCACACTTCACAAGGGCGATATTTGCCGCATTCTCTATTCTGATGAGAATATGGCCCTGGTAGAGATCATCGGGGACGACGACAATCCCCACATGGTTTCACGTGATTTTTTAAGGGCTGTTTCGAACTACTGAGGCGCTGGCGGCATGGTGATATTCTCACCATGCCGCCTGGGAAAAGCATTGATTACTGCAAGGAGGAACACTACATGGATGATATTTATCAGAAAGAGTATGCAGAATTTTTGGAAGCAACTCTGAGAGAATTGGTGACACTTCCCGTCGAGGGTATCTGTATCCTTGCAAAGCTGCAGGGTGGTGCCACCTACACGAGTTTTCATAAAGCATCAATTACGGATAAGATCCTTTATGCGGGGCTTATTCAGCAGGATGCGATGATTGAAACGTTGGAGAAGAACCGAATGATTCGTGGACATGAAGGCGACGAATAATACATTCCCCATTCGGATGCCTATGCGGATAAATTGCAAAATACATATCATCGGAGGTTTTAATATGGGTTACAAACTTACAATTCACTTTTCTGACGGCAGTGCTGAAGAAGTCGATGATGTTTTTGAGACAGAACAAGCAGCATTGGATGAATTTGACACTTGGTTGGACAGTTGGGAAGTCGGGAAAGAAACACTTCAGTTGGCTGGGGAAGATTACATAGATGCAGATATTGAAGGTTGCGATATTGACGAAGTGTAGTAAATAAATTCAAGGTTGATATTACAATCATTAAAGGAGGATACTATGAAAGAAAGATTTCCTGATGTTGATTGGTGGTGCGATCGTTGCGGAGCATATCTGAACACCCAAAACGGATTTGATGATCACCACTACATTTGGCGCTGCACGGAATGCGGCCACAAAAACAGCATTTCAGCTGACAACATCTATGAGTCCCACGAGGATTACCATAATCATCAGAACAAGTAAGGAGGATCCCTTATGAGACACGTATTCAGAGCTACGAAGATAGGGTGGGACAAAGAGCAGGAAGGTATCTGGTTTGATTCTGCATACTATTCAGCGGAGGAAGCCAAGGCACAATTCCAACCGTATCAGGGAACTACAAGGAACGGTTACCCCTATACGGGATATGAGTATGATGGACAAAGATACCATGATGTAACATACCTTGGTGAGTTCGAGGATGACGAAATGCCTCATAACAACAGGGAGTACATCGATATTACACTTGATCGTGGGAAGAAATCTTGTTAATTACAAAGGATTTTGAAAAAACTCAGCCTTTTCTAACTTGATTGTGCAAATAAAATGCCGTCGGTGTGAGCGCAACTCGCATCGACGGCGTTTTTTCATTCTCTACCCAGCATCCAGTCAACGGATACATTCAGGATGTCTGCCAGGGCATTCAGCTCAATATCTGATACCGGGCGTTTCTGACCTTCCAGTAAAGACAGCGCGGGTACGCTGATATCAATCCCGGCAAGCTGCAATTTGGCAAGCAGTTCCACCTGTTTCATTCCCTGTGCCAGCCGCGCCTCGGTAACACGCTTTCAAAACGAATTCGATCGATACGATCACAGACAGGATTCACTTTGTGATCGATCACTATAAAGAACGGGACGCCCGAAAGGACTAAATTTTTTGTCCGAAAAAGTCGCATAAATACCGGATTTACAGAGCGTATTCGGTACATATTCCGGCTTGTAATTTAGGGTCTATCTGAAAACCGTCAACATGCCCAAACAGCGGGTCTTTTCCGCCTGCTGTGCACCATTTTCCCTTGTAATACACAAAGTATTCCTGCGGAAAAATGGCTTCAGCAGGCGAAAAATCCCTCGCTGTTGGTCATATTCCCGGTTTTCAGATAGGCCCTAAGAAAAACAGCACCGGTCCAGGCAATTTCTGTCTGACCGGTGTTGTTTCATTTTCTCGTGCGCATCTCACGTGTTTCCAGCCGTTTGGCCCGGCTGACACATAAGATTGATTACTTTTTATGCTTCATAGATTTGCTGAGTACCATTAATGGCCTCTGCTAAATATACATTACTCCAGCGTCTTGCGCCTTCTTTATCCCGATTGAGCAGATGCCGGTAGAGCTCCTCCACATTGCTGTGAAGTGCTGCGACACCGTATTTCTTGCAGAAGCGGATCCAAAGGGATATACATGGTACTTTGAAGGAGGTATAAATCAAGGGCAGGATGTGGTTGCCGCCCATGAGGGTCATTTCATGGTGAAACCGGAAGGCGACCTCCGCAGCCTGGGCAGGTGTGGGATTTTCATCCAGTCGATCAACAAATGTTCCAAGCATCTCCAATTGTTCATCGCTGGCGTTGTCAATGACCCGATGCAGGGTCATCTGCTCCAAGCCCCAGCGGACTTCCAGAATAGAGCGGATCTCCTCTTTGCCGAGCATCCCGCCATTGTAGTCCATAATGGCCATAAGGGTCTCCATGTTTCCATCACGGCGATAGTCGGCAACATAGGCGCCCTGACGGGGACGCACTTCCAAAAAGCCCTGACGAGCCAGTTCTGTAATGCCGCCGTTGACAACAGCACGGGAGACACCCATCTGCTGGCAAAGTTCCCGCTCTGAGGGTAGTTTTTCTCCCATAGGCAGTTCTCCGGACAAAATCATCCCCTGCAATTTCTGTACAAACAGTTCTTTTAAACTGGGCGCGTAAAGCTGTTCAAAATTCATATGGCATCCTCCTGCAAATATCTTGGTTATACCACATACCACGAATTTATTTTATCATGCAAACTGTCGAATTTCAACCTGAGATTTTTCTATAAAATATAGAATTTCCAGTTGATAGTTGACAGTTATCCCAAATAAACTTAAACTATAATCAGTAGAAAAATACCGCTATGCTGGTATGACCAGAAAGGAGCGATGCTTTTGGAAAAGGTAAGAATTTTGGAAGTTAAGCAAAGTGTATTCGCAAACAACGATGCCCAGGCAGAGAAACTTCGGGAAGAACTGAAGCAGAAGGGAATCTATCTTCTGAACCTGATGTCTTCTCCCGGAAGCGGCAAAACCACCACCCTGACCCGGCTGATTGAGCTTTTGAAAGAGGATCTGAAGATCGGTGTGATGGAGGCGGACATTGACTCGGATGTGGATGCTGTCACTATCGCCGCCACCGGTGCCAAGGCCATCCAGCTCCACACTGGCGGCATGTGCCACCTGGATGCGGCTATGACCCGCCAGGGTCTGGACGGTCTGGATGCCGGTGAAGCCGACCTGGTGGTTTTGGAAAATGTGGGTAATTTGGTTTGCCCCGCGGAGTTTGACACCGGCGCAGTGAAAAACATGGCAATCCTCTCCGTACCGGAGGGTCACGATAAGCCCCTCAAGTACCCGCTCATGTTCCAGGTCTGTGATGCGGTCCTTATCAACAAAATCGATGTGGCCCCCTACTTTGATTTTGACTTTGAAAAATGTACTGAGTACATCCGTATGCGCAATCCCAAAGCGGTCATCTTCCCCATCAGTGCCAAAACCGGCGAGGGAATCGAGGCTGTTGCTGATTGGCTGAAAGAAGAAGTAAAGAATTGGAAAGGAGCATGAGAAATGGCAGATTATCTGGCAGGTTTCTATCCCGAGTGGGTAGATAAAGAAGAAAATCCCAGGCAGATCATTTTAGACTTAGGCAAAATGATCACCAACCGGATCCCCGTAAAGCTGGGATTTCAAAAGCTCAACAAGTACGATCCCGAGTACTGGGGTCTTGCTACTCTCTTAACCGACGAGCAGGCAGAGGTGGCTCTGAAGATGGGTGTGAGAAAGCCCAAGACCATGGCCGACATGGTAAAACTCACCGGCAAGAGCGAGGAAGAACTGGAAAAGATTCTGGGCGATATGTCCTTTATGGGCATTCTGGAGTACAACTGGGAGAATCCCACCCGCACCAAGCAGTGGGTCCTGCCCATGTTCGTTCCCGGCAGTGCGGAATTTACCAACATGAATGACACCATCCTGAAGAAATATCCCGAAATGGGTCGTTTCTTCGAGCGGATGAGTCGTCTGCCTCTGGAGAAGGTCACCCCCATGGTACCTCCCGGAGGCGCCGGCATCGGCATGCACGTGATCCCTGTGGAAAAGGCCATCGAAACCGAGAACCAGTCCATTTCGGTGGAACATATCTCCCACTGGCTGGATAAGTATGAGGGCAAGTACGCCGCATCTCCCTGCTCCTGCCGCAAATCCCGTCTGACCTTCGATGAAGGCTGTGCCGATGACCCCGAAGGCTGGTGTGTTGCCGTGGGCGACATGGCTGATTACGTGGTGGAAACCGGTAAGGGTGGCCGCTACATCACCAAGGAAGAGGCTCTGGAAATCTTCCGCAAGGGCGAGGAAAACGGCTTCGTCCATCAGATCACCAACATTGACGGTGCAGACAAAATCTTCGCCATCTGCAACTGCAACATCAATGTCTGCTATGCTCTGCGTACCTCCCAGCTGTTCAACACCCCCAACCTGTCCAGAAGCGCCTATGTGGCACGGGTGGAAAAGGACGACTGCGTTGCCTGCGGCAAGTGCGTGGAGGTCTGCCCTGCCGGTGCTGTGAAGCTGGGTCAGAAACTGTGCACCAAGGACGGCAAGCAGGTAGAGTATCCCAAGCATCCCCTGCCCAGCGAGATGAAATGGGGCCCCCATATGTGGGATGAAAACTATAGGGACAACAACCGCATCAACTGCTACGATACCGGTACCGCTCCCTGCAAGACTGCATGTCCTGCACACATTGCCGTCCAGGGTTACCTGAAGATGGCCGCTCAGGGCCGCTACACCGAAGCCCTGGCGCTGATCAAGAAAGATAATCCCCTGCCCGCTATCTGCGGCCGCATCTGCAACCGCCGCTGTGAGGACGCCTGTACCAGAGGCTCCATCGACCAGGCTATCGCCATTGACGAGGTCAAGAAGTTCATTGCCCAGCAGGATCTGGACGCAGAAACCCGCTATATCCCCAAAAAGGTGGTTCCCTCCCTCAACGGCTCCTTCTCTGAGAAGGTCGCTATCATCGGCGCAGGCCCTGCGGGATTAAGCTGTGCTTTCTATCTGGCTGAAAAGGGTTACTCCCCCGTGATTTTCGAAAAGAACGAAAAGCCCGGCGGTATGCTCCGCTACGGCATCCCCAGCTTCAAGCTGGAGAAAGATGTGATCGATGCCGAAATCGACATCATCAAGGCCATGGGCGTGGAGATCAAGTGCGGCATTGAAGTGGGCAAGGATGTGACGCTGGACGAACTGCGTGCACAGGGTTACAAGGCATTCTACATTGCCATCGGCTGCCAGGGCGGACGCAAAGCGGGTATCCCCGGTGAGGATGCAGAAGGTGTCATGACCGCCGTGGACTTCCTTCGCACTGTCGGCGCTGACGAAAGCTATCCTGTAACCGGCAAGGCTGTGGTTGTTGGCGGCGGCAATGTGGCCATCGACGTGGCAAGAACCGCCCAGCGCTGCGGCGCAGAGTCTGTAGCTATGTTCTGCCTGGAGCCTCGGGACAAGATGCCCGCCTCCGAAGAAGAAATCGCAGAAGCTCTGGAAGAGGATGTGACAATCGACTGCGGCTGGGGCCCCAAGGAAATTCTCACTGAAAACGGCCGTGTAACCGGCATCGTCTTCAAGCGCTGCGTCAGCGTATGGGATAAAGACGGCAAGTTTGCACCTGCATATGATGAAAATGACACCAAGACCGTTCCCTGCGACCGGGTATTCCTGTCCATCGGTCAGAGCATTCTGTGGGGTGATCTGCTGAAGGGCTCCAAGGTGGAACTGGGCCGCGGAAATGGTGCAGTTGCAGACAGCCTTACCTATCAGACCGCGGAACCCGATATCTTCGTTGGCGGCGATGTGTACACCGGCCCCAAGTTTGCCATCGATGCCATCGCTGCTGGCCGTGAGGGTGCCGTCTCCATCCACCGGTTCGTGCAGCCCCATTCCAGTCTGACTATCGGCCGTAACCGCCGTGAATTCATCGCCCTGGATAAGGACAACATCAAGGTAGAGCAGTACGACAACGCCTCCCGTCAGATCCCCGGCACCCGTAAGGATGTTGACCACAAGAAGTCCTTCCGGGATGCAAAGCTCCCCTTCACGGAAGAGCAGGTCAAGGCAGAAACGGCAAGATGCCTGGGCTGCGGCGCATCCGTCGTTGACCCCAACAAGTGCATCGGCTGCGGTGTCTGCACCACCAAGTGTGAATTCGGTGCCATTAAGCTCCATCGTGAGCGCCCCGAGTGTTCCAACATGATCCCCAGCGAGAAGAAGTTGCCTTATGTTCTGGGAAACGGTGCAAAGCAGGCCCTGAAGATCAAGTTCTCCAAGAAAAAGGAGCAGTAGATGCACGAACTGGGTGTTGTGTTTCATATTATCGACTCTTTGGAAGAAGTCGCCAAAGAAAATGATGTGACCCAGATCCAGAGCGTAACCATTGAGATTGGTGAGGTATCCACGGTGATCCCTCACTATCTCACCGATTGCTGGGAATGGGCCATCAAAAAGAAGCCTATGCTCACAGGCTGCGCAATGAAGGTGGAAATCCTGCCGGCAATTACCTGGTGTGACGGCTGCAAGCAGGAATACCCCACTGTGCAGCACGGTCGCATCTGCCCATATTGTGGCAGTGAGAAGACCTGGCTTTTGAAGGGAAACGAACTAAACATCAAAGAAGTAGAAGTTATATAAGGAGGTTATCTTATGTTATTCCAGATTTATGGTGAAACCGCCGGTTTCCAGCTTCTTGGCTGGCTGATGGTATTTGTGGGTCTGATTCTCGCCAATGAATTTGCACGCCGGACAAAATGGGGCGGCATTGCCTGCTTCCTGGTTCTGCCCGCAGGTCTGACTATTTACTTTATCTCCATTTATGTAGGCGCTGCTATGGGTGCCCAGTGGGCGCTGAATAATCCCACCTATGTCTACATGAACAGCTGGTTCCATTATGCAAAGCTGTATGCAGCAACAGCAGGATGTATCGGATTTATGATACTGAAGTACCACTGGGGAAAGCTTGGAAAATCTCATGGATTTAAAGCTTTTCCGTTTATCATTGTTGCAATCAATATCCTGATCGCAGTAGCATCAGACTTTGAATCAGCAGTCCGTGCCGGTTCGCTTGCTGGCGGTTGGTGGCTTTCCTCCGAAGGTGTATGGCTTTATGGAGGTTGGTGGAACGTATTAAACGGACTTGCCGGAATTTTAAATATTTTCTGTATGACAGGTTGGTGGGGTATCTATTCCTCAAAGAATAAGCAGGATATGCTGTGGCCTGATATGACATGGTGCTACATTTTGGCTTATGACCTTTGGAACTTTGAATATACTTATAATAATCTCCCTACTCACTCTTGGTATTGCGGCCTTGCACTTCTTCTTGCTCCTACATTTGCAAATGCATTTTGGAATAAGGGCGGTTGGATTCAAAACAGAGCTAACACACTTGCACTTTGGTGTATGTTTGCTCAGGTATTTCCGCTTTTCCAAGACAAGAGCCGCTTCTCGGTTCTTACATCCGTTTATGCAGACGGATATATGGACCCTACAGTTCCGCCAACGAACGCAGACCCTACAATGCAAGGCATAATTGCCATTATTGCTCTTGTGGCTAATGTTTGTGTATTCGCTTCTATTATTAAACGTGCAAAGGAACAAAAGAAAAATCCTTATAAAAACGAAATATTTACTGACCAAAAAGATTATAAGCTTGCACTTGAAAGAGCAGCCGAAAAGGCTCGCAAAGCAGCTTAATCTTCATAAAAATTCAAAAAACAACGCCGTCGATTATTCGACGGCGTTTCAAATTATTGATGAAGTGGATAAACCGTGCCGTGCTTAAATATCATAAATTGAAATCGTAGGGCAAGGGCTCGCTCTTGCCGTATTGATATGAAAAATAACATTTATAGAAAATCACCTTGAACGTAGTGTTCAAGGTGATTTTGGCACTTTTCGCCTTTTGCGAGTGGGCAGTACCAACGTACAGCTCCACTCACAAAAAACGAAATTTATCTCACTTTCTCGAAGTCTCACAGCGTGTAGAAATTTATAATTGTTTTTTTATTTGACTACGAAATAAATATACCCACCATAGGTTAAAAGGAGCAGTATCCCTTGCCATCTTTGGAATTTTTGCGTTATTATCGTCGGCAAAACCGCAATGCAAATAACTATAAGGCATATTTTCATATCCATACTTACGCTTGAGGCAGAAACGGCAAGTTCACCGCTCCCTCTTGCTATTGAAATTAATGAGCAAAGCGGAAGAATTAATGTTAAATCAATAATGTTTGCACCGAGTATGTTGCCTGCCGAAAGTGTTCCGGATTTCTTTTTGAGCGCCGAAAGCGCCGTTACAAGTTCCGGCAGGGAAGTGCCTATTGCAACTGCAATTACGCTTATCACCCTTTGCGAAATGTGTAAGTTTTTTGCTATTTGAGTTCCTTGCGATACAAGAAGTCTTGCGCCTATAACTATTCCTATTGCGCCGAAAATAAATAAAACAGTACAAAGCACTTTTTCTTTTACTGTA
>ENA-ORSC01000697-ORSC01000697.1-human-gut-metagenome-genome-assembly--contig:-NODE-697-length-25850-cov-9.408529_pt1 | contig 25850 bp, 12 predicted proteins | sample MGYA00242178_ERZ509140 | MGnify/ENA primary metagenome ERZ509140 (study PRJEB26280, sample SAMEA2338681) | human gut metagenome | biome: human gut; feature: human-associated habitat; material: faeces... | reverse complement strand
ATCACCTTGACCGGCTCGGTATCCCGGAAGCCAATCAGCTTCTTCAGATAAATATCGCGCTTTTTTAGTTCGTGGGAATCTATCATGCCAAACACCTCCTGTGGCATTAGTATAGCACCGCCTAAACAAATAATCAAGTTTTTGCACTCAAATGCAAAAACTTATAGCATTCGACAATTTATGCAGTATTGCCGCGTCCGAAATGCCATGTCTCATTTCTCCTTGGTATCTTGTAATGCGGCAGAAAGGAATGTCCTTTCCTATGAGAAAACGATTCTTTTTGAACTGCCTGCTGATCCTCACCCTCGTTGTAGTTATGTCAACCAGTGCGTTCGCCATTTCGGAAAGTGACGTAGAATCCGCAGTCAGTGCTTCCGGGAAGGAAGCTGTTTCTGGCAACGTGCTGGTTTGGTTCCTGTGTGCCATTGCGTTCTTAAAGGTGTCACAGAAGATCGACAGCTTCTTGTCCAGTCTCGGTCTGAACGTTGGGCATACCGGCGGCTCCATGCTCTCTGAGGCGATGATCGCCATGCGCGCCATCAACACCGCGACCAGCGCGGTCGGCAGCGCATTGGGAGGCCGCAGCCGTCACGGTTCTGCTCCTGCATCCGGGAAATCCAGCAGTGGGAGCGCGGCTGCGGCAGGCTTTTTCAGCGGCGGACTCGTCGGCATGGCAAGCCGCAAAATCGCGAGCGATGCGGTGCGTACAGCAACTGCTGAAAAGAACATCGTCCAGCCGCAGCAGGCGGAGGCAACTGTCAGCCGGACACACGCGAGCAGCGACACCCATTCCGGTTCGCAGTCCGCTTCCGAGCAGCAGCGGCAGAACACCAGCCAGCTTGACCAGAATCAGCAGACGGTTTCCTCCCGCGCCGTAAACTCGGAACAGCGTGAAAAGTCCCAACAAGCGCTCCACGAATCCCAGCATTCTATGGATGCCAGCCAGATCCATCAGGATACACAGACTGCGCAGGAACAGCAGTTCCACGCGGCGCTGCATACGGAGGATCAGCAAGCATCGCATCTGGCGTTCCAGTCAGAACAGGGCGAGTTTGTCGGCTCTGTGGTGCAGTCGGATGAATTTGATGCAAGCAGTGAAGAAGCCAGAACGGAACAGTCGCAGGTCATGCAGTCTGCCTTGCAGCAGGAGCAGATTGGCGTTACCCAGCGCGAGGTGCAATCCGAGGAAAGCCGTTATGCACAGCGTGATACGATAGCTGGTTTCCACGCGGAACAGTCCGGCATCACGCAGCGTGAACAGGCACAGCACATTCAGCAGGATACGCAGACCGCCACCTTCAGACAGGTGGAATCGCAATCCCAACAGCATACTGCGCAGTCTGACAAACAGTTTTTCGCCGTCCGCAATGGCCTTTCCAAAACCAGCATTGCGGAGCGGACTGTCCAGGCGCAGGAGCGCCCCGGCAGATTCCTGCACAGCAGAACACCATCTGCTGCGCCCGCTTCTGCCCCGGCAAATGAAGCACCCGCCGCCCGGTCTGCGCCGATCCCCTCTGCCCCCACGCAGTTTCACAGTTTCGGCGGAACGCTTTTTGCAAAATCACTTTATCAGGGCAGCGCGTTTGCCAACGACGTGATCGGCACGGTTGCCAAGGGTGATTACCGCACGACCGGCTCCATCACCGGCGAGACCGCGACACGTTCTTTGATGTCCTATATGGGCTTCACAGCGCTCGGCGAACACGCGCCCAACATCCCGCGCTATCAGGACGTGGAGATCGGCGGCGGCCGTATCACAGGGCGCGAGTTCACACCGGAGCACCCGGGCGGCATTGATTTTTGTATGTATCATGCCGACCAGTACGCCCAACCGAAGGGCGATTACAGCAAGGTCTACTCCGCGGACGATGCTGCATGGTATAAGCAGTACGCAGCGGACACCGTAGAACGAAAGCCCTATCAGGCGGAGGACGGCAAGATCGCCTATCATGAAAAGATCGTGCAGAAGCTGCCGAATCCACCGCAAAGAAAAGATCGGATGTGAGAACCTATGAGTCAGGAACAGCGGGACAGCTATGTGATCCCGCCAAACTTTATTGAGGGCGGTTCGTTCTTCGGCGGCTTATTCAAGGCGCGAAATGTGGTCGAGGCGGTTATCCTTGCCGCCGGCACCGGGCTTCCGATCCTGACGCTCTCGTTGACGCTGACCGTCCGGATCATTCTGCTCTGCCTGACCTCGCTGCCGCTGGCACTTCTGGCGCTCATCGGGATCGCAGGGATGCCGCTCTCGTCCTATATCATTCTGTTTTTTCGTTTTCTGCGCAACCGCAGAAGTCTGAGCAAAACCGGCGGCAGAAGCAGCCGAAAACAGGCAATCCTCCCGACGTGGGATAAGAAGTCCGGCCCCAGCACGGCTGTGCAGCCCGCCGCCTATAAAAAGGACGGCAGCCACATCCGCTTTGCGAAGGACACGCGCCGTCTGATGCTGGACACCGCCTATCGGCAAAAGAAGCAGGCAGCGCGACCCGGCAATTCGCTTGCGGCGTATGTGCCCATCCAGAAAATCGAAAACGGCATCGTCTATACGACAGATCACCGTTTTATCAAGATTTTAGAAATCGTGCCAATCAACTTCCTGCTCCGCAGCGCGAGAGAGCAGCGGAACATCGTGTATTCGTTCATCAGCTATCTCAAAATCGCGCCGGTCAAGCTGCAAATCAAGGTCATTACGAAACGTGCGGATATGAACCGACACATTGAAACCGTGCGCCGGGAGATGGCGCAGGAGACGAACGAAAGCTGCCGGATGCAGCAGGAGGACTATCTGAAGCTGCTGAAAAAGCTCGGCTCCAAAGAAGCCATCGCACGCAGGTTTTTCCTCATCATGGAATATGAACCGCTCCCCGGCGCGAAGAAAGACCGTGAAGAAGCGGATGCCATTTCGTCACTGCAAACAGCGGCGCGGACGGCGGCAAATTATCTCCGGCAATGCGGCAACAGCGTTGTCCAGCATGAAAATGAGGACGAAGCTGCCGCCGAAATGCTCTACACGTTTCTCTGCCGCAGAGAAAGCACGGATGTTCCGTTTTTGCAGCGCATCTCTCGTATTACATCCAACTACATAAAGGCAGGCTGTTCCATCGACGAAATTCCCGTCGGTGATTTTTTTGCGCCTTCGCAGCTGGATTTCACGCATGGCAGCTATCTCTGCATCGATGGAACGTATTATGCGTATCTGCTGGTGCCGTCGGACGGGTATAAGTCCGAGGTTCCCGCGGGCTGGCTGAGTCTGTTGGTCAACGCCGGGGACGGCATTGACCTCGACGTGTTTCTGACACGGCAGCCAAAGGATCGCATGATCCGCAAGCTCGGCCAGCAGCTTCGCATCAATCGCAGCAAGATCAAGGAAACCAGCGACACCAATACAGACTTTGACGATCTCGACAGCGCCATCCGAAGCGGCTACTTCTTAAAAGATGGTCTGAGTAACCACGAGGATTTTTACTATCTGAACCTGCTTATCACCGTGACGGCGGATAACCCGGACGATCTGGACTGGAAATGCGCCGAAATGAAAAAGCTGCTTATTTCGCAGGACATGAACGTGCAGAGCTGCAATTTCTGTCAAGAACAGGCGCTCCGCTCGTCTTTTCCGCTCGTGAAGCTGGATAAATCGCTCTTTGAACGCAGCAAGCGGAATGTGCTGACGCTGGGCGCAGCAAGCTGCTATCCGTTCACGGCGTATGAGCTGTGTGACGACAACGGTATCCTGCTCGGCGTCAACAAGCACAATAACTCTCTCATCATCGTGGACATCTTTGATTCGCGCATCTACAAAAACGCCAACATCGCCATTCTCGGCACGAGCGGCAGCGGCAAGACCTTTACTATGCAGCTCATGGCGCTGCGGATGCGGCGTAAGGGTATCCAGGTGTTTATCGTCGCGCCGCTCAAAGGTCACGAATTTCACCGTGCCTGCTCCAACATCGGCGGCGCGTTCATTCAGATCTCGCCCGCATCCCCCAACTGCATCAACGTCATGGAAATCCGGCAGACAGACCGCTCGGTCGATGAACAACTCGACGGCAGCACCGTGGAGCACTCCATGCTGGCCGCCAAGATCCAGCGGCTGCACATCTTTTTCAGCCTGCTGATCCCCGACATGAACCATGAGGAGCGGCAGCTTCTCGATGAAGCCATGATCCGCACCTATGCCAAGAAAGGCATTACACACGACAATGACACGCTCCGCGACCCTAAGCACCCGGAGCGGTACCGCGAGATGCCGATTCTGGGCGATCTGTATGCGGTACTCAAGGAATCTTCCTCCACGCTGCGGCTGGCAAATATCCTGAATCGGCTCGTCAGCGGTTCTGCCAAGACATTCAACCAACAGACGAACGTGTCTCTCGACAACAAGTATATCGTTCTGGATATTTCGGAGCTGACCGGCGACCTTCTGACCGTCGGCATGTTTATGGCGCTGGACTTTGTCTGGGATAAGGCAAAGGAGAACCGCACCGAAGAAAAGGCCATCTTCATTGACGAGTGCTGGCAGCTCATCGGCGCCAGCAGCAACCGTCTGGCAGCGGAGTTTGTGCTGGAGATTTTCAAGATCATCCGCGGCTACGGCGGCTCGGCCGTCTGTGCAACGCAGGATCTCAATGACTTCTTCGCGTTGGAGGACGGCAAATACGGCAAGGGCATCATCAACAACTCCAAGACCAAGGTGATCTTGAATCTGGAGGATGAGGAAGCCCAGCGCGTCGGCTCCATTCTGCATCTTTCTGAAGCAGAGCTGATGGAGATCACGCACTTTGAGCGCGGCAGCGCCCTTATCAGCACGAACAACAATAATGTTGCCGTCGAGATCAAGTGCAGTGAACTGGAAAAGGAACTCATCACCACCGACCGCAGGGAGCTTCAGGAATTGCTGAAACGGAACGGTAAGACAGAATGTATTTGATTGGACAGTGTGGGAAATGCTGTGATAATCTGCTTTGCTGTGCGGCCTGCCCTCTTTCTTTTGGTTTTAGGTATAAGAAAAGCACCTCCGCAGAGATGCTTTCTTAATACTGTTTGAAATTGTTTAGATTAGATTGCTCGGGATAAAGCAGTTATCCGCGTCAATCGGGATTGGCTCCTCGCACATACAGATAATGCCGCCATTTCCACGCTTCAAAGAAGCCTTGTCGATGACACTGTATTTTTTAACCTCCCGGCGGTCGGGCGCGGCACTCTTTTTGATTTCGAGCGGATGAATGACGTTGTTTTCCTCAACAAACACGTCGATCTCTTTTGCGTTGGAATCCCGAAAATAGGTCAGATTTACCTTGGACTTTGCGTAGGCGTAGTTTTTGACAAGCTCCATTACGACATAGTTCTCGTAGTAATGGCCGCTTGCAGCGCCGCTGCGCAGTGTATCTGGTGTCAGCCACATAGACAGATATGCACAAAGCCCGGTATCACAGAAGTACAGCTTTGGCGTTTTGCTGAGACGCTTGAGCTCATTGTTGGAATAGGGAGCAAGCAGATAGATGATGCGCAGTCCTACAAGCACGTTCAGCCATTCCTTTGCCGTGCTTGGGGCAATGTCGGCAGATTCCGCCAATGTAGAATAATTGACCTGCTCCGACACGAGTGAGGCGCATCCAACAAGGAACTTGCGAAAACGCACAGCATCGGTGATTCCACCAGCTTCGGTTGCATCACGCATCAGATACGTGTCGATATAGGAGTTGAAATACTCCTGTCTGAGTTCATCGTCCACGCCCTGCACCTGCGGCATACCGCCCTCCCAAATGTGCTGGAATACCTGAATCACGTCGTTTTTCGGAACCTTCCGCTGCCTTGCCTGCAGCGTGGCAAACGAGAAATCCAGATCCGTATCGAATACAAGCCCTGCTTTTTCTCTCGCGGATAGGCTGTATAGCTCCAGAATGCCGATTCTTCCGGCAAGCGTTTCCCGCACTTTCTTCATCATATTGTACTGCTGCGAACCAGTCAGCCAGATCAGCCCTTTTTCATCGCTCTCGTCGCAAATGATTTTGATTTGCTCAAACAGCTCCGGTGCTTTTTGCACCTCGTCAATGAGAATGGGCGGCTTATAGGTCTGGAAGAACAGTACGGGGTCAGACTGCGCAAGCGCTCTTGCCATTGTATTGTCCATCGTGACATAGGTTCTGCTGCTTTCTGCAAGGTGCTTTAACATCGTCGTTTTACCGACCTGTCTCGCACCTGTAACAAGGATGACCTTGAAAAAATCATTGAGCTTTAAGAACTTACGCTCAAGCTCTCGTGTGATATATGCCATAACGCCCTCCTCGTTTTTAGGATAATATATGGTCAATCGTATTTTATCATAATTTTCTCATTTTATCAAGGGAGCATACGCAGGATGGTTTTTAACTTTTCTATAACCGCTCAAAAATTCGAGCAGCCCATTCATATACAGAGTTCTCTACGCAAATCTGCAAAGACTTCGGACGCAGTGCTGGAATGGTCAGCCTTTGCAGCACTCAGCCCATCTTGCATCATGGCGTTAAATTCAGCATCCGTCATTTCAACGCGGACAAGTGTCTCTGAAATATCGTGTTGCTTCTCAATCCCATCTACCAAATTTCCTACATTGGGCTCTGCGTGGGTCGTGAAAGTTACCGTTCTCGTATCCAAACAAATCGCCTCCCATTTGTCTCCAGCATATATGAATACGCCTAAAATTGCAATCAATTTTGCAGCTTTGAAAGCAACATCTTTTCTCTAAAATCATCTTTGCGTACACAATACGTCTTTTATACGTACAGCAGCCATCTTCAGATCTGACGGCTACAGTTTGTACGTATTCTGTGTGGCAGTTATACGCACAAAAAATAGAGGTGACAACTATGAAAACCCGCGCACAGATCTACTCGCACGAAGCCAGCGGCATTCTGCGGGATATTTTCACCTATGGTGTTCTACACAGAAACAGATTTTGGGTTTATATCCACAGAAGGCTGAGCAACGCGCTTTGTGCCATGAACACGATGGACTTGCAGCGTTACCCGGAAAACTATGAGCTGCTTTCCACCGACGCGGCGCTCCGCGCGGAGCAGATCGCCTGCCGGATGCGGCATCTGGTCTACGGCTTCACCACCGTGCAGAAGCATGAAGATCTGACCTCTGCCGCCAATGTCCTCGGCATCACGATCACTGCGCATCCGGGGCTGGTGGAGATCACGCTGCCGGGTCTGTTTCCTGCCTGTCGCGTTGGCCGCGCTTTTCTATGCGGGCGGCTATCTCGCGCAGTTCATCTATTCCGCAGCTTACAGAATGTCCATGTTCTCAGGCATGACAAGGGCCGCGATGATGTAGAGCAGAATGCCTGTGCCAGTCAGGCCGAGGGCCGCCCAGATCAGGCGAACGACGGTGGGATCGATGCCGAGGTACTCGGCAAGACCTGCGCAGACACCGCAGATCATTCGGTTGTTGCTTTTATACAGTTTCTTCATCAGAAGTTCCTCCGTTTCATTGATATAGGTTAGACGGCGCTGCACACCGATTGTTCCCGGAACCGGAAAAAATTTCAGAACGCAAGCACAATGGGTTCGCCATGGATGGCAAGCTGCTCCTCGTAAATCTCAACAGGGCTGCCATCGATGCAGTTCTGATACACGCCGTTCGGCGCAGGGAAGCGGACGAGCGCGCTTTCGCCGCGCAGGCTGAACAAGCCAGCCATGCGGCGGCCGTCCTTTTCGTATACAGCAAGCAGCACGTCATGCGGCAGCGCCGTGAGCGTATAGCTGCCTTCCGCAAAGATCGCGTCGCGCTTGAGTTCTGCCAGATGCGCGAGGAACGCGGACTGGTCACGGCCGGTATTCCAGTTGATGGGGTCCTTATCGAACAGCGATGGGACGTGCAGGTTGTCGGCCTCCTGCCCGTTGTAGATCATCGTCAGCCCGCGCTGGAAGAACAGGAATGCCGTCCAGTTCCGGCGTATTTTCTCGTCCGGCAGGATATGGGCCGCGCGGGCGCGGTCGTGGTTTTCAAGGAAGCGCAGCTTGACGTAGTTATCGGGATAGATCCATTCCTGCGCGTCAAGCCGGTCGGCATACTGCGTCAGGCTAATCTTACCCTCCAGATAGTCGCGGAAATAAGGGTAGACATCGTAATCATAGCCTGCGTCGAACGCCTGATAGAGTTCAGCATCGGACAGGCTTGCAAAACCCTGTGCGCGGGCTGCGACATGGAAGCCGCGCTCGACCGATTCACACAGCCATAAGCATCCGGGACGAACGGCCGCAACCTCTTCCCTCGCCCGCTTCCAGAATTCCAGCGGGACAAGCGGCGCAACGTCACAGCGGAAGCCGTCAACAAGGCGCGCCCAGTATTTGAGCGTTTCGATCTGGTAATCCCACAGTTCCTTGTGGCTGTAATCCAGATCTGCCACGTCCCACCAGTCGCCGAAGCGATTGCCGAGCGTTCCGTCCGGCTTGTGAAAGAACCACTCCTGGTGGTGCTCTGCCAGCCAGGAATCGGGCGACGTGTGGTTATAGACCACGTCGATGATGCACTTCATGCCCCGGTCGTGGATGGCGTCAACCAGATGCCGGAAATCATCCAGCGTGCCGAACTCTGGGTTCACAGCGCGGTAATCGCGGATGGCGTAGGGGCTGCCGAGCGTGCCCTTGCGGTGCTTTTCACCGGTCGGGTGGATGGGCAGCAGCCAGATGATGTCCGTGCCAAGGGCCTTGATACGGTCGAGATCCGCCTGAACAGCGGTGAAGGTGCCCGCTTCGGAATAATTGCGGACATAGATGGAGTATAAAACCTGATTGCGAATGGTTTTTTCTGTATCAACAGCCATAAAAACAGCCTCCTTGGAATAGAATCTCTATTCGTATTGTACACAAATCATGGAAAAAGGCAAGTCGGCAAAATTCATAAAATCAAAGGATGCAACTTCTATCGTTTTTCTGCGTCTGTAAAAGCAGATCACATTTTATGATAAAGGAGAGATCATTTATGAAAAAGCTTCTTGCGATTATACTTGCAGCCGCGTGTGCGTTCTCGCTGGCAGCCTGCGCGGCCACTCCAGATACCCCGAACGCCTCCGCTCCCCCAGCAACAGAGGAGCAGCTGGACTGCATCGGCGACCCGACGACGCAGCAGCTGGCTGCACCTGTTGCTGTTTCCATGCCGCAGTATCCGAACGAAGCAAAGTACACAGCCAGCAATGGTGACTTTGACTCCGAGAAATACGACGAGGACTGGGACGCATGGTGGGAAAGCTATCAGGAAAAAACCGCAGATATGACCGACCCCGCCGCTCTGACGCATTGGTTCACGACCAGCATTCCAGCCCTGATGCAGAACGCAGGCAAGGAAAACCGCGTGTGCTCGCCGCTGAATATCTACATGGCGCTTTCCATGCTGGCCGCTGTGACGGGCGGTGAAACACGGCAGCAGATTCTCGACGCACTGGGCGCAGAGTCTCTGGACGCGCTTCAAAAGCAGGCCGCACAGCTTTGGGCGGAAAACAGCTGGGACGATGGCCTCGTCACCAGCACGCTTGCAAACTCTATCTGGCTGAGGGATGGGTACAACTATAACAGTGAAACGCTCCAAAAGCTGGGGGAAGATTTTTATGCTTCCGCGTTTTCCGGGGAAATGGGGTCTGACGCGTACAACAATATACTGCGCGACTGGATCAATGAGCATACCGGGAACCTGTTGACCGAGCAGGCAGGCAAATTGGAGTTGAATGCCGATACGGTTCTGGCTCTGGTATCGACGCTCTACTACAGCGCGTCGTGGCACGACAAATTTTCCAGCGCCGCCACCACGCAGGACGTCTTTCACGCGCCGAATGGCGATGTGAGCACAGACTTCCTGCACAGCAGCGATTCCAACACGGTATATTACGGCGATGGCTTCTCGGCCATCGGGCTTTCGCTGGAGAACAGCGGCCGGATGTGGCTGCTGAAGCCGGATGAGGGTGTAGACGCGGCTGAACTGCTGCAAAACGAGGACACGCTGGGCTTTTTGCTGGCGAACGGCGAATGGTCGCAGACGCAGCGCGCAATCGTCAATCTGAGTCTGCCGAAATTTGACGTTTCTTCCGATCTGGACATTCTGGACACGCTGGCCCAGCTTGGCATGACAGATGTGCTGGACGGCATAAAATCTGATTTCACGCCGCTCACAGCCGCAAACGACTCGCTGGCGCTGACGCAGGCCAAGCACGCTGCGCGCGTGAAGATCGACGAGGACGGCTGCGAGGCAGCGGCCTATACCATCCTTGGTGTCGAGGCGACTGCGATGATGGGGCCGGAGGATGAGATCGATTTTACACTCGATAACCCGTTCGTCTTCGCCATCACCGGCATTGACGGCCTGCCGCTGTTCGTCGGTCTGGTCAATCAGCCGAACTAAGTCTTGTTATGAAAAATCTCCCTCTGCCCATACGGCAGAGGGAGGTTTTTTATCCTGCTGCACGAAGTTCTATCGCCTTACAGAGCGGCGCATAGCTTCCCTTTGCGGCGGCGAAAATCTTCACGGTTTTTGCCGCGCCAGGCACGGGGATATCCAGTTCCTGCTGATTCAGGATCCGCATACCAAGCAGCTTTCCGCTCCCGTCGTACCACGCTGCGATAACGCTGCCGGTTTCCGTGCCGCTGCGCTTCAGATGGAGCGTTCCATCCTTCAGATAATAGGCATAGCCGCCCTCCGTGACGGTGATGTAGGGGCTGATCTGGATGCTGTATATCGTTTCCGGCCGCGACGGTCTTTGCAGCAGTACATACTGCAGCAGGTTTCCATTTACTACGGAGCCATAAATATCGCCTATTTGTTTCTCTTCGTCCGTAAGCGTATAAAGCACCTGTTCCTGCTCCGTTTCCGGATCATAGCTGTAAATCTTGTCCATCGTGTTATAGACCAGCCTGCCGTTGTAACTCGACAATCCTGAATAGCAGCCCCATCCACGCCACTGCCCATAAATCGTTTTTTTCGCGGTTCCCTGATATTCTGGGTTATTCGTCTCCATGATTTGGTTTCCGCTCAGGTAATACAGCTTTTCTCCAACTGCCACAATCGGACTATCGAGATCGCGCCAATAATAGTTATCGTATTTTTTACTGTCTGCCTGCACATCTGTGCCATATACCCAGTCGTCTTTTTCCAGATGTCTAAGTTCTGCAGACTTCATTTTTTCTTCGCTGATGCAGAAATACTTGCGCCCGGACTTTGCGAACCACGTCGAATCGTCCCATGTGACATCTATATGATACCAGGCCCCGTCAAGCTGTACCAGCGACCAGACATGTCTCAAGCTGTCGCTCTGCACCCAGCTGGAGGTAACGCCAGCCCGATTCAGAAGCAGACGGTACGCCATCGTATAGCCCTGGCAAACGCCTGTTCCGTTGATCAGCATACGGTATGCGTCATAATACTTATAATCGTAATCATAGGTACAGTGTATGGCAATATAATCATGCAGATACATCGCTTTCGTCAGGTCTGACCAGTCGCTTCTGACCTCCTGCATGATCTCCAGAAGCTTCTGCTCCAGTATTGCCTGCTGCCGTCTGATCTCCTGCTTGTCTTCGTCCGTCAGCTGGTTCCTCTCATCGCTTCCATCTGTCGTATAACATGGAGAAATCGCCCATGCAATCTTTTCGCCTGAAGAATCGCTATAGCTACATATATAGCCGGTTTTTGCGTAAAACAAGTCCGGGTTTTCATATGCAACCTCAAGATAGAGTTCCTTTATGCTTTCTATCGGGATTGCATAGCGCGAAACATTAATATCGTCCTGCATTTCCTGTATGCCCTGTTTCAGCGTGCGCTTGGCAGCTTCCCAGTCTTCAGTGTTGACCGACGACTGTGTACTCTGTGCTTCCGCCAGCCTCCGCGCTTCTGAAATATCGATCTCATCGACGGTTTCGATGTAAAGTTTCCCTGCCGCCTGTTCCGGCTCCGGCTCTTCTGCCAGTGCGCTGACGCACAGCGCGCACATGAGGGCCAACAGGCTCAGAATCAGGGTCAGATATTTTCTCATGTCGTCCTCCCTTTCCATTGTGCCGCAGCTGACAGCGCGTATGCACTGTCAGCTGCGGACAGTCTCAAGCTTCGATCTGAATGTTCTCCGGCGCCCTGGACGGCTTGCCGCCCTCCAGGAAGAACAGCCTCAGTTCGCAGTTCCGGTAATCCAGCCCGCGCGGGAGTTTGCAGCGAATTACGCCGTCCCGTGCCTCCGCGTAGACCATCCTGACAAAGCGTCCGTTCTGGTAGGCCGCGAGAATGACGCGGACGCTCTGCTCAAACGGCTTATCGTCCGTATTTCTCGGCGGCTCGATTAGGTCGCTGGATGACTGTATGGTAAGTGTCGTCTCGCCTGTCGCGCTGTCGGTACTGGCAGACGCGGTAAACGCAGATTTCCATTGCGCATAGAGCACGCGCGGCGAATCTTTGATCAGGATGGCGTATGTTCCGATCTCATAACGTGTTCCGCTTCCGTCCGGCTTGGTGTTCCAGCTTTCGACCACTCTGCCGTCCTCGGAAACCAGCTGCTGGCAGCTTTCGGCGCGTTTGATCCGGCTCCAGTTCTTGAAGGTCGTACCGGTCGCCACAAGCGCGACCTCGCCCGGATTGACCGACGCAGCAAAAAGCGTCGTGTCATCCGGCTCCTGAACTGTTTCGCCCGGCAGATAGCAGCGACTGTCTGCCGTTTCTGTTCCGTTTTCGGATGTGTACCAATAGACCAGATCGCCATAACTGGCGGCATTCTGATAGACCAGCTTCGGCGCAGTCAGCGTGTCGCTGTTGCGGTAATAGGCAACGTAGCTGTCAGCTGGAACGTCTTCTCCTTTCAGGATGCCGCTTCCCCGGAACGCGATGTACGGATAACCGAGGTCCTTCCATGTAAGCGTGAACGCAAGCTGCGGATAGCTCCAGATCGTCGTGCCATAAGAATTGCCCGTGCTGCCCTCTGCACCGATCAGATCGGCGTACTGTTTTTTAAACCCAGCGCTGCGCAGGTTGTAGCCTTCGCCATACTCAAGCTGAAGCGTAATGGATGCAGCGCCGTCGGCTGTCGTGCCGCCGTTACCATCCACTGTCGTCGTACACATGACCGGTTCGGTGCGCAGCTGCCACATGTCGCCGATCTCACCCTCGCCTACGGAGTTCTCCGATGCTTCCCTGCTGGTTCTGCCGTAATAGTGAGTAGTATCCGTATCGATATTGAACTCTTCTTTCCCGCTCAGACTGGCGATCGCCTTGCTGTTTGCACCAGCGGTCAGCGTCATGTGCGGGGCTCGGCTGAGAATCAACGCTTTCATCTGGATTGCGGGCTTGTCCGCCTCTTTTGCCGTAATCGTCAGGCTGGGATGCTCCCCCCATGCGCAACTCTCATCGAGACAGAGTTCCCCCACACAGCTGAGTGTTCCGTCAATCCAGTTCTCACCGCCTATTACGCGTACATTCGCCGCACACGGGAGAGAAATGTCGCTGCCCTGATAGCCGCGCAGTTCCATTTCAAGCCTGCCGGATTCAACATGGAAGTATGCCGACCATCCATCAAACTCGAAAGAAGTGTGTCCAGCCTCAACCGCATAATCTATACCATCGACAGTCAGCTTTCCGTCTGGCAGCCAGCGGGCAACCGCATTGATTTCCTTCATATCCTCCGTAACGGTTAGGGACTCGCCTGCTGCGATCATGCCGATCTGTTGATACCTTCCGTTCTGGTCGCGGTAATAGCAGCGCCACTGCGTAAACCGAAGGCCATCCGGAGTCTCGGAGGGTTCTGGAAGGACATAGGAAGAGCCGATTTTCGCAGAACTGATCTCCTGACTGTAATCCACATAATTATACAGTTTAACCGGGACACTCCCTGTTTCCAGCCACTGCGCGTAAAGCTTTTTGACATTACCGGGAATCCCTCTGTTGAACGCGTAGCTGGTTCCCGTGCCGTCCGGCTGTGTGTTCCAGCTGAACAGCTGCGAACCATCCGTTGCATCCCAGCGTTCACTGTAGTTTCCGTAAGACCCTATGACCTTTTTGCCGTATTTACCGCCGTTATCAAACAGCTTACCGTTGGCATAAAAGACAAGGCGATACTCTCCATCTGCCACAGCGCAGAGCGTTGTGCCGCTCTGAATGCCGTTTTCCTTCTCTGTGATGCTCTCCCCCGGCAAGAACTGTTGGCTATCCTTCGTTTCAGATGCCTTGCCGTCCTCGGTATACCAGTACAGCAGATCACCGTAGCTGGCATAATTCTCAAACTGCAGTTCCGGAACCGCTGCTGTGCCATTCTGGTAATCTACAAATACAACACGTTCCCTCCTTGTTTTGAAGAAATGCGCAGGATCCAATTTCGTCTCATTCTTCAGTTCACCGCTGACACGGAAGGCAAGGAAGGACGCATAGCCAGTCGGCACCCATTCCAGTTCAATCGTGCAGTCCCTTTCTGGGACAGACACTTCATAGGTGCTGCCAGCCACATTGCCAACAACATTATGATAGCCGGAGCACCAATAGCCCGGATAGGTAAATCCAATCGTGTGGTAGCTTGTCATTTGTCCGGCTTCGACCTGTTTGCTGACCTGCGTTCCACCGTCCGTTGTCGTCGCACCTCCGCCCTTTACGGTCAGTGTGCTCATATGCGGGTGGATATACAGGTCGCTGATCGCGGCGGGCATGTCCGAAGGATCGAGCGTAATTTCAGCTGTTTCTCCGTTCAGAACGCCGGAATAGCTGCAAGCAGCTGTGCCCAATTCAAGGGCTGTTCCATCCGCAAATACATTTTTACCTGCGCCTGCGTGGAACTCCATATGCGGCGCGCGGCTGTTTATCACGCGGACTGCCATGACTGCGGGCGCACCCTCACCGGCGAAAGCCCGAAGTGACGCATGGCTGTCGTCGCTGCACGCGGTTACAAGTTCCAGTCCATCGATACATGCGATTGCGGGTTTTCCCGCTGCCGCTGTGATCGTGTTTTCACCAAATCCAACTCTCAGCTGTGTATACGCAGGCAGGCTGATCGCCGATCCCTGATATCCGTACAGCTGCACGATAAATAGCCCCTCATATGGATAATACCGTACGCTCCAGTTTTCTCCGAAAAAGCTGCTGGTTCTATTGGAAAGCGAGAAGCTTCTACCTCCGATCACAAGCGGCTCCGCCGGAAGCCAATAGGCGTTGAGTCTGCATTCAGCTGCATCTGCCGGGATCGTGATGGTCTGGCCGGACAGATGCTTGTTCTCACGGATTCTTCTTCCATCCGCATAGATGAAATCCACATCCCAATACGGCTGTTCCTGTCCGTACAACGCCCCCAACTCCGGTAGTTGGATCTGGCTGCCGCGCGGAAGCCATTTTTCTTCGTCATAACCCACCGCACCGGCGTAGAATCTGACGCGCACGCTGTTTTCGGGGTCGGCCCACTGTGCGTAAAGGCGGACAAGGCTGGTGCGCGCCTTCGGAACCTCTGCGCCGTCCGCCGCATAGCTTGTGCCGGAGCCGTCGGGCTCAGTGTTCCAGCCGGTCAGGACTTTCCCGTTCTGGGAGCCTCTCCTCATCGTCCGGCGGGCATTGCTGTCCTCCACAACGGCCATGCCGTTCGGGAATGTCTCACCGTTTGCGTAGAAGACGATGCCCGTTGTGCTGCTTGTATACCGGCCATAATAGCCCACGCCTGCTGTCAGCGCAGTCTGCTCCTGTCCGGGCAGAAGATAGGTGTACCCGTTTTCGGTTTTCCGCTCCCAGCAGAGGAACTCATAGGTCACCGACGTCTGCCCGTACTTGTTGGTATATCCGGCCTGCTCCGGCGCTTTCCATCCGTCCGCCGCCGCGTCAACGGCCTTTACCTCTGTGAAGTTCGTTGCGTTTACATAGAACACGGCAGGAACCTCCGCGTTGCAGTCCTCCCAGAACGCTGTCAGCTCCAGATCGCGGTCTGCGTTGAACAGCGCCCCATACCAGTTGCCGTTTTCGTCCTTATAGAATCTGACATACTTTTTTGCCTGCGTGAAAAGGTTGGTAAGGTCGACAAGGCCGTATTGATTCACCGTCCGTGTGACTGTCTGCGTTTTTGCCTCGTCGCTGTAGACCGTGATCGTGACACGCATCGGCTCGCCTGTCGTGACGCGCACAACGACACCATCCTGCCGTTCCTCGTTCACGCTGCATACGCTTCCGTCGTATCTGAACGAACCTGCCGTATATGCGGGGCCGTTCAGGCCATCGAGCGTGATGTTCCGTCCGCTCAGGGTCAGTCCCTTGTCTGTCCGAACAGCGGGCTTGCCGCTGAAGGTGAGCGAACTGCCGTTTGCCTGTTCCTGAAGCGTCAGCCACGAATAACCGCTGGCTCTGACCGCAGGCCCGGCCTCGTTTGTGATCTCGTTCTGCCCAGTGTAGTTGAGGATCGCAATCACGTCCGCTGTCTCGCCCGCGTTATACGGTGCGCTGAACGAGATTGCGCCTCCCGCGTAGCCGTACAGGCTGATGCAGAGGGTCGGCAGGCCGTCGCCGTTTTTGATGAGCGACGCGCCCCATCCGCTGCCGGAGACATGCGGGTACTGTTCGCTGAGATAATAGCGCTGCCTGTCAACGACCAGATAATGGGAGATATCCCGCATGACGAGCTTCGTCACGAGGTCGCCTGTTTTCGTTTCGTTTGCCTCGCAGCGTCCGTCGTTATAGACGAAGCCGTTCGCAGCCGCATATGCCGCGGCGGTTCCGCCGTCGAGGGTGATGCCGCCGCTGAAAATTTGCAGCCGACCGCCCGTCTGGACTGCAGGCTGGCCGCTGACAGTGAGGGATGCCGTCCGGCTGTAGCGTTCAATGGTCAGAGCGGTATAGCCTTCCGCGGTGATGCCTGCGCCGGACTGCGCCGTGACAGTATTGGTTCCGCTTATGCTGACCAGCGCGTAGACCTGCTTGGCTGTTCCGACACCGGTTGGATCGGAAATTCTGATCGGCCCGCCTTTATAATCGTTCAGGGCCAGCACGAGCAGCGGCTCGTTGTCGCCGTTCAGAGCCGCATAGGCTTCCCAGCCTTCTCCGGTCACGGTTCCTGTGCCGATGGTGTGAGTTTCGCCGTCGATGGTGAGGGTGTGCTTGCCGGGCTGAGGGCCGTTCTGCTCCCACTGCGCGTAGAGCCAGACGAGCTGGTTATGCGACTCCGGAACGTCCTCGCCGTTGGCGTAGGTCTTGCCAGTGCCGTCGGGCTTTGTGTTCCAGCTCAGGAACTTCTTCCCGCTTTCGCACCGGCTCCAGTTTTCATTTGCAGTATATGTATAGACCGGCTGCATCACGACCCAGCCGTTACCGAACGTCTCGCCGTTGGCACAGAAGATCAGGCCGGTCTCCGAGACGGTATATCCGGCGTGGTACGCGGTCGGGCGCGTCAGCGCGGGCATTTTCTGCCCGGCGAGCAGCTGCGTGACCCGGTCGCCGATCTGGTTTTCCCAGCAGAGCGGCGTATTATGATACTGCGAGATATCGTATGGCTCGAGCATGGGCGCTGTCCATTCTCTGCTGCCGTCGACCACGGTAACGTTTCTGTCGTCTCCGAGATTTCCGTAGAAGATCGCAGGGATCTCATAATCGCATTTATCCCAGACGGCGGTCAGGACTGTATTGCCCGGCTTCAGGTCGGGGTAGATCAGGAACGGCGAATACGTTTGCCCATCGTCGCCCTGATAATATGCCACGTATTTTTTGCTCTGCGTGAAGGCGTTCGCCAGATCAAGCTGGCTGTTTTCCTCGCAGGTCAGGGTCACATCGTCTGTCGTACCGTTCCAGTTCGTGCCGCCGTTGCCCTTGACGGTGACGGTGCGCGGCTCGGCTGTGCTGATGAACCAGATCCCGCCATTGCCGTTGTCTTTGGTTTTGTAGGTCGGCAGATCGCAGTTCACGCTTTGGGCGTTCACTGCCGGGTCGCCGTTCCAGCTGGTGAGCGTGATCTCATTGCTGTCGAGACGAACCCAGCCGTCCGGGATGGAAATGGTGGGATTGCCGCCGATGGAGAGCGCTGAGCTGCCAGCCACGGTGCTCTCGTCCATCATGATGACCAGCCCGCGATATCCGCTGAGGGACAGCGCCGCGCTGTCCTGTCTGCCTCTGATATTGCATTGGCCAATGAAGCGCAGCATGACGATTGGGCGGGTCGAGCCCGTATAATCGTGATTGGACGTTATCGTGATTGGGTCGCCTTTGTAGTCGTTCAGCGTCAGTGCGTATACCGGCTCTCCATCACCGTTCATAGTGGCAACAGAAGTCCAGCCTACTCCAGATTGCCGTTCCGTGCCGATGGTGCGGGTTTCGCCATTGATGGTGAGGGTGTGCGTACCGGGGTTGGGTGCGGTGGTCTGCGGTTGGGTGGAATCTTCGGTGGGTTGGGCAGTTTGCTGGGGCTGGGCGTCGGCGGCGGGCTGGGCCGCAGTTCCTGCGGCGGAGGCCGGGAAGACGGCGCAGAGCAGCATAATGATCGCCAGATTCAGCGCCAGCAGGCGCTTGAGTTGTGTTTTCATGTCAATACTCCTCTCTCTTTTGCGCATGGATGAGAAAAAGGGCCGCTGCGCGGGGCAGCGACCCTTTTTTATCTAGCTTCAGCGCCCCTGATAATATCTGTAGAGGAAAGTCACGATCTGTGCGCGGGTGCAGGAAGCGTCCGGGCTGAAGGTCGTGTCGCTGGTGCCGGTGGTGATGCGGTTGTCATAAGCCCAGAGGATGGCGTCGTAGTTATAAGCCGTAGTCTTAACATCCGTGAAGGGGTTAAACGTATTGGGCTTGGATGCGGAGGCTGCGCGGTAGAGGAACGTTGCAACCTGTCCGCGGCTTACTGTGACGTCGGGGCCGAAAGTGGTAGCCGTGAGGCCGGTGGTGATGCCCTGCTCAACTGCCCAGAGAACTGCGTTGTAATAGTAATCGCGGGAGTCCACATCCGTGAACGCGCATGTGCGATATCTGGGCATCGGGGAACCGGCTGCACGCCAGAGGAAGGTGACAGTCTGTGCACGGGTGCAGACGGCGTCGGGAGAGAAGGTGTAGCGGCCCGTGCCGGAGGCAATGCCGTTTTCTGCGGCCCACTTGACTGCGTCGTAGAAGTAGTCGAAGCGGCTCACATCATGGAAGTTGAAGCTGCCGGAGTTGCCGTCGATCACGCCGGGGATATAATCCGTGCCGTCGTCAACATAGGGAATCAGCTTGCCGGTGAGCGTCGTATAGTTGTGCGTGTCAGTCGGGGTGAAAGTCCATGCGTATTCCTTGCCATCCTTAAGCACAGTCGTGAGGGGCAGATCCCATGCGATGGTACCGGCCGGGCGAATCGTGCCGACAGTCAGCTTGGTGTCAGCAAGGGTCTTGCCGCTCGTCTCGATCTTGGTGAAGGACGGCGTACCGGCCGGGGTGGCCTTGGTGATGGTGAAGGTCGCAGTCTTGTAACCGTAGCTGCTTGCATCGGAGTAGGTCGCAGTGACGGTGTAGGTGCCGACAGTCAGCGGGAGGCCAGCTGCGTCGAGCGTTGCACCGGTCGCTACATCGGGGGCGTAGGTATAGCGCATGCCGCTGGAGTGACCTGCAATGGTTGCCTTTTCGTACTTGATGCCGGAGCCGGTGTAGACAGCGGAGCCGGATTCAAAGACGATGCGGTTGGAGACGTTGGTCTTGTCATAGGCCTGGATCTTCAGATCATAGGTGCCGGCTTTGTAGTTGCTGGAGACCGGCGTGACAGTCACATTGAAAGTTGCTTCGCCGGTTCCGCCGTTCAGCTGGTAGGTGATCACGTTTTCGCCATCGACCACAGCGGGCGCCTGCGTGAAGATCGCGTCGCCGCCAGCGGCGGTGAGTGCGATGGAGAAGCCAGTCTCCGTCTCGTCGGCGAGGAAGAAGTTGGACGGGAGCGTGCTGGTCTTCACCTCAGTCTCGGTGCAGAGGCTCGAGATGGTGTAGACGCTCAGGTTCAGGTCAGCCTTTGCAATCGTGAAGGTCGTGTTCGCCGAGCCGGTGAAGTTGCCCTTACCGGTGACGGTGACGGTGGCAGTACCAGCGTTGACGTTGGAGGCGTAAGAAACGGTGTAATCCTTATCTGCTTCAAGCGTTCTGCCGCTGATCGCAACGGTCACTTCCGGAGTATGTGCCTTGGTGTTATAGGTCACGTCAGCGATAGGCGCGAACGTGCAGCCGGAAATTTCCGCAGAATTGATAGTGAAGGTCTTTTCCGTCGAGCCCGTGAAGTGATCGCCTATACCGGTGATGATGATCTTCGCAGTACCGGCGTTGATGTTGTTCTCATAGGAAACCGTGTAGTCGGTATCAGCTGTTAGCGCAGCATCATTGAAGGAAACGGCAACTTCGGGCTTCCATTCCTTGCCAGTGTAGCCATAGGGGCCGGCATCATAGGTGATCGCAGCGCTGGAGATCTGCGCCTTGCTGATGGTGAAGGACTTTGTGACCTCACCAGTGTAGTTGCCCGTGCCGGTGACGGTAACGGGATAGCTGCCTGGCTCAGTGCCGGTCAGGCCGGTGACGGTGTAGTCCGTGTCTTTGGTCAGCTCTTTGCCGCCGACGGTGACGGTCACGGTCTGGGTCAGTTCATTGCCGGTGTAGACGAGATTCTCGCCAAAGGTGACATTCTCTTCTGTGAGTTCGCGGGCAACGACCTCAAATTCCTTCTCAGCAGTGTAGATGGTGTCAGCATCCTCGCAGGATGCAGTCACTTTGTACTTGCCAACGGGGAACGGCTGGTCAGAAACCTGATTGTCGTCCTTGTCGAAGAACTTGAACGTAACGTCGCCTGCACCTGCCGGCTTGGACTCGCCGACGCTGGGGGTAACAGTATCGCCGTAGGTGACGGTAGCAGGAACGTCGATCTTGAGCGTATCCGCGTCGGTGTTCTTGTCAATGATCTTGATGGTGAGCGTACCGGACGCCTCGTTATAATTCGCCGAAGAGAATTTCAATGTAGCCGTGTCAGACGCGTTATTAGCAGCATCTGTCTTATCCGTATCTCTCAGCATAAACGTGACAGAACGCATGTCATCGCTTGGTAAGTAACCTGTAATCAGGCTATTTCCCGCGTGAGTAACCTCAATTTTAATGCCGTCCTGCGTCAGACCGAAATCAGCCGGAGCAACCGTGACTTCCTTTGTACCGAAGAGCACGGATTTTTCTGCGTCCGTCGGCGCGAGGTCACCCTTGTTGATCTTCCAAGTGTGCTCGCGCGTGAGAACATTGTCCTCGTTGAATTTGTAATTGGCCGGGTCTACCAGTTCAAGCGATGCAGAGGCCGTATATTCACCGACGGCCTGCGCCTCAGTGTAACCAGTATACTCCTTAACTTTGACGATACCAACAAGATCCTCATCAATTTTCAGCTCGACAGAATGGCTTTTCCCGTCATAGGTGAACTCGTTGGCACTCCATGTGTTAAGCTTATCGGTAATGTCGATTTCCTTCTGTGCGACAGTCACGGTGACCTTGCCGGTAACAGTGGCGTAGAGGTCCGTGTTGGTGGGCGTGAAGACTACATCAAATTCATTCACGCCAGCATTGTCGACCGTGGTTTCTGCATTGTACTTATTCGACCATGCGAACGTGCCCTCAACAGGCTTGCCGTTAAAGGTTGCAGTGCCGGTCGGAATGAGCGTGAACAGCTTATCGCCGTAGGTGGCGTTGATCGGATTCGGCGTGATCGTCGGGGCATCCTTATCCGCAGTCGTAGCCGTTACAACAGCCTTGTATGCACCGGCAAATCCGCTCTCCTCGATTGCGACCGTCTGCGGCTCACCGCCATTGACCGTGACGGTCAGCGTCTGGGCGTTAAGCACATGGTTCTTGTCCGCTTCCAGCCCGATCACGATGCTGTAAAGCGTGCCCGCCTTAAACTTCTCTTGGGAATCAAGCGGATTGCCATCGGTATTCGTGCCCTCATAGCAGGTATAGCCCACAGAAAGGCCGGGAGTCGTCGTCTCGACGTTCAGGTCAAAGATTCGCTGACCCTTGGCAAAACTCGTGACCGTTGCAACGGGCGCGGTGATCTCCTGCTTGGTGATCGTGAAGGTTGCGTTCTGAACAGTCACGCTCTCATCGATTCTGCAGTTGTCTCCATTCGGCTCGGCAGTGACAGTATAGGTACCAGCATCTGCTGCAGCAACATTCAGTTCATTGCCGTTGTTGACAACGAAGCCAGCAGCGTCGTTGCCTTCTGCATCCTTCACCTTGAAGGTGACGAAGCTGGTGATGTCCTTGTTGGAGGTAGACGTTGCACCCAGAGTGAGCACTTCGTCGCTGCCGTATACAACTTCATTCTTGCTGACAGAGGTAGCAGCAAGCGTGGGGGCAGCGCCCTCTACCACGCTGACATTGTCTGTATGAATTTCCGAAAAATCAATGCCTGCAATGTTGCTCGATGCCGTATTGATTTCCTCGGCAGCTGACACCGCGTTGGGGCGCGTAGTATCAAACTCAAACTTCTGCACGCCATTTTCGGCTCCAGCTTTCACTTTGAAAAGGATGTAAGCAATCGTAATCGACTCGTTCTTATTAATTGCTTTCTGTCCTTCAGCAGATGCTTTTGTAAACTGAATCAGTCCCGGAACATCGACGTTTTCAGAGCCAATCCACTTACTGTTATAATTGAAACCATTGTTTTCCTTTGGCAGTGCTCTCGCAATCGGACCTACACTAATTTCTTCACCAGTATCTTTATCTTCATAGGTAAAGCTGTAGGGCTCAAATGCGGTTTCATCATACTTGATGAAAAACTGGCCGCCTGCCCAGTTCAAAGTTTTCTCAGCGTTATTCGTAAGCGTAAGCTTCACCGCAAGCTGCTCATTCGGCTTGGCACTTGTAATTGCGCCTGTATCCGAAATATAGGTGTTGCTCTTTACTGCATACGAAACAGCCGTCAAATTAACCGACGGTGCGGGTTCGAAGCTGATCTCGCCGCCTTCAGCGGCAACCGGTGCCACAAAAAGGGACAGCAGCAACGTAACTGCCAGCACCAGCGCAAGAATTCTTTTCATAGTTTCTTACCTCTCATTTAAAGTCATTATTTTCCGACAATCTGAAGTAGAATTGCAACCGCGTCATTTGTATTGACCGTATGATCGCCATTCACATCTGCAGCCATCAACTGCTCATCTGTCATTGTGTATTTGTTAACAACATAAAGCAAAATCGCGGTTGCATCGTTTGTATCTACTTTGCCATCGTTATTTGCATCGCCCAGTTCAATCAGCGGCTTCTCGCCGTACTTGAACGATGCGACCTTCTTGAGCGCCTCGTCGGTCGTGCTGATGTAGATGTTGTATGTACCTACCTTCAGCGCTTTAGGCTTCAGTGTGAATTTCACTGCGCCGTTTGCGATGCTCATCTGGTCGATGTACTGGATGTTCCCGTCTGTGGGGACGGGGCTGTCGCCTTCGAGAAGCAGCACAAGTGAATACTCGCCGGTCAGGCCGGTGCAAAGCAGGTTATTGTACACCGCCTTGCCCAACAGATATTCCGCAGAAAAATAATACGCCCGCCGCCCGGCACAATGGGCCTGCAACGACCCTTGCCAAGCCGGTTGCAGCCGTGCCAAAACAGCCCGCGCCACCACTGCGTGCAGTTGTTCATCGGTCAATTCTGCCACCGGGAGTCGGTACAGACTGCGGGAGAGCAGTTCCAAATTCTCTTTCATATCTGACATATATTACTCCTTTCCGCCCGATCTGCGGCGCAAGTCTCGGTATATAGATGCGCCAAAATGCCCGGGGTTAGGGCGCCGGGGCGCATACGCCAGCTCCAGTTGTGGGCGCCCACCGTTGACGGCGTGTTGATGCGGGCACTGCTGCCCAGTCCCAGCAGATCCTGTACAGTCAAAATACAGGTGTTGGCCGGGCTTCGCAGAGCAGAAAGCATCATCTGTCTCGGTAACTGATTGGGATAACGCACGCCATAGGCGGCGCAAGCCCGGCGTATGTCTTGCCGCGGGGCGGTGGTGCACCAGCCAAGCAGCGTATCGTTATCATGGGTGCCGGTATAAATCACCGTATTGGGCTTGCAAACAGCACCACCGCCGCAGTCCCGGGAATCAAAGTCAAATTGCAGCACCTGCATACCGGGAAAGCCGCAATCTGAAAGCAGCGCCCGCACCGTATCGTCCAAAAAGCCCAGATCCTCCGCCAAAAGCGGCACATCCCCCAACGCCTGTTGGAGCGCCGAAAACAGCGACAAACCGGGCCCCGGCAGCCAGCAGCCGTCCCGGGCATTCTTTGCCCGGGCAGGCACAGAATAATAAGCGGCAAAGCCACGAAAATGGTCCAGCCGCAGCGCGTCAAACCAGTTCAAAGCGTGCCGCAGCCGCGCCACCCACCAGCGGTACTCTGTACGCGCGTGGGCGCTCCAGTTATATACCGGATTGCCCCACAGCTGACCGGTGGGCGAAAACGCGTCCGGCGGACACCCGGCCAGCCGAGACGGCGCGCCGGAGGGAGAGAGCATAAACAACGCCGGCGCCGCCCACACATCGGCGCTGCACGGCGCCACATAAATAGACAGATCGCCGATCAGGTAAACACCCCGGGCATTGGCATAAGCCCGCAGCGCTCGCCACTGATGATCCAAAAAATATTGCAGCATTTTATGGTACAAAACCCGCCGCTCCATCTGCACTGCCGCCCTCTTCAAAGCCGACGGCTCTCGCTGCCGCAAAGCCGACGGCCACAGAAAAAACCGCTTTCCATAGCGTTCACTAAGGGCACAAAACAGGGCATGATCCTCCAGCCAATCGGCCTGACTTTGGCAAAAGCAGTCAAAGTCTGCCGGTATATGGCGCACAAAGCGGTCAAACAGTCGATCAAACAGCACTTGACGCCCCCGGCGCACAGCCGGATAATCCACCCGGTCATCACCACCGCAGGGTAACAAATCCAAATCCGACGGCTGCAAATACCCGCTTTCCACCAGCAGCTGCGGGTCAATATACACCGCATCGCCTGCAAAGCTGCCGGGGCTTTGGTACGGTGAATTTCCCTGCCCTGCCGGACACAGGGGCAGCAGCTGCCAATACCGCTGCCCGGCAGACGACAAATCGTCTACAAAGCGGTAAGCCGCGGCACCCATCGTGCCGATCCCGTAGAGCCCGGGCAAAGAAAACAGCGGCAGCAGCACCCCGGCGCCACGCCGCTGCAACAAGCGGTCAGTCACAGATACAGACCTCCGTTTCCGGGTCAAACAAATGGAGCGCCTCCATGTTGGGGTACAGCACCGTTTGGTCGTCCTTTTGGAACGAAACCGTGCCGGGCACTCGGGCAATCACCCGCCGTCCTTGCAAATCTGCATACAAATAGGTTTCCGCCCCCATACGCTCCGCCATCTCCACCTGAACCCGAAAGGCCGCAGGATCTGTTATATTCAGCCATGCCGGGTCCGTGGACAGATCCTCCGCGCGCAGGCCCAAAAGCACATCCCGACCCACATACGTCGACAGTTTGGCATGGCTTTGCAGTCGATGGGGCAAAGCCACCTCCGTACCCAGCACTTGCAAATCAAGGGCGTTCCCCCGCCGCACCAAACGGCCGGGCAATATATTCATAGGCGGCGTGCCGATAAACCCGGCCACAAACACATTGCAGGGGTGGGCGTACAACTGTGCGGGCGTGTCTGCCTGCTGAATCTTGCCGTCCAACATGACCACGATCCGATCCGCCATGGTCATGGCCTCCGTTTGGTCATGGGTCACATACACAAAGGTGGTACCCAGTTCCCGGTGCAGCTCTGCAATGCGTGCGCGCATTTCCGTACGCAGCTTGGCGTCCAGGTTAGACAGGGGCTCGTCCAAAAGGAACACCGCCGGATCCCGCACCATAGCACGGCCCAGCGCCACCCGCTGCCGCTGCCCGCCGGACAGGGCGCGG
>ENA-ORSC01000689-ORSC01000689.1-human-gut-metagenome-genome-assembly--contig:-NODE-689-length-25999-cov-6.277906_pt1 | contig 25999 bp, 34 predicted proteins | sample MGYA00242178_ERZ509140 | MGnify/ENA primary metagenome ERZ509140 (study PRJEB26280, sample SAMEA2338681) | human gut metagenome | biome: human gut; feature: human-associated habitat; material: faeces... | reverse complement strand
GAGAAGTATGCCATTTGCGGATGTCCGCCGATGATACCTCACGCCCCTCCGGGGTGGCCGTACAGTGAATTACCAGATACTTCAACTTTGCCATGCCTACGCCTCCTGTTTTGCCTGACTGACGGTTATCTTCACGGTCCTGGCCTTGTCGGAGTCCAGCGTCAGGGTGACAGCCCCGCTCTTGTCCTTGCCCGTCGTATTGGCTGCGGCAGAGATACGGATACCGTTATCCGTCGGGGACACGGTAAAGCCCACAGGGGATGCGCTCACGCTGTACTCGCCGGATGCGGTCACGGCAACATCCTGGCTGCCGCCTTCCGGCTTGATGGTCACCGCGGTCGGAACGGCAGACAGCTTTTTCTCCGCGGGCTTGAACACCGGATTCGGACGTTTGTCCAGCACCACCACCTCCTCACCGAACGCGATGTTCGTATCGGCCTTCATCAGCATCTTGAAGAAGTACAGTTCACTGGCATTCGAGATTTTATCAATCTGAATCACGTCCTCGTCATCCTGCAGGTTCACCGCCGCAAACAGGTTACCGCCGGCATCGGGCGAACAGAGGGTGCACACAATCAGATCATCGGGCCAGGCCGCAAGCGTCTCAATGGTAATGCCCTTGTAGCGGCGGGCATTCACATCGGTTTCGCTCGTGTTCTTGGACTCGCGCTGGGTCAGCTCGTCATCATACTTGTCAAAGTCGTTCACGCTCATCAGAATGCGGAGGTCCGGGTTGTTGCGGATGGCCACGGGAATCTTCGCACGCATGGCTTTCAGTCTGCCCAGCATGGTCGATTCTGCGCTGTCCACCACAATCACCTCAGTATCCTTGGCCATCTGGGTCAGGATGCCGTTAAACAGGTGGTCGTCATCATCCCCATATTCACCGTTCACATAGTGGTCACCCAGTTCAAACTGCACCTGCTTGGCCAGTTCGGCAAGCAGGGCGTTCTGTGCTTCGGGCGGAAGTTCCGAAAACACCAGGTTGCCCTTCGGCTGCCACTTGCGCCAGATGTTCTCGAACGTGCGGGGATTGAACACCGTAAAGGCCATGAAGTCCACCGGGTCAAGGCTCTTTTCATCGTAGTTGAAGTTGCCCTTTGAATCTTCCACACCGGGGTTTTCCTTACGCTTCTGAAGCATCCTGCCTGTCTTCAGGCGGGGCAGGCTGATTTTCTTCTCCACACCGGGAATCACCATAATCAGCCCCTTTTCCACAATCTCATTGCTCGTAGCGGCAAGCGTCAGCAACTGTTCCAGTACCTCGCCGCTGTAATTCGTGTTTCTTACAATTATTGCCATATCTCAATCACTTTTTACGTTTGTCCTTGATTTCACGCATACGCCTGTTCCAGGGGCTTTCTTCACCGTCCGGTTCCAGGTGCAGGTCTTCCATCACACGGCGCTTCACCGGCAGTTGGGCCAGGGCCTTTTCGCCGTTCTCACGGTCATTGGCCAAAAGGTTTTCGTAGATGGGTCGGGTGGTTGCATCGATGCGGCCGTCCTTCTCTGCCGCGTCAAGCAACTGCTTGCGGGCGGCAATGTCATCGGCAGCGGCCTTGTCCTCGTAGGTCTTCACCTTCGCCTTCAGGTCGGTGTTCTCTTTCGTAAGGATAGGTACCTTGCCGGCCTCTTCCTCCAGTTGGTCCATCAGGCGGAACACATCCGCATCACTCGCGCAGTCCTTGAAGCGCGGGCGTTTCTTTACGTCTTCCAGATTCATGTCTTCTCTGTTGTTTTGTGGCTCAACGAGCCGGTTATTGAATAAAGTATATATCTGCGCCGGTGTACTGTCGGCCGGCACGGGGTCTGCATCATAGATGCCGTCTATAAAACCGAGGTCCAAGGCTTCCTTGGCGGTCAGCCAATGGTCCTCGCCGTCAAAATAGGTCTGTTTCACTTCTTCCTTGCTCATGCCCAGCCGCTCGGCATAGATTTCACTCAAGCTGCCTTCCAGGCTTTCTATCTCTTCCATGCAACGCTGCAGGTCCTGTTTGTTGCCGTAGCATCCGCCGCTCACACTGTGCAGCATCAGCCGGGCATACCGGCTCATCTCCACCGGCTTGCCGCAAAGGGCTATCACACTGGCCATACTGGCGGCTATGCCATCCACATAGATGCGGATGTCCGCCTTGCTCTGGCGCAGGGCGTTGAATATCGCAATACCGCTGTACACTTCCCCGCCGTTGCTGTTTATGCGTATATGGATGCGCCGGCTCACCCGCTCGGCTTCCATCAGTTCCTGTGCTATGCGCCCGCTTTGCACCTCGGTATAGTCCCCGATGTCCCCGTACAGGAATATCGTGCTGATACCGTCATCGCTTGTTGTAATATTGAAAAATCTGCTCATCGTCATGTCTTTACCTGCGTTTTCCCCGCGTTTCGATGGTGCGAAAATAGGACATTCCCATGGCACGGGGAAACCGCGTTTTTATCATGCCGGTTTCCGGTGTTATCATGCCGCTGCAACCCGGCATCATGCGCGCAGCCTTTTACAAAGACCGCTTTTTGATGCAATTTTGTAACGTGATTTACAATTAAAAAGGACGATTTATGGCAGATTTGACGAATGCCCAGAAAAAGGAATGGGCAAAGACTTTATACCTCAAGGAAAACCTCACACAGCAGGAAATTGCCGACCGTGTGGGCGTGTCGCGGGTGTCCGTATCCAATTGGGTTCGGGCCGGGAAGTGGGAGGAACAGAAGGTGGGGCTTACGCTCACAAGGCAGGAACAGGTGGCTAACCTCTACCGGCAGGTGGCCGAAATAAACAAGGCCATCGCCGAACGGCCCGAGGGGGAACGGTTCCCTTCATCCAAGGAGGCGGACATCCTCGGGAAACTGTCGGCGGCCATACGCAACATGGAGCAGGAAGTCGGCATTGCCGACATCATCAGTGTTTTAACCGGGCTCATCGACTGGGTACGGGCAGCCGACCTCGAAAAGGCAAAGGAAATCCCCCGGCTGGCCGATGCGTACATTAAAGACAAATTATAAAGGGACAGACAATGAAACAGACTGACAGACTCGCTCTACTTGATTGGGAGAAGTACAAAGAAGACATCGCAAGGGCTACACCGGTCGACCGGAACATGACGGCAGCCGAACGGGAAAAACACCGGGAATATCTTGAGAAACATCCTATAGAATGGATAAGGTTCTTTTTCCCGAATTATGCCAAATCTGAATTCGCCGATTTCCAGAAAAAGGCTATCCGGCGGATCATTGCACACGATGAATGGTTCGAGGTTCTGTCCTGGAGCCGTGAGCTGGCCAAATCCACAGTCACCATGTTCATCGTCATGTATCTCACGCTTACCGGACGCAAAAAGAATGTTATACTGACCTCCAACAGCAAGGACAATGCGGTGCGCCTGCTCGATCCCTACCGGGCAAACCTCGAAGCCAACGGGCGCATCATGGCATACTACGGCAAACAGGAAATGCCGGGTTCATGGACGGAGGACGAATTCACCACCAAAGGGAAGGTTTCGTTCCGGGCACTGGGTGCCGGGCAGTCGCCGCGTGGTTCTCGTAACGAGGCCATACGTCCCGACGTGCTGCTGGTCGATGACTTTGATACGGACGAGGACACCAAGAATCCGGACATCATCCAGAAGCGCTGGGACTGGTGGGAAAATGCGCTGTACCCCACACGTTCCATTTCCGAACCTACACTGGTCATCTTCTGCGGAAACATCATCGCCAAGGACTGCTGCGTGGTGAGGGCGGGCGAAATGGCCGACTCCTGGGACATCGTGAACATCCGCGACAAAAACGGTTTTTCCACATGGCCGGAAAAGAACTCGGAAGAGGACATCGACCGCACACTGTCCAAAATATCCAAAAAGGCGGCACAGGGAGAATATTTCAACAACCCGATTTCCGTGGGCGAGGTATTCGAGAACATTGCATACGGCAAGGTTCCGGCACTCTCCAAATTCAAGTTCCTCGTGGTATATGGCGACCCGGCACCGGGCGAAAGCAAGGGTAAGAAAGGCAAATCCTTCAAGACGGTTTCACTCTGTGGCAAATTGGGTAGCAGGCTTTACGTCATCAAGACTTTCCTGGCACAGGCGCTCAATGCGGAGTTCATTGACTGGTATGTCCGGATGCTTGAATTTGTCGGGGGCAAGACCAATGTCTATTGCTACATGGAGAACAACAAGCTGCAGGACCCTTTCTTCCAGCAGGTGTTCAAACCGCTGGTGGCAAAGGTGCGCCGCGAACAGAAGGTTGCACTGTTCATTCGGGGCGACGAGGAGAAGAAGACGGACAAGGCTACGCGTATCGAAGCCAACCTCGAACCGCTCAACCGCGAAGGGAACCTCATCCTCAACGAGGCCGAACGGGACAATCCGCACATGAAGGAACTGGAGGACCAGTTCAAGCTGTTCACACTGACCATGCGCTATCCGGCCGACGGACCGGATGGGGTCGAAGGGGCAAACCGCATCATCGATGAGCTGATCAGGCGCATTGAACCGCCCGTATTCCGTTCACGGAAGGATGTAAGAAAGCGGAACAAGAAAAGATTATGACAACTCTAAAACAATAATGACTATGAGCAAATTTGTAGAACTCACCGATTACGATGCAAGCATCCATCGCGACATCCTCGACGCACTGGTACGCGAAGACGAAACGGTCATTGAGGTTTGCGAGGACAGGGCCATTGCCGAAATGCGATGCTACTTGGGCAAACGCTACGACTGCAACAAGATTTTCGAGGCTACCGGCGAGAACCGGAATCAGCTCGTGCTGATGATGGTCATCGACATGGCGGTCTATCACATCTTCTGCATCCATAACCCGCAGAAACTCTCCCAGGTGCGCAAGGACCGCTATGAACGGGCGGTGGAATGGATGAAGGCGGTGGCCGACGAGGATATTTCAATCGAAGGGGCTCCGTTGCTGCCCGAGGAACAAAGGGCGGGCAGGTCGGATTTCCGCATTCAAAGCAACCGCAAACGAACGAACCACTGGTAAACAAGCAAGCATCATGAAAAAGAAGAACAGAAAAAGAAACAAAGCCGGCATCATCACCGTAGGGGGAAATTTCGCTTTGCCGGGACAGAAGAAACCGAATGTGATTGTGCTCACACAGCCCAAACGCTTCGGACTGGACATTTCCGATTACATGGCAGCCGTCAGGGCAGCCGAGAATGTCGATTTCTCACGCCGTTACAAACTCTATGACCTCTACGAGGATATTCTGATGGATACGCACCTTTCCTGTGTAATCGAAAAGCGCAGGAATGCCGTATTGTGTTCCAACATGGAGTTCCGGGTGGACGGGAAGCCGGACGATAAAATCAACGAGCAGATACAGTCGCCCTGGTTCAACCGGCTGGTGGGTGACATCCTTGATGCGAAATTCTGGGGCTTCTCGCTCTGCCAGTTCTACAAGCTGCAGGAGTGGGTGGATTATGACCTGGTACCGCGCAAGCATGTGGATCCGGTCAGGGAACTCATCCTGCGCCACCAGACGGACATTACCGGCCATTCCTGGAATGAATATACCGACCTGCTTTTTGTGGGTTCACCGTCCGATTTGGGGCTGTTGGCCAAGGCTGCACCTTGGGTCATTTACAAACGTAACACCACGGGCGACTGGGCACAGTTCTCCGAGGTATTCGGCATGCCCATACAGGAATATATCTATGACTCCGACGACGACGAGTCCCGCCAGCGGGCCATGGAGGATGCGGCAAATGCCGGAAGTCTGGCGCAGTTCTTTCATGCCAAGGACACGGAACTCAAACTCACGGAAGCCGGAAACAAAACAGGGTCCGCTGACGTTTACGAACGCCTCTGCGAACGGTGCAACAACGAAATATCCAAGCTGATCCTGGGCAATACGCTGACTACAGAATCGTCTGAAAAAGGTACACAGGCTTTGGGTACGGTTCACAAGAAGGTGGAGGACAAGGTGCTGGAGGCCGACCGGAAGTATGTGCTCAACGTGTTAAATTACGACATGACGGACATTCTGCTGCGCATGGGCATCAATACTGAAGGGGGGACATTTTGCTTTCCGGAACCGAAGGAAACGGATGCCGGTACCAAAATATCCATCCTTACGCAGCTGAAGAAAAACTTCAACATCCCCATCGATGACGACTATCTCTATGAGGAATTCGGTATCGACAAACCGGCCAACTACGAGCAGCTGAAGGCGGAACAAAAGACGGCTGAACAAGCCGGCCAGATTCCAAGCCCGAAGAAAGAGCCGGAACCGGCGAATAAGGGACGGGATGATGAACCGACACCGAAACAGAAAAGAAACTTCCGGAACTGGCTCAAAGGTTTTTTCGTGAAAGCCCCGGCAGACGGGGCAGCTTTAGACTGGTAGTCGACAGACTGTATGCGGCTGACAATGGCAACATCTCCATGGAGTTTGACTTTTCCGAAGAGGTGCTGCGGCGTGCCTTGCTGAACATATACAGCAGGGACTTTCATCCGGCAACCGAAATCGAAATCAACCTGTTCAATGAAATATGGGCAACGATGGACAAGGCGGCAAAGGACGGGTTCAGCAAATCCAAGGCCATTGCTCCGGACGAGGATTTCAGAAATGCCATACTCCGGAACAATGCCGTATTCTCGGCATTCAAGGTACATCGTATGCAGAATGACATGGCACGACTTTTATTGGATTCAAACGGCATTTTAAAACCGTTCGACAAATGGGTACAGGAAGTCTTGCCCATTGCTTCCCATCAGGTTCGTCACTGGCTGCGGACGGAGTATGACACGGCGGTCATCCGGGCGCATCAGGCGGCTGACTGGCAGCAGTTCCTGCGCGAACGCGATATTCTGCCCAATCTCAAATGGCTACCGTCCACCTCCATTCATCCGGGAGCTGACCACCGCCCATTTTGGAATACCATCCGACCGATTGACGATCCGTTCTGGAACAACCACCGACCGGGCGACCGGTGGAACTGCAAGTGTGACCTTACAGCCACCGATGAAGCGCCGACAGCAGTACCGGACGAAAATGGGCAGAATAAGGCACATGACGGTCTGGAAAACAATCCGGGAAAAGACGGCAAACTGTTCTCAGACAAACACCCCTACGTTACTGAAGCGTATCCGGGAGCAAAAAAAGCCGTGGACGCACTGACCAGACGCATCAACGAGATGATAGCCGAAATGCCAGACAACCTGACGCTGGAGGAAAAAACCGACATCGCCCGCAACAATCTCAAGATAGAAAAGGCACTCGGCGTTACCAAAGGCAAGCCTATGACATACGAACAGGCAAACAAGGGAAAGGAAAATCCGAAATTCGGAAAAGAGGAAGGATACCGCGTGAATTGCCAGACCTGCACCGTGACACACATGCTCAGAAGGTTAGGGTTTGACACCGAGGCAAAACCCAACATCAGACAAAGCGCATACAATGAAATGGCAAAACAAGGTATCACATGGGAAGAACGTTTCCTGAACCGGGACGGAACAAAGCCGGATTATGACTATACCTATAAATGGCAGGTCAGAAAGGGATACCAAGTAATGAACGCAAACCGACTGAAGGAATACTTCAGGGAAAAATTCAGAGAGGACGGAATATACGAGATATATTGTGCCTGGAAAGGCGGCTCCGCACACGTGTTCTGCGCGGAGGTGACTGAAGGAAAGACAAGGTTCTTCGACCCGCAAACCGGAAAGGATGATGCAAGCAATTACATACAGAACATGAAAGCCAACTGTGTGGGAGTGATAAGAATAGACAACAAATTGGTAAATCCCAAAATCATGGGACTATTTATCACCAAATAAACGGGAAGAAAGTGTCAGTCCCTCCTCACCGTCCACCAGACGGCAGGACTGACCGTCGAACAGAATAAAGGTAGGAAGACCGACAGGCAACTCAAAACCATCCCCGTCAACACAGCCCACAGAATAGATGCTTCCTTCAGGGGAACTGGCTGATAAAACAACGGAGTTATAACCGTGGATGTTTGCTAATTCTGACACTTGTTCCGGTATATTCATAACGCATAAAAGGCATATTGGAAGCCTCGGTTGCAAAATTATAAATTATTCTTGAATTACTGATGATTATGGACATAAAAGATTTTACGGAACTGATAAAGCGGAAACGTAACAGACTGGACAGTATGATGCGCCGCAAACTGCCCGTCGCCGTTGGCCGCATGGCAAAAGACCACTTCCAGGACAATTTCCGGCAGGGTGGCTTTGTGGATGGAGGACTCCACCCTTGGCCCAAAGCCAGACGTCTCTCCTCGGGCGGTACTGATGCCGCCAGCAACTACGGAACGCTGCTCTCCGGCAGGAAGCATCTCTTCAAATCGGTCGGATACACGCCTGCCGACTATCGGGTGAGAGTGTTCAACGAGGAGGTCTATGCGCCCGTCCACAACTGGGGCGGCGAAATCGATGTCACCGTCACAGACCGCATGAGGCGCTTTGCATGGGCCAGGTTCTACAAGGCTTCGGGAAAAAGAAGAAAAGCCGGCACAGGGCAAAAGAAACGCGTCAAACGGCGTTCCAAACCGAAGGAACTGAATCCGCAGGCACAGTTCTGGAGGAACATGGCGCTTACCAGAAAGAAGAAACTGCACATCCGCATCCCGCAGCGCCAGTTCATGGGCGAAAGCGAAGAATTGAACCGGCGTATCAGGGAAAAGGTGGACCAGGAAATTACCAACATTTTAAACAAATAACGATATGGACGAAATTTTTATCGCAATCATGGAACAGATTGCACAGGAGCTGCCGGAACTCTCTCTCATTGACGAGGACTACGGACAGTTGGAAATGGGGCGGAAGAGGACCAGTACCCGGTTACTTTCCCCTGCGTATTGATTGGAAATACCAGTTCAGACTGGCACGACCTCGGATACGGGGCACAGAAAAGCGAATCCGTACTGACCGTCCGGCTGGCCATCGATTGTTACGACGATACAAGCTACGCATCCGGCACGTATGACAAGGTGAGGGAAAGGCAGCAGCTGGCCGGAAAATTATACAGATCGCTGCAGTGCCTGCAATGCACGGACAACGCTTCGCCGCTGGTACGCGAGAAAAGCCGCTCGTATGCCATGCCGCATTATATCAAGGTTTATGAAATGACGTTCTCATTCACACTGCACGATGAATCGGCCATGCCGTCATCTTACGGGGAATAGCTCAAGCTGGGCGGCGGTCAGACGGGGGGCTTTCACCTTGGGCACGGGCTTCAGGTTGTAACCGGTATCCTCGCGTGATTTCCGGCGGATGATGGCCATGATGCGCTCTTCCGAAATGAAGAACTCCTGCCGTGACAACACTTTCAGGGCATCGTCAAAGCGCAGGCGCTGCACCTCCGTCCAGTAATAGTAACGGCGGCACAGGGCTGCATCACGGAGTTCAATCAGTTCCTTATCTCGTCCTTTGGCCATAAAAAAGTTATTTACTGCAAAATTAGGCATTTGGCATATCAGGAAAAAGAAAAACGCCACAATCACAACGGATGCGGCGTTTTTTCTGTTTAGAGTGTGAACAAAATCACATGGTCAGCAGTTCGGTATCATCCTTACCGGGAACAAACGGTTCGATACGGGTAATCACCTTGCTTTGGACCTTCACACGTCCGCTGCCCAGGCAGACGGGACAGTTGCAGGAGGAAGAAGCCCCGTCCCGGTCCGTGTAAAAAATACGTCCTTTGCCCTCACAGCGTCTGCAAGCCATCACGTGTGGTGCGATATTCTTTGTATTTTCCATATCACAAACGACAGAATGAAGGTTCGATACGGCGCCAGACACCGTTCTCGTCACGCTTGTGGAAATAGTAGTTCACCGCAGTCTTGTACACCACATTGCTCTCACGGAAGAGGTCCATGATTTCGGTGTATTCGCTGTCGAAACGGTCCTCAAGTTCGTACAGCTTGCTCACCGACTTGTAGTCCAGATCACCCTGGCGGTTACGCTCGATCATGGTCATGCCAAGCTGGTACATCGGGTCATCGGTGCCAAGTTCCCGGCTCATGGCGTAGCGCTTCAGGTAATCCACCAGACGTTCGGCGGCGAGGTTGGCACGTTCATCGAAGCTCTTCACCTTGTTACTCCTCACTTCCAGCTTCATGTCACCGTCCACGATGGTGAAACTCGCCTGGTCATCCTTGCGGAGCTGGCCGTAGTCACGCATCAGGTCGCGGAAAGAGGCGGCTTCCTTCTCTACCCAGTCACGGAAGGCTTTCACGTCATCCACGACCGGAAACAGCCTGTTCTTCACTTCAAGCATGAACTGCGCACGAAGCCCCTCGTAGGCATCGCGACGGTTGCGCTTGTTTTCCTTCTCTTCCTGCTGGAGCTGTTTCAGCAATTCTTTTCTGTCCTGTGCGGACAAGCTCTTTAACTGTTCTTTCAAGTCCATAACTAAAAAATTAAATGGTTGTTACTGTTGTTTATTCTCACATTTGCGGCGGATGGCACGTAGCTTCACCTGTAACGTGTCCAACGCCTCACAGTCAAGTTCTCGGAACTCCATGCCGGCGATACGGCTGTCCCGGCAGAAAGCGTTCACCCGATCCCAGTCGGCCGTGTCGATGCCCAGCAGCTGCATCTGGTGAAGCACCGCCGAACGCTTCTGACGGAGAATCTTCCGGAGCTCCTCACGGTAAGTGGGCGACACCAACTTCTGCATGGCAGACACAGCGGCACTGTATTCCTTCAGCGTCATGTCACGAAGGCTTGTGGTCCGTCCCTCCGTGTACTGGGAAACAATGCTTTCCTTCAGTGCGTCACGATCCGATGTCGGAAGGCGGTTCAAAAGGCTGTAAAACGCCGAGTAATTCTCGGGCTTGTTTAACCGTTTACGGGTGTTGATGTCTATCTGCATGGTAATGTTATTTCTTTTTTAAAAGTTTACCGCATCTGATACAATACTCTCGATAATGTTTAGTGTGATATTTATTAATATGCTTACTTCGCTTTTGACCACCTTTTCTCTTCATTCTGATATATAAAGTATTATTCCATGTAACTCGATAAGGCATGTGTCCACAAAAGAAGCATACAATACGTCCCCAAATATTCATTTTTGTTCTGATTTGAGCCATACGGCAGTTTAGGCCTGCCGCATGGCAGAATATTAATCAACTATAAATTCGGTTATGTTGGGAATTACTTGAATCCCTTCCATTACCTCTACACTTGTAGGAGTGACAATTGCAGTTACATGAGGATGATAGTTTTCGCAAAGATACTTTATCAATGGCTTTGCCGCCTCTTTCAGTTCTTCAAACTTCCTTTTGTTTTCTTGAATATCAGTTTCCATATTTCGTATTTATGGGTTTTACAAAGCCGCCCAAGGCTCATTTCTTATTTGATTTGAATTAATAACACTTTACGCAAAATAACCCCCTTGGAGTATTATAACATCCTTCGCCTGATTCAAACACCTTACCACGTTTCTTACATCTTGGACGGGTGTCTATTGGTTTCAGTGCTTCATGGTAGGGTAAGCTTCCGGTGTTGGGTATGCCTTCAACAAATATCTCTTCAAGGCTGATACCCTTTTCTTTGGCTTTATCACCTGCTGCTATTACAATATCTTTCCACGAGTTAAATGACTTGGTTAAATCTCCTTCATCGTAACCATACCAACGTTCAGGGTCTTTATCTATTTCTGTTTGAGTAATAGAGCGGTAAAGTTCTATATCATCACCAGCTATTATTTGTAACGTCCCATAAAAATGTATAGCTTCGAAGCTAATTCCTCTAAATGTAGTTATATTTACAATTGCTTTCATGATTTAACTTCTTTCGATTTTGCGCCACATTCATCAGTTCATACTCAAATCTCCACTGAACGGAATAGTATTAATGTCAGCCTTTCTCGTGTAGGCCTGCATAAGCCCCACGGAAAGCAGCATATAGGCATTCTTATTCGCTTTGGCAACCCCAGAAATAGAGCCGATAATATGTTCAGTCTTGCCGGTAATGATTGAGCAGGCTATCTGCTCAAGTCCGTCCGGATGGTCCTCACTGGCGGCAACGCTCATAAAGACACTAAGATTATTTTCTTTACAAAAGTTTTCCACGTACAAGCAGAGTTCCTTTACTGCCTCTTTCTGTTTTTCTGTAATCATTTCAGTTAAATTTTAATGGTTGATAATATGTTATTTTTCAAGAATATAATCGCACTCAAGAACTTTGACACCACCGTAAAATGTCACTTTGGACGTATCAGTGATACCAAAATGTTCTTTATCCGCAAAAATCATATTTTTCACACCGGACTTCATTTCCCGGATAATGTCCTTAGCCCTTATCAGTCCAGCCGTGAGCAGCAAAACCGGCCTTGAACTGGTAAGTGGTCGTTACGGCACCGTTCTGGATCCTGGTGGAAACACTAACGGTACCCACACAATTTTCTATAACTTTCTTCTTTCCCATAATTTATATATTTGAAAGTTTCCAATCCACTGTTATAATCGCATACCTTGTTTTACGCTAATCTTTAAAAGTTAATTCTCCATTCATAAGAAGCGGCAGCATCGAATCTCTAAGTTCGGAAAGAAGCCTATTCTCTTCATTATTTAGGTAATAAATATGCTGCTTATACATATTCATAAAGAAAGGCATGATGCTTGACAATATTTCCTTATCAGTATTCTCAATACAAAATACTTTACTATTGGAAGATTGAATATACTTATTCTCAATAATTTTCTCTTTTACTTCGTAATTCTTGAATGATGCAAAACTTTCATTCATAGCTTTCACTACTTCATTGGATGATTCGCAATCTTTTATAATTTCTGTAAGTCCAAGACGTTCAGCCCATACCTTATTAACTGTCACCTTAATAACATTACGTTCTCTGATGACACGGTTAATATCTGATATTATAGCGTTGAAGTCTCGATGAATAGTTCCTTTTAATTCTATCGGCAGATATGAGCCAATAGTAAGATTGTATCCCTTTTGCTCCAGTTCTTCGATTGAAAGCCTTTTAGAGAATGAATCCTGTTCTTTTACTGTAAGTTCGCATATAGCAGCAATCTGTTCATCTGAAAAAGTATTAAATTCCTTTTTATAGATGCGGTTGTAATGAGAAGCGCCACCTTCTCCACGTTGTTCTCTTACTTCAACAGATTTCATTCCCTCCGCATTAATCAGCATCACATCTTTACTCGTTTTCTTCTTATCAAACAAAAATATGCAAGTCGCTACAGAGGTAGACTCAAACATCTTTTCCGGCAAAGAAATAGCAGCTTGCAGCCATCCCTTCTCAATAAAGTATCTCCTGCACTCTTTCTCTTCTTTGCTTGTAAGCACACCTCTGGGAAGAATCAACGCACATCTTTCACTCCTTTGCAGGCAATGCGCCACGAAAGCAAAATTACAAGTGTATTTCTGAGGTAAAGCTTTGATTATTTCTTCAGATACAGGAACTTTTAAATTAAATGGCGGGTTGGAAATGCCTACATCAGCTTTTAGAAATTCTGTTTCCGGAAACATCGGACGCTGTATAACTCCATATATTGAACCTCTGATTACCTTATATGAACCGATAATATCACCAGTGAGAATATTCTTGTTTACCACTGTCGCATCAATATTGCGAATACAAAGATTAAACAGAAGGATAGGCAATACATTCGTATCCAATTCTTCGCAAACAAACTTTAAATCCGGACTAGTGCACCACTTTTGAATAGTCAGAGAACCGGAACCAGCGCAACAATCGTACACAACTTTCTCGCATGGTGTATAGCTAAGAAAAGCAACCAGCTTAGAAAGAGATACAGGTGTATAATCTTGTTTCTTTTCCTTTCTGTCTGCGTGGTAGAACTGATATACCCTTTGCATCCAATCTACAGTCAAATCAGGGCATAACTCTTTGTACTTCTCAAAATACAAAGTGGGATTCTGAGAAAACAAAGCAAACATAACCTTATCAGGCAGTGTAGTAATGCTGCTACATCCGAAGATGTCACATATCTTTAATGTCAATTCTTTTAATTCCATTTGATTCCTTTCTATTCTATAATATTCCTTTCTCATGGCTCACTTGTTTGAAGGTTTCCAGTCCACTGTTATAATCGCATCCAGCTCACCGCTGCCGCCACACACCGGGCAGGGCACATGCACGTCCTCGCGGCTGCCCTTCTCCGTTCCCCAGAACCAGCCGTTGCCCTTGCAGTAACCGCACTTGTGACCGGTACTGACGAAGTTCTCACGGTTAGGCCTCTTACACATATAGGCGGGAGGACAAATCTCCAGCTGTTTCTTTATCCTGCTCATGCCTGGCCTCCTTTCTGTTTCGGTCCCGCCACATTCCAATAGTCATAGGCGCCCTTCTCCCAGATCGTGTATTCACCAGTGGAACCCTGATAACGTCCCTTACTGAAGGCGACGTAGCCTTCCACCCATATCTTCAGATCGGCATCATACATCACGCTCGTGGCCGCATCACCTTTAGGATTCTTGCCGCGGGCATGGCTGATGAAAATAAACAGCTTGTCCGGAAACTCCTCCTTCAGCTGGATATAGTCACGGTACGTCATCTGTGTGTATTGGAAGCTGTCAATGATCACGATGTTAAAGCTTTTATGGCGGCGAAGCCTGAGCTTCAAAGTGGGGATGTCCTCCTTGATGAACGCCAGGTGGCGGCTCACCTCGGCCATACCAAAGCGTCGCAGGTTATTCTGGACTGTCAGAGAAGTACCTTCTTCCAGGGAGTTGAACGCCACACGGTCATACTTGCAGAGTTCCTTGCAGAGCTGCATCACGAAAGAGGTCTTGCCGTTACCGCTGTTGCCCCACACGAACCAGCAGCCCCGGACTTCCGGAGTGTCGAAGGCATCCTTCCATTTCCCCTCGAAAGGAAACACATCATACTTCTTGCTCAGAATGTCCCTGACATTCAAGGCACGCCTCATGCCGGCCTTTTTATTATTCTTTTTCTCTTCTTCCATGGTCAAAACAGTTTTAATTGCCGGATATTGTCAATTCGGTCAAGCACGGCCTGCCGTGCGGCACCCCGCATCTTCTCATGGCAGAGCATCCAGCCGAGTGCCCACAATAGGGCATTCTCACGGGTGGAGAACTGTCCCCATTTGCGCCCCGGGGCGAAGCCGCCGCCGGAACTGCCGACCTCCATGCGCACGCCGGAGGTCCACCAGCCGTCCTGCTGCCCCACAAGGGCGTCCAGGTAGTCGTGTCCATTACGGTAAACACTTACCGTCTCATATTCAGTCAGGACAGGATAATCGCTCCAGGGAGCGGGAAGCTGCCCGCGACCGTCGATCTTTAAGTATTCAAATTTGTTTTCCATATCCTTAAAATTACGTTTGAACGGCATTTGAACGGGAGTCATTCCCCCGTCATCCGTTTTACCTTATGAATGGATTTCTTGACGCGGCGCAGGTCAAAATCACAGGCGGAAGCCTCTTTCATGACATAATCGATGCCTTTCCTGTCAGTCACCCCGTTGGCCGAACAGATGGCGTACACATCCCGCTCGTCAGTGGGCTCCAGTGTATAGAACTTACGTCCGATACGGCTGTAAAATTCCTTGTAACCCGGTTTCTGGTATTTAAGCCCGTTGCTGATGCGCTTGGCTATATAGTCGGTACTCAGGAAGACCACGCCGCATTTTTCCTCCAGCTTGTTGTACAGGCTGATAAAGTAGTGGAATACCGGTTCGGTAAGCTTGTCGGCTTCGTCAAATACAAGGAGCGGAGCGTCCATCTGGATAATGTCGTCAAGGATAAGGCTCCAGACCTCACGGATATTGCAGCCCTCCGTGCGTATGCCGACCGTGCGGGCTATCTCACGGACGAAATCACCTTTTTTCATGTCCTCGGAACAAAGGATATAGAAAACTTCCCTGTGTTCCTGAAGATAACTGCGGGCGGCGGTACTCTTGCCACAACCGGCTTCCCCCGTCACCCAGGTGACATTGCGCCAGCGCTGCGCATCGGCAAGCACCCCGGTAATCTCCTGATAGGCACCGGTCTCCACAATCTGCCAGCCGGTAGGATTGACGCTCCCTACCTGTGAGGCTATATTGCGGAACATCTCATCGCTGATATTCTCATAACGTCCGTTCAGAATGTTGCTCACCGTTCCGACACTTGTGTTCTTAAGGCTGCCGGCCGCTTTGGTCTGGCTCGGATATTTTGCCACATAAGCCCTCAGACTCTCGCTAATGGCATCCTTGTCTTCTCTTTTCAATTCACTCATATTTTTCTTATTTAAAGGTTCCTGCTATAATTTTCCTACCACTTTGCGCACACTCACTTCCTTCTTCCCGAGCTGGTCCCAGGTAATGTTACTGATTACCTTTGTGGAACGTCCCAGGACAACCTCTTCCGGAGGCCGGCTGTATTTCTTTGTGCGGCGGTCTATCTGGCGCTGCACCTCGGCCGTGACACCTTTCAGGTTGGGGCTGCGCAGCCCGTGCTGTTCAGGCGCAACCCCATGCTCGTATTCGATGGACTTGGCTGCGACCTGACGTTCGATGCGGTCATGGACGTTGGCCTCCTGTTCCCGGCGTATGAACGCCGCCTCACCCTCGGTCTGGTCCTGGATTGCGCGATGAACCACCATGTACGGTTCGGCAACGCGTTCGAAGCGGAGAGCACCGCCCTTGTCTTTCCAGTACAGCCGGACGCTGCTGAAATCATAAGGGTCATACTTGACATAGAACTGCCTGTAGGTATTACGGCGACGCCACTCATGGTCTGGAACACCGGGGGAGGAATAGACCTCGTAGGTGCGCGGCCTGCCGCCGACAGTGAACTCTATGCCGGCAGAGGTGAAAGTGCTCGGCCGGGAGGTCATAACCCAGAAGATGTCCACCATGTCGCGGGCGGTCACCGCTTCCGTGTCCTCGTTTACACTTGTATCGTACATCTCTATCCGGGGGATGCCGGTAACAGGATGCTTCATTTCGTTCCACTCCCGGCGTGCCTCGGCATATTTTGCCTTCAGCTCGTCAAGAGTATAGAGCCGGTCCCTGTTGGCCTCGATGAACTCAAGGTTCGGACGGCTGGAATCTTTTCTGGCAGTGATATTCTGTCCGGTAAAGCCCCAGTATTTGTGCAGGACCTGGCTTTGAAAACGCCCGAAAGCGGATTCTATCGTCTTGGACTGCCCGCTGTAAGGGGCGGTGGGACGGTGGATATGGCTGATCTTGTCAAGCAGACCGTCGGAGACACGTTCAAGCTTCTTATGACCGCCCTGGTTGTCATGGACCAGCTCGTAAGGCTTGTGCCCGCTTGTCTGGAGCGCCATGCGGTAAGCATGGTACTGCGCCTCATAATCCTCGTTCTCGCTGATATGGAAGCCGAGCAGGACTTCACTGTAGGCATCCATGACCTCGTACACCCCGATGGTGCGGACCTTGCCACCCTCATCCCGGTAATAAAGGTTCAGTTTGGTACCGTCACCGTACCACAGACTGTCACGGCGGCTGGGGAGTTCGGTCTTATGCTTGCGGCCGTAACGCTGGTGGGCCTTCATTTCACCGTAAACCGCATCATACCATAAGGGCTCTATGCGGGGACTGTTGAACCATGAACGGAGACTGCGCGGGCTTTTCAGGGCCTTCCACCCGCGTGCGGGGGCTACCCGGTTGTATTCCTCGAAAATCTGCATGTCGGTATAGACCGGAACACGGCTGCGTTTCAAGGCGACAAGGAAACGCCCGGGTTCCTCATCTATCTTCAGGGTGTTGCTGTTTCCGTATTTGCCGCTCACAAGTACACTGTAGTTGTCGGGGCGGAACTTGTTTATCAGGGCCTTCAACCGGCCCACACTTCCCGGAAGGCTATGCCCGTACACCGGACGCCACTCCTCACTCGTGACAAGCAGAAGCTCCCAAAGGTTGCGGCGGAAACCGGTCAGCTTGTTATTGGATGAACTCAAACGTTTGAACTCTTCCATCAGCGCGTTCAGTACCGAAGCGTTCCAGGTGTATTCCTTCTTCACATCCTCGGGAAGGGCGACCAGCTCACCGTTCTTGTCATAACGGTACTCCTCGAAAAAGTTCTCGGCTTTCTCGTCTCTCTTCACTATGTTACGGATAATTTCTTCTCGCATCTGTTTCTCGGGCTCGCCATGGCGTTCAACCCAACGTTTCTTGTACTTCTCGGGAAGGGAGGAATAGGCATACAAAGCCGGATTATTTTCACCGCCGCCACGAGAAACGACATCCAGTTTTTCCCGGGACAGCTGGCTGTTCAATGTTTCTTTGGGCATTATATCCAGCAACTCTTTGTAAGTTACACACAATATATTATCAAAGTATTCCATCTCCCAAATTAATTATCAATCCTCCAAATTATTCAAAGGGACATGCTTCTTCAGCAACCGTACGGAATTCCCGAAATTCAACACCAGGAAAAGCTCCGGTAGCGGGTGGATAAAAAAGACAGTGAGCAAAGCCGCAAGACTCAGACAGAAGTAAAGCACGCAAAGGCGTTGCTTCCGGCTCAGACCGGCGAACTTGCGCAGCTCGTCACCGAATATATCAAGCAGGTCGTTTTTCATCACAATCAGACTTTTGAGTGTCCACACCGATTTCAGTACCACCACGCTCAAGGGCGAGTTTACGGATGGAACGCGCAAGTCGGCTGTTCTTGCGAAAGGCAAGTGCATGGCTAACCATTACATTCGTACATCCTATCAGTTCGGCGATCTTGTTCACCTCACCGTATTCTACCACAATTCTTCTTTTCATACTATCTAATTATTTAAATTATCGTAGAGGGCAGTCGCGGACTCGAACCGCGGACCATGACCTCTCCCTTGTGGGAGTTTGGTGTGTTCTACCAACTGAACTAACCGCCCGAGAATATTATAAAAGTTCCTTTATCGCATTCTCCGGAACACATATCACAGTCCAAACCTGGCCGTCTTTCATATAATCGACATCATATTCACGACCGAAAGTACAAATGTTATAGTCCCAGTCTCGGATTACGCCATCAATGACCTCACCGTTCCTTTTGGTGATTCTCACACTTTGTCCCTTTTTAAATTTTGCTTCCATTTTGCTTCTTCTTAAATTCTCATTGTTACTTCAAGCCTTTTTTGTAGCTTTGGAGCGTGTTTAAACTTTAATCACGTGGCAAATATAAATCATGTTTCGCAAATTGCAAAACAATACGCGAAATAATTTCGCAAAATATAAAAAGTAATGAATAAAAAAGAAAGATTAGAAGCTATTATAAAGCATTATAGCGATGGAAAGCCTTCTGTTTTTGCAAAGTTAATAGGGGTTGCTCCCTCAACTATAAGCTCGTGGCTGTCGCGGGATACACTTGATTACGATCTTTTGTTTGCAAAATGCGAAAATATATCATCGGAATGGCTTTTGACTGGTAGAGGAGAGATGATTAACATACAAACTTCTACTTTTAATAATCAAACTACCTTGCCTCAAAAAGAAGGTACAGGAATAGAAGACAAACTATTAGCAATTATAGCTGATAAAGATGCCACTATCCGAGAGATGGCAGAAGAAATAGGGATGCTCAAACAAACAATTACACAACTTAAACAGGACAAGTCGGGGCGTGTTTCGGATGCAAGCGATTCTACAGTTGCCAATGCCGTCTAAAACGTGTTTTACGGGGCAAAGGGGGTAAAAAGTAGTAAAATATTGATTATTAAAGCAATGGATTAAAATACAGGGGAGTAAATAAATATTCCCAATATATCATTTACCCCCTACAATATTATAAAAATAGATAAATACTAAATAAGAAAAAGATATTTCCCCGCTTTATTAGAACAAAATAGATACAAAAATGAATAACCAAATGAATAACCAATCAAAACATTTCGTTTTTGTAATAGCCTAAATGAATAACCAAATGAATAAGCAAGTGAATAACCTTTCCTCTTTTTAAGGAGTTCAAAGCGTTCAAACGGATAAATACAGCTTTCTATCATAGTTTGACATTTATAAAGACACAAAAAAAGCCGCAAAAAGCGGCTTTTAATACGTTCTAAGGCTGTTTTAGCCCTTTCTGGTAGTCTTTATCAGGTGTGACTGGATAATCATCGCACGTTTCGTGTATTTTACGGCTCCATCAGTCAAACCAGCATGCAACAGACTGCTTTTGGTGATGCCAACCCGGTTCTCGGTCAAAGTATCAAATATAGCAGAAATACTGCCGAAATAGAGGTTTTTCTTCTCATAAATCAAGTGCACATGGATAACTTTAGTCATAATTATATAGCATTTATTTGACTACAAATATACCAAATATTATCTATATGGAATAATTTAGATAAAATAAAAAAGGAAGTGCATTACGCATCTCCCCGCTTACTTGCATAAATCAGTTTATTTGACTATCTTTATAGTCAGAAAAGAATCATGGGGAACAATCTGTAATAACACTTCCGAAATATCTCCTATCTCACCTTTAATGTAAAGTAATTCATTTGAACGGCGTTCAAACAAGGCTCAAATGTAAGCCCAATGTAAAGCAATGTAAACGTTTGGTTTTTCCAGCCCGTTCTGCTCTATTCAACCATAACATTTTGAATACCAAAGCAATCAGCCATTTTCAGGCTAACCACATATTGATACGTTTCGTTTTTCCCCCCTTATAATTTTATCAGTTTTATTATTGAGCATTATAATGGGATTACAGGCTCAAGAATTGAAAGTTATAAATTTGAATAAGCCGGATAAAAGCAGAAATGTTACATTGATGCAGGCATTGGATAAAAGACATTCGGAACGAGCATTTGCCAATAAACAACTGACGCATCAGGATTTATCCGACCTGCTTTGGGCAGCCAACGGAATAAACCGTCCGTCAGAAGGCAAACGTATCGCACCATCGGCAAATAATGTACAGGAAGTTGACGTATATGTATGTATGAAAGATGGGTGTTATTTATACGATGCCAAAGCACATCAGTTGCAACCTGTTGCTAAAGGTGATTATCGTTCTGCCGTAGCCGGACAACAGAATTTTGTAACAGAAGCCCCTGTATGTCTGATACTGGTTGCTGACTTGTCCCGCTTTAATAGCGGAAATCCTGAACAGTTGCTAATTGTAGGAGCTTGTGATACTGGGATTATTTCTCAAAATATTTCACTATTCTGTTCCTCGGCTGGCTTAGTTACAGTACCACGGATGACAATGGATAAAAATGCATTGGAAAAAATATTAAAGCTAAAAAAGTCCCAACATTTATTACTAAATCATCCTGTCGGATATGCGAAATAAAGAGGGGATAAAAAAATTCAAAACATCTTTTTGCTAATTGAATAATTGCTTTTAATATCTAGTAAGGATAAGAATAAATCGAGGGTGCCAAATATTTTTACGTTGGTCCTTTTTTAGGCTCAGTAGATTTTTAGTGGGGATTATTTTTTATACTCGTGAAGTATTGCTTACTTCGCATTATGAAAAACGATTATTTGAACATGCTAGCCAGCCTCGTGTTGCCTGCGCAGATATTAGATTACTTTCTTATCTCTGGAGTCGAACAAACCTCTCAAGAGATTCATATCAGTCTGGATGAAAAGATGAATCCCAAGTTAAGCAATGACGTACATTTTGAATCCAAAGGTTTTATGGAAGCTGTAAATGTGACAGACTTTCCCATACGGGACCATAAGGTAATTCTCAAGATCAGACGCCGGCGTTGGACGGACTTACGCACAGGGAAAAGCTTTAGTATTCCCATCGACCTCGACATTGTGGCCAAGGGAACCAGATACTCCAAAGAATTTGGATCTTTTTTAAAAGAAACGTATGGAGACATCCCCAGTGACTTGCCGTACGCTTGAGGAATTCTATCATATAGACTGTCATACATTCGAAAAACAGTACAAGGAGGTTCTCAGCGGATATCGTAATTGGGAACAGTTATCTCATGCCGATGAATGGATGCTGTTTCCAGAGAATATAGGACCGCATCTGGCAATTGACGAAACATCGCTCTCAAACGGTGAACTTTACACCTTTGTGACCAACCGCGATGCCTGCACAAGGGAGTGTTCTCTTGTAGCAGTTGTGGCAGGCACCAAATCGGAGGATGTAATAGCTGTACTTCAGCGAATTGACGAGGAAAGTCGTTATGCCGTTAAAGAAGTGACACTTGACCTTTCAGACTCCATGCGCAAGATCGTACGGACTGCATTTCCTAAAGCCTGCCGTGTGATAGACCGTTTTCACATTCAGAAATTAGCTTGTGATGCCGTGCAGGAATTACGCATCAAACACCGTTGGGATGCCATACAGCAGGCCAATGAGGAAATGGAGGAAGCTAAACAGAAGAACGAGGATTATGTCCCATACCGATATGCTAATGGTGATACCCGTAGGGAGTTGCTTATACGCTCGCGGTATTTACTTTTCAAATCAGCCGATAAATGGACAGAGAGGCAGAAACAAAGGGCGGCAATACTATTCGAAGAATACCCTGACGTTAAAAAAGCATATGGTTTGTGCCATTCCCTGCGGATGATATTCTCAAGGAATACCATAAAGGATGCTGCACGTCTGGCTATGGCACGGTGGTATTATAAAGTAGAAGAAGCAGGGATGCATTCTTTTAACGTCATTGCCGCTACTTTTTATGAACACTATGATGAAATACTGAATTTCTACAACCATCGTTCTTCAAATGCAATGGCAGAATCTTTCAATGCTAAAATTAAACTGTTCAGAGCAAACCTAAGAGGCGTAGCTGACAAGAGGTTCTTCCTTTTCCGCATTGCTAAACTATATGCGTATCCCCACTAAAAAGCTACTGACTCACAATACCTGTTGTTTTTTTGATTTCCATGGGTGGGGAGTGAAAAAAAGCCCGGCAGATCACTGTCGGGCTCATATATCCTATTTATTGATAGGGATTATTTGTCTTTCTTTTCCGGCCTTTCCTGTCTTTCCGGTTTCGGAAGCAATACTTTGCGAGACAGTTTGAACTTACCGGTCTTAGGATCAATATCAAGCAACTTCACATCAATCTCGTCACCTTCCTTGATTCCGGCTTCTTCTACTGTTTCCAGACGCTTCCAGTCGATTTCAGAAATATGGAGCAAACCGTCTTTGCCCGGTAAGAATTCAACGAATGCACCGTAAGGCATGATAGAACGTACTTTACCTTTGTAGACTTCACCTACTTCCGGTACTGCCACGATACCTTTGATGATACGCATTGCATCGTCGATAGACTTCTTGTTGGTTCCGGCAATTTCAATTCTACCGATATTGTCTATTTCTTCGATAGTGATTGTTGCACCAGTTTCTTCCTGCATACCTTGGATAATCTTTCCGCCCGGGCCGATTACTGCACCGATGAATTCTTTAGGAATAGTCATGGTTTCGATGCGTGGAGCATGCGGTTTCAGGTCGGCATGCGGTTCAGCGATACATTCGGTGATTTTACTCAGAATGTATTCGCGGCCTTCTTTAGCCTGTAACAATGCTTTTTCAAGGATTTCATAAGACAGACCGTCTACTTTGATATCCATCTGGGTAGCAGTGATACCGTCCTTTGTACCGGTTACCTTGAAGTCCATATCGCCGAGGTGGTCCTCATCGCCGAGGATGTCGGACAATACGGCGTATTTTTCTTCGCCTGCATTCTTAATCAATCCCATTGCAATACCGGATACGGGCTTCTTGATTTTTACACCGGCATCCATCAGCGCCAGCGTACCGGCACATACGGTAGCCATGGAAGATGAACCGTTTGATTCGAGAATATCGGATACTACACGCACTACATACGGATAATCGGCAGGGATTTGTCCTTTCAATGCACGCCATGCAAGGTGACCGTGACCGATTTCGCGACGACCTACACCACGTTGTGCCTTGGCTTCACCCGTAGAGAACGGCGGGAAGTTGTAGTGCAGTAAGAAACGTTCTTTTCCATGTTCCAGAACGTCGTCGATAATTTTTTCGTCCAATTTTGTACCTAAAGTAACGGTAGACAAAGACTGGGTTTCACCACGTGTGAAGATAGCGGAGCCGTGAGGGCCGGGCAGATAACCGATTTCGCACCAGATAGGGCGGATTTCGGTAGTCTTACGTCCGTCGAGACGCTTGCCTTCGTCCAGGATGGAACGACGCATGGCCTCTTTCTCAACATCGTGGTAGTAGCGGTCGATAAGCGGAGCTTTTTCTTCCAGTTCTTCTTCGCTGAATTGTGCCTTGAATTCTTCGCGGATGGCATCGAAAGCATCCATACGCTCGTGCTTATTCTTGTTGCCGGAAGCTGCAATTGCATAAGCCTTGTCATAGCAAGCATCGTGAACAGCCTTGCGGAGTTCTTCATCGTTTACTTCGTGGCAGTATTCGCGTTTTACGGTAGAACCGACTTCTTCTGCCAGTTCCATCTGAGCTTTACATTGTATCTTGATTGCTTCGTGAGCAGCCTTCATGGCTTCCAGCAAGTCTCTTTCGGAAACTTCATCCATTTCACCTTCCACCATCATGATGTTTTCATAAGTGGCGCCTACCATCAGATCCATGTCAGCCTTTTCCAATTGCTCAAAGGTAGGATTGATAACGAATTCGCCGTTGATACGTGCTACGCGCACTTCGGAAATCGGTCCGTTGAAAGGAATATCTGAAACAGCGAGGGCGGCAGAAGCTGCAAGTCCTGCCAGTGCGTCCGGCATGTCAACGCCGTCTGCTGAGAAGAGGATGATGTTTACATATACCTCTGCGTGGAAATTGTCGGGGAATAAAGGGCGGAGAGCACGGTCAACGAGGCGGCAGGTAAGAATTTCATAATCAGAAGCACGTCCTTCGCGTTTTGTAAAACCTCCGGGGAAACGTCCGAAAGCGGAGAATTTTTCTTTGTACTCTACCTGTAACGGCATGAAATCTGTTCCGGGAACTGCGTCCTTGGCGGCACAAACAGTAGCTAACAGCATGGTGTTACCCATACGAAGCATTACAGAACCGTCTGCCTGTTTTGCCAGCTTTCCCGTTTCGAGCGTGATGGTTCTGCCATCAGGAAGCTCGATCGTCTTAACAATTGGGTTAATCATAAAAAATGTTTTATATCTATTTTTCTTTCAAAATGCTTGCAAAGATACATATTTTATTCGTGTAATACGGTGGGAATGAGATAAAAAGTTTGTATTTAGTTGTTTTTTGCACTTTTATAAGTGTAAGAAGTGGAAAAATGCTTTGACTAACCGTGAAAAGGAGTATATTTGCACGTTCTTTTTAGAAAAATACACGAAATATGAAAAAGATTCTTTTTGTAGCATTGGCTGTTTTGGGGTTAAGCGCATGTAATTCCAGACCGGAATTTAAAGTGGAAGGTGAAATATCCGGTGCTGACGGCAAAATGCTTTATCTGGAAGCTTCGGCTTTAGAAGGTATTGTTCCTTTGGATTCCGTTAAGTTGAAAAGTGACGGTGCGTTTGCTTTTAAGCAGGCATGTCCTGTATCACCGGAGTTTTATCGTTTGCGGGTAGATGATAAGGTTATCAATTTTTCCATAGATTCAGCGGAAACAGTTCGGTTTAATGCACCGTATACGGATTTTTCTACGGCTTATACAGTAGAAGGTTCGGCAAACAGTGTGAAGATAAAGGAACTTACGTTGAAGCAAATGCAGCTTCAAACCAATGTGAATGCGTTGATTCAAAGTATGCAAGCCCATAAAATCGGTACGGATGTGTTTGAGGATAGTCTGGCTGCACTGATGAAGGACTATAAGGATGAAGTGAAGATTAATTATATTTTTGCTGCTCCTAATACGGCGGCTGCTTATTTTGCTTTATTTCAGAAATTAAATAATTATCTCATATTCGATCCGTTGAATAATAAAGATGATGTGAAGTGCTTTGCAGCAGTGGCAACCAGCCTGAACAATTATTATCCGCATGCTGACCGTTCGAAGAATCTTTATAATATAGTAATAAAGGGAATGAAGAATACCCGTGCCCCGCAGCAGAAGGTCGTGGAACTTCCTACGGAGGCTGTGTCGGAAACAGGCATCATTGATATTAACTTGCGCGACATGAAAGGCA
>ENA-ORSC01000684-ORSC01000684.1-human-gut-metagenome-genome-assembly--contig:-NODE-684-length-26163-cov-5.226099_pt1 | contig 26163 bp, 21 predicted proteins | sample MGYA00242178_ERZ509140 | MGnify/ENA primary metagenome ERZ509140 (study PRJEB26280, sample SAMEA2338681) | human gut metagenome | biome: human gut; feature: human-associated habitat; material: faeces... | reverse complement strand
TCTATGACCGACGTCATATTCCTCTTGCTGATCTTCTTCATGGTTACCTCTACCGTTGTAATCCCGAACGCCATCAAGGTTACCTTGCCGCAAGCGCAAAAGCAAACAGCGGCGAAACCTCTTACGAGGGTAACGATAGACGCGAACTTGAATTACTACGTGGCATTTGGAAAGCAAAAAGAGGTACAGGTCTCATTTGATGAGATCACTCCTTTCTTGCAAGATAGTTACGCAAAGGAACCGGAGATGTTCGTCGCCTTATATGCCGACGAGACCGTGCCTTACAAAGAGATTGTAAAGATACTGAATATAGCGAATTTAAAGTTGTTGTAGTTGTCCCTAATTATTTGCAAGGACAAAATGCAACTCTAAATCTTACATTTAAAAGCACAACAGAATGCGATGTAAGTATAGAAGGCGTAGATGGAGTTGAACCATTTAAAAAACAATAAAATTTAAAATTAATAAAAACTGATAAGATAAGACAAAAGGCACTGCTTAATTGCAGTGCTTTTTTATTTTAGTCATTGCAAGGACAAATTCCGAAGAAATCAATTTTTCTGTCATTTAGGACTGACTTCTCCGAGATAGAGCATTTGATATTGACATGGCAATCAAGATTTTAAAAAGTTAATTTTAAAAAATTAGTTTCGTTAATAAATAAATTTCTAAATATGGAGACTTTTATTTATAAAAATAATTAAAAGAATAATTAATTCTTCAAAAAATTCTTTATATATTTTGTCTGCTCATCGTTTTTTATCAAAAAAGCGTCATGCCCGTAATTTGATTTTATCTCATGATATTCCGTTTCTATATTTGAATAATTATAAGCTCCTTCTATATCTAAAGATTGCGAACTTGGATAAAGCCAATCGGATATAAAAGAAATTATAAGAACTTTTTTAAGAGCAATATTTTTTTTAGTTTTTATTTTTTTAATATCTTCTTTTATGTCGAAAAAATCCATTGCTTTAGTGAGATATAAAAAACTATTAGCGTCAAATCTTGAAGTGAATTTTTCGCCGTTATAATGCAAGTAATTTTCAACTTCAAAAGAAGGCGTAAAATATTTTAAAGATTTTTTTCTTTTTCTTCCAAATTTTTCTCTCATATATTCTTCGCTCATATAAGTTATATGTCCGAGCATTCTTGCCAAAGCGAGTCCTTTATCTGGAGATGACATTCCATAATATTTTCCGCCATACCATTCGTTATCTTCCGTTATTGCCTGACGCGCTATTTCATTTAAAGCTATTTGCATAGGCGAATGCGACATAGAACTTGCTATTATAATTGCCTTGTCAAGTATATTAGGATAATCTGCAGTCCATTGTAAAACTTGCATACCGCCCATAGAACCTCCGACTACGCAATATAATTTTTTTATTCCCAAATAATCTATAAGAATTTTTTGAACTTTTACAATATCTTTAATAGTGAAAGTTGGAAAATCCGTTCCATAATAAGAATTGCCATTTGATTTTTTAGAAGAAGGTCCCGTAGTTCCCGAGCATCCTCCCAAAACATTTGAGCATATAACGAAATATTTATTTATATCTATCGCTTTATTTTTTCCTACAAAATTACTCCACCATAGAGCGACATTCGAGTCGCCCGTAAAAGCATGACAAATAAGAATAGCGTTATCTTTTTTTACATTTAATTTTCCGTTAATCGTGTAGGCTATTTTTAAATTGTCTATAGTCTCTCCGTTTTCAAATTTGAAAGTTTTATTCGTATCGAAAAATTTAACTTCGGGTATTTTTTGTTTTATACTCATTTTAATAAATCTCCTGTAATAATAAAATTTTAAAATAAAAAAGCCGCCAAAAAATTTGACGGCTGAAATTACAAAATAAAAATAAACTATACTATACAGCCGTCCTCAAATCGCATTTGCATCATAGAAAAATGATTTCTTGAAATTCGATTATTTACGAAAGCCGTTTTATTCAATTTATTCTCCTAAAAAAATTTATTTTGATTAATTGAAACTATTATAAACAAAATAAAATAATTGTCAATGCTAAATAATTATAAAAAGGTATTTTATATACTTTATTTTATTATTAGTTTCAATATAAAGTTAAAATATATAGGATAGTATATATCTTAATATGTATAAAATGTATAATAATTATGGTATAATTATTAAATATTATTGAAAAATATTAAAAAAAACTAAAAAAATTATATTTAATGCTTGACAAAATTTTTAAGTATTGTATAATTTAAGTATAAATAAATAAATCAGGGGAATGAGGGTGCAACTCCCTCGTTGGCACGCAACCGTAAAGTTCGATTATTATAAATCGGCGAAGTCGGAGAACCTTAACAATTAGTCGAGCACGCTATCTTTATAATTTAGAGCCTTTGATTAAATGATTTATTTTAATTAATGAATTTTTAATAATGGGGGGTGTAAATGTCGTTGATAGGAATCCAATCCAATCCTAAACTATAATCTTTTCATTACTATTTATCTCAAAAACATTTTTCTTAATTCTTCTTAAATATTCTATTTTTTTTTCATATTGATTAAACAAGCAATCGAGGGAGGATAGTATGTTTAATAATAAATTTTTTATTACTTTAATAACTATCTTAATATTGTCTATCTCTTGCGGAAATCCTATGACGGATGCCACCGATGTTAAAAATGATGACAATGTAGATATAGATACAAATAATACAAACACTGTAGTCTTGTATTATGCCAATAAATCCACAAATGTAGTTATTGCCAATATTACGGACGAGGAGCTAAAAAATCTATGGCTTGATATTTTTGCCAATAAGAAAATTTATGGAGATAAAAAGATGACTAAACAGGCGGATGGTGCAAGAACGGATGAAAATGCAAACTATTATGAAAATAAAACTGATAGTGGCAAAAGCGCTCGAACCTCGTTTATTAAAGCTGGAATAACAAAGTTCAGAGGAAAACTTTATTTATGCGCGTATTATTGGGATAATTTTTTTGCTTATGGCGGACATTCTAATTGGAGGAAAATAATTGTTTCTTCAGACTTGGAAGAAATTGCATATTGGGGTCCCGTAACGGAAAAAGAAAATGTTCCAACTGATTTTAACTCTGGTTGGACTCGCTACCCTGGTATTTGGGGTTATGTTGGAGATTAAATTTTATTTTAAGGAGAAAATATTATGTTTAAGAAAAATTATATAATTACAATAATAAGTATTTTGATATTATCGATATCATGCGGTAATCAAATGACCGATGCCAATAATGACGGAAACGGCGGAGGAAATAAAGGGAACAAAGATAATACAAATGGTAACGGAAAAGTAAAAATTACTAATCTAACCGTTTATTGCGGTTCAAATTCATTAGGTATAGATACAAATTCCGATTACAGTCAAGATATAAAAAATTTATGGCTATCCGTAACGACAAATAAAGATGTTACTTTTCTTTTTTTAAATAAGCCAGAAAGAAACGAAGATGGCTATATAGATGGAATTGGAGATTTTTATGATAAGAATAAAGCTAGGGATGTTTTTAAAAAAGTTATAACAATTAATTCAAATAGCGCTTTATATAGTATTAGCAAAGCAGAAAATGCGAAAAATATTAATAAAAATTATATAGGGGGGATTTATTATAATGGTACAGGGTTAAAGCCTCAATATAGGTTGATTATAATAGATTATACTTTAGATACTATAGTATTTTATGTTTTTGAAAATGATAATATAGATATATTTGATGAGACATCGGATATATTATCAATAGGTTGGAAGTATTCAAAAAAATTTTTTACTTTTAAATAAAAAATATCATATAATTTAAAAGGGCGGATAAAATTCCGTCCTTTAATAAAATAATTAAAGGATAATTTTATATTAAAATACAAAATTTATTACTTTTAGATTATTTATTTAATTTACTTGTAAATTGCTATTAAGAAATTAAAAACGGAATGAATATTGATTAATTATATTCTTTCCGTTTTTTATATTGCTATTAAAAATAAAATTAGTATAATTTAATAAATAAATAATTTTTTAGATTTTAGAAATTAAGGAAAATAATGAAAATAACTTTTTTAGGAACGGGAACTTCTGACGGCGTTCCAATGATAGGATGCAAATGTCAAGTATGTTCAAGCAAAGATAAAAGAGATAAAAGATTAAGAGCTTCGATTCTTATACAAAATAATAATAAAAATTATGTAGTAGATACTTCTTTAGATTTTAGAGCGCAAATGCTCAAAGAAAAAGTTAATAAACTTGAAGCGGTATTTTTTACTCATCAACATGCCGACCATACTTCAGGAATAGTCGATTTACGCTCTTTAAATTTCGCCATGAATAAATCTATAGACTGCTACGGCAATAAAGAGACAATGGATATTTTAAGAGATAAATACGATTATTTTTTTAATCCTATTCAACTTGGAGGCGGACTTCCTCAAGTTGTATTTTATCATATAGAAAAACCGATTCAATTTGATAATTTAAATATTATTCCAATTCCGATAAAACATGGAGTTTTAAATATATTAGGATATAGATTCAATAATTTCACTTATATAACCGATGCAAGTTCTATAAGCGAAGAGAGTATTAAATTAATTAAAGGAACGGAAATTTTAGTTTTAAACGGTTTGAGATATAGAGCGCATCATACTCATTTATCATTGCAGGAATCGGTAAATATAGCCGACAGAATAGGAGCTAAAAAATCTTACTTCACGCATATGACTCATGATGTTCTTCATAAGAATTTAGAAAGAGAGCTTCCTAAAAATATGTTTCCCGCTTATGACGGACTTACGATAGAAATTTAAATTATATTCTTACTTCTATAATAATAAACCAAAAGCCTAACGACTCTCGAATAACTTTTAACGCCTTCTTTTTGACTGTTCGCTTTTAAGTAAGTATCGTTTACTTTTTCGCTTATTTTAGACAAATCGCCCGAATATTGCCTCCAAAATTCATTATATTCTTTAATTTCTTTTTTAGTTTCTTCGTTTAAATTAGAAATTAAATAACCGTAATCTTCATCTCTATTTAATTCGCCCAATATATATAATAAAATTTCAAAATCGCCCGAGTATCTTATAAATAAATCTTCGCTTTTTGAACAAACTAAATAAGCTAAAAAATTCGCTTCGTCTTCGTAAGATATTCCTATTTGATGCGAAATTTCATGAGCTATGGTAAAAGGAAAAGAAACATAAGGAATTAAAATATTAACATTCGATTCAAAAGTAAAAGGATTATAAATTCCCGAGATTTGCAAATATAAAAAAAGTTTTGAAGACTTTATAGGTTTTGTTCTGCTATAATTCATATTCAAAAAATTAAACTCTTCAAAAATATTTTTATAATCGACTTCAACCATTCTATTTAAAGCCTGATAATTCGTATTTATTTCAGAATATTTTATTTGACTTTTTAAATTATTAATATCTTTTATCAAATACTCGGCAAGAGAATAAATATCTTCATTGTCAATTTGCTTTTCCATATATTTAGAATAATTATCTATAATAGGCATTCTATAATAATTTAATCCCCAAATCGACATAAATATTATATAAACGATTATAGCGGCGCATATTATAGAATATAGAAAATTAAATAATATTTTTAATCTTTCTTTTTCGGTTATTAAATTTTTTATAGTAAAAATAATAAATAAAATTATAATTATTGCAAATATGATAATTAAAATCTCGCCCAAAGAAAAACTTAATTTACCCGATAATTTATTTAAGCCTCCCGCCAATTTTTTGTATATAAATTTTGAATAAAAATTTTCTACTAAAAATTTTGAAAGGCTCAATAATTTCAAAATAATTGCAATTACGGATATGCATAAAAGAAATATTAATTTATTTTTCATTATAGTATTATACTTAATGAAAAAATATTTGTCAAAGAGAATTTATTAGAAATTATTTTTTCATATCTTTCAAATCGACGTCTAATTTCTTTTTCCAAAGGTCGTAAATCTTTTTCTGTTCTTCCGCTTCTTCAGTTTCATTTAAATATATGTATATTCTTCTTAAAGCTCCCGACATATTCAAAGCCATTTTCATGTCATCGGGAAGTCTGTCTTGCAATTCGTATTTTGCTCTGTATTGTTCAGCCGAAATCCAAATTAAAGATTTTGCCAAATTCATTAATTTTACTCTATACATATATCCGTCTATTTCGGGACTTAATTCTCTAATATAATTTTTGAAATCTATTATATTTTTTGTTATTAAAGCAAATCTTCCTTCAATCTCAACGAAGTTTTGCAGCCATTTTGAATTTTCGCCGTAGCAGAATTTGAAATAATCTATAATATAACCGAAAGAGCAAATAAATTTATATCTCCATTCGTCTGAAAATTTATCTTTTAAGAATTCATGAACTTCTTCATTTAAAGATAAAGAATCGTCAGAATAATTGCCTAAAGCTTCTTCAAGCAAAACTATAGCTTTATTAATATATCTTCTTCCATCGTTTAATTGATTTTCTATTCTAATATCCAAATATTCTATAGAAATATTGCATATTGTGGCAATGAAAGACGAAGCTTTTATATGCAAAACCGCCAAATCTATTTTATTTTTAGCAATCTCAAATTCGTCTTCAATAGAATTTAATTCTTTTTCCATTTTATCAATATTAACTTCTACGGCTTGAAGCAATTCTTTATATTTGTTTTGCATTCTATTGCATTCCGCTTTAGCTGCCTCGCTTATCTTTGCCATTTATTAACCTCTATTATTAATTTATCGGAAAATTTGAAAATAAGTTTTAATTATTTAATTGCCTAATTCAACGGGCATAGTAATAAAAAACGCCGTAGCTTCAAAATTATTTTTTACGCTTTTAGCTATCATGCTTCCGCCATGCGCTTCAACAATTCTTTTCGATACAGCCAAACCGATTCCTACTCCATGACTTTTTGTAGTAAAAAACGGAGTGAATAATTTATTAATCGTTTCAGGCTCTATATAAGAGTTTGTATTTTCAACTATTATATCAATCATAGATTCTTTATACGAGTTGTCGGCAAATGTAACGCTTATTATAGCGTCATTTTCGTTTTCTATAGCGTCTATAGCGTTTATTATTAAATTAATTATAACATCGTTCATTCTGCTATAATCCCAACGAACAAATTCTTCTTTTGTAGTTTTAACGGCATAAAATTTAACTTTCTTTTCGCTTTTCTTTATATATTCTTTAGCAAGAACGGTAATATATTTTACTATATCGTCAACTTTAATACTTTCGGGAATTAAATTAATGCTTTTTGCAAATGTTAAATTTCTTCTTATATAGGTTTCTAATTTATCGACTTCATCCGCTATAATTTTTGCATATTCGCTTACTCTTTCATCGGAACTTATTTTTACGAGTCTATTTGCAAATCCCGAAATTGGAACTATAAAATTTCTTAAATTATGCGCCATTGAAGAACTCATCTCTCCTATAATAGCCAAACTTTTAATATCTAATAAACTTTTTTCTGCGACTTTCAAATCGTTTCTGCTTTTTTCAATTTCATTATAAAGCGAAGAATATTCTAAAGCTATAGCCGCTTGCCTTCCAAACATTTTTAAATAATCCAAATCATCGTCTGGTATCGGAATATTATTATAAATATTGTCGACTAAAATAACGCCAACGCAATTATTAGCATCCATTATTGGAACTATAGCAAAAGGATTATAGCCGAATATATCGGTATAGTTTTTTAATTGTTCAACTTGATTATTATCGTTTACGGATTTTATATTTATGCTTTCTTTATTATTAAATAAATCAAAAAATAATTGACATTGCTCGCTATTTGGAATTACCGTATTTAAAAATTTCTGATTTAAATCCCAAGACGCTTCCAAATTATTTCTGTCTAAAGATAACATTAACTTTTCTCTAAGAGCGTATTTATCAATATTCTTCATATTGCTTAAAATATCTTTGCCATAATATTGTTTATGAAGCAATGTTTCTCTAATCGATTTATCAACGCTATTCATATGATTCCAAATATCGCCCGCATTCTCACCGTCTTTTGGCGCTACGCACATTCTCCCTCTAAAAACATTAAATTCTTTATCGTATAAAAATGCAAAAGCTCTATTGAAAGCGAATACATCTCCTATAGTCGCTATCGTAAGAAGCATAAATAATATATCTTCAGGTTTTGAGCGTTCAAGTAAAATATTGCTTATATCGTATAAAGTGCTTAAACGAGACATATTTTTTTTATTTTTTTCGTTAGCTTTATCTAATTCCTTTATGCTATAATATTCCGATATTCTGCTTGAGATATTTGCAAGAAGAGGATTAAATAAATTGCAATCGTCTTTATCAAAATCGCCCAAAGGATTAACGGCGTCTTTTATTTTATCGATAACGACAGCATATCCCATACATCCGCCGCCCATAGGAATTCTATTAAATAAAACAGAACGATTTATAATATTTCTAAAATTATTACTATCTTCGTTTTTTTCTATATTGTTTATATAATTAACTTTATTCTCTATATATTTTATTTCGTATTCTTTTTTTTCAAAAACTGAATAATCAAAATTATCTTCAAAACCATAGCTTGATATAGTTTCAAAATTATCTTTTTTATATCTAATTCTTATAAACGATTTGCTTGCGCTGAATATATTTGCCACATCTGAAGCCAATTCTTTTAAGTTAATTTCAAATTTGTCGATATCGCTTAACTTAAAATATAATTCTCTTAATAATTTTAATTGTTTATCTTTTTCTTTATAAGTAACATGCTGCAATACATTATTTGCATAAACCGCGAAATGTCCGATAAAATTTTGAATCTCGTCTAATATGCTATTGTAAAAATCTATTTTATCTTCTCTATTCCTAAATACTATAATTCCGATATTTTTTTGACTTATAGATATTGGCAAAGCTAATAAAGTGTTATAATTTAAAAAAACTTCGGCGTTAGAATTGCTTATATTTTTACCGATATATTTTTTTCCGTCATATAAAATTTCTTTAATATTATCGTTAGTTATTGGAAAATCTACTTTACAAACATAATATCTGTCTATTCCGTAAACTCCTCTTAAAATTAAATATTCTCCTTTAGGAAAATAAACTTCTCCGCAATCAAAATTATAATATTGACATATTTTCTCTAAAAATAAATCTACAACTCTATCTATTTCATTTGTATTTTCTGCAAACAAAAGTCCGTTTGATAAATCCGTAAAAAAACTTTCAATAGGCTTTTTATCTTCCATAAAAATTCCTCATTACAATATATTTTTTAAACTTTAAAAACTTTTAATTGGTAAGGCAATATTTCTATAGTTTCTTTTATATCGACAATATTATCGAATGAAATATCTTCTTTTATGTCAAAATTTTTAGCGTCAAATTCTTCTTTTTTGTCCGTAATATTAATCACTATAAAAACTCTTTCTTTTTCATCCAAACTATATTTATAAAATTTTCTGAAAGGATTTTTTATCTCTTCTTTTTCTTCGATATCGATTTTTTTATCTTCGTTATTTTCGTTTTCATTAAGTTTTTTTAATTCTTCTAATTTTTTCTTTTTTTCAATATTTTCTAAAACATCCAAAGAAACTATTTTTCCGCAATTTTTTAATATAGGATTTTGTTTAATATAAATCGCCATATCTTTTATATATTCGCTTAAATCAAAACTTATTTTTTCAAAGTCTTTTTCATTTCCGTTAACTACATTGCATCTTTTATAAAATCCAAACTCATCTCCCGTAGTTATCATCCACATATCGCATACTATCGCCGTAAATAAAAAAGTTTGTTTTAATCGCCATATATTTCCGTCATATTCTGTTATTAATCTTTGAGTATCATGATTGCTTGGAAAAGCTATTTGTTTGCAATTTTCTCTTCCCAAATTATATTGTTCTATAAACCATTCGCTTTCATAATCCCACCATTTCGCGCTGCTTGCAATATAATCAAATCCCGATTCTATTAAATCTTTAGTATCTTCCATAGAACAACCTAAACTTTCAGCAAAAAATATAATATCTTTATTTTCTTTTTTAGCGTTTGATATTAAATATTTCCATAATTCTTTATTGACTTTATAAGCCGCATCGCATCTAAAACCCGAAAATCCTAATTCTAAATTATGTTTAATAAGCTCATTCCAATAATTCCAAATAGGATTTTCAATCTCTTCGTTATCTTTATTTAAAATAATTTTTTGATTATTGAAAGAAGCCAAATCTCCCCATTCTATCCATTTTCCATTATCCCAAGCTCCTGGCGATTCTAGTTTTCCGTCTTTTAATTTATACCATTCAAAATGTTCTTCAACTAAATTGCAATCTTTTGAAGAATGATTAATAACTAAATCTATCATTATTTTTATATTATTATTTTTGCAATATAAAACGAAATCTTTTATTTCTTTTTCGGCAATGTCTTTTTCAGAACTTGTAAAAAATGCAGGATTATATTTATAATAATCTTTAGTCGCGTATAAACTTCCGCTAAATCCTGGATAAGTTATAGGATTAATATAAACCCATTCAAATCCGATTTTTTTTATTCTGTCTATATGCGAATACCAATTTTTAATGTTTCCCAATAATGGGGCAAATAAATTATAGCTTAAAACCTTCATTAATAAACTATTATATATGGTATAAAATAAAATTCAATATATAATATTTTTATTTTATTATTTCTAAAAATTCCGAATTATTTTATATAAACATAATATTTTTTGTATAAACAATTTAAGAAAGATAAAATTTAATTAAGAGGATTTGATTTAATGAAAGGTTCTGCCGTAGCTGTTATATTTATCGTTATTAATATAATAGCCGCAACTATATTTATGACTGTTATAACCGTTTCAATAAAAAAATCTATTATATCGGAAGAAGAACTTTCAAAAGCGTCATTAAATAAAATAATTGAAGTTTATTCAAATAAAAATATAGCCTCTATAAATTATTATAACGCGATTTCATTAATTCCAAGATTAGATATATATACTTTAAACTCTTTAAGCAATTATATAAGAAGAATAAATTTAATTCGTGCGGACAATTCTTTAATAGAAAAACCGATTACTTTTCAGGAATTTCAATATATTCAAGCAAGAATACAAGAAAATATAAATAAAATTAATTATACGGCAAGAAATTATCCCGTTTTAAGAACAAACGAAGGATATATAAAAGCTTTATACTATATAAAACCTATAATAGAAGACGAAGCAAAGGCAATAGAAATATATAATAGTCATGTAAAAGAATATAATAAATTAACTTCAATGCCGCCTTCAAGCATAATTGCGGGGATAATGGGGAAATTTCCATTTTTAACTTTTGAAACGGGAACGAATATAATATCTCAAACCGCTCGTATGTTTGAATAAATCAAGATTTTTTTATAAAGTAAAATTATACGCTTCCGAATATTATTATAGTAATATATAAAATCTAATAAATAGGAAATTATAATTATGATAAACGGAGTTGGCAATTTAATATCTTTTTCAGATAATAATATTTCTTCTAATAATCAATACGAATTAGAAAATTATAACGATAGTTCTTTTGCAGAAATGTTAAATAAACTTCAAAACGAAAATATTTATTCGGAAAGTTCCACAAATAAAAGCGTTGATAGAGAAGATTATAACGATTATAGCAAAGATGATTTCAAAAAGTATTTAGAAAATATGGAAAACGATAAAGTTGCAGAATCAAATAACGAATACGATAACAAAATAGACAATTCTAAAATTAAAAACAATAAAGAAAATAATATTGACGAAAAAAATATTGAAAGTCAAAAATCGGAAAAAAGTTTAGAAAATGAAAAAGTTGAAAATGTTGAAAATAATATTGAAAAAAAAGAAGAAAATAATTCTGATAAATTAGATAAAAATTCTACTATCGATAATAAAAAACTTGAAACTATTAAATCTATAAAAGAAAAAGCAAAAAATATTTTAGAAAATAATAATTTATTTATAAAAAATGCAAAGTCCGATAGTAAATCTGAAAATTTATCTTACAAAATTTTAAATTTGTCTGAAGAAGAAAAAGAAAATCTTATTAAAGAAATTGATAATTTGAAAAAAGAAATGAAAAATTTAGAACTAAACGATAACGAAGAAGAAGATTTAAATATTCTTTTTGAATCTTTAGAAAATATAAAAAATATTATTTTTGAAAATTCAAAAGAAAAAAATTCGGATAATATAAAAGAAAGCAAAGAATTACAAATTAAAGATTTGCAAGAAAAAAGTTTAAAAGAATTAAAAGAAAATTTGAAAGAAAGCGAAATAAATAAAAATATTGAAAGCCAAGATAATTTTGAAATAACCGAAGATAATTTTATTTTAGAAAACGCAAATAAAAATAATAAAGAATTAAATAAAAACGAAAATAAAATTGATAATTTGAATTCTAATTTGAAAAATACGATTTCGGAAGATAAGGGAGCGGAAATTACAATTATAAATATGAAGGATTCGCCCGAAGGCGCAAATTTGAAAGGATTTAATCATTATAATAATGTTTCAAAAACTCAAAGCGGAAATAGTTTAACCGAGAATATGATAAAATTCCAAGATTTAATGGGAAAGCTTGTAGAAAAAGCTCAAGTTGCCTTAAATAATGGAAAGAGCGAAGTTTTAATGTCGCTTAACCCAGAATATTTGGGAAAAGTTAGATTAAAAATAAGTATGGAAGGCGATAATTTTGTCGGAAAAATTTTTGTAGACAATGCCGAAATAAAAGATATATTTACTAAAAATTTGGATACGGTTATAACTTCTTTAAATGAAATCGGAATTAATATAGAAGGTTTCGATGTAATGTTAAGGCAAGATATGACAAACGGCGAGTTCTCAGAGTTTTCAGAATTTGCTAGCAATAACGCTTTTGGAAATAATGACGGAGATTTTGCAGAAGAAGTCGTAGCGGATATTCAAAATTATATTATTCCAGAAAGAAAATTAAATTTATTAATATAAGGAGAAAATTATGATATCAGCAGAAGCTTTGAAAATGACGGATAGAGAGATAAGAATATTAAAAAACGAAGTTGGCGCTTTTAATTTGCAAAATAATTACGAAAGAGACCCAAGCAAAAATTCTTTGGGAAAAGACGATTTTTTGAAATTATTAACCGTTCAAATGAGTCATCAAGATCCATTGTCGCCTTTGGATAATAGAGATATGATAGCTCAACTTGCGCAATTTTCTTCTGTAGAACAAATGACGCAGGTTAATAAAAATTTGGAATCAATGAAAAACTTTTATTCGAGTCAAACGGGTTATTCTATGTTAGGCAAAAGCGTTGAAGTAATGGATGAAGCGGGAAATAGATTTTTGGGACCGGTTGAAATGGTTATGGAAAACGATTCGGGAGTAGCTTTAGCCGTGAGAACTTCAAACGGTTTAATAACAGTTAGACCTGAAGATGTTATGATAGTTCATTCAAGCGGAGAGCTTATAGCTTCAGAATCTGCGGCGACTCAAAGAATAATGGACGCTCAATCGGAAGATGAAGCTACTAAAATATTTCAATCTTCTTTAATTAAAAAAGCTCAAGTTATTTCAAGACCTTCGGCGGACGATGAAAGCTCATCCAACTCTGATGGAATTTCGACAATTTTACGCTCTGCAGGTAACATTGAAAATCCTGAAGAAAAATTAAATAAAGATTTTGGAAATAAAACGGTGATAAAATAATTATTGATACATAAATAAAATTAATAAAAAGAGCCGTTATAATTTTGACGACTCTTTTATTTTATCTATTAAAAATGAAATTAAAATATTATAATTAAAGATAAACTATACATTAAAAAATATCTTACGCTTTAAATCAAAATCTAATTGAATGCCAAAATCACAAGTTTCATAAACTCTTTAATCTATCGAATATGTTTCTATTACTATTAACATAAATTAAAATATAAACCGATATTCATAGCTATATTATCCGTGAAAATATTGAATAATCAAGTGTAAATTTTAATCGGCGACTGCCCACTTTTAGCGAATTTTTTTTATTTAACTTATTGACAAAAAATTAAAACATGCTATTATTATTAAAAATAATTAATAAAAAAGAGGTAAAAAATATGTATAGTGTAAATTCATTAAGCAAAGCAAAGCAAAGCAAAGCCTTGAATTGCGCAGTTTAACCAACAATCCTTTCAAAACATTTCTTATCACATTATTATCATTAACATTGCTATTCTCAATTAGCTGTAGTAATGAAGACACAACAGGAGGAGGCAATACTTTTTCTGATATACAAGAAGGTTATAATAATACCAATACTATAACGGTTATTAGTCAAACTTCTTCAAGCGTTTACTCTGCTGGAACTATAGAGTTTTTCGTTTATGGCGTTTCAGACTATAATGTGTCGGTTGAAAGCGTAAATAACGGTTCAAATCCATTGGCTTTAGAACCGTCAGATTTCAGTTATGACAAATCCTCTAAAAAGTTAACTTTATCAAGCTCTGGTTTAACTAAATTTCAGAGTTCAAGCGCAAGTTTAACCGCTAAACAAAAATATCAATACACGATAACTTTTAAGTTTGAAACTTCTTCCGATAGTAAAATTTTTGATGTTAATGTCAATTTAATCAAAGCCGAAGTTATAACCAAAACTGAAATAGAAGCTATGATTAAATCTATGGGAACAATTTATATACCAGCCACTAATATGGCGGACGAAAGTAAAAAAGCCAATTTTGATTTTTCAGCTTCAACTTTTTCATCAAGTGCGCCTAATTTTAATGCGAAGATTGGAAAGGCAGTTGACTCTTCTTATTATACTTATTCTGGAAGGATTTATACGCTATGGGCATTGGAAAAAACCGAAAATTTCAAAAAATATTTTTCAGGGTCTGGAGGAAAAGGCGATGCTGTAGTTAATGGACTTAACTTAACTTTTGATTTATTATTATATCTTAAAGAAGGTTATGCCTTGTCAAGCGAGGTTGCTCATATAACGAGCGATGGTTTGAGTATTCGATTAATTTTATCAAGCGCGCCTGGCACAACTCAATCTTGGGTAAAATAATAAAATAAGTTTATATTGATAAGAAATAAAAAGGCATCGTATTTAATTGCGGTGTCTTTTTTATTTAATAGTCATTACAAGGCGATAGCCGAAGTAACTTATTTAAAGTGTATTGCTTCGCTCACTCCGTGTGCCTACGGAAACTAATAACACCAGCGAATAGACTACAAAATAACGGCGAATAGATTTTTGACAATTTTTTTTCACTATTTTTCGGTATTTTCCTATATTTTCCGTGTATTCGCTGGGATTTTATAATCTATTAGTTGGGATTATTATTCATCATAAGTTTAACTTGAGCATTGAATAATTAAGACTGATAAAATGATTAATAAGAAAATAATTTTTTTATAAAAAACTCCTCATTAATACAATTATTAGGTATTTTTCTTTTCAGATTATTTGTATATTTATTTAAAAAATATTAATTTCAATGTATAATATTCATAAATAAAATTTTTTTATAAACTTCAAATTTTTAAGGATTTTCTTAATTATGATAAAAGCAATATTTTTTGACATAGACGGAACTTTGGTTAGTTTTAATACTCATAAAGTTTCAAACGCTTCTAAAATAGCCATTAAAAAACTAAAAGAAAAAGGCATAAAAGTTTTTATAGCTACGGGAAGAATTAAATTGCAAGTAGATAATTTGGACGATTTGGAATTTGACGGATATATAACCGCTAACGGACATGATTGTTATGTAGACGATAAAGAAATATATAGAAATGCAATAAGGAAGGAAACAATATACTCTTTAATCGATTATTTAAAAAACAAAGAAAAATTCCCATGTTCCGTAATGACGAATAACGGAATATTTATTAATTATGTTGACGATAAAGTAAAAAAACTTTCCGAAGGAGTAGATATAGAAATTCCTGCAATTGAAAATTATTTTGAGTTTGTAGAAAAAAATATTGGCAATATTTTGCAAATTAATATTTTTGTTGGAGAGAATAAAGAAAAAGAATTAATGAATAAAATATTTAAAGATTGCGAATCTAGTAGATGGCATCCCGCATTTGCAGATATTAATAGCAAGGGCGGAGGAAAACATATAGGAGTAGATAAAATTATAGAATATTACAAAATAGATATTTCAGAAACTATGGCTTTTGGAGATGGCGGAAACGATATAACTATGATAGAGCATTGCGCGATTGGAATCGCTATGGGAAATGCAAACGAAAAATTAAAAAAAGTCGCCGATTATATAACCGATAATGTTGATAATGAAGGAATATATAAAGCTTTAGAGCATTTTAATTTAATATAAAAACTTGAAAAATATAAAATTTTTTACTATACTAATAATATAAATAATTTTGGAGTTTTTTATGAGAGCATATAATACCGTAGCATTAATACTTGGAGGAGGAAGAGGAACGAGATTATATCCTTTAGTTAGAGCGCGTTCAAAACCCGCGGTTTCTCTTGGAGGACAATACAGAATGATAGATATTCCCGTATCAAACTGTATTAATAGCGGACTTAGAAATATTTATGTTATAACTCAATTCAATAGCGCCTCTTTAAATAATCATATTTACAATGCTTATAGATTTGATAACTTTTCAGGCGGACATGTAAGTATTTTAGCAGCCGAACAAACCGACACAAATATAGATTGGTATCAAGGAACTGCGGACGCCGTTAGAAAAAATCTTTCGCATTTCGACAATGAATTTATTAATAATGTTTTAATACTTTCAGGCGACCAAGTTTATCGTATGGATTATAATGTTATGAATAGGCATATGCTTGAAACGGGGGCGGATATCGTTATAGGAACAGTTCCCGTATCGAGAGAGGAGGCAAAAGGCTTTGGAGTAATGCTTGTCAATAAAAGAGGACAGATAACTAATTTTTACGAAAAACCTAAAGAAGATGAGATTCTCAATTCTCTAAAATTAAGCGCCGAACAAAAGAAAATGTTTGATATAGAGGACGGAAAAAAAGAATATTTGGCTTCTATGGGGATATATATTTTTAGAAGAAATGTCCTTAAAGAACTTTTGGAAGATGTTTCAATGATGGATTTCGGAAAAGATATTATACCCGAAGCGATAAAAAAATATAAAGTATTCAGCTATGCTTTTCAAGGATATTGGGAAGATGTCGGAACTATTAAGGCTTATTTTGATGCAAATATTTCTTTTGGAAGCAAGAATCCGCCTTTCGATTTCTATGACGAAGACGCTCCAATTTATACGCATGTTCGTTATCTATCGGCATCGAAAATTGAAAAAGCAAATATTAATTCAAGCATAATAGCGGACGGATGCAAAATAGAAAACGCCACAATAAAAGAATCGGTTATAGGTTTGCGTTCTGTTATTCAAAGCGGTTCTAATTTGGAAAGAGTCATTATGATGGGAAGCGACTATTACGAGAATAGAGATGATATAGAGAGGCTTAATGTTAGACATTTGCCTAAAATTGGAATAGGAAAAAAATGCACTCTTAAAAATGTGATTATAGATAAAAATGTGAGAATAGGAAACGAAGTAACTATAGTAAATAAAAAGAAAATTCAACATCAGGATAGCGAGTTTTATTGCATAAGAGATGGAATAGTTATAATTCCTAAAAATACGGTAGTTAAAAGCGGAACTGTTATATAATTATTTGTATTTTTAAACTCATAACTTAACATATCGTTTACTATTATATGCTTGTTATTTAATAAAATTATTTATTGCAAAATTATATCTTTAATTATAAAATTATAAAATCAAAAAATAGGTTTTATTAAATGAAAAAAATATTAATTTTTATAATTATATCGATTATTTTTATTTCATGCTCAACGACTTCAAAAAGTAGCTCAAGCGGAGCTTATGTAGGCGAAGAAACGGGAGGAATAGGAATAGTAAATAATTGGAAAAATCCTGATTTCAAAGGCGGAAAAACTACAAAAATAACGGCGGAAGGTTTTGCTATGGCGGATGGCAGAGGAGATGCAAACGCTATAGAGAGAGCGATTGAAAGCGCAAAAAGAAACGCCGTAGAGCAAGCGGTAGGTTCTATAATTCATGGCGTGGCTTCTGTAGGAAATAATAAATTATTGGAATCAAAAATATACGAAAATACTACGGGTTATATTTCTTCTTATAAAGTGTTAGATATAAATAAAAATACTTCTATTTGGCATTCTAAAATAGAAGCTGTTGTCGGAGTCGATATGATTCAAGATAATTTGCAAGCTATGGGAATATTAATGGATAGAAAAAATATGCCTTTAATAGCAGTTTTGGTTATAGACGAAAACGGAGATTTAAGCGAATCTTTTAATGTTCAATTAGAAAAAAATATGGGAGATAAAGGTTTTAAGTTTGTAAGCGCAAGTTCTTTAAGAAAAATAATGAAAGGAGAAAATATAAATTATTCTGATAATTCTTCGATAGCGATAAAAAAAATAGCCGAATCTACAGGAGCGCAAATAGCGATAGTCGGAAAAGCGAGAGCCGCTTATTTTACTACGATACAAGGAACTGCAATGAAAAGTTATAGAAGCGATGTCGCCATAACTGCAATTAATATTTCCGATTATTCAACTATAGCGAGAGCGACTCATCAAACGGGAGGAGTAGGCGGAAGCGATAAGGACGCTTATTCTATAGCGCTTGTAAAATCTGCAAATTCAATATCGGACGATTTTATTAATCAAATTGTAAATAAATGGCAAAGCGAAGTTCAAAACGGAACGGAATATACTATTTATGTTTCGGGACTTGATTTTGACGATTCAATCGATTTTGAATACGCCCTTAAAAAAAATATAGGCGATATTAAAAATGTTTATAATAGAGGAGTTTCGGGAGATTCCTCAAGATTTGTAGTTCAATATGTCGGCACAAGTAGAAATCTTGCAGTAGATATTAACGCCAAAGCAAAAAATATGGGCTATCAAATAATAATAAACGGTTTTGACGATAAAACAATTACTTTAAAAGCTTCTAAAAAATAAAGGCTATAAAATGAAACCAAAATTAGTTATTCATACATGTTGCGCTGTTTGTATGTGCTATCCAAAAACTCTGTTTGAAAATGAAAATTATGAAACGATATTTTATTTTTATAATCCAAATATTTATCCGATTAAAGAATACGAAAGAAGAAGAGACGAGTTTATAAATTATGCAAAATCTTTTAATATAGCCGTTCATATAGAAGAAAATCAAAAATATATTGAGAAATGGTATAACGATATAAAAGGTTTTGAAAAAGAACTTGAAAAAGGAGCGAGATGCAATATTTGTTTTAAGCATAGAATAAATAAAGCTTTTGAATATGCGAAAAATATAAACGCTCAATATGTGACAACCGTTATGACTGTAAGCCCTCATAAAAATAGCAAGGTTATAGAAGAGATAGGAAATTCTTTAGCCGAAAAATATTCTCCGATTAAATATTTGCATGTAGATTTTAAGAAAAAAGACGGATTTAAAAAAACTAATATAATAGCGAACGAAGTTGGACTTTACAGACAGAATTATTGCGGCTGCGAGTTTAGCATAAGAGGTTAAATATTTTATAAAAAAAGAGACTATATAAAATATAGCCTCTTTAAAATTAGAATAATTAAATTTTAATTAAAGCGAGATGATTAAATCATTCCATCCCAAGAACCTTTTATTTTTGAATCTCCTATTTCTGGCCAATGAGCCGTGACAGTTTTTTGTTCGGTAAAGAATCTTACTCCGTCAGTTCCCATAGCATGCAAATCTCCGAAGAATGAATCTTTATGTCCCGTAAATCCAAATATTCCTATAGGAACGGGAATTCCAACATTTATTCCGACCATTCCGCCATGAGTTCGTTTAGAAAATTCTCTAGCGTAATATCCGCTTTGAGTATATATAACCGAACCGTTAGCAAATTCGCTGTCATTCATTATTTTAAGCCCAGACTCAAAATCTTTAACTCTCTTTATAAATAGAACGGGACCGAATACTTCTTTTATCCCGATACTCATTTTTGGAGTTACTTTATCAAAAATCGTAGGTCCTAAATAAAAACCTTTTTCATAACCAGCGACTTTTATCTTTCTGCCGTCCAATACCAAATCAGCACCTTCTTTAATTCCCGTTTCAATCCAATCGGTAACGAATTTTTTATGTCCTTCGTTTACAAGAGGACCTAAAGCTGTAGTTTTATCATAAGCAGGACCAACCTTTATTTTTTTTGCGGTAGCGACCATCATCTCAACGAATTTATCCGCTATAGATTCCTCTACGCATACCGTTGATAAAGCCATGCATCTTTCTCCCGCGCATCCGAATGCAGAATTAACTATTCCGTTTACGGTTCTTTCAATCATACAATCTTTTAACACTAAAGCATGATTTTTAGCTTCGGTTAAAGCCTGAACTCTCTTGCCATTTGCAGCCGCAGTAGAATATATATGCTTGCCAACCGAAGTAGAACCGACAAAAGTTATTCCTTTTATTAAAGGATGTCGAAGAAATAATTCGGATTCGTTTCTTGAACATGTAAGCAAATTTAATACTCCGTTAGGCAATCCAGCTTCAACCCAAAGGTCCATAATTTTCATTGCGGTTTGAGGTGTAAAACTTGCCAATTTTAAAACCATAGTATTTCCAGTAGCTATACATATAGGTGCCATCCAACCCATAGGTATCATTCCTGGAAAATTCCAAGGCGGAATTCCAGCAAAAACTCCCAAAGGCTCCATATATTGCACAGTGTCGTATCTTCTTGAAGCGTTCATTATAGAACAACCTTTCATAAGATGAGGTATTCCGCAGGCAAACTCAACAACTTCTCTAACTTTAAGAATGTCACCTTTAGATTCTTCCCAATTCTTTCCATGTTCCGTAGCGCACATTTCGGTAAGTTTATCCATATTTTTATCTAGAAGAGCTTTCATTCTAAATAATACTTGAACTCTCTCATTTGGCGGAACATCCGACCATTCAAGATAAGCTTTGTGAGCCGCTTTAATAGACATCTCAACTTCTTCTATTGTGCATTGAGGCGCTTTAGCCATAACTTCTCCCGTAGAAGGATTATAGCAATCCATATACTTATCAGTTTTAGATTCTATCCATTCTCCGTTGCAGAAAAATTTTAATTTTTTTACTCCCATTTTTTCCTCCAAAAATTAAAAATTAATTTTATATTCCTGTTTTATTTTTTATAAAATTTCTTGCTTTTATAGCGTATTCCAAAGGATTGGCTATATTCGGGTCCTGTTCGGCTTCGACTACAAACCATCCTTCATAATTTATAGACTCTAAAAATTTAAATATAGGGTCAAAATATATATCTCCGTCTCCTGGAACAGTAAATACACCGTTTCTAACACCATCTAAAAAACTCATATCATTTTTAATAACTTTTTCTTTAACGCTTCCTCTTACATCTTTTAAATGAACATGTTTTATTCTATTTGCGTTTTGATATAAGAGTTTTAAAGTATTTTCCATACTACCATCGCTCAAATATATATGTCCCGTATCGTATAACAGATTAACATATTTTGGGTTGGTTAAACTCATTAATTTATTCGTTTCCTCCAAAGTTTGAACTCCCGTTCCCATATGATGATGATAAACTAATTCTATATTGTATTCTTCTAAAGCTATTTTTCCTAATTTATTAAGTCCGTTTGCAAGAGTTGAAAATTCTTTATCAGAAAAAATATATTTCTCTTTAAATATTGGAAGATTTTTACCTTGTATTGAAGTTCCTACTTCGCAAGCGCCTATTCTTCTAGCTCCCATTTGCATTAAAAAATTACACTGTTTTCTAAATGCATCTTCGGTAGCTTTTTCATTTGCATTATCTCCCGTAAAAAATGCGCTGAACCATTGATTACAGATAGATAAATTTCTTAAACCAAGCTCTTTCGTTAAAAGTTTAATATCGTCAACGGGATATTTTGAACCTACTTCGCATCCTTTAAATCCTGCAAGAGCCATTTCGCTAATGCATTGTCTAAAAGATATCTCGCCTCCTAAAGAAGGGTCATCATCATTAGTCCATCCTATAGGCGCTATAGCTAAATTAATTTTGTTTGATTCGTTTTTAATTTTCATTTTAATTATTCCTTAATTATTAATATTCTATTAAATATTTTTTCATGTCATTTTGTTCTTTTGCCGCTTTTAATACGGTTTCTTTATTTGAGTTTTGAGCTACTCCAACTCGCCAAAAACTTTCGTATCCGTTCGTCATAGTCTTAGGCATAACTTTAATATCTATTAAAACGGATTTTTTTTCTTTTTTAGATTTTTCTAAAGCTTCTTTAAGTTCTTCCAATGTTTTAACCTTATAAGAAACCATGCCGTAGCCTTCCGCTATTTTCTCAAAATCTATTATTTGAAAATTACCGTTTTTATATTTAAACTCTGTTCCATAAGATACTATGCCGTTGCTTCTCTGTAAATTGTTTATACATCCAAAACCCGCGTTATCGAAAAGTAAAATATTTATTTTTACTCCAATGGCTAAAGCCGAAGCTATCTCGGAATGTCCCATTATAAAAGAACCGTCTCCAACCATAGCGTATACTTCTCTATCGGGATTCGCTAATTTTACTCCAAAAGCTCCGTTAACTTCATAGCCCATACATGAAAATCCGTATTCTACATGATAAGAGTCTTTATATTTTACTTTCCACATTCTCTGCAAGTCTCCTGGCAATGAACCCGCAGAACCTACTATAATTGCATTTCTATTTATTGTTTTATTTATAAAAGCAAGGGCGGTAGTTTGAGGCAAAGCTCCTTTAGAATCGTTAAAAAATTTCTTTGGCGCTTCGTTATCATGATTTTTAATTTCTGGAATAAATTTTTTATTTTCGTCAAATTTAATGTTTGATAATCTTTCATATTCTTTATCCCATCTTAATTTAATTTCTTCTAAATATTTTTTTGTATATTCAGCTTTATATTTTTTTAATTCTTTGCTTAAAGAAGATAAAGCCAACTTTACATCGCCTCTAACTTGAACGGCGTCTAATTTTATAACATCAAAAGGATTTATATTTATATTAATAAACTCTTTTGCATTTCTAAATTGGCTCTTTGAAGATGTTGTAAAATCTGAATATCTCGTTCCAATTCCTATTATTAAATCCGCTTCTTTAGCTATTATATTTGCGGCTATCGCTCCCGTAGTTCCTATTCCGCCAAGATTGTATAATTCATCCGACATTAAAACTCCTTTGCCAGCTTGAGTTTCTCCTATAGGAATATTAAATTTTTTAGAAAAATTACGCAGAGTCTCATCGGCAAAAGAATATCTAACTCCTCCTCCGCAAATTATCAAAGGCTTTTTATATTTCTTAATTATTTCCGCAGCTCTTTTAATATCGTTATGATTAGGCATTTGTCTAGATATATAATGAATTCTTTTTTCTAAAAAAGATTTTGGAAATTCGTAAATCTCGCCTTGAACATCTTGAGGAAAAGCTATAGCAACCGCTCCCGTTTCGGCGGGATTCGTTAAAACTCTCATAGCGTTAATCATAGCCGTCATTAACTGCTCGGGACGATTAACTCTGTCAAAGTATTTGCATACAGCTTTAAAAGAATCGTTTGCCGTAATTAATTTTGAATTTTCCTGTTCTATTTGTTGTAGGACAGGGTCTGGTTGTCTACATGCGAAAGTATCTCCAGGAAATAACAAAAGAGGGATACGATTAGCCGTAGCCGTGCCTGCTGCCGTAACCATATTAAGCGCTCCAGGTCCGACAGAAGAAGTGCAAGCGTATATTTTTAATCTTCTATTTTGTCTTGCAAAAGCCGTAGCCGCATGAGCCATATTCTGCTCATTTCTACCTATTATAAATTTTAAATTATGTTTCATATGAGCTAAAGCTTCTCCGAAACCTACAACATTTCCATGTCCAAATATCGCAAAAACTCCTTCCACAAATTTATACTCTTTACCGTCAAAATTAATATATTGATTATCCAAAAAAGTAGTTAATGCTTGTCCAACCGTCATTTTTTGAGTTTTCATAAAAACCTCTTTATTAATTATTTTTTTAAACCTTTCCATAAGGAAATATCTTTTTCTTCAAGCCATGAATGTTTAGCGTCTACATTTCTCGTCTTTTTCCAAGGATTGCCGTCTAAATGTCTTATAATCCATGAAAAATATAAAGCGTATCCTGGCGCAGCGCATTGAGGATGAGTATTTCCTCCAGGAATAAGAAGAAAATTTTTATCGTAAATAGTTCTTGCCTCTTCGTTTATAAAAGACGCTCCAAAACCTTGAGGCTTATCGAATCTGTAATAATATATTTCAGGTTGAGGATGAGAATGCGGAATATAACTCGACCATCTTCCTGGCAAAGAAAAAACCTCTCCTATAACCAAATTAGAATAAGGAGCGTTATCATAATCAAAGAAAGTGAGAACATCTCTAATTCCCGTATTATCCCAAACATCAACGCCAAATCTTTGAACCAAAACATCTTCTGGAGTATAAAATTTTATATCAAAAGAATTTTTATTCGTAGTCGATATTATAAGAATTTCCGCGTAAGTTTTTGAAGTTAATTTAACTTCAACATTAAACGGAACATGCAATACAAAACCTGGACTTTCAAAAACATCTCCTCTTTTAGCGCTATAATTTTTGTCATTAACTTTAAAATCTAACTCTCCTTCAATTAATTGAATAGCCGTTTCTTTATTAGGATTCTTTTCAATTTTAAAATAATCGTTATTTTTTAATCTTACTAAAGAGACATCCATCATAGCGAAAGCTTGCCTTCCGTTTTCTTCAGTAATAATTTCTTTTTCTAAATTATTAGTTCTTATTACCATTTTTACCTCTTCTTAAAGTTCGTTTATATATACTTTTCTGTTTTCTATTAAAGATTTTTGTGCCGCTTTAGCCAATAGTAAAGATTGATAAGCTTCTTCTATTGTAACGGGCGTTTCTTTATTATTTATAATAGAATCAACAAAAATTTCTATTTCCATTTTATAAGCATTTAAATATCTTTCCAAAAAGAAATATAAAGGTTTCTCATGAATTATTCCATCTTTTGAAGATATTACCAATGTATTTGAAGTATCGTTAGAACAGGATAAAGCTCCCAACTCGCCATGAACTTCCGCTCTTTGGTCGTATCCATAACTTGCTCTTCTGCTATTTGTTATAACGGCTAACGCTCCGTTTTCTAATTCTATGCTTACAATTGCTGTGTCTATATCGTTTCCTTCGGTTTTTATTTTAGGATTTACCAAAGCATCTCCTATAGCGGTTACGCTTTTAGGATTTGAAGAAGACAAATATCTAACCATATCAAAGTCATGTATCATCATATCGCAGAATAAACCTCCCGAAACTTTAACATAACTTATAGGCGGAGGCTCGGGGTCTCTTGAAGTTATTTGTATAAGTTCAAGTTTTCCTATTAAACCTTTATCTATGTTTTCTTTTATAGCCATAAAATTATGGTCAAATCTTCTATTAAAACCAACCATATATTTTTTGCCAGTTTTAGCTACCAAATCTTTTACATCCTTAACTCTTACTAATTCAAGGTCTACAGGTTTCTCGCAAAATACATGCTTTCCGAAATTTAAAGCCTCCATAGATATTGTATAATGCGTATCGGTAGGCGTGCATATAAAAATAGCATCAACTTCTTTATCATTTAAAATATCTTTATAATTTTTAGAAGTTTTCTCAATTCCCATAGATTTTGCAGTCTCTTCCAAATCTGGAGCTATTGGGTCGGCTAACCATATTATTTTAGCTCCATTCAAATTTGAAGCGGCTTTTGCATGAACTTTGCCTATTCTTCCCGCTCCTATTATTCCTATTTTTACCATAAAATACAATCCTCCTTGTTTAAATTTTGTTATATAAAAATTTATGAAACCGCTCTTTTCTTTCTATAAGTATCTATGCATACGGCGGCTACTATAATAGCTCCTCTTACAACCTGTTGCCAATACGGTGATATATTCATTAAATCCATAGTATTGGTTAAAGTTCCCATTATAAGTATTCCGACAAATGTTCCTCCGATAGTTCCTATTCCTCCCGAATGAGAAACTCCGCCAACCGTAGCGGCGG
>ENA-ORSC01000683-ORSC01000683.1-human-gut-metagenome-genome-assembly--contig:-NODE-683-length-26174-cov-3.342624_pt1 | contig 26174 bp, 19 predicted proteins | sample MGYA00242178_ERZ509140 | MGnify/ENA primary metagenome ERZ509140 (study PRJEB26280, sample SAMEA2338681) | human gut metagenome | biome: human gut; feature: human-associated habitat; material: faeces... | reverse complement strand
TGCCGGAGCTTTTCCCGGACATTGCCGGACAGATATTCGTCCGCTGTTACCCAGCCCATGCCGTCCTCTGCATTGCCGAGGGTGGGGTCATGGAAAATCACACCCCGCAGTTCTGATGCCAGTTCCTCGGCGGTTTTCCCAGTGAGATTGGACATATATTCCATGTTCACCTCTGCCTTTTCCGCAATGGAAAGGGTCAGGGCTTCACTGGCGGTATCCACGGAGTTGACGACTCGGTGGGGCTGAATGGTGCGTTTGGTGAACATATCCGCCTTGCGCTGGAAATTGCCGTCATCGTCCATGACTTCCAGTGCGCACAGAAGGAAATAGGAGGAATCGTCGGAGAATGCCAGCTTGTTGCCCCGGCTGTTGATAAGTCCGTGTTTTTCCGTGAAGCTGTCATAGCGCCGGTTCAGTTCTGCTTGTTTATCCTGAATGGCGGAATCCGGGATGGTTTCGTCCATTTGGAGGTCGATCATCTCATGGACGCAGGCGCTGAGTGCCAGCATACCCTTGATACGCTCCTTGGCAGTGGCATTCAGATCGGGTCTGACCATGATGCTGTTTTCCCGGAAATAAACTTCCCCATCCACAAGGGTATAGGAGAAATTCTTCACATCCGGGTCTGCTGGAAGGGTGTTCTGAATGGATTCGCCTTCGCCCAGATCGGGCAGCTCCGCTTCCTGATAGGTTCCGTGGATATGCTGTGCCGCTTCATGGAGCTGGTCGGCAAGGGAACTGTCCTCCAGCGGCTCCACTGTGTAATCCATGCCGTGAGCGGTGCTTTCGGAGCTGTTTCTGCCCATGACCATTTCCGGGTGTTCCAGAAAATAGCTGTTAATGGCGTAGCCGTCCTCCGTCTGACCCAGATGCACCCAATCTGGAACAATCTCAATGGGGCGGTCACGCTTTTGCAGGAAGATAATGTCCGACACTACCTCTGTGCCGGCATTGGTTTTGAAGGCGGTGTTGGGGAGTCGGATGGCCCCCAGAAGCTCCGCTCTCTGGGCAAGATACCGACGCACGGTGGAATCCTTGGCATCCAGGGTATAGCGACTGGTGACGAACGCCACCACACCGCCGGGACGTACCTGGTCCAATGCTTTGGCGAAGAAATAATTGTGGATGTTGAAGCCCAGTTTGTTATAGGCCGGGTCATTGACTTTGTACTGACCAAAGGGAACATTGCCGATGGCCAAGTCAAAAAAATCCCTGCGGTTCGTGGTTTCAAAGCCTGCTACGGTGATATTTGCCTTGGGATAGAGCTGCCCCGCAATCCGCCCGGTGATGGAATCCAGCTCCACACCGTACAGGCGGCTACTTTGCATTTCCTCCGGCAGCATCCCAAAGAAGTTGCCCACGCCCATAGACGGCTCCAGGATATTGCCGGTCTGAAAACCCATATTGCCAACCGCTTCATAGATTGCCCGGATGACCGTGGGACTGGTGTAATGGGCGTTTAGGGTGGAAGCACGGGCGGCGGTGTATTCCCCCGGGGTGAGCGTGGAGCGCAATTCGGCAAATTCGCCCGACCATGTGGGCTTGCTTTCATCAAAGGCTTCCGGCAGACCGCCCCAACCCACATACCGGGACAGAATTTCCTGCTGTTCCGGGCTGGCTTGTAAACCCTCCTGCTCCAAATTTTTCAGCAGATGGATGGCAGCCATATTGTCCTGAAACTTCGCTTTTGGGCCACCGGTGCCCAGGTCATCATTCGTGATACGGAAGTTGCGGGCATTCCTGCGGAGATTTTCTTTGTATTCTTCATAAGAGGCTTGTTCCGCATCGGCAACACTGGGAAATTCCTGCCACTTTTCGTCAATGGGAATGGACACCGGGGTGTTTTGGACGGGAGGCGGGGTTTCCTCTGTGCGGAGTGTTTGCACGACAACATCATAGGGAAGATTGTTTTTTTTGCCGGGATAGACAGCTACTGTTTCGGCGGATGTTACCGGTTGAACCGACTGCTTTTCCTGTTCCTCAACATATTTTCTTATAAAGGCAATGGATTCTGTGCGGAAAATAGGAAAGCCGGTAGCATTGGAGAAGGTAATATCCTGAAAATTTACAGAGCTTGAATCCAGATTTACCCGGTCAACCAGAAAGGTTCGCCCGTCGATCTCAAAGGTGGATTCACCGGGGATTAGGTGTTCTTTGGCAAATTCTTCGTCAGAAATCCGCTGGACATCCTCTGTGACCATACGGATAAAGGGATTGTTGTTTAGCTTTTCCGGGTCAACTACTTTACCATCTATAATGCCGCTTTCGGCAAGTCGTTCCCGGATGGCGATGGGGTCAATATCGTCCAGGCGATCCTGTTCTTCCTCGGTATAGAATTTCTCTGTTCGGATGAGCTGGGCAATCCGGCGCTGTACTTTTGCCCAGGGCATTTCATAGCTTTCCGGGCTGCCGGGACGGACAATAAAAGGCTTTTTCTCAGTACTGAATTCCTGCTCCAGCCATGCGGAAGTATCGCTTTCCCGACCATGGGCGCTCATGTACCTGTAAACTGCCCGCTTGCTGGCAATATCCCCATTCCAACGGCGCAGGGCATCGTCAATATCATCCTGAGACAGAGGGCGCAGAAGCTCATGGAGCTGTGCATAGGTTCCGTCAAAGACTTTACTGTGTAAGCGGCTGCGGAATTCCGGCATATCCAAAAACGGTTTGAGAAGTTCCGTGTTTTTCATCTGGAGAACTGCACGGCGCACGGCGGCGTTGCATTCGATTTGGGCGTTTTCCCGGTCAGTGTGTCCACAGGCATTGCGATAGGCCGTATCATCCGAAACCGCCGCAATTACCACCGGGGTGTATCGGTCTAGATAATCCTGCACCGTAGGCTGGGTCAAATCGGCTTCGGGTGCGTGGAACACCCGTGTACCGTCTGCTCCAAATTCGGCTTCTTGTGCGTTAATGGCGTCCTCTGCCTCATGGTCAATAGAACGCAGGGTAAAGATGCGTCGCTCTGTTCCGGTTTCAGGAATGGCTGCTATGGTCACATCAAACTGTTCCCGCAGTTTTTCAGTATACTGCTCCAGACGGTGCGCTGGAATGCCGCACATTTCCACTCGACCTGCACCCGGAACAGGTCTTGTGGCAAGCGTCAGTTCAAGCAGCTTTGCCGCCTGCCTGGCATCCTCACCGTACATCTCAAAGAAGTCACCGACCTGAAACAGCACAATGTCATCCGGGTGGGCGGACTTGATCTCGTTGTACTCCCAAGCAGCCGTCTCGGTTTCTATATGAATCGGCTCGGTGTCTACTTCCTCGGTTCCCGGCTGTTCTTCCGCAAGTTCACTGTCAATGACTTCCCTATACCGCTGTTCCAGCTCCTCCGGGGGAGCAAACCGCCCGGATTCCATCAAAGCATCGTAATACTTGACCACCTGCATCCATGGAAGCTCTATACGGGTGCAGTTCGGCTTGTCGTAGCAAATGCCTTTCCCGTCCGTCCAGACATGGCTCATAAAGTTACGGGAAAGTGCGTTATTTCCGCCGCCAATGCCGTATTCATTTTTCAGAAAATCCAGCTTTTCCTTTGTGGTGTGGGGTGTCTGGTAGAAAGCATGGATCCTAGACTTGCTGCCGGAAAAATTGCTGCCGCCGGTCAGATGTTCATTGATTTCGTCCTCGGTGATGAAGCCCTTTGCCGCTGGCAGCTCCGCCAGTTCGCTGACATATTCCCGCCGGGGAAGGGTATATTCCTCCAGCGGGCGAATCAGCTTGTTGGGGTGATACATCTGAAACCGCATCATGCCCTTATCCGCGTTGCAGGCATCCCGGAAGGCATAGACCTGCCGCATAATCGCCTGATAGGATTTCGGCTCAGACAGGAAAACCATCAGCTTTTCCGTTTCCTCCGGGAAGCCGCCCCGGAGGGAGCGGACAATGCTCATATGCCCGGCTTCAATGGCTTTTTCGCTGATGTCGTGGGACATATACCAAAGCTGCTCCGCAAGCTGGCGCTTTTCAAAGGTTCCACACTCTGCCAGCTCCACATTGGTGGCAAACTGCCCCCGTTCCAGCAGCTGGCCAACCCGGGCAGCCACATTCTCCCAAGAGAGAATTTGGGCGTTTTTGGCAAACCGGGCGGCGCTGCCATAGGCCAGGTGTATCCCGTCCTCGGCGTACCATGCGCACACCTTTGTGGTGCCAAATTGCAGGCCGTAACCGCCGTGGTAGGTCTTTTCCAGAAAATCCACCAGATTGTCCATTGGCTGCTGTTTGGCGTATTCAATAGCAATCCGTGTGCGGTGATTTTCTGTGTTGCTTCCCACCCGGAGAAACTGGTCAATATACTCCTGGGGCATGGAAAAAGCGGAGGGTGCGATTTCTGCACTCTCCGCTTCGGCGATGTATGCAATTTGCTGGGCTTCCGTGGGGAAGAAGGAAAACTGTTCTCCCTGGATGGGAGGTTCGTCTGTCAGGCGTAGATCAGCTCCGTCAGAATCGCTTCCTCGGCCTGGGCTTTCAGGCTGTTCATCAGCCCCACCCATTTCATGGGGTCGCTGGCTTTCAGAGCTTCCGTCACCCCCGCCGACTGCATCAGTGTGGGCATCATCTGCTCCAACCGCCTGTTCGCCGTCTCGTCGATCTCCCGCAGATGGGGGTACAGATGCTCCGACAGGATCAGGCTGTTCCACAGCACCGGGCGATACTCCTGAAGGTAGGCTTTCCGCATCCTCCCGTACTTGCCCAGGGGCTTGCTCTCCTGCTGGGACAGGCTCAGATTGGGAATCCAGTAGTCCCCGCTGCGTGTGTAGGTCAGTTCGTTCATTTTCTTGGCTCCTTTCAGACAGCTTTTCGCGTTCGTATTTTTTGATGGTGACTTCGATACTGCGCAGGACTTTTTCACTGATCTCGCTGACGGCGCTGCCCAAAGCGAAAACTGTCTGGGGCGTATTGAAGTCAAAGACCGGCGTGAACTCCTCTGGGTCAAAGTGGGCATCAGCCGCCAGACTGCACCGGGAAAGCAGGGCGTAGGTGGTGCTGACGGTGGCTGCGTTGATGAACGCCACGCCTTTGTCATAGTCATGATACCGCTCCAGGTACGAACCGTCAACGATGTCGAGAATGTCCTGCTCATGGGCGAGAAAGTATTCTGTGACTTTCACAGAAGAAATCTGTTCCAAGAGGTCAGAAAAGCTGCCCGGATAACGAATATCGTATTGCAGCTCCAAAGAATCGGAAACGACTTGTTCATGTTCCGGGCGGAATTCCCAGAGATAGGGATTGCGGGAGTGCTCTGTACCCCGGGTGTCCGCTACATCGAACACATATTTCAGCTTCGGAGCGTCCCCGGAGTGGTCGATCAGGGCGATGCCTTTCGCACCCCGGCGAACATAGCGCCCCATTCGCTTGTTCCACAGTTCGTAGTCCGCGCAGGCCGTGGCGTCGGGCCGCTGGGCGTAGATCATGAGCTGCTCATGGTAGGGGTACTTGTATAACCGGGCTGCGGTGGTCAGGAAATCTGTCCAGCTCTGGTAGCTGCCGGTGATCTGTGTTGCTGTGAAGTCTGCAAGCTGGCTGTATTGCTGCAGTACGGATGCCAATTTGATGTCTCCTTTCCTGTGTGATTTGTAATGAAAAACCCCACCTGACTGGCCAGGCGGGATTGATAGCCTGTTAGGACAATTCCAAATGATATGTAAGAAAATACGCTCCAGGCATGAATGCCCAGAGCGTATCCGTTAGAACATATCCAGATTGGAAAGCTGGTGCCGTTGGTCTTTGCGGCCATAGACAGCACCAATATGAACCTTTTTTGTTTCCTCGTCTACCCAGAAGTAAATCAGGTAGTTTTTGACTGGAAATTTGTGGATGCCCTGACTGCGCCAGGGTTCTTCTTCCGTCAGCGGGACGCGATTGGGGAACTGATCCAGAGAAGCAATTTCCTCTTGAAGCGTATCCAGCATTTTCATGGCAGTTTCAGGTGCCTGGAGCGTGAAGCGGATATAGCTGACGATTTCCCGAATTTGCTCCTGCGCCTGCTGCGTGATTTTGACTGTATATTTCTCTGGCATTTACTGCATCTCCCGTTTCAGATCTGCAAATACATCAGAAGCGACACGGGATTTGTCTGCTTTTGCCTCATTCAAACCACGCTCCATCATGGCATGGAAAGCGGCTTCGTCCATCTCATCCCGTGCAACTGGTACTGCCGGGACAGAGAGGGAGAAAGGAATGCTCCGTGTCATGATAATCTGCTTATAAAGCGTATTGATGACAACGGAAACAGGAATGCCCAGCATTTCCATGATTTCCTCTGCCTGCTCCTTCACACTGGGTTCGACACGAGCCATTACATTTGCGGTTTTTGTTGCCATAGTTCATACCACCTTTCTGTCTCTATTATATCCAAATGTATAGCGTTTTACAATACGAAAGTGAGAAAATTTACAATTTGAATATCAGAAGTGCCGATCCGGCAGGGGGCGTACTATTGACAGACGAAAGAAGCGTTCGTGAAAACCAGGGAATTCAAGGCGGCCTCAGAACAGATGGAGATATAGCAAGCAGCTTCTTCCTGGGGAATCACAACATCATAACCGTCAAAACCGCTCAATACCTGCTGTTCAGGTGCTTTTACAGACAAGGAATCCAGATCAAGGTAATAGGAGTTGATTACACCCGCGGCATCCTGTTCACAGGCTTGGGCGATGGCGGTCTCTCTGTCGGTGGTCATTTTCAGTATGTTTTCCCGAACACCGAAGGAGGGGTGCTGAATGATATGATCGCTGCCGAGGTACACAAGAATCTTTTTCATTTGACTTTCCTCCTGAACACAAACTTTCCACAGTCTATCATGTTCTAGGGGGACTGTCAATCGACACTCTACCCAAAATCGGAGGACAAAATTCTACTTGACAGAATTCCTTTTATTCATAGAGGCAGATCCTCCCACGGCTCTAACCCCATTTCCTCCCATGTAACACCATAGGGCGCACCGCCGGAGGTATATCCTGCAATGAAGAAGAAACGATCATCCTGCCAGGATTACGTTGTAGCGGGTTCACGCTTTTTCTTTTTCCGCTTTCGCGGAGGTTTTGGGGCTTTCTTCTGCTTTGGCGGCTTGGTAAGAGATTCCAGTGTAACCTCTGCCTCGACATCCCGCTGGATACGCTGGGCGTAGGAATCCAGCCGTTTGGCGTAAATCTGTTGGATTTCTTCATAGGCAACCCGATAATTGCTGATCCGTACTTTGGCGTAAACAATTTGACACAGCAATTCAAATTCTTCTGCTTCCGGCATCCGCTGATGCTCCAGGAAGAAACGCAGCGTCTCTCGGTACATCCAGTCGGCAATGCGTGCTTTCTGTTTCTGCTTCAAAGACTTATAGGGCACAAGTGGTTTTTCCGACATGGCACTCCCTCCTGACAAGGTCAGTATAGCAGAAAAAAGGCGGGAAGTCTATTACTCACCCTCACCGAAGTCGGGAATCAAGTCCAATTCCGCAAACTCGACATCCGTCATGGCATTGAGCTTGGCGATGGCGCTGTCCGTCAGGTTTTTCAGCTCCTGCTCATCCTTATCCAGGTAGGTGCGCATTTCCACAAGGGCGTGAATCAGCCCCAGACGGGTGCCGGGATTGTAGATGCTCATGAGCTGCTGTTCCTCAAATGTGAAGTTTTCTTTCATGTTCAAATCTCCTGTTCTTTTGATTTTCGGGGTTTGGATTTGCGCTGGGGCTGCTGCGGCTGATCTTTGAGCTTTTCGAGGACGGAGGGCTTCTTCTCCCGGTGGACGGCATCTGCCAAATCCATCAGGGAAATGGGCTGGCCGGATTTGGCCTGCTGTTCCAGATCGGCTACCGTGGGCTGCTTACCATTGTTGATGATACCGTCAATCATGCCGTAGTCATCTTCCGTGGACATTTCCGCTGCCTTCAGGTAGTTCTCTTTCTGGAAATCCGGCAGCTCTTTGAAACCCACGCTGTCGCAGTAATGGTAGGATACCACACCGTTCTGCTTGATGGCAACGATATCGCTGACGCTCAAGGACGGGCTGTGATAATCCGCCGGACGATGGAGGTTAAACTGTTCAAAGATTGCCTCCAGCTTGGAATCGGTGCTGCCGGTGGCGGTCAGCGGTGCGGTGTAGATCAGGTCATAGCTGCCCCGCGCAATGGCTTTCCCATGAGACTGCATCCAGTCCATGTTCATAAACCGCACATTGCCGGGATCGTCACGCTTTACCTGATAGATGGCAAAGCAGTCACCCCCATGATCGAGGAAGGCATTCTCCCGCTTCTCCTGGTGCTGCTGGCGCTCCACGATTTTTTCGTGGAACATAGGGCTTTGCTCCCATTCCTCACGGGAAACAGAGAACACCGTGCCGGAGGCTTGGGTATCCAATTCCTCCCGGTCAAACAGCATCTCTGCATTGCCGCCGTCCACGATGGCGTACACGGTCATATCCTGATCGTACAGTTCCACAGCTCGTTCTATGGACAGGGACAGCATATCCCCATCCACATAGCCGCAGGTTTTCAGATCAGCCACTTTCACGGATTCATCCGGCATGGGGTATTCGTCCAGCGCCTGCTCCGCGGCATCCGGCACCTGGGGCTGCTCCTGTGCAGGGGCATCTGCAGCCAGATCAATGCCTTTTTCCTTGCAAATCTCCCGATAATGCTGCTCAATCCCAGAAATCAGCTCCGAGGAAGTCTTGTTGATGGTTTCCAGACTGGCCCGGAGTTCTTTCAGTGCCTTTCCCTGGGACCAGGAAGCGATATAGCCGAAGCTGTTGTCGGCGGTTTCAATTCCGAAATACTGGCAGACCGCGTAGGAAATGCTCTCGGCTTCCACTTCCTCGGTATTCCTGTCCTTTTCTCCCGGTACAAGGATGGTTTCGCCATCATCTGCCAGCTCCGTCATTTTCTCATAGTTGTGGAGCCGGGAATGGGCCATTTCGTGGATGGCTGCGCAGACGGTCTGCACCTGACTCATGCCTTCCCTGAGAAAAATAGCTTGCTTTTCCAGATGAAAATAGCCGTCCATGCCGGGTTCCATCGGCTCTATGGTAATGGGAACCTGGGAAGTCCGGCGCAGAGCCTCCATGAAAACCTCATACTGTGCCACATCCCCGGTCAGACTGAAGGAAATCTGCGGCAGGGGCTTTCCATCGGTCTGGGATACATCGAACACGGACACCACCTTGAACATGGGAATGGTGACTTCCTTTTCCTCCGTGATGGGTTTCCCTTCATCGTCCAGCATGGGCAGTTTGGTGTCCGGGTCCAGCTTTTCCTTATCCACCTTGATTTTGTAGGGGGTGGGGGCAAGAATCTGGATGCCCTTTTCGCCCTTTTTCACATGACGCCCGAAGCTGTTTTTCCACTTGCTGAAGCCAGCCACCAGCGTGGCATTCGGGCGCTGGGCGTGGATCAGCATGACATTGTTCAGGGAATACTTGTGAAAGCGGCTCATAGTGGTGAGGTAGTTGCGGTAGCGGTCACTTTCAAACAGCTCCATGATGCCTTTTTCGATACCAGCGGTGATCTCTTTGATGCGCTCCTTGTTGGATTGTTTTTCGGACAAGTCTTTGCTCTCCTTTCTTTGATTTGACTACTCCCCGTGTGACATAGATAGGTCACACGGGGAGATTTCTCCGCATATAAAAGCTGATTTTTGCTTTCCGAATGTAAATACACATACCTTCGCGGAAGTGCGTGAAAAAGTCATTGGTATCAGCCACTTTTTTGACCCTTAAATGCGGAGATTCCAATACTGAACGCGCTTTCTTTGGGCATCCCGACGCCTGCGCTCCTGAACGGAACACGCGGGACAATACTTTGCTCGGTGAGATTTGGACAGGACAGTCTTTCCGCAGATTACGCAGCGTTTCCTCGGCTGGGTATGGAGGATGGATGCTTCCAGCGCCGGGTCATTGGGCAATACGGCATTTCGGAACCACTTGCAGTTCAGCGAGTAGGAGATCCACTGTGGGCAGATATTACAGAACGACCAGTCCAGAGTAAGGCAGCTTCCATTGTCATAATTGTAGCAGCGGCTGCGTATCAGCTTTCGCGCCTGCTTGAGCTGCTCGTCATTCATCCGGGGCAGATCAGCCATTGCCAAACACCAGCTTGAACCGTGCCCGATCCCCATCATCTTCCAGAACCACGGCAGCATCGTAGACCTTCCCGGTTTTGGAGGAAACACAGCCCTTCAGCGGAGCGCGGCCTGTTTCCAAAAGGAGCTGGGCGGTTTTTCTGTCCAAGGTTTTCTGCTTGAGGGTAAAGAACCGGCTGTCCCTCCATAGGACAAATTTGCAGTCCTGCCCGGTGCAGAAATACCCCTTGCTGCGCTCAATCACCGGCCTGCCACACCGGGGACACTTGCCCACGGTGTTTTCGGCGGAGGGGAACAGAATATCCGCACTGGAAACCGGGCGGTAATCCTTGACCAGATCGGTGAGCATACCCCGAATGCCGTCCAGAAACTCCTCCGGCTCCAGCTCGCCCTTTTGCACCTGGGACAGTCGATTCTCCCATTCTGCCGTCAGCAGCGGAGACTGGAGCTGTTCCGGCAGAACCGTAATCAGGGAATTGCCCAGAGCCGTGGGAACCAGAATGGTCTGCTTTTTTACCTTGCGCCGTTCCAGCATTCCCGTGGATACCAGCTTTTCCAGAATCCCGGCACGGGTGGCAGGGGTTCCCAATCCCTTGCGTTCCGCATCCTCCGGCATATCCTTTGCTCCTGCCGTTTCCATGGAGGACAGAAGCAGATCTTCCGTAAAGTGCTTGGGCGGCTGGGTTTTGCCATCCTTCACAGATACCTTGCTGGGGGTCAGGATTTGCCCGACCTCCAGACCGGAAAACCACTTCTGGGGGATGCTTTTCTGGCTGTATTTCTTCCACCCGGCATCCAGAAGCATCTTCATGGTGGTCTTGAAGGGTTCACCGCAGGTGATGGTGATTTCTGCTTCCCGGTAGCGATACGCCCCACTGACCGCCATCAGCACCTGTCGGGAGATCAGTTTCAGGATATTCTGTTCCGCCGTGGGGAGTGTGGACAAATCCTGTTCTCCCGCTGCCATTGTGGGAAGTATGGCGTGGTGGTCGGATACCTTTTTGGCGTTGCACACTTGCTGCGCCAGAATATCGCTGGGAGCATCCAGTCCACAGATTCCGGCAGCGCACAGAACGATTGCCGGGATACTTCCCAGCATATCGTCCGTCAGATAGCGGCTGTCCGTTCTGGGATAGGTACACAGCTTCTTTTCATAGAGCGCTTGCAGATAGTCCAGGGTCTGCTGGGCGGTGTAACCCAAAAGCCGGTTGGCATCCCGCTGGAGGGTGGTCAGGTCGTAGAGTGCCGGAGCCTTTTCTTCCTTGTCAGAGTGTCGAATGTCGGAAACCACAGCATTCTGGTTCTGGCATTTCTTTGCAAGCTGCTGGGCTTCCGTTCTGTCCGGGAATTTCTTGCTGGAAACGGTGAAATCCGGGAAGTCCAGATTCACGGCGAAAAAATCTTCGGGAACGAATGCAGAGATTTCCGATTCCCGCTGTACCAGCAGGGACAGCGTGGGAGACATGACCCGTCCTACATTCAGCTTGGTGCCGTAAAGCAGAGAAAAGTACCGAGTGGCGTTGATGCCCACCAGCCAGTCCGCCTTAGCACGGCACAGGGCGCTTTTGTACAGCCCATCGAAGTCAGAGCCGGGGCGAAGATTCTGAAATCCATCCCGGATGGCTTCATCCTCCATAGAAGAAATCCACAGCCGTTTCATAGGCTTCAGGCAGTCAGCCAGATAGTAGACACTTCGGAAGATCAGCTCGCCCTCCCGTCCGGCATCGCAGGCATTGACAACCTCGGTCACATCCTCCCGGTTCATCAGCTCCTTCAGGATGGAAAACTGATCCCGCTTTTCGGGGGAAATCTCAAATCGGAAGGGGCACGGAAGGATGAGTAAATCCTCCCGCTTCCATTTGGCGTAGCGTTCATCGTATACGCTGGCATCGGCAAGCCCCGCCAGATGGCCGAAACACCACGATACAATATATTTCTTCCCTTCCAGATAGCCGTCCTTTCGTGTAGTAATGCCCAGAATCCTGGACAAGCTCTGTGCGACCGATGGCTTCTCCGCAATCACAAGTTGCATACCGTCACCTCCAGAGAAGCACCCCTGCGCACCTCACGGTGGCAGGGGTGTACGCAGCCTTCGCCGTAGCGCTGACAGCCAAAGCAAAGGTGATCTTTGGGGAGGACAGGTTTTCTGTCCTCCCGCATGGGATGGGGCTTTTGGGTCATCATCTTTTCATATAACCGGGACCTCCCGGTGGTAAAGTAACTCATTTGGATTCCGTCTCCTCCTGTTCGTTATAGGATTCAAATTCGGCATAGTCCTCGTCATCCTCGTCCATGCCGTAGTCGTAGTCATCCAGATCGGTGTCGCCCTTGGTTTTGGGATTGGGCATCTTCTTTTTCAGGAAGTACCAGCCCATGACGCCGACCATGACAGTCATCAGCAGCACAGCCAGAACAACGCCGGAATTGGACTTCTTCTCCGGCTCCTTCACCGGCTCTGTGGGTGGAACGGTGGGTTCCTCAGAGGGTTCCGGCTCTCTGCCCACGCACTCGGTCATGTTTTTGGCGCAGATCGGGCAGGTCGTGTTCACATGACCGGCGTAGCAACGGTCAATGCAGCCGCAGACTTCCACTTTCTCGCCGTCCTCCAGCAGCGCCTGCAAATCAGCGTCATCCACCTTGTTCAGGAAATAGGTGCTGAACTGCTCACTTTTTTCATCCACAGGGGCATCGTAGTCGATGATGATATAGAAAATCTCCCCGCTGCGGGTTTCAATGGTAATGAACTGCTTGTTGGTGTCCGCATGGAACTGGAGATCTTTCGCAATGGCATTTCCCTCCGTGAAGGGTCCCACCGGTTTCACCGCGGTGGGCGTGGTTGGAGCTGTGGTGGCAGGCGGCTCCGTTTCCGGCGGTGTGGTGGGTTTCGGTGTTGTGGGCTTCGGTGCAGCCTCCGTAGGTTTGGGTTCCGTGGGGTCGGCGGTGTAGATAATCACATCATCCTTGGGGGGCTTGGCTTCGGCGGATGCCGTAATGGTCAGAAAGGACATACACAGCATCAGCACCGCAAACAGGGTGAAAAAGCGGCGATTAAGTCTCAATGGAAGCATCCTCCTTTTCCTTGGTTTCGGCGGCATTGGGCGCAGCCTGGACTTTTGCCAGCAAGCCGGACAGGGCTTCCGGCGTCAGGCCGCACTCGCGCACCATGTAGATGATGTCGATGTTCTCCAGCTCCTGAATCTGCTTTTTCAGCTCTGCGTTTCGGAACTGGAGCTTGCTGATTTTCTCCGTGTTCTTTTCCAGCTCGGCACGGAGCTTTTGCAGTTTGGGATTCATAAAATCACGCTCCTTATCAGGGCAGACGCCCAAAAGTAAAGAAATGGGACTGCCAGTATTGGGTGTTGATATTGGTGTAAGAAATGGGATTTCCGCAGTGAATCATTCGGTTTTCACCCACATAAATGCCCACATGGGAAACACCGTTGGTTTTGTAGGTGCCCTTGAAGAACACCAGATCGCCGGGACGGGCGTTGCTTCGAGACACCGGGGTACAGAGATTGTAAAGCCCTTGGGCACTGGTGCGTCCGACACGCCACCCACTGTGATTGAGAACCCAGCACACATACCCGGAACAGTCAAAGGAAGTGCTGGGACTGCTGCCGCCCCAGATATAGGGGTAGCCCAGGTACTTCTCCGCTTCCCTTATCATGGCAGCGAACCGGGTGTTTTCCAGAGCCTCCGGTGGAAGGTCATACTTGGTGTAACCCTCAATCAGCATCTGCCGGATGTAGTCAGAATCCGGAAATAGGTCGGGGCGGTTGCCCAGGGTCGCCATATAGATGGCGTAACGACCCAGGGTTTCCTCGTTCATCACATACACGGGGACATGGCTGAGATCGAAGTTTTCCAGCTTGACGGTGACCCTCCTGTAGGTATAGGGAACCTGGGTTTCATACTCGTATTCCTCCATAATGGGATAGCCACACTGGTCAAACAGATAGACCCCGGTGACGGGGTCACGGGCATGGCGTTCCCTGGTGACGGTTTCCGTCCGATAGCGGGTTTCACTCTCCACGGTTTCCGTGAGGATGTACTGCTTTTCAAACAGCATTTCCAGCGTTCCCATGACCTGCGGCAATGTCCACTCGCCGGGGTGCATGGCGGACAGAATCGCCGTCAGCACATAGGGGTCATGCCCGATATCGTCAAGCGCATAGTGGTACTCGTCATAGTCATGGGTCTGTTCATAGTGGTCCAACTTTTGCTGCAATGCCTGTTCCATGGCGCAGTAGGCAGCTTCCGCACCCACAATGTCATCATCTGCGGCGGCATAGCTGCCGGCAGCGATTCCCGCACCGATGCCCTCCACCATCATGGAACAGGAGGACACAGCATTCAGGAGGAATGCAAGAATCAGCAGGATACCGAGGACGGCTACAAATCCTTTTCGGTGCCGCACCACGAAGGTTGCTGCCTGTTCCGTCTTTTGGGCAGCTTCCTTTGCCGTTTTTGCGCTGGTTTCTGCAGTACGGAACCCGGCTTTCTGGGTAGCATACTGGCGCTTGATGGTCTGCTTCTGCCGCCAACGGGAAAGAGGGTTGCTGGTGGGGTGTTCCACCTCCGCTTTCTTTTGCAGGGCATGGATATTGGCTTTCTCTAGTTGCTTTTCCGAACGGGCAGCAGAACGGTAGGGCTGGAGCTGGGCGGAATGGTGTGCTTCCTGAAGCAGATGGGCAGAAGAATCCACGGCATCTGCGGCATACCCAGCAGCTTCCACACCCATATTGTCATCCTCGGATTCCCGGATTTCCCGGCGAAGCTGCCTGCGGACTACGGCGGCAGGCGCGTCGGTGACCTTGAGCTGGGAGGGCGACTTTTTCTCCGTATCCTCAAAATGCAACTTCACCTTGATTTTTCCGTTGCTGTTGTCGGTAATCAGCTCCGGCTTGATGACCTTTTTAGCAGGGATTTTAGCGTGAGCCTTCTCAGCCTTGTCAGCAGCCTTTTCCGCTTTCCGGGCGGCTTTGCCCATTACCGGGTCAAGCCGCTCTTTGTCGGTAAATTTCAGCCGGGATTCACGCAAAAATACCACCTGCCAGAGTTACCGGGGTATGGGTATTCCTCATTCCTCTGCATCCTCCTTCACTTCATTGGGTTTCGTGGTCATAAGCCGGTACAGCTCCGTATCCTTGGGGAAGTTATCCACGAAGGGCACGATGGTATCACCGTAGAACAGCAGACCTTCACCGGCATTGGAATGGGTCACATAGGAAAGCTGGTGGGGAGAAATGCCCAGCTGCTGGGCGAGAATCTTCCGGTCACCGGCGGCTTGGTTGAGCATATAGATGAAGTCAGAATTCTCAAAAATGTTCTCAACTTCTCTGGAAGCCAGCAAATCTTTGACATTTTGGGTGATGCCGGTGGGGATTCCACCCCATTTTCGGAACCGCTTCCAGATTTCCACGGAGTAGGCGGCGGTCTGCTCCTCCTTCAGCAGCAGGTGAAACTCGTCGATGTAGTACCGGGTGGCTTTGCTGGCTTCCCGGTTGATGGTGACACGGTTCCAGACCTGATCCTGGACAATCAGCATGCCGATTTTCTTGAGCTGCTTGCCCAGCTCCTTGATGTCGTAGCACACCACCCGGTTGCTCACATCCACATCGGTCCGGTGATTGAACACATTCAGAGAACCGGTGACATAGATTTCCAGAGCCGTGGCAACAAACTGCGCTTCCTTTTCCTCCTGCTTGCGCAGACAGTCATACAGATCACCAAGGATGGGCATATTCTCCGGCTTGGGGTCGTTGAGGTAGTCCTGATACACCATCCGCACACAGCGGTCAATAATGGTTTTCTCTACGGGCTTCAAGCCGTCCTTACCGCCCACAATCAGCTCACACAGGGACAGAATAAAGTCCGATTTCAAAGAAAGCGGATTTTCCTCGTCGCTGTAATTGAGGTTGATATCCATGGGGTTGATGTGGTGCCTGGAGGTGGGCGAAATCTTGATGACCTGTCCCTCCAGCCTCTGCACCAGAGGAAAGTATTCACCCTCCGGGTCGCAGATCATAATGTCATCGTCGGTGGCGAGGAACACATTGGAGATTTCCCGCTTGGCGGAGAAGGACTTGCCGGAACCGGGGGTGCCGAGAATCAGACCGTTGGGATTTTTCAGCAGCTTCCGATCCACCATGATGATGTTGTTACTTAGGGCGTTGATGCCGTAGTACAGCGCCTCCGGGCTGTCCTGGAACAGTTCCTGGGTGGTGAAGGGAACGAAAATTGCCACGCCGGAGGAAGTCAGTCCCCGCTGAATCTCAATCTGATTCAGCCCCAGGGGCAGGCTGCTGACCATGCCTTCCTCCTGCTGATAATCCAACTGGGTGAGCTGACAGTTGTATTTCTGGGCAATGGAATTTGTCTGAAACACATTGTTGTCCAGCTGCCGCTTGGTGTCGGCGGTGTTGAGAATCAGAAATGTCACAAGGAACATACGCTGATTCCGGCTTTGCAGATCAGACAGCAGTTTTTTTGCTTCCGCACCGTAGGTGGCAAGATCGGAGGGGATGATGTCCATGTCATATCCGGCACGGACAGCTTTTTTCTGCTCCTCAATCTTGCTCTTGTCCAGATCGGTGATGGTGCGCTTGATGGTCTTGATGGCGCTGACTTGATCCACGGACTGCACATGGATGTTGACCACAATGTTGCTTTCAATATCCAGAAAGTCCTTGAGAATCCGGTCACTCAGCTCCGGTGCCAGAATCTGCAGGAAACTGACGGAAGCAAACTTCTTACCCATGCGGAAGTCCTTCGCCCGGTTGAACAGGAAGGAGCTGGGGGCAATGTAATCCTTGGTGGACAGCCCGGAGCGGGGCAGATCTTCCCATCGGAAAGTAAAAGGCTCCGGCGTGTCCATGCGCAGAATGTCATGGAGAACCCGGAGCCGTTCCTGTCCGTTCAGCACCTCAGCGCTGACACCCAGCCGTTTGAAGTTGTTGAGGATATCCGTCTCAATGCGCTCTAAGCGGGGCTTGGCAGCGCGGATGTTGTCGGCATCAATGCCAAAGGTGAGATACTTGGTTTTCACGATGCCGTTGTTTCCCTTTGCCTGCTGCACCTCAATAATTTTAGACAGCTCCCGCTGGATGCTTTCAAACTGGTCAGAGCGCAGCGGGATTGCCCGGGCAAAGGATTCCCGCAGGGCGGTCAGATTCACAAAGGAAAACTGGAACTTGATGGAGCTGTCAAAGTAGTTGAGGAAATCACACCAGCCGTCGAAGATGGCCTGCTTGTCCTCGTTGTCCGAGAGCTGATAGTTGATGTCCCGGAACTGAATGGTTTTGGTGAAATGGGTGGGCGTGACCTGACAGATTCCGTCTACACGAATTTGCAGGTAGGGGATGCTGTCCTGTGCGGACAGTTCCTTCTTATCTGTCCGCTTTGCCCTTGAGATTGCGGTCTTTATCTCTTTTTGCTGAGTGCGGGACAGCTTTCTTTGGGTGGACAATCCGATATACCTCCTTGTCTAACTGGTCTTGCCGCGCGATGACGGCATAGAAATTGTTGGTTTTGTAGGGACGCTTTTGGGGACGAAGCACCAGCACCCGAACCATGTTGCGGATGATGTCCTCCAGATGCTGCCCATTCTTTTCATACAGAGCGAACAGGAAGGAGGGCAGCATGGTGAGGATCATGAGCATGGCGGCAGAGGAATTGCCCAGCGGCTCCTTGGCTGCAAAATACAGGGGGACGCCAATGAGCAGGCCGAGGCTGAAACAGATCAGCTGCCGCTTGGTCAGATTAAAAAGAATCTTGCTTTTGACTTTGGTGAGGTCTTTGGGGACGGTTACATAGGGCATTTTTTACCTCCTTAGTGGGCATTGAATACGGAGCGGGCAAGGCTGCTGGTCTTGAATAGGCAGAAGCATAGCAGCACCGTGTAACCCATGCAGGTCCAGATGGCGGTGCTTATATCGGTGGATACGGAGATGTTCTGCACCAGCACCGAGTAGATCGCCACACAGACCATAATGAGAAAGGCCTGAAAGCCCAGGGCAAACAGAGTGCGCAGATAGTTCTGTCCCATCTGACCCCATTCCCGGTTTGCCATGGTCGCCATGGGAATGGGAGCCACGGAAGTGACCAGATAGACCTCAATCATGCGTCCATAAATGACAATGAAAATGCAGATGGTGATGGCCCAGGTGCAGATACCCACGAACAGGGACTGAAACCACAGCCCCAGCAGCGGACCCACATCCATTTCCATGAGCCTGCTTTCCAAATCCGTGACCACCGAGGAAATGTCGATGCTGGTGTTTCCGATCATCACTCCGGCAGCGCCGTTGACAACACTCTGGGCAGCGTCGAAGATGCCCATGACGATGGTCCAGGTGTTGGACACAATGAGAACTGCAGCAGCACTCTTGAACACCCATTTGAAGAACATCCAGGTGTCCACATCATTGAGGTTATTGCGGTCTGTAATGAGCTGAATCAGCTCCAGGGTCATGACGACTGCCAGAATCGCTCCGGCCAGGGGGAGAATCACATTATTGGAAAGGTTCTGAATCATGTTGAAGATACCGCTGTTCCACGCCTGGGGCGTCAGACCAACCTGACCGGCGATCTGGCCGATCTGCTCATTGGTGGAATCGAACATTCCGGACAGGTTGCTGACGATCCCGCTGACAAGCACTTCCTTCAGCCAGTCCGTTATGCTGTTCCAGATAAAATCCATTGTGTTACCTCCAAACTATCAGGGAATTGAGACTGGGGAGGATTCCACACGCTCACAGTAAACCACATACCGCTGCTTTCCCCCGGAAGCGTAGGGGTGGCAGGTCAGCAGCGTCAGCAGCTCCCGCCGGGGCTGAATCAGAATTTCCGTTACATCGTGGGGGTCGATGATTTTGATTTCACAGACCCGATAGGTCAGCGTTTCCCATAGATTGGTTACGGAAACCAGGTCACCGACGTTCAGCTTGTCGATGTAGCGAAAGTAGCTGGCACCGTTGTAGCCCCGATGTCCAGCAATGACGCAGTTGGTGTTTTCCCCGCCGATGGGCAGGCTGGTCTGGCTTAAATGGGCGGCACCGGCTGCCATGTGCTGTTCTGTTGCCCCCAGAAAGATGGGCATTTCCAACTCCATGGCAGGAATGGAGATTACCCCGAACACTTCATCTGCAAGACCATACTGCGTCAAAGTAAAGCTGGGCTTCTGGTAATCATACTCGCAGGAAAGCCCTGCCTGTCCTTGAGTGTAGATGGTTTCGTTGTAGCGAACCATGTCTGCCCACAGCTCCGGGTAATCTCTGGTTTCCTCCTGCTCCGTTAGGGAATCAATGGTGACAATCACTTCGGGGATGGTCGGTTCGGTTGCATCCCGATTCAGAAAGCCCTGTGCGTTCAGGGAGATTTTCTGGTCTACCGCGGCACCCCAAAGACTGGGGTACAGGAGAAAGGCAAGACCGGCAGCGAACACCAGCAGCATCAGGGCAATCAGAAAGGCCCGGAGGTTACTGTTTCGCATGGCCATTCCCTCCGCTGCTGCCAGCAATGCTCTGGTAAATCTGTGCGCCAATGGCAATGACCAGGATCAGAACCAGAGCTGCGGCAATGCCCAGAATAACGCCCTGCAAATACTTTTCCTCCCATGTCGATGCCGCTGCTTCCTCACTGGCAGTTTCTTCCATAAGCTGCTCCGCTTCCTCGTAGGGAATCCGGGAACCACGTACCAGCAGCCGGTGGGTGTTCACCCCATAGGGGGTACAGGTGACGAGAGTACACAAATCCTCACCGGGGGCGATCCCCAGCAGGCTGGTGTCGTAGGGCAGCACGGTGTTGATCTCCACCACCTGATACGCCAGGGTTTCATCCAGAACATGAAGATAGAACACATCACCGGCGGTGAGCTGCTCCAAATCGGTGAACATCTTCTGGCTTGCCATGCCGCTGTGCCCAGAGAGAATGCTGTGGGTGCTTTCGCCGCCCACCGGGAGGGAGCTGCCCAGCAGATGCCCGATTCCCCGTTCCAGAGAATCGTTTTCCGTTCCGTGGTATATGGGCAGATTTACGCGGATTTTGGGAATCTCCACATAGCCCATGATGCCATTCCCAGCGAGATTGAGCTGGCTGTCATAGTCGGCAGATGCTGCCAGTAAGCCCTCCTGGCTGTAAGCTTCCGCTGCGCCGGGAATTAGGGAACGATTGTAAATATCCGCCTGTTCTTTCGCTTCCCGCAGTGCGGAATCGTCAATCTGCTCCATAACCTCCTGATAGGTGGTTTGAATCTGGGATGCGTACTTTTGGTTTACATAATTACTGATTACAGGATACAAGGTCAGCCCCAGCGCCAGCAGGAACGCCATGACCGTCAGGGCGATTGTGATACGCTTTTGCTTCGTATGGAACCCTCCTTTGAAAATGCCCCGGAGGAATGAACCTCCGGGGCAGATGAAATTAGACAGAGCGCTTCTTCCGGCTGACCAGCGCAATGACGGATACAGCGCCAGCCATCAGCAGAATGCCAACCACGGTGAAAACAAAAGTGCCGTTGTCACCGGTCTTGGGCAGATCGAAACCACGGGTGTTCACAACGGTCAGAGGGGCTTCGGCGTTGGCGCTGCCGTTATCCTCCAGCATGGTGACCTTCTTGCCGTCCACGGCAGCGGAGGCAGTCAGCAGCTTATGCTCCAGATGCTTCTGCGGCATATTGTGCAGGTCGCCGCTGTCGTTGATAATGCTGGCATACCGGGGGTCGTTCTGGATCAGACCCAGCACATCGGAGCTGTAGATGGTGCAGGAAGCGTCGGTATTCTTCTGGGAAATGACCACATCAATGCCCTGCTTCAGCATGACATAGCCGTTGTCGGTACGAACCTCGGTCATGGTGTAGGTGTCATCCTCCAGACCCTTGACGATGATTCTGCCCTGGGCATCGGCGGTCTTGACGGGAACGAAGTGAGTGGCGTCTGCCTTGTCGGTCACATGGTCAACCACATAGTAAACGCCCTCGTCCTCGTTCAGCTCGGCTTTCACAAAGTAGTTGTCAGTCTTGTTCTGGATCAGGAACTCCACCTTGGAGAAATCACCCTGACCATCGGAGAACAGCTTGGTCAGGTCAATGCCGTAGGTGAACACATGGCAGTCATCCACCAGAGTGTCGTAGTAATTCTGGGAGCTGCGCTTCCAGGTCAGCACAACCTTGTTGTCGTTGCCGCTGTCACCAATCACCAAATCCTTGCTGCTGTCCATCTTGGCGGCGTAGGTGATTCTCACGGTGCAGTCGGAATAGCCGGAGTTGACCATGGAAGCACCAGAGTACACAGCCTTGGAGGTGTTGATCTCGGTCAGACCGGCAGCGGTGCAGAGCTGCTGCTGGGCGGTGGTCAGGGTAAGTAAGCGCAACTTGTTGGCCAGCGCGGGCTGGCTTAACCCCAGGCGGCGTGCAGCTTCGGCCTGGGTGCAGTTCCAAAGCCGGATCACCTCCCGGATGCCCCTTGCCGCATCAAAGGCATCCAGTTGGGCGCGCTGTAAATTTTCCAGCAGCCCCAGCGCAGCGGTTTCGCTGTCGTCAAAGTCCTGAATGATGGCCGGGATGCGTTCCAGCTTCGCCAGGCGGCAGGCCCGCAGCCGCCGCTCCCCTGCCACAAGCTGGTACTTGTGGTAGCCTGTCTTGCGCACGCTGATGGGCTGCAGCAGCCCGTTCTGTAAAATGCTGACAGCCAGCGCCGCAATCTCGGTTTCATCAAAGGCGGTGCGCGCCTGGAACGGCGATGGCTCAATCTGCTCCACCGGCAGTAAAACAATTTTGCCGGGTTTCTGATTGGCGGCTTTTTTATCCGGTTTGGACATATGGCTTCTCCCTCCCCCGCACAGGCAATAAAAAAGCCTGTGCTTGCCTTTTATCAAAAGCATAGCACAGGCCAAACCGGTTAGGAAGAAAATTCGTTCGCCGCAATTCGAGGTAAAACCCGGAGTTTTGTTAAATTAAAGAGGCTTTTTTGCAATTTTTCCGCCGTTGCGGGGGTAAGCTGTCGGCGTTTGCGAAATCTTTTTGCAAACCACCAGCCGCCGCTCGCTGCCGTCCGGCAGGGTGAACGCGCGGGTATCGCCGTAGGCACCGCCCAGCTTTTTCAGGGCGGCAGCGGAACCGCCCAACTCAGCATCCGCATCAGGGCCTTTCATTGCAATGAACACCCCGCTAACCCGCACAAGCGGCAGGCAGTATTCGCACAGCACCGGCAGGGCGGCTACCGCACGGGCGCTGGCGACATCAAACTGTTCACGCCAGATTTTGCGGGCGGCTTCCTCTGCGCGCTCCTTGGCGAACTCTACCCCCGTCAGGCCAAGTTCCCCACACAGGTACTTCAAAAAGTCCACCCGCTTGCCGGTGGGCTCCATCAGGGTCAGCTGCAAATCCGGCTTGAAAATTTTTGCTACCACACCGGGGAACCCTGCCCCGGTGCCAACGTCCACCAGTTTGCCGGTTACTTCCGGCTGGGCGGCAAACAGCAGGCTGTCCGCAAAGTGGCGGTCCTCAATGCCCTCCGGGCTGGTGATGGCCGTCAGGTTCACCTTCTGGTTGTAATCCACCAGAATTTCCGCATAGCGGTCCAGCAGGTCCAGCTGGGCACCGCTCAGCACAATGTTCCACGTGGAACATTTTTGTGCAAGGCGTTCTTTATCGATCATATAAGCTCCTTTATAAAAATAATAAATAATAATGAATAAAGAACAATGTCGGTGCGCCGCCCGCTGCGGCGCAAATAAAATAGGTTGGCTGCGATGGAGCGACCATGATTTTTTCCGGAACAGCTGACTTAATTAAAATGTGATGCCGTGGGCATCACACAACAATTATTCATTATTCTCTATTCTTTTTTAATTTAAAATGAGTATCCCGCCCCTTATTCTGCCGCCGCAGTCTTCCCTGCTTTCATCAGGGCAATGCTCAGCTGGGCCAGGTCGCTGGGGCTTACACCAGGAATGCGTCCGGCCTGTGCCAGCGTGCGGGGGCGAATCTTCGCCAGCTTTTCGCGGGCTTCCAGCGTCACGGTTTCCAGCGGGGCGTAATCAAAGTCATCGGGGATCACCACATTTTCGTGGCGCTGTACCTCGTGGATAGCGCGCTGCTCACGGGCAATATAACCGGCATAGCGGATCTCGGTTTCAATGCGCAAGGCCATGGCAGCACTCACATCCTGCCCGCGGCCAATCACCTTGGCCAGCAGCTCATAGTGTACGCCGGGCCGCTTGAGCAGCTCCGCCGCCGTGCCGCCGGATTCACCCAGCGTTTCCAGCACTTCCGGCGGGGCAACGGTGCGCAGCTCCGCCAGCGGAACCTTGGTGTTCTCCAACCGGTGCAGCTCGGCCTTTTTCACTTCCATGTCGTGGGTGAACGCCGCCCAGCGGGTGTCGTCCACAAGGCCGTATTCCCGGCCAATGGGGGTCAGACGCTCATCGGCGTTATCCTGCCGCAGGCTCAGGCGGTACTCGCTGCGGCTGGTCATCATGCGGTAGGGGTCCATCACGCCCTTGGTTACTAGGTCGTCCACCAGCGTGCCAAGATAGGAAGTATGCCGTGCCAGCACCAGCTCGCTCTTGCCCAGAGCCTGGCGGGCGGCGTTCAGGCCGGCCAGCAGGCCCTGCGCGGCGGCTTCCTCATAGCCGGAAGTTCCGTTGAACTGCCCTGCCCCGTACATGCCGCCGATCACTTTGCTTTCCAGCGTGGGCAGCATGCTGGTGGGGTCCACACAGTCATACTCGATGGCATAAGCCGGGCGCATGATCTCCAGGTTCTCAAACCCCTTGATGGTGCGGTACATGGCATTCTGCACAGCTTCCGGCAAAGAGGAACTCATCCCCTGCAGGTACATCTCCTCGGTGTCCTCGCCGCAGGGCTCCACAAACACCGGGTGGCGTTCCTTGCCCTTAAAGCGCACCACCTTATCTTCAATCGAAGGGCAGTACCGCGGGCCGACACCCTGAATATCCCCGCCGTACAGCGGCGAGCGGCTCAGATTGTCCAGGATGACCTTGTGGGTCTCCGGGTTGGTGTAAGCAATGTAGCAGTCCACCTTGTTGTGCATCGGCTTGTGGGTCATAAAGCTGAACGGCTGCAGCAGTTCGTCCGGGTCGCCGGGCTGGCAGTCCAATTTGCTGAAGTCAATGCTGCGGCGGTGTACGCGGGCCGGGGTGCCGGTCTTGAAGCGGCGCAGCGGCACACCGTGGGCCGTCAGATCCTTGGTCAGCGCGGTGGCCGCATGGGTGCCGTCCGGGCCGCCGTCATAGTGGGCTTCGCCCACAAAAATGCGCCCGCCCAGCGCTGTGCCGGTGGCAATCACCACGCACTTGCAGCTGTAATAGCCGCCCAGCGCCGTTACAACCCCGCACACATGGCCGTTCTGCACATCCAGCCGCACAATCTCTGCCTGGTGAATTTCCAGGTTGGGGGTCAGCTCCAGCGCATGCTTCATCCACATGTGGTAGCGCTTGCGGTCGGTCTGCACGCGCAGGCTGTGTACCGCGGGGCCTTTGCCGCGGTTCAGCATCCGGCTCTGCAAAAAGGTGGCGTCCGCCGCAATGCCCATCAGACCGCCCAGCGCATCGATCTCCCGCACCAGATGCCCCTTGGCTGTGCCGCCAATGGACGGGTTGCAGGGCATGTTGCCGATAAAATCCAATGTCAACGTAAAGATCGCCGTCTTGGCGCCAAGCATGGCTGCCGCATGGGCAGCTTCAATTCCGGCGTGTCCGGCACCCACCACGACCACATCATAATTTCCCAAAAAATCCATAATCTCTATGCCTCAAATCAAAACTCTTTGATGGAAGAAATTTTCGTCACTTCATTGTATCACAGCCGCGCCCGGAACACAATAAAAGAGCGCCTGCCCCCGCAGAAAATAGCGGGTAAACAGGCGCTCTTGAAACGCAGAAGAACAGGTGGGTTATTTGCCCACACAGAAGGTAGAAAACACTTCGTCAATGGTAGCTTCGGTGGCGTCCTCACCGGTCAGGCGGGCAAGGGCACGCTGCGCATCGTTGATGCACACCCCGGCAGCATCCAGCCCAAAGCCGTCCTCCTGGCTGTTCAGGGCTTCGGCCAGGGCATCGCGGGCTTCCTTGGCGGCGCTCAGCTGGCGGGCGCTGCACAGCGCGGCAGCGTTGGGGTCCAGGTTGGCGGTGCCCAGCAGTTGGGCGACCGCCTGACACAAAGGCTGCAGGCTGGCGGCGTCCCGCGCGGTCAGCGGAATGATGGCCTTGAAGTAAGGCGCTAACTGCTGCTGCGCGGCAGTGAATGCTTCCCCCTGCCCGGCCAGATCCTGCTTGTTCAGGATGGCCAGCGCAGGGCGGCCCTGGCAGCGGCGTGCAATTTCCAGGTCTTCCTCATTCAGCGGGGCGGCCAGGTCGAACACGGCCAGCACCAGCCCGGCTTCCTCCAGCTTTTTCCAGCTGCGGCGGATGCCCTCGGCTTCCACAGCATCGCCGTGTTCCCCCACATCCCGCACACCGGCGGTGTCGAACAGGTTCAGCCGGATGCCGGTATCCCCCAGCATCACGGCCTGTTCCAGCACATCGCGGGTGGTGCCCGCAATGGGGGTCACAATGGCGCGGTCAAACCCGGCCAGCAGGTTCAGCAGGGTGCTTTTGCCCACATTGGGGCGGCCCAGCAGCACACAGTCCACCCCGCGGCGCAAAACCGCCCCGGCCCCGTACCCGGCAATCAGCTGGTCCAGCGTGTTCTTCTGCTCGCTCAGTGTGGCGATCAGCTCTGCCTGCGATACCTCCGGCACATCCTCCTCCGGGTAGTCGATCCAGGCGGTCAGGTGGGCAGCAAGCGTTTGCAAAGCGGCCTGGATGCCCGCAATGCGCCGTGCCAGCGCGCCGTCCAAAGCGGACTTTGCCAGCGCTGCCCCCTGCCGCCCTTCGGCGGAGATGATCTCCATCACGGCTTCGGCCTGGGTCAGGCTCATGCGGCCGTTTTCCAGTGCGCGGCGGGTGAACTCTCCCGGTCCGGCAGGCGCGCAGCCCGCGGTGATGAGCGCTTCTAACAAACCGTCCGCCATGGCCGTGCCGCCGTGGACGGACAGCTCAATAACGTCCTCGCCGGTGTAGGAATGCGGGGCGCGGGAG
>ENA-ORSC01000672-ORSC01000672.1-human-gut-metagenome-genome-assembly--contig:-NODE-672-length-26317-cov-3.809725_pt1 | contig 26317 bp, 17 predicted proteins | sample MGYA00242178_ERZ509140 | MGnify/ENA primary metagenome ERZ509140 (study PRJEB26280, sample SAMEA2338681) | human gut metagenome | biome: human gut; feature: human-associated habitat; material: faeces... | reverse complement strand
GCAACTTCTTTCTGAACCATTACCGTAATGGAATCTACAGGCACATGACTTTCAAACAGTCCCATGATGATCGGTGTTGTTATATAATACGGCAGATTTGCCACAACTTTGATCGGACGTCCCTGATTCTTTTCATCTGCGATCTTCCGGATATCTGTCTTCAGGATATCACCATGTATCACAGATACATTATCCCACTCTTTCAGCGTATCCTGAAGAATCGGGATCAACGCGTCATCAATCTCAACTGCAGTAACCTCTCTGGCCGCATCTGCCAGATACTGAGTCATCGTTCCGATTCCTGGTCCGATTTCCAGTACAAAATCATCTTTTGTAATTTCAGATGCCTCAATGATCCTGTCCAGAACACGGGTATCGATCAGAAAATTCTGACCAAACCTTTTCTGGAAAACAAAATGATACTTTTGAAGGACTTCAATGGTATATTTCGGGTTACCAAGATAAGGTCTGGCCATATTTTTTACCTCTGCTTTTCTGTTTATTTTCAGCTGAAATCCTTTTCAAGAAGTACGGTGAATCCATCACGGTCCACACGCTTCTTGGAGCGTTTGAATAATCCGCCCTGTGCTTTTGCCATGGCATTATCCAGCATGGTCTTCACAGTTCCGATGCACATCGGCTGATCTTCCTTCTGGTTGATTCCGATCAGATTATACAATGCAAGCATGCCCATCTGATCAATGCGGAATCCATTTTCCATGGTATAAACCTTGGCAAAATTAACAAGTTCATCATTTGTAAATACAGGAATATTGATCATGGATGTAAATTTCTTCGCAAGTTTCGGATATCTTGCGATCAGCTTACGCATGCCGATCTTTTCATCCTCAAGGACCACGATCATACTCTTTGTATTTCCATTCATTACTTCATCAAGCTCATCTGCTGTTTCCTGGGAAAGCTGGTTTGCGTTCTCAATAACGAGGAAACCTCCTGCAAGCTTGGATGCAATCTCTGCAATATTTTTTCCGTTAAGGTCTTCCGCAAATATGTAGGCAACCTTGGATGCCTCAATATTCAGCTCTCTGCAGATTGCCGGGATAAGGCTTGAGATCAGTCTTGTCTTTCCTGTTTCTCTGCCGCCCATAACGATCACATTTCCAGTCTGGGAAGTTTTGTCAGCCGCACCTTTCTGTACATCGCAGAGTACATCCACCAGCTGCTCTTTCATTCCCGGAACTGCTACAAAATATGTGAACAGCTGCTTCTCTTCATCTGTAAGCTGTCTCTTTCTGGAAATAATAGTGTTCGGATTGATCTCCGGCTGCATATCCTCGATAAAGCGCTCCAGCTGTTCTTCCTCGCTGAGTTCTTCTTCCTCATCGTCTTCTTCCATATCTTCTGTAAGACTTGAGATAAAATCATCCTCTTCATCGTCTTCCGGCTCATCTTTGAATCCGAAATCATCGTCACTGAATTCTTCTTCCTCATCAAGAGGTGTCTCATCTTCGACAGGTATCACAACATCGTCTGTCAGTTTATCCGCTCTGCGATCGTCACTTTCATCCTCAAGAGAAAAGTCTTCATCCTCAAGGGAAAGATCCTCCGGCATTTCCTTAAGTTGTTCCTCTTCTTTCAGATCATCAAAACCGTCGAATTCGTCCTTGGTATCAGGCTTCTGCACGCCTGTGGGACCATTCAGGAATTCTGCTTCCGCAGCCTGCATATCTTCTTCTGTAACCGGCTCTTCATCTTCATCCAGAACCAGATCCGGAATTCTCCTGTGCGCCGACTCACTTACATCTTCTGCCTGCTGTGCGGAAATCTGTGCCATGATATCCTCAATATCCGCTGCATCCGGCTCCTCTGGAACAAATTCATCTGCCGCGATATCCAGATCTTCTTCGTCTTCTGTTTCCTCGGTTACTTCTGACTGCTGTACATCCGGAGATTTCTCTTCCTCCGGAATATTGATTCCCTGCTCGCTTGCAGCTGCAAGAATGGTATCTTCCAGATTGAATTCCTGCTCTTTCTCAGGTTCCTCGTCTGCTTTTTTATCCTTGGCAACTTCCGCCGCGATCTCATCAATGCTTCCAAAAATTCCGGATGCGTCCGGAATACCGGCAGCACTGCTTGCATTTTCCGGATCTACATTGATCATAGACTTCGGGATCTTAAGCTCCGGCATACGGATCGTTGCTGAAAAATCAGGCTTGCCGTCTTCATTAAGGGGAACTCCTGAAGTTTCCTTCGGTTCCTCCACGGAATCTTCCTCAACGATCTCAGCTAATTCCTTTTCCGTCGCCTTCTCTGCTTCCGCCTCTTCCGCTTCCTGATAAGCTTCTTCCTCTTCGTCCTGCGGTTCCTGTGTCCGGGCATTTAACTGTACGGTTCCGGCAGACAGATTATCAATACCGGATGCCAGAAGTTCCTCACCATCTCCAGCCTCAGCAGTTTCTGCCGCCTCTTCTTCAGAAGCGTCTTCTTCGGACTTTTCTTCTGTGGCAGCAGTCTCAGCTTCCGGAGTTTCCTCCTCACCAGACTCCTGATCTGCAGAATCCTTGGCAGCTTCAACAGCTTCTGTCTCAGAAGTTTCTTCTGTGTCATCCTGCTGTTCTTCTTCCACGTCCTCAGTTTCTTCCGCAGCCTTCTTATGACCACCGAAGATATCACGGATTCCCTTGGAAATCTTCTCCTGGAAAGTCTCTGCACTGTTCAGATCACGCTCGTCATCTACCTGGATCGTATCTGTAACCGGTCTGGACTCCTCATATTCAGTTTCTGTAACAGCTTCTGTTTCCTTGCTCTCCCTGATCTCCTGAGCCTTTTCCGGCGGAATCAGTTTCGGGATAAAACGCTGTTCGTATTTCTCTTTTTCTTCTCCTGTGAGAACTCCCATACGCTGTTTCAGGTCAAGGGCTTTCATCACATAAGTTCCGTCATTGAACCAGAGAATCATCTCATTGCAGAGATCCAGGCACTTCTGCTTGTCTCCTGCCTTATAGTAGAGTTTAGCCAGTTCATAGGACCAGCGCTCTGTAAACTCTTTCTCCTTATATTCCTCAAGGATACGGATCTGTTCATTCAGAGATGCATTCTTCGCTCTGGCAATTTTATATCGCAGTATATACTGGCTGTTATCACTACCTGCCACCTCTCTGTACTCGTCAAAGAATTCTGTGGCTTCACTGATCTGTCCCATTTTCAGGGATACTTCGATCAAGCGGTACAAAATATTTTTGCCAATAGGAGCTCTGTGATAAGCAAGAAGAAAAATTTCCTTGCTCTCTTCATAGCGCTTGTTAGCTGCGTAGATCTCGCCCACAACACAAAGCGTACGGACATTCTTTACGCGACGCCAGTCAATGCTGTCTACGATCTGCATGGCGCCTTTGTAATCCTGGGCTTCAACCAGCTTGTTGATCTGTCCCAATTTGACGCGAAACTCCTCTTTATCCAAAATATTCACCAACTTTCCATAATCAGAATCAGTTTACCATATGCATACGGGCTTGTCAAAACCCTTTAGGCATATAAACATGCCCCTTTATCACCTGAAAAACCCTGTTTATCTCAAACTGATGACTGACAAAATCATCCAGTCCTGTACAGGTGATCAAAGTCTGAATATCATGTATACTTTCCAGAAGATAAGTCTGCCGGTTACTGTCCAGTTCCGAAAGTACATCATCCAGAAGAAGCACCGGAGTATCCTTGATCTTCTTTTTTACAAGATAGATCTCAGAAAGTTTCAGAGAAAGAGCTGCTGTCCTCTGCTGCCCCTGGGAACCGTATTTCCGGATATCGATCCCGTTTACCTTTACACAGAAATCATCTCTGTGCGGTCCCACAGATGTCAGCTTCATCCGAAGATCCCTGTCCCGGTTCTGCGCCAGTTTCTGTTCAAACTCTGCTGCAGTTACACTTGGTTCATACAGGATCTCCAGTTCTTCCAGCCCACCGGTCAGACCTTTATGGAGGCCTTTTGCAAGTTCATTCATCAGCCGGATGGTTGTCTGTGTCTTTTCAAAATTCTGCATATCGAGAATTGCATATCTGCCGCGTCCGTTCTTTGTCAGAAAAACCGGAGCACCAACAGCTGCATCATGCAGCACAGTTACGCAGACGGCCGGCGGCAGGAAATACAGGCACAGCAAAATGCACAAAAGTCCTGAAAACAATATAAAAAATATGAGATGGGATACTAGAAATGTTATCTTTAACATATTAGGATGATAGGAAATGAATGAAATACAAAAATATATGCGGTAAAAAAAATGCATATATTCTTAATAACGATATTTGTGAAAAGTTCTTAAATTTTTAATATAAATCTGAAATATTCAATATGCCGATGCTATTGCCTTTGCACAGAAAAAAATCTACAATTTAGTTAAATTGAAATTAAGGTATAAAAACCATTGTGAAACAGAAGGAACAAAACAGGGGGAAAGGAAAATCGGTATGTGGAAAGCGGCAATATCACCAGAGAAACGGAAAAAAATAAAAAGATCTGTCAGCTTTTTTCTGAGCTTACTTTTGATACTGGAAATGGTATCGGGAACTGGCATGTTTGCAGAAGGAAACAGAGTCAAAGCGAAGGAAGAAACTCCATATGCCGTATACCTGGATCTTTCAGGAAGCAGCGCAGCAGAGGCGCTGGCATCCAAAGGGATCTATGCATACGCTTATGACGATGCAGCAGAGGCAGAAGCTGCAGAGCCGGTGAAGCTGGAAAAGACAGAGGGACAGCAGGAGATCTGGCAGCTGGGTCTGACCCGGAAATATGAGCATGTAGTATTTTGCCAAGGACAGAAAAAAGAAAACAAAAACACCACAGGGGAGCTTACGATAGACTGGTCCTTACAGGCACCCTGCTACCGGCTTCAGGGAGAAGACCTGACCGGGGCAGGCAGCTTTTACGGACTGTATACCGTATATTTTGATGGAAGTCAGTACAGTGAGTTCTGTAAAAACGGCGTCAGCGTCTATGCATATGATTCGGAAGAAAGCAGTGCAGAGGACGCACCTGTTGAGATGAAGCCCTCTGATAAGGGGAATGGAATTTACGAATACTGTCTGGACAGACCTTATGAATATATCGCCTTTATGGCCGGGACAGACGGATGGGATTATACGGAAGCGACCACACCGGTTTATACGGAATGGGACTTCCAGGATCCCTGCTTTGTACTGGAGGAGGTAGACGGAGAAGAATCCACAGGCAGCTGGGTAAACCTTCATTATATAATTTATTTCGATGCATCGAAGATCAAAGAGGATCCGGAGTTCTTAAAGTCTGGCGTATCCCTTTATGCCTGGACAGAGCAGGAGGGCGGCAGACAGGAGCTTTCTGCAGAGCCGGTTCGGATGATTGCGTCTACGAAAGGCGAGGATATTTATCAGTACACCCTGGATCAGGCATATGACCATGTGCAGTTTTTCCTGGGCACCTCCTTTGATGCAGCCATCCAAACAGATGTCATCGAAATTGACTGGAACAGTCTGGCAGCACCCTGCTATCAGATGACCATCGAAAGAATCGAAGCGGAAACAGAAACCGAGACGCAGACCGAAACAGAGACTGAGACGGAAACGGAAACCGAGACGCAGACCGAGACGGAAACACAGACGGAAAACGAGTCTGAAACAGAAAACAAATCCCAGACAGAGACTGCTGCAGAAACACATACCACAGTAGAAACCGAGACCAAAGCAGATCCCAAACCAGAAACAGAGACTGGCACTGGCACAGAGACAAGCTATGAAACGGAAAACAATGTGCCCTCTGCACCGGAAACAGAAAACGACGCAGCAGGCTCCGAAGGAAACACTCCGGACAGCGATCCGGCAGCAGAAGCTGCCTGGGAGCAGGAAGCGAGGTGCGAGACCCGTTTTTTTCACCTGGAGGTGCTGAGCGAAACGGTTGAGGCGAAAACCGTAGAAACCCTGGAGCGGGAAACACAGTCCGCCACAGAAGGATCCAAAAAGGAAACTACAGAAGAAAACAATAGAGAAACTGCATCGGAAAGCAAGCAGACGGAGGAAGAGACCAAACAGACCGAAACAACAGAAACCGGCACAGAGGATGCCGGCAAAGATACAGCTCCTTCCAAGGAAGCTGCCGGAAAGGAAACAACAGAAGAAATCCAGCAGGACGGAAGCCTGTACGACATGGGCGGCGAAATGAGAAAAGCCAGCCGTGTGGCGAAGGTTGGACTCAGAAAGGCAGCAGGAGGACTGGATTCTAAATATGTATATCTTGATACCACAGACATGAATTTGGTTGAAGGACCAAATTGGACTGAAAAAGATCCGATATATCTTTTTAGAGAGAATGATAATGGAAAATTTATCACTGGAGAAAAAGTCGAGGTTTATGGCAAATCCTATTGGAGGTGGGAAATTGACAAAAAAAGTGAACGATTTGCATTTGTCTATGTAAATGATTGGGGGCCGATTAATGGTCAAGATTACTACAGAACGGCATTGACAGATGTAGGTGTGGTTTTTTCACAAGCTGGCGGAAAGGTGTTTAAAGGTAATGGTACAGCACCAGGTACGATTGAAAATCGAAAAGTCTATGCCCTCAAAGATATCACTGCAGAAATTGCGAACAAGATGCCTTTATATTTCTATGACTTTACGGGTGAGGTTACAGACCCGGTAAAGGTAGTCTATTCGTCAGGCAGCAGCTTCTCTACGGAAACAGCAGAAGCAACGAAATCAGTTAAGATGAATAGCGTTGATGGTTTTCCGAATCTCTATACAGTAGAACTGAAAAAGGAAGAAATTGAAACAAAGCCCTATGTGAAGTTTATAGATGAATCTGGAAAACGGCTGGGAGAGATTTACTATTTCGGGGAAGACAGTACCAAGGCAGGCACTGGCGTAGTTCCTGTAACCTATAAATCAGGTTCTGTGGATACCTTGCTGTATGGAGCTACCGAGCTGCAGAACGACGATGGTACAACGACAACTACTATAAGCGGCTGGGGCACAACACCGGGTAACGAGAGTCTGAAAGACAAAACCCTCTATTTTGATAATCAGCATTTTCCGGTAGACGCAAAAGAGGGAAGTCAGAAGGTAACCCTGCAGATTGGAACAGGGGGTGCGCAGGAGCTGATACCGGATCCGCAGTTTAAAAACAGCTTATATAGCTATAAGTTTACGGAAGATACAACCCAGCAGAATGTTTTCACAGTAAAGGATCCGAAGGGCAATACCTATCATTTCTTCTGGACAGATCTGGACTGTAATTTGCTTCAGGTGACGGACGACAACATAGCAAATGTCACAGGCGAATATGGATACGGAAATAAGATCTATTTTGATGCAACCTATTCAAAGCTGAATACGCCGGATGGACCTACATATAATGGAACAAATTCTATTCCGGCAAGTGACGATGCGAAGGTTTATTATCGTGCATGGAACTCAAAGGCAAAGGATTCTAGTAAAGTCCGGTACGGAGCGATGATAAAAGCAAAGTCCCACGAAAAGGATGGACAGACTTGGAACGATGTGTGGTATGTGCGGATTCCGGAAGAAGAGGGAATTGATAAAATTATTTTCTCCGATGTTCCATTAAGTGATTCTAATGGTGAGGAAAAGGTGTATGCCGGAAGAACGGATGTTCTGACGATTCCAGATACGAATGTGTATGGAGGAAAACCCTGTTTCTATGCGGATGCCGGTGATACTGCGGTATACGAGCAGAAATATAGAGACGGTTACTGGGCTGAAGTATATACGATTCGGGATGCAGAGAAATATAAGAAAACCGAGGTTGTTGATATTCAGAAAAATACTTCTTCGGCGGATTCGGATACCCTGTATGTGGATTCTACCTTCTATGACTATTACACGGATTATGAATTGAACGGTAATAATCGGGATTCCTATCCGGGTGATCATAAGGTGTCTGATCGCTACTGGGTCACATTCCGGCAGTTTGATCAGGCATTAAGTGATTACTATAAAGAGAATAAGGTTTCCATTCCAATTTATACGGGTCATTTTCAGCCAAGTTTTTGGAATTGTCCGTTTAGTTTCATCAATAACACACTGAACTTATATGGAAGTGATAACAATCTAGAATTTTTTTCCACAAACAACTCTTCTATTGACGCGACGAGTGATGAAAAAAAGGATAAATATGCATGTGCAGCACAGGGGCTTGTAAGCTCTACACTGACGAATGGTGTATTGAAGACTGCAGGTGGGGAATGTGCAGAGCCCCATTTTGATGAGGCATTTTTACTGGGAAAGAACAGCAAAAATGCGGTCTTGGGTGAGGTCTATCATAATGTATCATTCCCGTTTAAAAAGAAAAAGGATACTCATGGAGTAGACTATTGGTGGTTTGACAGTAGCCAAACGACACTTGCGATGCAAAAAGATTTATCCACCCCAAAATATTACCTGAAGAATACAGGAGCAAAGAACTGGGCGAAGAATGTTAGGTCTGATGGAAGTGAAACGGGGACGAATGGATTTTTCCCGTTTAATGAAACCGTTGGCGGAACGAACGCAGCAAAATACAATTTTGGATTTGGTACAAAATTAGAGATTAAATTCCGTCTGACAGAGGATGGAATGGTTTTGGGAAATGACGCGAATGATGTGCCGATTATCTTTGCATTTTCCGGAGATGATGATGTATGGGTATTTATTGATGGAAAACTGGCACTGGATGTTGGCGGAGCCCATGGAAAGGTGACAGGAACGCTGGATTTTTCTGGTAAACAGGCAGAAAAGAAGGCAACAGTAAGCAGCGTAAAGGCCAGTGCGGCAGGAGGAGATGCAGGAAAAGAAGGAACAGAAGAAGGTGGCAAAAAAACAACAAAATTCGAATTGACGGGCAGCAACGAAGCCGAGCATACTCTTACCATGTTTTATATGGAACGCGGTATGTGGGAATCTAATATGATGATTGCCTTCAACTTCCCGAATGATAACGAGTTTGCAGTAGAAAAACAGGTAGATACAAATAAGGTAAATAAGCTGTTTAAAGATTCCTTTGAGAATGCCGCCGTATTCCCCTTTACGATCCAAAATCAGGCGACACATTATGGACCAAAGAAAGCCGCAGATAGTGAAACAACGGTAAAAAAAGTGACATTTAACAACTTTGACAGCGGTTCATCAGTATCAAAACCTGATAACTCGGATATTACATTTGAACTACAGAAGGATAAGAATGGTCAAAGCGGTGTTGCACACTGGTTTGCGCCATTAGACGATGCGGGCGGAGAGAATAAAGAAAAGCGATACGGTATCATTCCATATCAAGAAGGTGGAACTCTGGATGCGTCAGCGGCGAAAAAATATCTGGATTTCAAGCTGTATTATGATTATAACGACACTCCAACAGCGAAATGTATTTATCTGGAGCTGGAGGATGCAAGTGAGAAGAAGATCGGAGGCTTGTTATCCGGAAAATTATACGGAAACACAACCCTTAAGGGAAAAGAATGGAATACTCTGACGGTTAACTTAAGCAAATTAAAAGGAGCAGCTGATTTTGATTATAACCAGATAAAATGTATCAAATTTAATTACAGCTATTCCAGAGACATATATCTGGACGACTTTGTATTCCGTTCCGGCGTGCAGGTAACGAAGTATACCGGATTTGAGGTGGATCAGAACGTCATTCCGGATTATGACTCTGCTACATCTGGAAAACTGGAGAATCCAAAGGGTGCAGTCTATTCCCTGAGCGATTCTTCCAGTACGGATATCGGCGTGATTGAAGAAGATGGAACCTTTGTACTGGCGAATGGTCAGACGGCAACTTTTCGAAATCAGTTCCGTCGCGGCAGCTATATTTCCGTGAAGGAGGAGATCAGTTCCCCTGCATTTGAAACAAAATGGAGCTTATATGAAAACGGACATGCAGTAGGCAAGGTTACCGAAAAAGGAGACACGGTAACGATTACACCAGGGCAATCGGTTTCCAACGAATCCGGAACGCAGATCAAGGATGGCAGAAAAGAGGTATATAAGGAGGATGGAACTCAAAACACCGGATATACTGTAACGCAATTTGCGAAAGACGCGAATGGAATTATTCAAGACGCCATCGTGTTCCGTTCCTACAGCAAACCGGATGATGAAAACAATGTTACAAAATTAAAGGCGGTATTTGTAAATAAAGTCAAGGTTGGTTCCCTTACGATCCGAAAAGAGAAGGCGGATGGTTCGGATGACCTGAAAGGAACCTATACCTTCAAGATTAAATTTACAAATGTTGCAGGAATGTCACTGGAAAAAGAAGATTCTATTACAACAACCTGTACCTTAAAGCAGGGAGAATCCTATTCGATTTCGGGAATTCCCCTTGGAACAGATTATGAGATTACAGAAGTAGAACTGACAGATGGTTCTTCCCTGAAGAAGGTTCTGATCAGTAACGATGGAACAACCTTTAACGATGATACATCCTTTAATGCAGAGAAGGGATCCGTAAACGGAACCATTACAGCAAAAACAGCGGAAAATCCTGTTGTAGTATTTCAAAACAATAACAAACCGACCGGTAACATAGCTGTAACCAAAAAATGGGTAAAGACAAATGGCACGGAGATTAAGGATCTGGAACAGCTTCCGGGCAGTATTTACCTGCAGCTGCAGAGAAAGTCGGGAAATGATGCACAAAGCCAGTGGCTTCCAGTTGACTATTCCGGCAATATCACAGGTAAACAATGGGTTGAAGTTAAGCGCACCTATGACGGCTGGTCTTATTCCTTTAAGAATCTGGAGCAATATGACAGCACAGCAGAACCTAAAGTCCCGTGGATCTATCGGGTTATGGAAGTGGATGCCAATGGAACGGGAACGGTGATTGATTCCGACGGGACATACACTACTGTGGAAGGAAAAACCTATCGAGTAGCCTATTCCATGAATACTGCGACAGGCACAGCAACAGGTTCCACAACAGATCCGACAAAAACAGGCATTGAACTTGCAGATCCAGCTTTTGCAACTGCCGATGGCAAGCAGCCGACGGCGAATATGACAGTGACCAATACCTATTTGGAAGAGCTGAACCTGAAAATTACGAAAATAGGTAGAAACACAACGGAAGAATCGCTTTCCGGAGTAGTGTTTAAGCTGGAGAAGCAGAATCCGGCTGGAGAGTGGTTTGAACCAGTCGGTGGTAGTCCGCAAACAACGGTTGACGGCATTGCCACCTTTACAAAACTCGGTCAGGGAACCTACAGACTGATAGAAACAAAGGCTGCAGAGGGCTACAACCTGTTGGGTGATTCGATCTTAATTGAGATTAATGAATCGAATCAGGTGAAATGGAAGATGGAGAAGGAAAAAGATGACCACTGGGAGTCAATAACTCCAATAACTATAGAGGGAGACAATGTAATTCCTCTCACCATCTACAACACAAAGCAGCTGATCCTTCCTGCAACAGGAGGATCCGGGTTTGGATTGGTTACTATGGGAGGCATTGCGCTGATGGCGCAGGCAATCCTTATGGGTACATACTTCACGCTGCAATGCAGAAAGGGGGACGATAAGCTTCGTAAAAAGAGATAGTACCCCCAAAGGTATGAAACACAGGCTGTTGGAGCAGGGGCTTATGTCCGGCAGCTGCATAAGGAGAAAACCTTAAAAACAAAGTACGGAGCCAAACGTACAAAGCAGGAGAAGTAAAAAATATTTCGGCTGTCCCAAACACAAAAGGACAGCCGGACAAAAAAGGAGAATGCAACAATGAAGAGAATGAAAAAGCTTCTGACAGGGCTCCTGACCCTGGCGATGACATTGTCGATGATGACAATGACGGCATTTGCGGCTGAAGGCGGTTCGACTGCCACAACGACCAAAATGCCGACGATTGATACGAGGAAGGATGTTTCTTTAACAATTCATAAGTATGAATATAATGGAAATTTGAAACCAGATGGAACGGGTAGTGCAACGGATGTAAACAATGTTCCGGCTGGTGAGAATGGTGCAAAACCGTTATCAGGTGTACAATTTACAATCTGGAAAGTAGCTGATTTAGCTGATTATTATGGCGAGGATGGAGCTGTATTGCCAAAGGTAGAGGATTTTGAACTTACCGGGAAAGGTGATGCAGCTGAATTAAAGAAAAAAGGAAGTACAACTCCATTCAGTGGCAAAATTTCAAAAGAAACAGTTAATGGAGTAATCACCTTTGATGGGCCCAAGGTTACCCAAGGCTTATATTACGTTAGCGAAACCAATGCTCCTGCAAACGTAACAGGGAAAACTGACGATTTCCTTGTATCCCTGCCTATGACAAACGTAGAGGGAAATGACTGGATTTATGATGTGCATGTATTCCCCAAAAACAAGACTACTTACGGTGGAGTAACACTTGTTAAGCAGGGAAAAGAAGGAACTAAGGCGGCAGTATCTCTGGAAGGTGCAGAATTTATCCTGCAGATGAAAGATAAAGAGGCTACTACTGCAAAATGGGATTATTTAAAATATGATGATTCTAGTACTAGTGCTAAATGGACTTATACTGGTGTGGCACCGACAGATGCAACAAAATTTAAAACAGACAGCAATGGTCAGATCAACGTAAAAGATCTGACAGCCGGAACATACCGCTTTATCGAGGTTAGCGCACCCAATGGTTACATTATGGATGGCACAAAGAAATATCAGTTTACGATTGATACTGACGGAAAAGTTACCTGGGAAGAAGATGCAAACGTAGGTGGAATCGGAACAACATCCAATGTAGGAGGAACGCATAGTGCAATCGTTACCATTACAAACGAAAAGCCCGACACAGAAAAATTTGTAATGGATCGGAAAAGTAAAGATTGGGAAGCTGACGCAGATTATAGAGTAGGCGCTGTGGTTCCTTACTTAATCAGAGTTGACGTGCCTTCCAATGTTGCAAAGTTAAAAACCTTTAAGCTGACAGATACAATGAAAAATTTGACATATAAAGATGGCAGCTTTAAGATTTATAATACGAAAGCAACAGATTACACAGGCACAGCTCCGATTTTAACAGGAATCACACCTACTGTATCTGGTAAAACCTGGGAAATCGAATTTAACACCGTGGGCACAGATGGAACAATCACTTCCTCTGTTGAAGCCTATAAAGGACAGTCCATTTACATTTATTTCGAAGCAACCTTAGATAATAATGCAGCGATGACAGAAGCTGGTAACCCGAATAATATTACATTAGATTATTCCAATGCAATTTATCCGACAGGGGATCCCAGTAACCCGAATGATGGAAAGGATCCGATAGTCGATTACATTAAGGATGTTGTCAATGTATTTACCTTTGGAATTGATGTTCTCAAGTTAGATGGCGAAGCTACTACTCCTAATACTCCACTGGATGGTGTTACATTTGATTTGTATCGTGTAAAGGATGGAGTAAGCCTTCCTGCAGCTCCTGCTAAAGTTACAGAAGCATGGCTGAAAACTGCGGGCAATGCTGTAAAAATTGGTTCCAAAACGACTGGTGCAGACGGTAAATTGTCCTTTGAGGGTCTTGATAACGCAACCTACTATCTGGTTGAGACACAAACAAAGGCTGGTTATAACCTGTTAAAAGAGCCCTACAAAGCAGTATTAAACCTTACAGCCACATTTACTAAAGAAACAACGAAAAAGATTACGACAGATTCTGTGAATGAAACAGTAACCACAGAGACAACAACAACAACTATTTATGGTACAGGAGCTGGAGTTGGAACAACTAACGGTAAATTCGTGGTAACCGTTAAGAACTACAAAGGCTTCACCCTTCCCACCACCGGTGGCATCGGTACCTTCGTATTCACCTTCGCTGGTATTGCCATGATGGCAGCAGCAGTGATCCTGCTGATCACCAGCAAGAAGAAAAAAGCAGAGTAATTCAGACAGATAACTCTTTTGTTATCTCTTCTATGGATACTGCGAAGCTGTTGTGAAGTACAGCTGCAATTTTATCAGCAACGGGTCTGTATCGCGTTTCGTGTGCGCGAGAACAGATACCGGCACAGGACGGGGGTCACGTCCCGCCCTGTGCATCGCTCCTTCAGAACCCCCTTTCCCCCTGAACGGAGCGATACTGCGGTGATCGCCGTCGGTCTTAGAAACCGGCTGCGGCTGCGGTAATCGGGAAAGAAAAATTTGGGATTTTCTTTTCCGTGTTGTGTTTTCCCATTCCCTTCCTGAAAAGGACATCCGGGCGCTCTCCCGTGCCCTTGGATGTCCACGAAAAAACGGCGCAGAGAAAATGCAAAAGCGGCGGCCTGCCGCAGGCCTTTGATCTGTGCCTTTCCTTATAAAATGTCCGGAGGTTACTGTCATGGATAAAAAAAGAGCATGGTTTATCGCGATATTGTTTTTTTCGGGCCTGTGTCTGACTCTGTATCCCTTCGTCAGCAACCTGATCGCCCAGTCCCATGCAAGTCAGGCGATCGTCGCCTATGATGAGCAGGTTGCAGAGATGGATCAGGAACAGATTGACGCTGCCAAGGAAGCGGTCCGTAAATATAATGAACAGCTCAATGCAGCAGTGGAAGCCAGTGCCATGCAGGGAGAGGATGGAATCAGCTACCTCGATCTGGTGGATGTGGGCGAGAGCATTGGCTTTATCGAAATTCCGAAAATTGACGTATATCTTCCCATATATAGTGGAACCAACGAAGATGTGTTGCAGAAGGGCGTCGGCCATCTGGCGGAGTCCTCCTATCCTATCGGTGGTACGAGCACCCATTCCGTGCTGACCGGTCATCGTGGACTGCCCAGTGCGGTTTTGTTCACGGATCTGGACAAGCTGGAGGAGGGCGATGTGTTCTATCTCCATGTATTGGATGAGGTGCTTGCTTACAAGGTAGACCAGATCAAGGTTGTGCTTCCGGAGGAAACCCAGGACATCGGGATCGTGGAAGGAAAGGATTACTGTACCCTTGTTACCTGCACGCCCTATGCCATCAACACCCACCGGCTGCTGGTTCGTGGCGAGCGGACCGAGTACATCCCGCCGGAGGAGCTGGCAGAACAGAATGCAGTGCATGAAGTACAGTCCCAGACCATCACGAAGCGGATCGTGGATGTATGGCCGTGGCTGGTTGTATCCCTGCTGATCGTGGCAGGAGTGGAGGGCTCCATTTTCCTGTTGATAGTGAAACGGCAAAGAAGCTACGGAGATGTCCGGGAAAAACGAAAGAAAGGCAAAAGGAGCAGTCGGTCATGCAACAAAACAAGGCGCAAAAAGTAATTGAAGAAGTAAAAAAAGCATTTATCGGAAAAACAGAGTGCGTGGAAAAGCTCATGACAGCCATTCTTGCCGGCGGACATGTGCTGGTGGAGGATGTCCCGGGAGTGGGAAAAACAACCCTGGCGCTGGCCTTTGCCAAGGCAATGAATGTGGCTCAGAACAGAGTGCAGTTTACACCGGATGTTTTACCGGCCGATATTACAGGCTTTACCGTATATAACAGGGAAAAGGATGGCTTCTTTTACCGTCCCGGCGCAGCCATGTGCAATATTCTTCTGGCGGATGAGATCAACCGTACCTCCCCCAAGACCCAGGCGGCGCTTCTGGAGGTAATGGAGGAGGGCAGCGTAACCGTAGACGGCGTGACCAGACCGGTACCGTCTCCCTTTCTGGTCATTGCTACTCAGAACCCTGTCGGTTCTGCCGGAACCCAGCTGCTGCCCCAATCCCAGCTGGACCGGTTCCTGATCTGCTTTGGGATCGGATATCCCGATGCCGCAGAGGAAATGGATATTTTAAAAAGCCGCCGGAGCGGAAACGGGCTGGAAGATGTACGTCCCGTCATCAGCAGTCAGGAGCTGATGGAAATGAAAAAAGAAGTCGAAGAAGTGTTTGTACACGATCAGGTATATGACTATATCGTGCGTCTGGCTCAGGCCACCAGAAACAATGACGCACTGGAGCTTGGGCTGAGTCCCAGAGGCTCTTTGGCGCTTTTGAAAATGGCTCAGGCGAGAGCCTATCGGAAAGGCCGCAGCTTTGTGATTCCGGCGGATGTTGCGGCAGAATTTCAGGATGTTGCGGCCCACAGGGTACAGCCTGTATCAAGCTCCGGAATGGATAGAGTCCGTGCAGCAGCCGTGCTGGAGCGGATCTTAAAGGAGACCCCGGCGCCTGCTCCGGAGAAAGGGTGAAGCCTTGAAGGAAAAAGCAATTTATATAGGAGCGGTCGTTCTGACTGCTATCTGGGGCGTAGCTGCTCCCGAGGGCTTTGCTCCGTTTTTGCTGGGCTTTGAACTGCTGTTGGCGCTTTCCATGTGGATTCTGGTTCAGATCCTGGCTGGAAAGGTAGAGATTGTGCCGGAGCCTGCAGAAGAGACGGTGGGGAAAAAAGAGCCCATCGTCCTTCGGGTAAAGTTGAAAAATGCTTCCCTGCTTCCTGCCTCCTGTGTGGCGGTTACCGTCGGCTGGCGGGATCTTCTGGATAACAGCACGGGCACCGTGGAAAGCATGGGAATGGCAGGGGGAAAAAGGACCGGTGTGCTGGAATTTTGCATCCCGGTGAAGTATTCCGGTGTCTACGAGTTTTGGATCCAGTCGGCATCCGTGCGGGACTGGCTTCGGTTATGGTCAAAGAAGCTTTTGATCACAGATAAAAAAGTGCAGGTGTTGTCCGTGCCTCTGGTACATCAGGCGGAGGAATGGATCCCTCCGGCACAGCTCGCCTCCGGCGGGGATTCGGATCAGCATTCCCAAAAAAGGGGCGGGGACGATGGATCGGAGGTATTCGAGGTTCGTGCCTATCGGGATGGAGATCCGCTGCAGAGAGTGCATTGGAAGCTGACTGCAAAGACCGGAGAAATGCTGGTGCGGGAATTCAGCCTGCCAAAGCGGGAGGTGCTTTTGCTGCAGGTGGATCTGTATCATCCGCCTCAGGAAAAGTGGGATCATTGTAAATTGGAACGGCTGCTGGAGCAGACAGCGGATTTTTGCTGGAGGCTTTTGGCGGCAGAACAGGAATATGAGGTATTCTGGCAGGCGCAGGAGCAGCTGTGCAGAATGCAGATTTCCAGAGTCCAGGAGCTGTGGGTCTTTCTCAAACGGCTTTGTCTTACCGCCACAAAGGAAGAGCTGGAGCAGAATGGAAAGCAGAGCCAAAAGCAATCTGCCGGGAAAAATAAGTATCCGGCAGAGGATCTTTTGGAAAAGGGCAGAGGCAGCGGTGTAACAGAGCCGGTAGCCGGCGGGCAGCTCTGGAAAATAGATGCAGAAGGAACAGTCAGGCAGGTGAGAGGCAATGAAGAAAGGGCAGGAGCCGGGACAGCTGGATAAAGAAGCGGTAGGCAGGATTACCTGTCGGATTCTACAGGAAGAAGAACCCGGCGGTATGCTGGTCAAAAAGCTGTGGCGGCTGGCTGGTATGCTGATCTGTCTGCTCTGCCTCACCGGTGGTCTTTGCAGCGCATTTCTCAGTGGCTTTGGAATCCGATATTTGATCCCTGTTTTTTGGATGCTTCTGATTGTCTCGGTGCTGTTCTGGATCGGGTTTTCCAGACTGCCCCTGGAAGGGGTGTATCGGCTCCTTGCAATTTTGGGAACCCTGATCGGCGTAAGTCTTTTCCTGCTGCTGCTGCAAAAGGATGTGATCGCCGGGTATATGTCTGCTGTAAACGGAGTACGCAGCCGGTTAAATGAGGCCTATGACGGTACCCTTGCCCTGTATCAGGCGTCAACATCTGCGATGCAGATGACGGTATTTTTCGGGTTTATCCTGTTTTTGCTGGCGGGGCTGTTATCTGCCGGGATCTGTTATCGGACCAATCCGGCAGTGGTTCTGGCAGGAGAATTTCCGGTGCTGGCAGGGATCGGAATTGCCGGAGGGACACCCTCCTTTTTCAGCTTTTTCCTGATCCTGTTGGGAACTCTTGGAATGCTCAGTGCCGCCGCTGTCAGTCGGGCGGATCAAAGGGATCAGGAGAGTGCCCGTCAAGCAAGGCAGATGACAGAGCAGATGAAAAGCAGTGTCAATGTCTGGTTGCTTTTGCAGGCTGTAGTGCTGTCGCTGTTGGCGTTTGTGCTGGTGCGGCCCCTGACCAATACCCTGCTCCAGGCACAGGAGGCAGGGATGAAGACACAAAACGGTGTGCTGCAGGCAGTCTGGCAGCTGCTTCCGGCAGTTTCCGGAGGGAGGCTGAAGCTTTCCGTTGAGGGAGTCGGCGGAGGGGTATCGGATGGCACACTGACAGATCAGGATGGTTTTTATTTTGGAAAGGTACAGGCCCTGAAGGTTACGGTTTCGGAAAAACCCTCAGAGACCGTGTATTTAAAGGGCTTTATCGGCACGGATTACACCGGGACAGCCTTTGAAGAGGCAGACGGGGAGAGCTTTGTGCAGGCAGCATCCTTGTGGAAGCTGGATGGAAATGTATCCCTTGGGGTGGAAAATCTGCCCTTTCTGCGAACCTATTATGCGGAAAACGTGGTGTTTACCGGAGAGGGAGACGATGCAAAGCCGGAGCTTGCGGCAAATGCAGCCTCCTCTGCTGTGACCCTGCAGGTGGAAAATCTGGCGGCAAATCCGAATTATACCTATGTTCCCTATGGAGCATTTTTAAACGATTATTATCAGGTGCTGGGAGGCGACGGCGCACTGGCAGGTCAGAGCGTTCAGCGGGATATTTTTTCCTGTTATCCCAGAAAGCAGCTGGAGGAGGTCTTAGAGGACTGGAACGAAACAAAGCAGCAGGAAAGCACTCTGGATCAGGCGGAAAGCGCCTATGCCGCCTATGTGCAGGCACATTGCAGCAGCCTGCCGGAAAATCTCAGTTATTTGCAGGAGAAATTTGATCTGGAGCTGGAAACAAAGGAAAGTGCAGATCCAAAAGAAGCAGAAAAAAACTGGGAAAAGATCAAAACCGCAGTGGTTTCTGAGCTGGCAGGAAATTATGAATTTGTCCGGGAACCGGAGGCTGTGCCCGAGGGGAAGGACTTTGTAGAGTGGTTTTTAAAGGAATCCAAAGAAGGAAATTCCGTTCATTTTGCAGCGGCGGCCACCATGCTGCTGCGTGCCTGCGGGATGCCGGCACGGTATGTGGTGGGCTATGCAGCGCCGGCAAGTCTCTTTAAGGGACAAGAGGACGGCAGCTATCAGGCAGTTTTGGAGGATGATAACGCCCATGCCTGGGCAGAGGTCTATCGGGAAGGAATCGGATGGACCGTAGTGGAGGCGACACCGGGCTTTGCCGCCCTGGTAACAGAAAGCGATGGAGCCTCGGGCCAGAAGGAGCAGGAAGCAAACAGCCCGGACACCCCAGGGGAAGCCTTTTATCAGGAGGACACGCCAGAGGCTGAGACCCCCGGGATCGGCAGCAGAATATTCCGGGTGGTGAAAAAAGCACTGGCGGCGGTGGCTTTGACGATAGCTGCCTGTGGGATCGCAGCAGTCATCCGGCGGCATATCCTCTGTAAACGACGGAGAAGAGGCAGAAAAGGAGAAACGCTGGGGGAGCAGATCCAAAGGATTTATCGAAGCTTTGCCGCTCTGCAGAAATTCAACAAAAAAAGTGTATGCAGCTGTCAGGAGGAGCGCTTTGCAAAGCAGCTTGGAAAGAAGTATCCGGTATTTTCGGAGAAGACAGCGCAGAAGCTGGCAAATATCGTGCTGAAGGCATGCTATAGTGATCAGGGGCTGACAAAAAAAGAGTGTCAGTTTGTACTGGATTGCTATGAAAAGCTTGCAGAAGCTGTATCAAAGGAGCTGTCGCCGGCAAAGCGTCTGGTGGGAAGCCTGATCTTTTGTTTTTGGTAAAGCGGAAGGGAGAAGTGCATGAAACGAAAAATTTTGGCAATCCTTGCCATCCTTCTTGGTCTGGCAGGGCTGGGTGTCCTGTTATATCCCTCCGTCAGCAACTGGATGGAACAGGCAAAACAGCGCAGGCAGATCGCAGCCTATCAGGAAGCACAGGCGCAGATGGAGCAAAAAAGGCGGGCTGCCCTGCTGGCAGAAGCCGACCGGTATAATCAAAAGCTGGCAGAGCTTGGCATCAGCTTCGATATGCTGGGAGAGGCGGAAAAGGAGGCACTTTTGATCGACGGAAAATCCTATGATGAGCTGCTTTTGGCAGAGGACAGCGGTGTGATGGGATATCTGGAAATCGAAAAAATAAAGCTGAAGCTTCCCATTTATCACGGAGTATCGGAGGAAGCGTTGGAATCTGGAGTCGGTCATCTGGAGGGAACCTCCTTGCCGGTTGGAGGCGAAACAACTCATGCAATTCTGTTTGGTCATCGGGGGCTTCCCTCGGCAAAGCTTTTTACCGATCTGGATCAGCTGGAGGTGGGAGATACCTTTCAGATCACGGTGCTGGATCGTGTGCTGGTCTATGAAGTGACCCAGACAGAGGTGGTGCTTCCGGAGGAGTTAAACGGTTTGACAACAGAGTCCGACAAGGATCAGGTCACACTGGTTACCTGTACGCCCTATGGAGTCAATTCCCATCGTCTTTTGATCCATGGGGAGAGGGTGCAATAGATTGCGATAGATAGAGAACAGGAAACTTCATTGTCGGTGGGGTGCAGGAGCGTATCCGGCAGGAGAAAGGTAGGCTGCAGCTGCAGCAGAAAGTGAGGAAGAAAATGAAAGGAAGAAAAATCCGGATCAGACAAGGGATAAAGGGCTGGCTGCTTGCGCTGGCCATGGTATTATCCCTTTGCAGCGGCTGGAAGCAGGACGTCTGTGCACAGCAGAGTCAGAGCAGCTCGTCCAATTTGATGCAGGACGTAGATACGGACAAAAAAGGCTCCATCGAAATCCTTTTTGACACCATGCGGGACGAGCCCGTTGCAAATGCAGAGTTTACCCTGTATCAGGTTGCAGCAATGGTGGATCGGGGAGGATATACGGTGCTGGAGCTGACAGGCGGCTTTGAGGGCTGCGGCGTGCAGCTGAAAAACCTGACGGCACAGCAGTCCAAGGATGCTTCGGCAGCGCTTTTGGAGTATCAGAGAGCAAATCACATTTCCGGGGATACGAAAAGAACAGATGCAAACGGAAAGATCAGCTGGACAGGGCTGCAGACCGGTCTGTATCTGCTGGTTCCGGGTCAGATGCAGAAATACAGAACCGATCCGTCTCTGGTTTCGATCCCGACGAATCTGAACGCCCAGTTGCTATATGACATGTCGGTGAATCCGAAGGCCGAAAGAATTCCGGATCCGGTGTATCCGCCGGAAGAATCCGAGGAACCCTCTACGCCGGAGGTGAAAAAGCCGCCGAAAAAGACAGAGACCATCGTTACACCGGGAATCACTTCGGAGCAGAAAACACCGGAGAAGCTGCCTCAGACAGGACAGCTGCGCTGGCCGATCCTGGCACTTTCCACAGTAGGAGCAGGATTGCTGTTTCTTGGATGGTGGATCGGTCGAAAAAAAAAAGACTGTTCCAAGGTTCTGATGGGGCTTGGGATCCTTCTGGCAGCAGGAGCAGTGGGGATCTCCGCGTATAATATCTGGGATAGCAGCCGTGCCGAAGCTGCGGTGGAGGCGTCTTTAGAGGCCTATGAAGAAGAGCTGACTGCTGTGGAGCAGGAGTCGGAGGCGCTTCCTGTGGATGAGAACAGCGGGATGGCCTTTGTGGAGGCAGACGGGCTTTGCTGGATTGGCGAGCTGGAAATTCCGTCCCTGCAGCTTACGCTGCCGGTGGCGGATCCCTGGAGCTATCCGTCCTTGAAAAAAGCACCCTGCCGCTATACCGGAAGTGCAGAGGAAAATTCCCTGATTATTGCCGCCCATAATTATAAACGGCATTTTGGCAATATCGGACTTTTGCCGGAGGGTGCAACGGTGAAGTTTACAGCGGTTTCGGGCGACGTATACGAATATGAGGTAGAAAAGGTAGAAACCTTAAATCCCTATGCAGTAGACGAGATGCTGTCCGGTGACTGGGATCTGACGTTGTTTACCTGTACCTATGGAGGAAGAAAGCGTGTGACGGTCCGGTGCAGCCTGGTTGGATGAACAGACAGAGAGATGGAGAAAAGAAGCATCCGCAGAAATCAGCGGCGACAGGCTGTCAGGGTCGCTGATTTCTGCGGATGCTTTTTGAATCAGAATGTTTTGAGGATTTCAGGGAAATACAATAGAATGCACCCCATGTGAGCATTCTATTGCCATGAATAATAGAATGCACGCCATGCGAACATTCTATTGGCATGAAAAAAAGAACCTCGATCTCTCAAGGTTCTTTCTGATAATCGGAGTGACAAGACTTGAACTTGCGGCCTCTTCGTCCCTAACGAAGCGCTCTACCACCTGAGCCACACCCCGATGTGCCGTATTTCTCAACCGGACAAATGATATGATACAGCATAATCGGACAGAAGTCAACACTTAATTTGAAAAAACTTCACAAATTAGGTTTTTCTGTTACAGTTTATTCGTACCGTTTGAGTTGTTCATAAAAAATTAAGGGTTTCTTTCTTGCAAGAAATGGAAATATAGACTATATTAAACGGACAAAAGGCAGGCACAAAAAGGACAGGCGGTAAGCTCGGAGCAAAGGCTCCCTAAAGGATACGATAAGCTGTCTGTGATCTGCAGAATGGAGTGAACATGAAATATTTCTGGTTGACCATAAAGAAGATGTTTCGTTTTTTATTAAAGCCCTTATCCTTTGTACCGGCGCTGTGCGTGATGTATATGATCTTTTCCTTTTCCGCCCAGACGGCGGACGAATCCGGACAGCTGAGTATGCTGGTCAGTGAAAAGGTGGTGCTCCTGCTGGGAAAGCTGACCTCCGGCAATCTGGATACTGCGCAGGTGGGAGTGTATGTAGATGAGATTCATTTTCTCGTAAGGAAGATGGCACATTTTAGCGAATATTTTTTGTTGGGACTGACACTTTCCCTGCCCTTATATGTTTATCGGCTGCGGGGCTTTTGGCTCGTGCTCGCTGCCGGATTGTTCTGTGCCGGGTTTGCCGGTCTGGATGAGTACCATCAGATGTTTGTGGCAGGACGCTCGCCGGCGCTTCGGGACGTGGCGATCGATACGGCAGGAAGCATCACCGGAATTTATATGACAAGGATCATCGGATTTATTGGGAGAAAAACGATATTTGCACCCCTTTCGATGGAAAAGCGCAGAGAACGGAGAAAAAAGAGATTTGTATAAAAAAGTAAAAAAAAAGGCTTGCAAAATTAGAAAGTATCGTGCTATAATATCACTTGTCAGTTCGATAGGGGCATAGTTCAAAGGTAGAACAGCGGTCTCCAAAACCGTCGATGTGGGTTCGATTCCTACTGCCCCTGGTATTGCGGGAAAGTCAGAGAAGACGATATCTTTTCTGGCTTTTTCTTGTTTTATTCATGACAATAAAATGCTCGCAGAGCGTGCATTCTATTGTAGCAGCTCGTTTAGGGCTTTGTTTTTTGGCTGTCAGCCGGGGGGATTTTTTATGGAACAGAAGCATACGCTAGAGGAGAATGGGTATTATGCACAGGTCACAGATCAGCTGATTGAAAATATCGGGTATCAGATGATCCGCCGGAACTGGTCGATGAAGACGCTGGCGGATAAAGCGGATCTTCCTTATGAAACCGTAAAGCATCTGATGGCAGGAAAAATCGGCAGACCATCCTTTATCAGTATTCTGAAGATTGCAAATGCACTGGAATGTTCGCTGGATGATCTGGCAGGACGGAATAATCCGGCGCTGGAGGGACTTCGCAGGCTGGCAGACCATGCGGATGGAATGTATCAGATTTTTGCGGAAGTAGAACATTTGCTGTATCCGAACTTCATGATGCAGAGAGAAAACAACAAATAGCACAAATAAAAAATGAAATGATAAAAAAGTACTGTGAAAAAGAGAGAAGAATCGGTGAACAACCGATTCTTTTTTGTCACAAAATGTTCATAATCGTTTACAAATCGTTCAGCTTCTTATCGGCGGCAACCGGATATACTGGATAGTAGGAAGGTACAAGGACAGGTTGACGATTAGGGGATGATCAGTTGAAAAAAAAGGTATGGGGCATTTTGTTTCTGGCAGCGTTGGCGTTAAATGTGTTGGCGTGGAAAAGCAGCAGCTTCTGCGATTTTTATGCGGAATCGGTTTTTCCGGTATGGAGCAGCATTTCCACGCGGGTGATGTCGGTTTTTCCGTTCAGCGTCGGAGAGAGCATGATCGTGCTGGGGATTTTGTTCCTGACAGCGTTTGCAGCTGTAGGATTTTTGCGTTTGACTGTAAAAAAAGCGTGGAGCAAAAAATTGTTTCACAGCTTTTCCTGCGCATTTTCCTGGATTTTTCTGGCACTCGTCTGGGTTATGACCTGTAATTGTTTTTTGCTGTATCATTCTTCGGCGTTTGAGGATCGGTATATGGAGCAGGTGCGCAGTGAGAACTACTCCAAGGCAGAGCTTGCTGTGCTGCGGGATTATATTGTGGTCAATGCCAACGAGCTTGCAGAGCAGATGGAGCGGGATGCAGACGGCTATCTGATTTATAAGGGAGACACGAATCAGGCGGCTGTAGAGGCGATGCAGCAGGTCGGCACAGATTATGGACGCCTGCAGGGCTATTATCCGCAGCCGAAGGAGATTTATTTTTCGGAGCTGCTCAGTCAGACCTATAGGATGGGGTACTATTTCCCATTTTCCATGGAAGCAAACTACAACGGAACGATGTATATTGTAAATAAGCCCTCAGTGATCTGTCATGAATTTGCACATTTAAAGGGCTTTATGCAGGAGGATGAGGCGAATCTGATCGGATATCTTGCCTGTATCAACTCAGACGATGCATTTTTCCGCTACAGCGGCTATATGGGCGTACTCAATTATGTGGAAAAAGAATTTCGTGAGAGCATTCAAAAGAGCCGGAAAGAATACGCGAAGCATCCGCAGATTTCTGCACAGGTTTATGCGGATAACATGTTTTTGACCCAGGAAGCATGGCAGACTGTCGAGAAAAAGGCGGTTGTCAGTACCAAAACAGCGAAAAAGGTTTCCAACGCGGCGACAACGGCTTCTCTGAAATTAAACGGAGTGGAAGAAGGCATGAAAGCGTATGACGGTGTGGTGAAGCTGCTGCTGGATTATTATGACGGTGTGCTGTACGGGGATGTTTTGGTGACGGTGGACGCAGAGTGACGGTCTAAAAAGCGTGCAAGACATTATTCAGAGTGTATAAAACAGGAATCTGCTGCGCATCCTGACAAAAACGGCGGTGCTTTTTGGAAAGAAACTGCCGGGAAAAGGAAAGGGGCGTGTGGGCGATGGACTATTTGAATGCATTCTGGGTAGGTGGTCTGATTTGCGCGCTGGTGCAGATTTTGATGGAAAAGACGAAGCTGATGCCGGGGCGGATTATGGTGCTTTTGGTCTGCTCGGGCGCAGTGCTGAGCGCACTTGGCTGGTATCAGCCCTTTGTCGATTTTGCCGGGGCAGGGGCGAGCGTGCCGCTGCTTGGCTTTGGGCATACGTTGATGAAGGGCGTAAAAGAAGCGGTGGAACAAGACGGATTTCTCGGATTGTTTACGGGAGGCTTTCAGGCAGGGGCTGCCGGAACTGCGGCGGCGCTGATTTTCGGATATCTGGCGAGCCTTGTTTTTAAACCTAAAATGAAAAGATAAAAGTATTATTCCCTGCAGGCGATTTCCTTGCGGGAAAGAAACTGGCGCATGGTTTTGTCCCACTGCGCGTCCAGTGTTTTATCGAAGACAAAGGAAGAAAAGGCGGTTCCGGTCGTCAGGCGGATGGCGGAGCCGTCATATTTTATGGTCAGGACCAGCGCCTGAACCTGTTCCGGTTTTAAAGACGGATCTGCGCCCTTCATGACGCCGGGGACATACTGGGGCATGAGATGCAGGACGAATTTGAAGGAAAGAGGCGTGTGTTTGCCGCGGATCATCTGAAACAGAACCGGACGGATGAATTTCCAGGGCAGAAACAGGTAGCCGGCGTCCGGCGTTTCATCGTCCTGATAAAATTCGGGATTGACGCGCCCGTCGATTTCATAGGAAACGGCGCAGGAAACCGAAGCCTTCTCCAGCAGAAAAGAGTCAAAGCAATCCTCTGTCAAAAGCTTCGCCATAAAATGCTTCATTTCAAGAATCTGAAAAGCGGTCATATAATCAATCCTCCATTCCGCGGGCGCTTTGTGCTGCTGCGCGGTTTTTTGTGATATGCGTGCCGGTCAGTTGTGAAACAGTTCACCCGCGCCATTCGCAAAAACGCGTCTGCGACGCTTTGTGCTGCTGCGCGGTTTTTGTGATATGCGTGCCGGTCGGTTGTGAAACAGTTCACCCGCGCCATTCGCAAAAACGCGTCTGCGACGCTTCCCGCTGCTGCGCAGCTCCTTTTGCTCATGAAGCGGCGCTCCCTTCGTAGCTTTTT
>ENA-ORSC01000665-ORSC01000665.1-human-gut-metagenome-genome-assembly--contig:-NODE-665-length-26458-cov-4.757982_pt1 | contig 26458 bp, 23 predicted proteins | sample MGYA00242178_ERZ509140 | MGnify/ENA primary metagenome ERZ509140 (study PRJEB26280, sample SAMEA2338681) | human gut metagenome | biome: human gut; feature: human-associated habitat; material: faeces... | reverse complement strand
ACCCCTGCCATAACGGCTGCTCTTTCTCAGAAATTTCTGTCATGCTTTGAGAAGCAGCTGACATTCCGAGCACTCCTGCAGCAAGCACTGCAACCTGAAGGAATTTTGACACACGGACTGCGTGCCTGCCATTGGCATGCCGCCTGCCCACCGATTTGTCGCCTGCAGATTTTCCATCTTCCAGTCTGCGATCCGCGTGCAGCAACCTTCCGCTGTCTTTTCCCGTTTTTTTCTCTTTCATGCCATCCCAGAACCTTTCCAGTTCGATTTCTATCTACTATCCGAAAAATTTCATCACGATTTTTCCAGTCAGAGAAACGACCATTCCAATCGTGGGAACCACATAGATTCCTGCAAAAAAGACTCCCAACAGCAGCCGATACAGCATACCGAAGCATTTTTCAGCCTTCCCCTTCTGCTCTGCTGCAATTTTCCATCCCGCCTCAGCTTTTCGCCTTGCAAAAAACAGACTCAACAGGAATGCAAACCCCAAAATACTGATGCCAACCCCAGCTTTCAGTCCCGGTTCCTCAAACGAAAATACAACTTCATTTTCGCCCTCTGTCAATGTTATCCCCAAAAATCCGCCAAGTATTGGCTCGATATCCACAGCTTTTCCGTTTTGTATACACTTCCATCCGTCTATCGCAACGAACGGAACAAACAACGTTTCTCCCTCTGCCGCAGACACACTCACATGAATTTGTGCATTGCGCTCTGAAATGGAACATTCTGACGGCTGCAGGATTCTGGCGGTTCCTGACTGCAACGCCGCCTGCCATGCATTCTCATGCAGCGCACCAAGCTCCATCTCCTGCGCTGCGACCAGCGTCCCCATCCGGTCGGTAACAGAAATCATCACCTCCTGCGCTTCAAAAGTTCCCAACCAAATCAGTCGATGTGCACTCGCCATCTGGTTTTTCTCCGGAATTTCAACCGGCTCACCGTTGACTGAAACAAAAATTTCATCCGCGCTTCTTCCTGCATCCAGATACAAAAGCTGCTTGTCCGTCACAGAAATACAAAGCGTTCCATCCTCCAAAACAAGCTCCTGAGCCGGGAAAACTTCCATGATATTCGTATACTCTTTCGAACCGGTCGTCACATCCACGCTCTGCTCTTCTTCAGAAGTCTGTCGATGTTTCGTTTCAACATCCTCTGCAGACAGTAGCTCTGCCCAGGCACGCTGATTGGAAAGTACGCTGCCGCTGCCCGACTGCCCCAAAGCTTCCTTTGAGAATACAAACACATTGCGCAGCATTGTATCGGAAATTTCCGTTCCGCCGACGGCACGCACCGAAACCCAGGGTGCAAGATAACCGAGACTTTCCAAAATCGCCTTTGTCTGTTTGCTTTCGGTCGGAAAGTATCCGCTGATCGAGCCTTTCCGGTCCACCAATGCAGCGTTGATCGGAAGATCGTCCCGATCTGCCTCGCGCGCAAGCAGCCACGAAGGCTCTGCGGATTCAGCGTTTTTACTCTCCGCCTGCTTTGCAATTTCTGTCATCTGTCGGTACGCCGCTTCATTTTCCTGTCGAACCGCATAATCTGGCGGCAGTAAAATCATTGTATACACACAAAAGCCGCCAACAAGTGCTCCAAGCACCGCCATTCCCGGTGCCCCCGCCCCTCCTGTTTTTTCCCCGGAGGTCTTTGCATGGAGCGCCTTTTGTCCGCACCACGCCGATACTCCAACAAGCAGCAATACAACCGCTGTCACAGCGGTTTCTTTCGGACACACCTTGCTGATCGCCAGCGAGGAAAACGCCTGCACCAGACGCTTTTCCCAAATGAGTGTCAGGCATACAGCGCCCAATGCGGATACAGCCGAAGCAACCAGCAGGAGCACACAGCGCAGGCGGAGCCCTGCCGGATGTTTGCAGACATTTTCTGTACGAAAATCATCCGCATCGCGCTCCTTTCTCACCGCCACAAGTGCCGCCATGCTCAGCACTGCCATGTACCCATAGCGCACCGGGAAGCACACATAGGACCCCATATGCCACAGGAGGTTAGCCGGTTCCAGCAATACCGTCAGCCACAAAAATCCCGTCAGATACGGCCAGAACCGTTCTGCAGCGCTGTGCGTTTCCTGTTCCGCAGCGCTACGCCTTTTGCGTTTCCGGAAACATCCCGAAGCAAACAGAAGCCCCATCAGTACCGGATTTGCAATCTGGAACAGCCTCTCAAACAAATCATCCAAACCATGCCGTTTCATCACACCGAAATAGGACAGATTTTCCCCGGAACGCGCGGACTGCAAAAGCAGAATCGCAGACGGGAGCAGAACCGCCGCCGAAATACAAATTCCGATCAGCGTATCAATTCCCATGCACCCCATTTTTTTGGTGCGGTTTTCTTTTCTCTCACAGGTATAGAGCCAGATCGCCCCGGCAAAAAGTGAAAACAGAAGCGTCATAAACCCGAGCTGAATGGACAACATCAACTGCCATGCGAGCAAAACAGCGTACCAGCCGCCCTTTTTCTCCCGCAGCAAACGCAAAAGCGCCAGGCAAAACAGCGGAAAAATCACCGGGAAAATCATCCACTTGATGATCTGATAGTTATACGCCATGTACCCGCAGCATGCGTAGCAAAGGGCGAGCGCTACATTCTGAAAGCGTCTGCCCGATGCTGTTTTTTCCAGAAAAATATGCGCTGTAACCGCAGATGCAGTGCTGTAAAGCAGCACCAGCACATTGACCGCCTGATAAATTCTGTCCCGCCCAAACAATAGCAAAACATAGTTAAACGGATTGAGCACCTCATTGATCGTATCCGCATACAGATTCGCCCCGCCGGAAACGCTAAAGTCCAGAAACAGATTTTTCTGTCCTGTCACAACATCGTAAAAATGATACAAAAGCGGCAGATACTGGGAATATAAATCCGTGATCGCCACTGATCCATCCCCGAAGGGATACATTTTTTTATAAGAAAAAAGCAGGCAAAACAGCGCCACACTGCAAAGTGCAGTAAGCGCCGTCGCCTGCCATGTTTTACGGGATTCTTTTTTCAGCTTTCCATGCCAGAATACTCTTTGGTCTGTCCGATTTTCCATTCAGATTTCTCCGTACTCTATCTTCCTTAAAGCAGACACCACACTGCCGTCATCGCCGTGCTCAACAGACAAAATACCAGCAGCAGTACAAAAAGCACCTGCGATATTGCTTTTTTCACCGCCGGATGCCCGGTCGCACCGCCCTCCCTGCGCCGCATCTCAAGCTGCTCTTTCGTGCCCTCCTGCCAGATAAACGCCAGCGCAATCGCCGGAAACAGCAGCTCGATTTCCATATATCGAAAATGCATGCTGCATTCCTGCGGATAGTCATAGGCAAACTTCAGATACAGGAGAAGGTGCACAAAATAGCCAACCACAAATAAAATCCGGCTCGCAGAATCGATGCCAAAGCGCTTTGCCCGAACGACAAATACGCGAATAAACGCCATCCATGCCGCCAGCGCCAGCAGCGCACCGACCAGCATCAAAAGCACTGCCAGCACCTTTACACTGCGTCCGACGTTCGCCATATCCCATTCACCCAGCACTGAGGTACGGATGATCTGCATCCATACATTATAGCCGCAGCCCAGCTTAAACTGACGTAAGTTGTCCAACATTTCCGATGGCACCGGGAACAGGAAACGGTTCAAAACCGGGACATTTCCGGTGTACTGCCAGGAATCCTCCGGCAGCGTATAAATCCACACGAGGGGCATATGGAACTGAATCCTATTTCGGATATAAAAGCTCATGCCAAGGGGAATCGAAACTACACCAAACAGAACGTACTGACCGAGCAGCTTCTTTACCGGGACGACGGGAATTGCAGCATTTCGGGTGCTCTCTACGCTGCATGCCCTACAATCTCGTCCATTGTCCAGACTTCTTACCAGCATCCAGAGCATCACCGCCGCGATCGGAAAGGCCATCTGCGCGACACTCTGTTTTGTCAACATACCAAGCGCGATAGAAACCGCCAGCTTTAAGATGTTATGCGCCGTCGGAAAGCGGCTCCACAAAATCGTATAGTACACGCACATCACCGTAAACATCAGGCTCATACAATCGTTGTTCACGCTTCCGGAAAGCAGCACCAGCGCCGGATGGAAGCAAAACAGCAGCATCACAAAGCGTTTTGCTTTTTCCGTCAGCTCAAACTGCTCTGCAATCCGCAAAAGGAACCAGAGAATAAGCAGCGAGCAGACAAACGGGACGACCTGGATCGACTCCTCCAGCACATCCGTATTGGAAATAAAAAGAGAGCAAAGCTTCATCCACAGTGCGCACAGATAATGGTGCAGCGGCGGATGGTTAAACTGATAAACACTCGTCGGGTCAAAATCCGGCAGCTTCCAGTTTTCATATAAATACTGGATATATGCCAGATGTCCGCCTGTCACCGTATGCCCGGCATCCAGATCGATCATCCCGATATCATACTGTCTGTCATAGATCGTGGAAAAAAGCACATAAAACAGGCGCAGCATACAGCCTGCCGCCAGTATCACATCCATTTTGATCCGATCTGTCCTTTTTCCCACTTTCTCCATGCTCTCCCCCATTTCGCGCCCCGCGCTGCAGTAGTTTGACGCTGCGCCGTTCTTACATCCGCGCTATAATTTTTATGTCCGTGCCTCAGTTTTTGACTGCACGGCGCGGCCAGCTTTAATGCAGCAAAATCATCGAAAACAGTACGGTAAGGATACCGCAGACACCGATCGCCAGTCCGCTCATGGCGCCCTCTGTTTCTCCCAACTCAATCGCCTTGGATGTTCCCACCGCGTGGGAGCATGCTCCGATGGAAATTCCGGCGATCATCGGATCGTTTACCCGGAAAAGTCTGATCAGTGTCGGTGCAAAAATGCTTCCCAGAATGCCGGTAAAAATAACCGCAACAACGGTAATGGGCACCATTCCTCCGTGTCCCTCTGCAACGCTGACTGCGATGGGTGTCGTAACGGACTTCGGAATGAGCGAGACTGTCATCGCCTCGTCCATGCCAAACAGCTTACACATCAGCAGCACGCTCCCCATCGATGCAAGAGATCCGCAGGACGCACCGACTACGATGGGAAGCCAGTTTTTCTTTAACAGCTCTGCCCGCGTGTAGATCGAAACTGCAAGACATGCCGTTGCAGGTGCGAGGAACATGTTGATAAGCGCTCCGCCTTCATTATATTCCTCATACGGAATTTTAAAGATCAGTAAAACGCCGGATACGATCACAATTGCAAGCACAAGGGGATTGCACAGCACCAATCCGGTCTTTTTGCGGATCCAGGTTCCAACCCAGAATGCGGCGATACTTAATCCGATTCCGAAAAACGGAGACATAAACAGTTCATGCATCATTCTTTTGCCCTCCCGCTTTTCTTTTTTTGCATCAGATACAGCACGAACTTCATGCTGTACGCCGTCACTGCGAATGTCACCACTGTACTCACCACGCAGATCACGATCAGCTGCACCACCCAGTTTTTCAGGACGTCAAAATAGTTGATGATGCTGACTCCCGCCGGGATAAAAAAGAATGCCATATTTTCCAGCAGAAAATCCGATTTTTCGCGGATATGGTCTACCTTCAGAATATGTACGCACAACAGAATGAACAGCAAAATCATGCCGATCACGCTCGCTGGGAAAGAAAACGGAAGAAGCTTTTCGATAATCTGAGAAATCCAGCAAATCGAAAAGATAATTCCTACCTGTGTTACGATTTTCAAGTCTTAAATTCCTCCTTTGATCCGGTGCTGCCCCTTAAAGCAGGCAGCGCTGCATATCTTTTATCATCTGTTCCGCCTGCAAAAGCAGGTCTTCAGAGTTTTTCTCCACTACATTACTCCTTTTGAACTGATAAGTAAAGACCGGATTCCCCTGAGGTAAAAACTTTAAACTGTTCCCATATTGTTCGAAAAGCATCGGGATATTTTCCCCGTGCACCCGTGCGTCCGGTCTGTATACAAAGCGCAGCTCCCCCGGACGCCCCTTGATTTCCATAATATAAAGCTTGTGCGCCTGCGCCCGCAAAAGCGCAATCCGCAGTAAATTGTCTACGGACTTCGGCACGGTTCCGAAGCGGTCGAGCAGCTCTTCTTTCATCTCTGCACTCTCGCTTTCCGTCTCCACGCCGGCAATTCGCTTGTAAATGTCGAGCTTCTGCTGCTCATTGACAATGTAAGAAGCCGGAATATAAGCGTCCACCTCCAGCTCCACAGTCGTAAGAAAGTCCGGTGCAGTGTCCTCGCCCTTTAAATTCTTTACCGCTTCGTTCAACATTTTACAATATAAATCATAGCCAACCGCTTCCATATGACCGTGCTGACGCTCTCCCAAAAGGTTGCCCGCGCCGCGGATCTCCAAATCCTTCATTGCAATCTTAAAACCGCTGCCCAGATCGGTAAACTCCCGGATCGCCGCCAAACGCTTTTCTGCAATTTCCCGCAGCACCTTGTCCCGCTTATACATCAAAAATGCATAAGCCGTCCGGTTCGAGCGTCCGACACGTCCGCGCAGCTGATACAGCTGGGACAATCCCATTCGGTCAGAATCGTGGATGATGATCGTGTTGACGTTGGAAATGTCCAGTCCGGTTTCGATGATCGTCGTTGCAACCAGGATGTCGATTTCGCCGTTGATAAAGCTAAACATGATTTTTTCCAGCTCTCTCTCCGACATCTGTCCGTGTGCAAATGCCACATTCGCATCCGGCACCATTTTCCCAATCTTTGCTGCCATATCTGCAATCGTATTGACGCGGTTGTATACATAATACACCTGACCATTCCGGGACAGCTCACGGGTGATCGCCTCACGCACCATTTCTTCATTATATTCCATCACATAGGTCTGGATCGGCTGACGTTCCTCCGGCGCTTCCTCCAGCACGCTCATGTCGCGGATACCGACCAGAGACATATGCAGGGTCCGTGGAATCGGCGTTGCCGTCAGGGTCAGCACATCCACGTTCTCTTTCATTTTCTTGATCTTTTCCTTATGGGTCACGCCAAAGCGCTGCTCCTCGTCGATCATCAAAAGACCAAGATCCTTATATTGCATATCCGATGAAAGCACGCGATGCGTCCCGATCACGATATCCACCAGACCTTTTTTGAGATCCTCGATCACCTTTTTCTGCTGCGCAGGCGTCCGAAACCGCGACATCTGCTCAATCCGGATCGGATAATCCTTCATCCGCTGCACAAACGTATTGTAATGCTGCTGCGCCAGAATCGTCGTCGGCACCAGAAAAACAACCTGTTTGCCGTCCTGCACCGCCTTAAACGCCGCGCGGATTGCAACCTCGGTTTTGCCATAGCCAACGTCCCCGCAGATCAGGCGATCCATGATTTTGTTGCTCTCCATGTCCCGCTTCGTCGCCGCAATTGCCATCAGCTGGTCATCCGTTTCCTCAAACGGGAACATTTCTTCAAACTCCCGCTGCCAGACCGTATCCTCCGAAAAAGCGTAGCCCTTCCCGTTCTGGCGCGCCGCATACAGCTCCACCAGATCCTTTGCGACCTCATCCACTGCCGCCCGGACACGGGTCTTGGTCTTATGCCACTCCTGCGTTCCGAGCTTGTTTAACTTCGGCTTTTTCGCTGCATCGGCGGACGCGTACTTCTGAATCGCGTCCAGACCGGTTGCCAGCACATAGAGGTTTCCTCCGTCCCGGTACGAAATTTTCATGTAATCCCGGACCGTTCCCTCCATCTCGACCTTCTCGATGCCCTGATAAATACCGAGACCGTGTGTCTCATGTACGACATAATCCCCGACCTTCAGCTCTCCGAAATCGCGGATTTTCGTGCCCTCATAGCGCTGAATTTTCCGCTTTTTCTTTTTGGGCGCGCCAAAAATATCTCCCTCCGAAATAACCGCGAATTTCAGCATCGGATATTCAAAGCCTTTTTCCACATGTCCGTAAAAAAGCTCTGTCTCGCCAGGCAAAACCTCCCGGTCAGGGTCTTCGCTGTAAAAAGCGCTCAGCTCCTGCTCCCGCAGATCGGCTGCCAGACGCTTCGCCCGGGTCCGGGATGCACATAACAAAAGCACCCTGCTGCCATTTTTCTTGTAACGTTTTAAGTCCTTTAACAGGGCTTCAAAACTGTTGTTATAGGACGGCATGCTGCGCACCGTGATTTCAAACCTGCGATCCGGCTTAAACAGGCTGCTCTTTGCATCCAGCGCGGCGAGTGACACTGCCCGATACTGCGACAGCTTCCCTGCGATTTCCTTTTCGGGGTACAAAAGCTGCGCCTGTCCCGGCAGGATATAGCCTTTTTCCAGACGTCCGGTCATGCTCTCCCGAAATTCTGTCTCAAGTGCGTTCGCCGTCTCCGACAAATGCTGTGGCTCATCCAGAAAAACTGCCGTCGTTTCCGGATGGAAAAATTCCAGAAAGGACTCCGTCTGCGGATAAAAATAATGCACGAAGCTTTCCAGATTGACTACACTGCCAAACTCCTGCGCAGACTCTTCGATCTCTTTGATCTGCGTCTCAATCCGGTGCGCTGCCTCCGGATTGCCCTGTTCCCGCAATTTTTTGGCATATTGCTTCGTCTCTTTTTTGATTCTCGCAAAGCCGTCCTGCCTGCGCGCCTCCGAAAGCATCAGCTCCGTTGCCGGATAAATCGCAATCTCATCCAGATTTTCCACCGAACGCTGGGACAGCACGTCAAAGCTTCGAATCGACTCTACGCTGTCTCCCCACAGCTCGATTCGATACGGATTTTCTTCCGTCATATCGAAAATATCAATAATTCCGCCGCGAATGGAAAACTGTCCCGGTTCCTCTACCTGCGGGCTCTTTTCATAACCCATTTCCACCAGCTGAGCGGAAAGTTTTCTCTCGTCTACCGTTGATTTTTTATCGAAATGTAGTATTCTTGACACAATCCCGGAAAGCGGCGTCTGCGGCATCATCAACGCGGACATCGTCGTTACGATCGTAACCGGACGCTTTTCGAGCAGCGCGCGCAGCACACGCATCCGCTCCCGCACCAGATCGCCGCCGGAAACATCCGCCTGATAAAAGATCAGATCCTTGCCCGGATATACCATCGTCCTGCGGTCGTAAAACCCATATTCTGCGCCGATTTCCCGCGCTCTTTTGTCACTGAAAGTAACGATGATTTTCTGTGTAAAACCATCGCTCAATCCATATACCATATGAAGCTTCTGGGAATCATACAGTCCGGAAAAGGCAACATGCCCTTTTCCTCTGTCCAGAAGTGCTTTTCCCTCTTCAAACTCCGCCAATTCCCAAAGCGGAGCTGTCAATACCTTCATGCTATGCCTTCTCCACTTTTCGCCCGTTATACACGTTCATCGCTGCATCCGGACCTTTTTCCAGAATCATCTGCACCGCTTCACAGACTTCCTCCGAAACCTGCTTCATCAGCACCTGCTCCTCCCGATCAAAATGTCCCAGCACATAGTCCGCAAGGTCGTAGCCTGCCGGTTTTTCCCCGACGCCGACCTTAATCCGCACAAACTGATCTTTTCCAAGATGCTGAATAATATTCTTCAAACCGTTATGACCACCCGCGCTGCCTTTTTTGCGCACCCGGATGATGCCAGGCTCCAGGCTGATATCGTCGTGAATCACGATCAGGTTCGTGCTGCCGTCTACCTTATAATAATCCAGCACTTCCCGGATACATTCGCCGCTCAGGTTCATATAAGTCAGCGGCTTTACCAGAATGATTTTCTGCCCGTTTAAATAGCCTGCACCCAAAAGTCCCTTGTGCTTTGCCGTGTTTACAGAAATTCCGGTCTTATCTGCCAGCATATCTATGACGGAAAAGCCGATATTATGCCTTGTATTATCGTATTCTTTTTTCGGGTTTCCAAGTCCTGCAATTACATACATGTTCTGTCCGTTTCCTTCCTGCTTCTGCCTGCCCTTTTCTGCTTTTGCAGGCGCTGTCTGTTGTGCTTTCATGTTAGCACAGTTTCCCCCGCTCGGGCAAGTGAGAATGTACCCTGCTGCCCTTTCCATCTGCGGCGACATACAGATGGCTTTTCTAACCGGATATCCGGTCAGGAAAACAGTCCCGGTACATCGCTGCACCGGGACTGTCTGTTGTAGTCTGTATTTATTTTCTGTATTTATTTAAGAAGTTATGCAATCGGTTCTTCCAATGCCGTATTGTATGCTTCCAAAATAATTCCCTGGATCTTTTCCCGGGTTCCCTGGCTGATGGGATGGGCGATATCGCGGTATTCCCCATCTGCGCTGCGCTTGCTCGGCATCGCGATGAACAGTCCTTTATCTCCCTCTATTACTTTGATATCATGCACCACAAACTCGTCATCCACGGTAATGGATACAATCGCTTTCATTTTACCTTCTTTGGCAATTTTCCGAACCCTTACATCGGTAATCGTCATAACTTATTCCCCCTCGCGTTTCAGATAATGTATCTGTCGTTTTTCTCTATTACAATCTTGATTTCATCTTCTCCGCGATAGAAGGAATTTGCACGGATCGTATCCCGGCTTTCTACGATACAGTTCTCGATGTGCGTGTTATCGCCGATATATACGTCATTCAAAATAATGGAATTCTTGATGTAACAGTTGTTTCCGATAAAGGATTTTTTGAAGATTACGGAATCCTCTACCGTGCCGTTGACAATACAGCCGCTGGAAATCAGGCTGTTCTCAACCTTCGCTCCAACATTATACTTTGCAGGCGGTAAATCGTCAACCTTTGAATAAATATCCGGATACTGTTTGAAAAAATAATTACGGATCTCCGGTTTTAAGAAGTCCATATTGGCATCGAAATAGTCTTCCACCGTTGCAATATTCTTCCAGTAATCTTTGATCTTATATCCGAAGATCCGTTTCTGATTTTTGTAACGGATCAGAATATCCTTTACAAAATCATAACGGTCTTCCATTGCACAGCGCTCGATCATATCAATCAGGAGACGTCTGCGGATAACATAAATACCACAGGAAATGGTATTGGAGCGTGCCTCAATCGGCTTCTCTTCAAACTCTTCGATCCGGCTTTCCTCGTTCATCTTGATGGTACCGAACCGCTCTACGTTTACATTTGCCGGCATGTCCTTGCAGACAACGGTCACATCCGCTTTTTTGGAAATATGATATTCGAGGACTTTGTTGTAGTCCATCTTGTATACACAATCGCCGGAGGTAATAACTACATAGGGCTCATGGCTGTTTTTTAAGAAGGAGAGGTTCTGATAAATGGCATCTGCCGTGCCTCTATACCAGGAGCTGTTCTCTGCGGTTACCGCAGGAGTAAACAGAAACAATCCACCCTGTTTTCTTCCGAAATCCCACCATTTGGAGGAGCTTAAATGTGCATTTAAGCTTCTGGCGTTATACTGGGTCAGCACGCCGACTCTCTGGATATGAGAGTTCGTCATGTTGCTCAGCGCAAAGTCAATACTTCTGTAGCTGCCTGCCACCGGCATCGCGCCGATCGCGCGCTTCTGGGACAGTTCTCTCATCTTGCGGTTATTGCCGCCTGCTAAAATGATACCGATTGCTCTCACTGTTTGTCACCTGCCTTAATCAATGTTTTGCCGCTTGCCAGATATCCATCCGGATAATCGTCTGCTGTCGTAATGCCGAATACAACGGAATTCTTGCCTACAGATACATTGGCAGGCACAACGCTCTTCTCACCAACAGTGACAATACCGTCGCAGTAAATATGCGGTGCAGTATCGTTCGGTGCTTCCTCCCCGACGCCCAGTCTGACGTGATCACCGATCTTCGTGTTTTCCGCTACGATTGCCTTGCTAAGCTCACAGCTCGCCCCAATCTCTGTATTGTTCATGATAATGGAGTCACGCACAACCGTATCTTTACCGATCGTAACACCGCAGCCGATTACAGAGTTATAAACCTGTCCGTAAATCTCAGAGCCTTCTCCGACGATACTGCGTTCGATCACACCGCCCTTTGCAACGTACTGAGGAGGCAGGATCTCGCTTTTTGTATAAATCTTCCAGTATTCTTCATAAAGATTAAACTCCGGAACAACATCGATCAGCTCCATATTCGCTTCCCAGTAGGAGGTCAGGGTTCCGACATCTTTCCAGTAACCGTTAAATTCATATGCATACATCGGTGCGCCGTTTTTATGACAATAAGGGATGACATGCTTGCCAAAATCCAGGTTTGGCTGATCTGCATTATCGATCAGTGCCTGCTTCAGCGTTTTCCAGTTAAATATGTAAATACCCATGGATGCAAGGTTACTGCGCGGGTTGGCAGGCTTCTCCTCAAAATCCACGATCCGCTTGTTCTCATCGGTGATCATGATACCGAAGCGCTTGGCTTCTTCCATCGGAACCGGCATAACGGCGATCGTACACTCTGAACCGTTCTGCTTGTGGAAATCCAGCATCACTTCATAATCCATCTTGTAAATATGGTCGCCGGAAAGAATCAGCACATATTCCGGGTTAAAGCCCTCCATATATTCGATATTCTGATAGATCGCGTTTGCTGTACCGGTGTACCATTCGCTGTTTTCATTTTTTTCATAAGGAGGCAGAACAGTAACACCCCCGATATTCCTGTCCAGATCCCACGGAATACCGATCCCAATATGCGTATTCAGCCGCAGAGGCTGATACTGTGTCAATACACCGACTGTATCAACACTAGAATTGATACAGTTGCTTAATGGGAAATCAATGATCCGATATTTTCCGCCAAATGAAACTGCAGGCTTGGCTACCTTTGCAGTCAGCACGCCCAGTCGGCTTCCCTGCCCGCCTGCCAGTAACATGGCAATCATTTCCTTCTTAATCATGTCCTCACCTCGTTGTTTCTATCAACTTTCCCACGGCTGTCGCCGGGCTTAAGAAAAGTATATCACACGCATCTGTAAAAGTGAATAATAATTTTACATTTGCACGCCCTTTTCGACCTTTTTTCTTGTGAAATATAGACACAAATCAAATTAGTAGGTTTATGTTTTATTCAAAATATTCAATTTTCTCAAGCTATCGCTCCCATTTCCTTCTTTAATTATTCACAAAATGTCCTTTTTCGTCTTTTCCGGTATGTTTTGTCAACCGATAACACATTGTTATTTTGTCGAAGAAAAAAGGCGCTGCAGACGGCGCCGAAGTTTCTATTTGTTTTTTCAGAGAGTTTGCGCTACAATTGACCCAGTACAGTATTCCAATTCAGAAATGGAGATTCTTTATGTATCAGGTAGATTTTAACCATCCAATTCACGTTTATTTTATCGGCATCGGCGGCATCAGCATGTCTGGCCTCGCCGAAATTCTTTTATCCGAGGGCTTTACCGTATCCGGCTCCGACTGGAACCGCTCTGCCCTGACCGAGCACCTCGAAAAAAGCGGCGCACACGTCAACTATGGCAAGCCCCAGAAAGCGGAAAACATCACAGACGACATCGACCTCGTCGTATACACCGCCGCAGTACATGCAGACAATCAGGAATTTTCCCGTGCCAAAGAGCTGCAGCTTCCCATGCTGTCCAGAGCGGAATTTCTCGGACAGCTGATGAAAAACTACGACACGCCGATCGCTGTCAGCGGCACCCATGGCAAAACGACCACCACTTCCATGATTTCCGAGATTCTGCTGCAGGCAAATACCGACCCGACCCTTTCTATCGGCGGCATTTTGAAATCCATCCACGGCAATATCCGCGTCGGCCACTCCGGTCTGTTCGTCGCAGAGGCATGCGAATATACCAACAGCTTTTTAAGCTTTTTCCCGAAAATCGGCATCATCTTGAATATCGAAGAAGACCATTTGGACTTCTTTAAAGACCTGGCAGATATCCGTGCTTCGTTCCGCAAATTTGCACAGCTTCTGCCTGCGGACGGCACGCTGTTTATCAACGGCGACATCGAAAACTGGCAGGAGATCACAGAGGGTCTGGCATGCCGCGTCGTTACGTTCGGCACAACCTCTGCTTCCGACTATTATCCCTCCGATATTTCCTATAATAAAACAGCGGACGCAACCTTTACCGTGCACAGCTTAAACGGTCAGACCAGACAGCTTACGCTCGGCGTTCCCGGGGAGCACAATATCTCCAACGCCCTCGCTGCAGTCGCCCTGTCCGATCTGCTTAGCATCGATTATCGGGATACCGCGGAAGCGCTGCTGAATTTCCACGGGACTGACCGCAGATTCGAATATAAAGGAACGATAAACGGTGTAACAATTGTGGACGATTACGCACACCACCCGACCGAAATCGCCGCTACCCTGCACGCTGCGCTCAATTATCCGCACAAGACGCTCTGGTGCATTTTCCAGCCTCACACCTACACCAGAACGAAAGCGTTTTTACCTCAGTTTGCCAAGTCCCTCGCACTGGCGGATAAGGTCATCCTCGCAGATATCTACGCCGCCCGTGAAACCGACACCCTCGGCATCAGCTCTGCCGATCTGCAGGCTCTGGTACAGAAAGAGGGCAAAGAATGTTTTTATTTCCATACATTCGAGGAAATTGAAGACTTCGTTTTAAAAAATTGTATCAACGGGGACCTGTTGATAACTATGGGAGCCGGAGATGTTGTAAATATCGGCGAAAACCTGCTTTCCAGATAACTTATCCACATTATCCACAGCCAGAACGTGGAAAACTTTCCTCTCTGGCTGTGGATATTTTTTTCCAAAAAAAGATGATATTTCTGCGCCTTTGACAATCTTTTACACATTTTCCACATTATCCACATCCACGAAAACCCCAGTGTTTATCAGCCCTGAGCCGGAAACTTCCTGTTTCCTTTTTAAAATGTCTGTGTTAAAATGGGGCTTGCCAAAAGGAATTGAAAAGTTTTCCACAGTCTGCAGGACGCAGACAAACTGCAGCAATTTTTACAAAGAACCGGGAATACTAGTATGAGTGAGATTTTTTTGTGCGGCGGGGCAGCGGATGCTACCGTCCTTTCCAACGTTTTTATCGATGAATATTTAAAAGATGCCAACGATGCACAGTTAAAGGTGTATCTTTTTCTCGTGCGCCGTCTGCAGGCAGGCGATCCTGTCAGCATTTCGGACATGGCAGACCGCTTTAATCATACGGAAAAGGACATTCTGCGCGCCCTCTGCTACTGGGAAAAGTGCGGCGTCCTGACGCTCAAGCTTTCGCCCGACCGCACAACCCTGCAGCAGATCCGTCTGCTCCCCCTTTCCAAGGGGAAGAGACAGGACGCAGGACAAGCTGATTTTTCTACGGAGCAGACCACCGGACATATTTCACGCGACGTCGGACGGCTTGCGGACACGACTCGCAGCTCTGATACCGAACGCTTTGGCGACGCAGCCCGCAATTCTGAGCAAGGCGCTGACGCGACCCTGCCCGGAGCAGCCGCGTACGATACGTCCAACACTGCGGCTGCTCCCTCCGGACGCACGGCCGCACCGCAGATCCGCAGCATTACGATGCTTTCCCACCAGTCCCTTGAGCCTGCCGATCCCTATGCCAAACCAGCTTACAGTCTGGACGAGCTCAAATCCTTCCAGCAGCAGGAGAACACCGCGCAGCTGATTTTCATCGCAGAGCAGTATCTCGGACGCACGTTAAGCCCCGCCGATATGAAGTCGATCCTCTTTTTCACGGATAAGCTCCATTTCTCCGATGACCTGATCGACTATCTGCTGCAATACTGCGTCGAGCGCGGCAAAAAGGATTTCCGCTACATTGAAAAGGTCGCGATCGCCTGGGCGGAAGCCGGGATCACGACACCTGCCCAGGCAGAAGGTCATGTTTCCCGTTACGACAAGAATGTCTATTCCATTATGAACGCTCTCGGCAAGACCAATACCCCCGCACGCAATGAGCTCGCCTATATCCGCCGCTGGACAGAGGAATTTTGCTTTGAGCTCGACGTTATTTTAGAAGCCTGCGGACGCACCGTCCTGGCTACCGACAGACACCGCTTCGCCTATGCAGACAGCATCCTCGCTGCCTGGTACAAGGCAGGCGTCCACCACGTCGCAGACATCGCCAGACTCGACAGCTCCTATCAGAAAGAGCGTGCATCTCGCCCGGCGCGCAGCGGTTCTACAGCAGAATATAACAGTTTCATGCATTCCAGCTATGATTTCGATGCGCTTGAAGAGGCGCTTTTGAAGCAGTAAGGAGGTTTGATGTGGCACTGACTGTTTCCCAATACAATTCCATCCTGCGGCAATACGAAGAACATCAGACCCGCAACCGCCATCTGCACGATCAACGGCTGCATCACATTTATGAGACAGTCCCCGGCTATCAGGCCCTCGACGAAGCCGTTGCATCCACCTCTGTCGCACAGGGCAAAAGGATGCTCGCAGGGGATACAAATGCGCTTGCACAGCTCAAAGACCAGCTCAAAGACCTTGCACAGAAACGTGCCTCCCTTTTGCTGGAAAACGGCTACCCGACAGATTTTCTCGATCCGATCTACGACTGTCCTGATTGTCAGGACACCGGCTATGTGAACGGTCAGAAATGCCACTGCTTCCGTCAGGCAGAGATCGCGCTTCTTTACGAACAGTCCAACCTGAAACGAATGCTCGAAAAAGAAAACTTCGGCACGCTCTCCTATTCCTTTTTTCAGGGAGACGAACTGACCTCCTATCGCCAGGCTGTCGAAAAATGTAAAAATTTTTGCACAAATTTTAAAACGTCCTACCAAAACCTTTTCTTTTATGGTACAGTAGGTACGGGCAAGACATTCCTGACCAATTGCATTGCAAAGGAATGTATCGAGCAGGGCTGTTCTGTGCTTTATTTCAGTGCAGCATCCCTTTTCGACTTACTCGCCAGGAACACGTTTGACTATAGGGCACGGGAAGAGCTTTCTGCACTCTGTGCGGATCTCTACAGCTGCGATCTGCTCGTTATCGACGATCTCGGCACCGAAACTGCCACGGCAGTGACGCTCTCCCATTTCTTTACCTGTTTGAACGAACGTCTGCTCCGGCAGAAATCCGTTATCATTTCTACCAATCTTTCTCTGGAAGATTGCAGAAACCGTTATCAGGACCGAATTTTTTCCAGAATTGCCAGCAATTTTGAATTCTGTAAACTCACCGGCCCTGATATTCGTATGTGTAAAAAGGTATCCGCTGTCTCGGGTCCAGTCCGCTGACACAGATATCCAAAATATTAACTTTTACCTTCAGAAAGTGAGGAACTTCCATGATGGAACGTGAAGAAACCAGAAATCTCGAAACCATTCCGGTTGGCTCCCTGGGGATTATCCCGTTAAGGGGTTGCGAATCCCTTGCACAGAGAGTTGACCAGTATCTTGTAAGATGGCGCACCCAGCGCGAGAGCGAGCACAAAGACAGCCTTGCCTTTGCAGGCTACCAGCGTGACTCCTACATTTTAAAAAGCAAGGTGCCGCGTTTTGGTTCCGGCGAAGCCAAGGGCGTTATTCTGGAATCTGTCCGCGGTACGGATCTGTATCTGCTGGTTGACGTAACCAACTACAGCCAGACCTATTCCCTCTGCGGTCATGAAAACCATATGTCTCCTGACGATCATTATCAGGATCTGAAGCGTATCATCGCTGCTGTCGGCGGTAAAGCAAGAAGAATTACCGTTATCATGCCTTTCCTTTATGAGAGCCGTCAGCACAGACGTACAGGCCGTGAGTCTCTTGACTGTCCATTGGCTCTTCAGGAGCTTATCAACATGGGTGTAGACAATATCATCACATTCGATGCCCATGACCCTCGTGTGGTAAATGCCATTCCTCTGAACGGTTTTGAGAATGTAATGCCTTCTTACCAGTTCATTAAGGGCATCTTAAAGAACGTAAAGGATATCACTATTGATGCTGACCATCTTATGATTATCTCTCCTGATGAGGGCGCTACAAACCGTGCTATTTATCTTGCAAACGTACTCGGAGTAGACATGGGTATGTTCTACAAACGTCGTGATTACAGCCGTATCGTTGACGGACGTAACCCTATCGTTGCTCATGAGTTCCTCGGAACAAATGTTGAGGGTAAGGATGTTCTTATCATCGATGATATGATTTCTTCCGGCGAGAGTATGATAGATACAGCAAGAGAGCTCAAGAAGCGTAAAGCTAACAGAATCTTTGTTGTTTCTACATTCGGTCTCTTCACAAACGGCTTTGCTTCATTTGACAAAGCATACGAGGAGGGTCTCATCTACAGAGTAGTTACAACAAACCTTATCTACCAGTCACTTGAGCTTCTCTCTAAGGAGTACTATATCAGCTGTGACATGAGCAAATACATCGCATACCTCATTGATACATTAAACCACGACTGTTCTATCAGTGATCTTCTCTCACCATATGACAGAATCAAGAAGTGTGTTCAGAAGTACAATGACGAGCAGGCTGCAGCAAAGAATAAATAATTAATCGTATTTAAAAAAAGCTGTGTGAAATGATTTAGATTTCACATGGCTTTTTTATTTTCTTATAAGTTCATAGTAACTATAGAAAAAATTTAGAACAATCAAACCTGCTGCTTTCAAGCAACCATGAAGCTTTGGTTTTTCTCAATAGTTCTGAATAATTATCTTAGTAATATAAAAAACCAGAGAAATGAGAGTCATCCACTCAAATCTCTGGTTTTATTTAGTCTAAGATTTATACCGATTAAATATTAAACTAACTCAAGGAGAACCTCTAAAGCTCCGTCACCTTTACGCTGTCCAATCTTAACGATTCTTGTGTAACCACCGTTACGATCAGCATACTTAGGAGCGATCTCATCGAATAACTTGTTTGTTACATCGATAGTCTTTGTTCCCTTCTTTGTGCCGTCAGACTCTTTAGCTGTGTAAAGAACCTTGAGCATCTGTCTTCTGGCATGAAGACGTGAAGCAGAATCCTTCTTGATCTTCTTCTCTACTTCGTCATAAACAGTAACTTTCTTTCCGTCTACAACCTCTTTTACTCTCTTGCCATCTTTGTCCTTGCGGGCAACCTTAGCTGTTACAGTAACCTCTTCGAAGTTGTCTTTCTCTTTTACTGCTAATGCGATAAGACCCTCAGCGATCTTACGAACCTCTTTAGCCTTAGCCTCTGTAGTAACGATCTTTCCGTTAACAAGAAGCTGTGTAACCTGACCTCTGAGTAAAGCCTTTCTCTGGCTTGATGTTCTGCTTAACTTACGATATTTTGCCATTTTAATTTCCTCCATTTGTGGGACATCCGGTCACGCTCTTCGGTCTTACTGCCAGACATCGTATCTTGTTGTGATAAAGCATTGCCTTATTTCAAAAAGCAAATGCTCAAATCAGTTGCCACTCATGTATCAGACACGGTCACGCTCTTTGGTCTTACTGGCCCTGCCGCTATGAGTTTTGTCACACATAAACATAAATATGATATTTAAAATTTATATATGACCAATTTATTTAGAAGAATCAGTGCAAGGATTATTCGAATGAATTATTCCTCAGTCTGATTTAACTCTAAACCTAATTCTTTTAATTTTGCTAAAACTTCCTCTAAAGACTTGCGACCAAGGTTACGAACCTTCATCATGTCCTCAGGTGTTCTATTGATAAGCTCTGCAACAGTGTTAATTCCTGCACGCTTTAAGCAGTTGTATGAACGAACTGAAAGCTCAAGCTCATCAATGTTCATCTCAAGAACCTTTTCCTGAGCATCGTTTTCCTTCTCGACCATAACGTCAACCTGCTGTGCTGCCTCTGAAAGATCGATGAACAGATTTAAGTGCTCACTTAATACCTTAGCTGCAAGACTGACTGCCTCGTCAGGCTCCAATGCACCATTTGTAAATACATCTAATGTAAGCTTATCATAATCTGTAACCTGACCTACACGGGTATTCTCTACAGTAAGGTTAACACGCTCAACAGGAGTGTAGATTGAATCTACAGCAAGAACTCCGATTGGTGTATCCTCGTTCTTGTTCTTCTCTGCTCCGACATAACCTCTGCCGTTTGTGATTGTAAGCTCCATGTAAAGCTTAGAATCTGCACCACCATTCAAGTGTGCAATCTCTAACTCAGGATTCAAAATCTCGATATCTGAATCAACCTGAATATCGGCTGCTGTAACAACGCCTTCACCTTCGAATTCGATATATGCAACCTTTGGTTCATTTGTAGAACTATTATTGCGAATTGCAAGGTTCTTGATATTCATGATGATTTCTGTAACATCTTCCTTAACACCAGGAATAGAGCTGAATTCATGTAAAACACCATCAATCTTGACCTGGCTTACTGCAGCGCCCGGTAAAGAAGAAAGCATGATACGTCTTAAAGAGTTTCCAAGTGTTGTACCGTAACCTCTCTCTAATGGCTCTACAACAAATCTGCCATATGTCTTGTCTTCTGAAATTTCTGCGATTTCAATTTTTGGTTTTTCAAAATCGAACACTTCAAATTCCCTCCTTCTCGGGTATCGTTGTTATATGTTATCAAAGAGTGGATAAGCCGGGAAATAAATCCCCGGCAAATCAACCTAATTTTACTTAGAATATAACTCGACGATGAGCATCTCATCTACAGGAACATCAATCTGCTCACGTGTAGGTAAGTCTTTTACAGTTCCCTGTAATTTCTCAGCATCTACGTCTAACCACTCCGGAACGATTCTTCCGCCAGCTACCTCGACGATATCTTTCATTCTCTGAGTATTCTTTTTGCTCTCTTTAATTTCGATAACATCGCCAGCCTTTACAAGGTATGAAGGGATGTTAACAACTTTTCCGTTTACTGTAACGAACTTGTGATCAACGATCTGTCTAGCTTCTTTTCTTGTTCTTGCGAAACCAAGACGGAAGATTACGTTGTCAATTCTTGACTCAAGGATTGTCATAAGGTTAGGACCTGTTAATCCTTTCATCTGATCTGCTTTCTTGTAGTAGTTACGGAAAGGCTTCTCTAAAACACCATAGATGAATTTAGCTTTCTGCTTTTCTCTTAACTGAAGTCCGTACTCAGACACCTTTCTGTTTGCTCTTGTAAGGTTTCTTCTAGACTTCTTATCATATCCTAAATAACTTGGCTCTAAACCAAGTGATCTGCATCTCTTAAGTACAGGTACTTTATTAACTGCCATTTTAATCTATACCTCCTGATTAGACTCTTCTACGTTTTGGTGGACGACATCCATTGTGAGGTACCGGAGTAACGTCTCTGATTGATGTAACCTCAAGACCACATGCTGAAAGGGCACGGATAGCTGCCTCTCTTCCTGAACCTGGTCCCTTAACGAATACGTCAACTGTCTTTAATCCATGGATTAAAGCTGCCTTTGTAGCTGTTTCTGCTGCCATCTGTGCAGCATATGGAGTAGATTTCTTTGAACCTCTAAATCCAAGACCACCGGCACTTGCCCATGATAAAGCATTTCCTTCAGCATCTGTTAAAGTAACGATTGTGTTATTGAAAGATGCCTGAATATGTGCCTGTCCGCGTTCAACGTTTTTCTTTACACGCTTTTTAGTTGTTTTCTTTGCAACATTCTTAGCCATATTTAAACTAACCTACTTTCTACTTTCTAAACTTTATTTAAGTTATAATGAAGCTCTGCTTCTTCGTCCGCAGAACCAAACGCGCACTACGTTCAAGTGGCGTTTTCACTTATTATCTAAGTGATTATTTCTTCTTGTTTGCTACTGTTCTCTTAGGACCCTTGCGAGTTCTTGCATTAGTCTTTGTCTTCTGACCACGAACCGGAAGTCCCTTTCTATGACGGATACCACGATAGCATCCAATTTCCTGAAGTCTCTTGATATTTAAAGCGATTTCTCTTCTTAAATCACCTTCAACTGTCATTGTCTCGTCGATAACAGCGCTGATTCTCTTAACCTCGTCATCTGTAAGATCTCTAACACGAGTGCTTGGATCAACATTAGCTGCTTCAAGGATACGGTCTGCACTTACTCTTCCGATTCCGTAGATGTAAGTTAAGCCGATTTCTACACGTTTTTCTCTTGGTAAATCTACACCTGCAATACGAGCCATGTGTGTTTACACCTCCATAATTTTTAGTTATTTACTATAGTAACGATACATCTGCAACTTGATGTATGCTCTCCGAAACACATATGCATCTACAGCTACGGTTGCACGTCCTGAAATGTGTGTAGCCATATGCGCTCCCATATTTGCATTTTGTTCCATATCACTCGGTATTATAATATGAAACCAGAATGCCTCTGTTTATTATGAACAGCGATGATAAATATCTCGCTGCAGCCGCACATAATGATGTGAAAAAAGGTTTAATAAACCAAACGCACAAATAACAGGGTCAAATATTTGTACTAATTAACCCTGTCTCTGCTTATGCTTTGGATTCTCACAGATAATTCTGATGCTTCCTTTTCTCTTGATAACTTTGCACTTTTCGCAAATAGGTTTAACTGATGATCTTACCTTCACAGCAAATCCTCCTTTCTTCTCAAAAGCCCCTTTTTGCACACACAAAAAGGCACTATTCAAAAGTGTCCGAATAGCATTATAGCATGTGCTTATTAAAGAAGTCAATGATTTTTTCAAATAATTTTTATTTATCTCTCCAGATGATTCTTCCTTTTGAAAGATCGTATGGGGACATTTCAATAGTAACTTTATCTCCCGGTAAAATACGGATGAAATTCATACGTAATTTTCCACTAATGGTTGCAAGGATCTGATGACCATTCTCAAGTTCTACCTTAAAGAATGCGTTTGGTAACTTCTCAACAACTACTCCTTCAACTTCAATAACATCTGCTTTTGACATATAATCCTCCTTGTTTAGCTGTTCAGCTGCTTTTCTATTATTTTTATTGCTTTTCTGATTGTGATATCTGTTGGATCACCGTCAAACAATCCGGTTATTTCATCGGATATATGTTTGATTATCTGAATATGTTTTCGATTTTTTTTCTTCGGTTTTGTAAGTGGTTTTGTTGTTCCATTTACCAGATACACAAATTCATCATCTTTTTTTATGATCAGATAATACTGATTTCTATCGTGTCCTGACATGGACTTTGCAAATTCAATGTTCATAGTCTTCCCTTTTCCGGTGGTTATTCCCATATATGAGCTGCAATCTCTGAGTCTGTCAGCGTCAGGATCTCCGGTCTTCCCTCTGTGATAATGATCGTATTTTCATAGTGTGCAGATAATGACATATCTGCTGTGATCACTGTCCATTCATCATCTAACCACAATACATCCGGTGTTCCGATATTGATCATCGGTTCCACCGCAAGCGTCATTCCGGATTTTAATTTTATTCCTCTTCGGAATTTCTTAAAGTTCGGAATATCCGGTTCTTCATGGAGATGCGTTCCGATTCCATGACCACAGAGATCCCGCACGACCCCATATCCAAAACTTTCTGCATAACTGCCGATTGCTCCGGATATCTCATAGAGATGTCTTCCTGCGGTTGCATATTTCATACCTTCAAAAAAGCTTTGTCTTGTACGCTCAATCAAAAGCGCTGCTTCTTTTGAAATTTCTCCTACCGCATGCGTTCTTGCAGCATCTGAATGGTATCCTTTGTGGATGACGCCGATGTCCAGGCTCACAATGTCGCCTTCCTGGATAAATTTTTCTTTGCATGGTATTCCGTGTACGACTTCCTCATCGATTGACACACACACAGAAGCCGGATAGCCACAATAGTTTTTAAAAGATGGTTCACAGCCAAAGCTTCGGATCATTTCTTCCCCGATTCTGTCTATCTCATAGGTAGACATCCCTGGTCTTAACTCGTTTCCAAGCTGTTCGTGTACTTTTGCAAGTATCTTCCCGGCTTCCCTCATTAATTCCAGCTCTTCAGGTCTTTTTATCGTGACAGACATCTTTATTCTCCTAAAATGGCTACGATATCAGCAAATACTTTTTCCATTGGCTGGGTACCGTCAACTGTCTTTAAAATATTCTGTGCTTTATAGTAATCGATCAGCGGCTGTGTCTGTTCATGATATACGCTTAAACGTTTCTGAACTGTTTCCGGCTTGTCATCATCTCTTAATACAACCGGACTTCCACATCTGTCGCAGATACCTTCCACTTTTGTTGGAATGGAAACAATATGATAGGTTGCTCCACAATTTAAGCAGGCACGTCTTCCGCTCATTCTGTTTACAATGTTCTCGTCCGGAACATCTACATCAATGGCATAATCCATTTTCTGTCCGATTTTCTCAAGTGCTGCAGTGAGCGCCTCTGCCTGAGGAATGGTTCTTGGAAATCCATCTAAGATAAATCCATTTTTGCAGTCATCCTGCTGGATTCTGTCCATAACAAGATCACAGGTAAGTTCGTCTGGAACTAATAAGCCCTGATCCATGTATTCTTTGGCTTTTTTGCCAAGTTCTGTTCCGTTTTTAATGTTGGCACGGAAGATATCTCCTGTAGAGATATGTGGTACGCCGTATTTATCTGCGATCTGTTTTGCCTGTGTTCCTTTTCCAGCTCCTGGAGCCCCTAACATTATAATTTTCATATAAAAATTACCCCTGACCTTTCCATATATTCAATGTTTCTGCGCCTATTATACGAATTTTGACGCTGCTTCGCAAGTTTATTTTAGCTCTTTCCTTTATAAAACTTCAAAAAACGCCGGGCCACAAGACCCAGCGTTTCTGTTTTAGTCATTTAAGAATCCTTTATAGTAGCGAACACGCATCTGAGATTCAATCTGTTTTAATGTTTCGATAATAACACCAACAATGATGATGATGGATGTTCCACCAAAGGATACATCAGCATTAAATACTCCATTAAAGAAGATTGGAATAAATGCTACAAATGCTAATCCAACTGCGCCTATAAAGACAATGTAATTTAAAATCTTATTCAGATAGTCACTGGTAGGTTTACCAGGTCTGATACCCGGAATAAATCCACCTGCTTTTTTCATGTTATTTGCAATTTCTAACGGATTGAATGTAATCGATGTATAGAAATAAGCAAATGCAATGATCAAAATGATATATACCACAAGACCAATGTTATAAATTGGTTCATTTGGATTACACCAGTTAGACTGGGACATACCTTTTAAGATCTTACTTCCAATACCTGTTCCATTTCCCTTGCCAAGTAAGCTCGCAATAATGACTGGTGTCTGTAATAAAGACTGAGCAAAGATGACTGGGATAACACCACTGGTATTGACTTTCAGAGGAATATGTGTTGACTGACCGCCAACCTGTTTTCTTCCCTGAATTTTCTTGGAATACTGAACCGGAATTTTTCTTACTCCATCCTGAAGTAATACTACAAATACTACCATTGCAACGATGATTGCAAGGATAATAACTGCAGCAAGAATTCCCTTTGGAACTGTCTTTCCAGAAATAAACTGCTGATATAATGTTCCGATATCATTTGGCATACGGGAAATGATGTTGATTGTCAACACGATGGAAATACCATTTCCTACACCCTTCTCTGTGATTCTCTCACCAATCCACATAAGGACTGCAGAACCTGCTGTAAGAGTAAAGATAACCATAATGATATTCATAACATAAACAGCGGTCGAATCACTCTGTTCTAAGTATCCACCTCTTGAGAAACCAATTGCCATAGCGATTGCTTCAATCAAAGCTAAAGCAACTGTGAGGTATCTTGTGATCTCGGCGATCTTTTTACGACCATCTTCTCCGTCACGCTGCATTTCTTCCAACTTAGGAATAGCAATAGTAAGAAGCTGCATAATGATGGATGATGTAATGTATGGTGTGATATTCAATGCGAATATAGATAAATTCAAGAATGATCCACCAGTAACGGCATCAAAAAAGCCCATTCCATCAGCGGTCTGACTAGCAAACCAGTTTGCAAATACTTCACTGTCAACACCAGGAATAGGAAGCTGACTTCCTATTCTGATGACAACTAACATTAAAAATGTAAAAATAATTCTTTTGCGAATATCTTTAATTTTGAATGCATTACGGAGTGTCTCCAGCATTAGATCACCTCTGCTTTTCCACCAAGAGCTTCAATTTTCTCTTTTGCAGAAGCGCTGAATGCGTTTGCCTGAACTGTAAGCTTCTTAGTAAGTTCTCCATTTCCAAGAATTTTTACTCCATCTCTTGGGTTCTTAACGATACCAGCTTCGATTAATGTCTCTACAGATACTACTGCGTCATTTTCGAAAGCTTCAAGAGCGGAAAGATTAATTCCAACGATTGTCTTAGAGTTTCTGCATTTGAAACCTCTCTTTGGCAATCTTCTGTATAATGGCATCTGACCACCTTCGAAACCTGGTCTTACGCCACCACCTGAACGAGACTTCTGACCGTCACGACCTCTACCTGCAAACTTACCGTTGCCTGAACCGTGACCTCTACCCTTACGGAACTTCTTTGTCTTTGCGCCGTCAGCTGGCTTTAATTCATTTAAAAACATTTAGGTACACCTCCTTAAATTAAATTTCCTCTACCTTTACAAGGTGCTTAACCTGGTTAAGCATACCTCTAATTGCAGCATTGTCCTGCTGCTCA
>ENA-ORSC01000662-ORSC01000662.1-human-gut-metagenome-genome-assembly--contig:-NODE-662-length-26530-cov-5.423834_pt1 | contig 26530 bp, 25 predicted proteins | sample MGYA00242178_ERZ509140 | MGnify/ENA primary metagenome ERZ509140 (study PRJEB26280, sample SAMEA2338681) | human gut metagenome | biome: human gut; feature: human-associated habitat; material: faeces... | reverse complement strand
TCCAGTACCACCTCATCTTTAATTGAGAAGAAGTTGCTCAAACGAATTTCAAGTATCATTTCATCCCTTAAATTTGTAATTGTTTTGCAAATATAGCAAATTAAATGACAAAATCATAATTCGGACAATTTTTAATAGATTAGAGGTAGCCTGCATAAAGTATTGTTATATAGGGGGCGTTCGACAAGCCAAAGAATGATGTTTCTATATCTGTGTGTTCATTCACTGCTTGCAACTCATAAACCTTTTTGGCTAACGCAATATGACACACTTACAGTGGTTTAACTTTATCTGCCAGTTGCATGGTTGATACGTATTTATCCGCTATACAGCCCGATTGCCAATACCCCGACTGACATTTGTCATAGGGAGCACTGTTCATACAAGCAGCAAGTTGAAACATGAAAGATTGTCCGAAACGATACAAAAATAGTATGTTCAACGTCTTGAGAACTGCCGTCAGACTATCGCAGAAATTACTAGTTATTCGACTCTTTTCATTTGGAACTATTTCGTTTGGATAATTCTCTTCAATTTCTCGTTCTATTCTTGATAAGACTACCTGTTTGTGAATTTGTCACAATTGGCACCATGTTTTTTAATGAATTCGCAAAGATTCTTGTTTTTACAACAAGCATAGGTTATATATTTATAGTTTATTTTTTTATCTGGAAGATTGTATCCTCTAAAAAATGTGATATTATTCTCAAGTTATCATCGAAAAAGTGTTGTATATATCGGTTTTCATCCTCGAAAAAATGTATCTTTGCAAGAGACAAGTGAATAATTCTTATTTTAAAGGAATCGATGAAACGGAAGATTATACAACAGTTGAAACTTTGGAAAGATAATCCTGCGAGAAAACCTTTGATACTGTTGGGTGCTCGTCAGGTTGGTAAAACTTGGGTGATGAAACATTTTGGTCAGACAGAGTTTGAGAATGTAGCCTACATAAACTGTGATGTCGAGCCACTGGCCAAGGAGTTATTTGCAGCCGACTATAGCATCCCCCGTATTTTGCTGACACTTCAGGCTATCACAGGAACAAAGATTGAAGCAGGAAAAACGTTGATTGTATTCGATGAGTTGCAGGAAGTGGAACGGGGATTGCATAGCTTGAAATATTTTCAGGAAAATGCGCCTGAATATCATGTGATGGCGGCTGGCTCCTTGTTGGGAATTACTTTGGGGAAAGGTCAGTCCTTTCCGGTGGGTAAGGTAAATGTAATGCATCTATATCCGATGGATTTTGAAGAATTTCTGATGGCTGCCGGTGAAACTGATTTGTGCGATTTGTTGCATCAGCCCGATTGGGAAATTTTAAAGATTCTCAGTTTAAAATATGTTGATTTGCTTCGCCAATACTATTATGTAGGTGGCATGCCTGAAGTGGTGGATTGTTTCTTTCAGCATCAAAACTTGCAGGAAGTACGTGACAAACAGACTGAAATCCTGGATGCTTATCGGCGGGACATCTCCAAGCATACGACAGCTACTGAAAGTATACGTATCGGACAAGTGCTGCAATCCTTGCCTTCGCAGTTGGCCAAGGAGAACAAGAAATTCATCTATAATGTGTTGAAGAAAGGAGCCAGAGCTACGGAATATGAACTCGCCATTCAGTGGCTGATGGATGCAGGTCTGGTACATAAAGTCAGCCGGATAAAAGAACTGCAGATGCCTGTCAAATTTTATGAAGATCTGGGTGCCTTCAAATTATTCCTGCTTGATTGCGGTCTTTTAGGTTGTATGACCGAGGCACCCGCCAGCCAAATGCTGGTAGGAGATAATGTATTCAAGGAGTTCAAGGGCGCTTTTACCGAACAGTTTGTCTTGCAGCAATTAGTGGCCCAAGGCTTTTCGCCCTATTATTGGAGCAGTGACAAAACACCTGCGGAGATTGACTTTGTGGTACAGACGGAGCATCGCGTGATACCGGTGGAAGTGAAAGCCGAAGAGAATGTACGTGCGCGTTCCATGTCGGAATATATTAAAAACCATCCCGATTATCAGTTGAAAGGATTGCGCATCTCCATGATGGGGTATCAAGATCAGGAATGGATGGAGAATATTCCGTTATTTGCCATTACGAAGTTCTTTGGATAAATGGCACTTTCATGGATATGAGATACACATATGAAGAACTTTGGAAGTCATGGGTGTATAAAAACAAAAAGCTCGCCAAATCCCTATTCTCGGATTTGGCGAACTCATTTTTTAGGACTCAATCGAAAGGGCACTGAAAAAGTTCTTATTTTTCAGTGCCCTCTCGAAGTGAGGATTATTTTTTCTGTCAACCGGTCCAAAGGACCGCCTTGCGCAGCCGGGGGCAAAAGGTGCCCTTTGCGGGTAAGAAATAGGAATACGACACTAGTGGCCACAGACAGGATCATCTATAATCAAAAGCCTCCATCCTGTTTCTTTCCAACAGCACGAGGATGTCCTTTTCCTTGTACAATAATTTGCCTCCCACTTTGTAATAAGGCAGTTTACCTGTTATCCTGTACTCGGCCAGTGTTCTCCGTGTCAGTTTCAGGTGTTCGGCCAGCTCGCTGTCGGTCATATAACGTTCGCCGTTCAGAACCGGCCGCATCTTTTCCGCCTGTGTGTCCAGTATTTCGGACAGGCTCTCAATATTCCGGAAAAAGCGTATGATTTCCGGGCTTTCCTTGGTCAGCATGGATTGGATCATATCATTCGATTTAGAGGTGTCACACGATGAATTTCCGCCTCCATAAAGCGGATGATATCCTGCCGTTTGTAATATACTTTACGGTCTATGTAACTGTAGGGGATGGACCCGCTTCTCCGGAGTTGTAACATTTTTCTTGGCGAGACATCCATAAGCGTACATGCCTCCTGGTTGTCGATCCACTCATCCATGCCCCGCGTGCTTCCTCCGCATGTCTCATGTACTCTTCTGGCGATGGCTTCCAGGGCCTCGTTCATTTCCATGAATGTCTTGGCCTCGATACACACAAATTCCATAAGTCTTTCCTTTTTTCGATTTGATACGAAAGTATGGAGAGGGAGACTCATATCCAAAAAGGTGTCCGCAAATGTCATCAGATGTCATCAGATGTCAGATATACATTGGTTTATGATATTTTTAGCCTGTTCCCCGGAAAGATAAGGCATGGCGGTAGCGGATAGCCGGTAATATGTAAAGTTTACAATCCGTATTTTACAGTTTTACACTTTACCTGTTTACACCTGTTACATTCGAAAAGGAAGAAAAATACAATTTATATCTAATTATCAATGTGTTATAATTCTGCTTAAAAGACATAAAGGAGGTATGGCATACATTTTTCATAATAAAATGGTATATACTCTTACAGTGCGCACCGGGGGTATTTCAGTAGTAACCTTTAAAAAATACAGGAGATACATGCCATGATGTATATAGATAATGAAGTGCTCGAGAAAATGATAATGACCATAGTGGAAGGATTTGACCGCATAGAGAAGAAACTGGATAGGATGGGCCGTGTGAAGGAGTTCTTGAACGGTGACGAGCTTCTGGACAACTATGACATAGCCAGGCTGCTCAACGTGTCGCTTCGGACCGTGGCCCGCTACCGGGAAAAAGGACTGATCCGTTATTACCAGACGGATGAGAACGGCAAGAATTTCTACAGGAGTTCGGATATACAGGATTTTTTGCAGAAACGGGGAAAGAAAAACTGAACGGGGCAATGTGGATATGCGGAAGTTATGCTAACTTTGTCTTATAAACGGTTGTTATGAAGACAAATACCAATTCAAAATATCTCATTGCGGTTCTGATTGACGGTGACAACGTGTCCTTTGAGAGGATGGAGGATATCATGGGCTTTGTTTCCCGTTATGGGGATGCCGTTATCAGACGGATATACGGTGACTGGACGAGGAAAGCTCTTTCCGGATGGAAGGAGACCGCCCGGGAATATGGGTTCAGGTTGGTGCAGGCCTCCTCCTATGCTTCAGGAAAGAACACTACGGATATCGCGTTGGTCATAGACGCCATGGACATTCTCCGTGACGGCCGGGTGGACTGTTTCTGTCTGGTCGCCAGTGACGGTGACTACAACCCGTTGGCGCAACGGATACGGGAGGCGGGATTGAAGGTACTGGGATATGGGGAGGGCAAGACTCCCGTATCGCTGATACGTTCCTGTTCCGTATTCCTGTATGCCGACCGTAAGGAAAACAAGACCTTGGAGAACACTCCGGATTTTTTTATCCGAAGGGATATGGAGTTTTTTGACAAGGCTTTCCAGCAGGCGGCTGACGGCAAGGAGGAGGTCTCCCTTTCCCTGATAGGCGGCTCGTTGAAGAAAATGATGCCCAAATTCAAGGTCAAGAGATACGGATGCAAGACATTGGGCAAGCTCTATGAAAGGTTGGAACGGTACGAGCTGGTCATGACGGAAAAGGGAGTGGCGAGTGCCGTACGGATGAAAGGTCGGGCCGTACGGCAGGAATGACCGGGAATAAATCCACGTCCGTTTATACCGGAATGGGATTTACCCGTAGCGTGTCAAGGTTGAGATAGGCCCCCCGGTAGAATGTCCTCCCTTCTCTGAACATGCGCCAGAGGATGTCGCAACCGATTTGTGCCAGCATGGAGTTGATGAACAGATCCTGCTTGCGCAACGCCTCCGTGAGTGAGCAACTCGGGCCTGAGTCCTCCTCCCGGATGGTGGAGTAGCTGACCTCCTCGGTGATGACATTCATCCTGGGCATGGGAAGGTATTCGCTGGATGCGGGCTGGCTTATTTTGCTCCGGATATTGCCTACCAGGACTTGCCCGGTGGTTTGGGCGTTCCCGAAATCCATCCAGTATATCGGCGCTTTCTCATCGTTATTTTTATATTCCCTGTATTTCTTCAGGAACCGCCACAGATCGAGCCGGGAACGGGTGTTGTCCGTACAGGTGATGATGATGTTCGCCAGCGGGACGCTTTTATCCCCTTCTTTGGTTATGATCGGATAGCGGCATTCCCTGGCCTCCCACGCGTAACCGAAAAAACGGTTGACGCGGGTGACAAGCGCCGTCGCCTTGTTCAACCCCAGTTCCGTCTCGCTGAACAGTTGGCGGCCGATGTTTGCTTCCGTGACAGTGTCGGGGTCGAAAGCCGTCAGGTGCAGCCCCGGATGTCCCAGAGCCTGTAATGCCACGCTCATGCGTGCCAGGTTGGTTATTACCTGCGAGCCGGTTCCACCCGCCCCGGCTACCAGGACGGTTACGGGGTGATAGGGACTGAGCAGGTACTTGTCTGTGAAATGGATCTTTCTCATGGCAGGATGTCTTTCAATCGTTTGTTGATCGGTTGGAGTTCGTCGTTGTCGAACGGCTGTTCACGCATCCGCTCAGTAACCAGGACCAGATTGTTTCTTGTCGGGTTCTTCCCTCCTCCAAGATGGGAAAATTCACTGAGCCAGAAACGTTTCTCCCAATATTCCAACAGGGTGTGAAAATCCAGGCTCTCCGGTTTCTCCAGTGTGGAGTTTCCCAGGCATACGTTTCCACCGGTCACGTTGAAAAAAGGGGCCAGATAGAGCGGTGTCCTCCCGTCCGGTTTTTTCCCCTTGTAGGCGAAGATGTCCATCCTTTCATTTTTAATGATATAAATGACTCCCGGCACGTGGAACATTCCATCCCCGATGTTCAGGTCGTTCTTGAAAAACATCCGCCGTTTTCCCGGCGGATTATACCACACATAGCTTTCATGCCCCCTGCGGGTATCGCACCACAGCATGTTGGGTGGCAGCCACCCGTGCGGGATACGCCGGTTCCCGTCCGAATAGGATTCCACCAGGGAGTCCATGAATTCATATGTAACCGGAATGCCGGCTTCCATTCTTCCCTTTTTGTTGATAGGGCGTAGTTCCAGGTAGTGACTTCCGCTTGCGTAGTGACCTTCCTGGTACTCATAGGCGATCAGCGCCGCTTTGGGCACCATTATCTCTTGCAGTTGCTTGGTAAGTTCGTTCATATCCTGTATTTTTTTTGTTTTCGTTTCTTTATTTATTGGGAAACGGGCACTTTAAAATGCCAGTTTATGCATTGCGTGAATCGTTCCATCCATCCGGACAGTCTCTCCGGATAGTCGTCCATCCGGAACAGTCTGTCCGTCTCAGGTGTCAGGTACATGCTTGTGACCGGGGTGATGGCATACGTCTCCCGGTAGTCCGAGTTGAAATAGCATTCCATGTTCTCCGTAAGGGTGTCATTGTTGGAATATGCCAGCATGATCTGACAGTCCAGGTCGATCGGGGGGAAATCCGGTGATCTTTCATACGCCCAATCGTAACCGTATTGCATGATGCACGGATTTCCTGGGGTAATCAGTCCCATCCCTTCCCGTATCAGTTCCAAAAGCTCCCGTTCCTCCTTCACTGCCGCCCGGTATTTCCGGACCTTTTCTTCCAGATCGGTACAGAACGGTTTCCCTTCCATTCGTTTAAGTGTTTTTGCGATTTTCCCGGATTGGTAGGATTCCGCCAGGCGTTTGTATTTACGGATTGTCTGAGGGGAAGCCTCGGGATCGCGGTTCTTCCAGTCATCCAGTTCCTCCACCGCCAGCTCATAATACCATGTTTCCGTGACGGCGTTCAACCCGTGGTAACGTACGAACTGCCGTATGAATTCCCGGACGATACGCCGTAACGGTACAGGAAGGTTCTCCGTGAAATCGACGGGTAGCCAGAACAGGGTATGGTCCGGCCAGTCATGGAACCTGTACAGGCAGAAATGGAGCCTCCCGGCCCTTTCCTCCAGATTGACATGTTCCGGCAAGGTCTCGTCCAGGGCCTTGTATAAGGCGGTGATGTTGATGCGGGGACCGCTCCCTTTCCTCGCGCGGAAAGGGAGCCTGACATTCATGAGATCGGCATATCGCAGGGCGGACCGGTATAGATAGTCAAAGTTTTCGGACGTGGTCAGGTTGACGCATGCCCCTCCCGTTTCGTCCTCCACCAGATAGTCCGCCGCGATGGGGAGGAATCTGCCTGTCAAAAAAGCGTTACGCTCCCCGGTGGCGGCAGTCTTCTTTTTTCCCGGCCCATCGTACCCCGTCCGATGTACGAGAGGTCGGCGGCCCTGATGATCAATACGGCCAGTCCCGCCATTTGTGATTCTGATAGCGTTTTGCATGTATCCTCCTTTTTTTTGATGGAAATTCTCTTTGCCATATATCTACCCTTTTGTTCCGATGGTCGTCTTGAACCGGTAGACCACGCTGTCATCCTCGCATTCCGGACCGTGTACGCTCGCCGTGGTCAGTTCCGGATAGGTCATGGAATAGAAATCCATCACCTCGTTCGGGGACAGGCTGTTGTCCGGATCGGCCAGCTCTATTTCCGACGAGCCTTTCCTGATTTTGAAAACTCTCTGCAATCCTTTAATTTCTAGTGCCATAATTGTATTTTTATAGGGTTTAACAACATATCATTTCCATTTGTGCCTCGTCTTTCATGCGGTATTCCTCCGGGAAGTCGAGATATTCCGCGTAAGGGTCCTCACGCAGGAGCTCCCTGTCATGCTCGTCGTCCTTGTCGAAGCCGTACTGTCCCATGTCCTGCGCTCGTGCCCCGTATTCGCTTTCCCCTTTGTTATCGGGAACGGTTTGCGTGGAAGCCGTTTGCGGTTGCGAAGGGACGGGTTGCAGCCATTGACCGTCGTATACCTGTGATTGCGGCATCTGTACCGGCTGGTGGAATTGTATGGTCTGCGGTCGGTTCACGGGCTGCTGACAGCCGGCCGGTGTACCATCCGCTCCTGGTCGTGAAGCCGCCTGTCCGTGTGGAACCTGTTGTGGTCGCGTGCCTTGTACCGACCGCGGAATCTGGTGGGGAGATTGGCGGGACGGTTGTTCGGGTGCGAACATCCGTATCTGTTCCCCTCCCTGATATCGGGGGGCATGACCGGGTACCGGTTGCGGCGCCACCGGTTGGATAACCTGCGCGGGCTGTGGTTCCGGCATTACCGGTTCCGCTCCGAAGAGACTGCCCTCGGACGCTTTTTTCTGTACCTCCGCTATCTTCACGTCAATCTCCTTCTGCTTGTCCGGCATGGCCAGCCGTTTTGCCTGTCTGAGCCAGGTCAACGCCTCGGAATAGCGTTTGCCGCCTGTGGCGTCCTCCGCCTTTTTAAGCAGCTTTTCCATCTTCTCCCGTTTCTCGCGTACCTCTTTTGATTCCTTCTCAGCTACGGACTTGGCCGCCTTGCTTTGTGATACGGCCTGTTCCGCTTGTTTCTCGAATGTTTCCAGGTTGGTAAGGATGCCCTGCGCCTTCTGTACGGGCGCGGTGATCGCTCCCAGGAATTCCATGTCCAGCTCTTCCGGGGTACCGTTCAATACCAGCGGGACGATTTGTTCCCCGGCCTCGTCTTTCAGTCCCGCACGCCGGGGCATGACGGCCACGGTCAGTTTGTCATTCACTTGTCTGATGTTGATACTCAGGTCTGTGCCTGCCGTAATCATTCGGTTGATCGTTTGAAAAAACATAATGGTAAAATATTTGTAAGTTATACATAAGTTTCTTGGAAAAACTCTTTCAGGAGTCTCTGCCTGTCGGGATTGGATGCGATGTCCTTTAATGGCTCCAGGTAGTGGCCTATTGTTTTCGGTTCGTCCAATATGCAGGGGAACCGTTTTTTGACAGGTTTTATGCGCTTTGTGACGGGCCATGCGACCGGCATGACCGGGGCTGAGGGGGTGGATGTCGCGGTTCTCATGTTTTTTGTATTTTAGGAGTTATGCAAGCATGCCCATGACGGACAGGATAAGGATGACTTTTATCACAAGGAGGAATGCCCTGAAGAGGAATCCTATGATTGTTCCCGATAAAAGGAACAGGACGATCAGGTACACGGGAATGATTCCCTTGCTGTAGAGCAGGCATATTCCCGTAAGCAGGACCAGTGAGACCACTCGCTTGCAGATGTTTTCGATAAGTTGTAGTTTCATGTCTTTAAATTTTTAAGAATGAATAATCCCATCGGGATATGTTTTCCCGATTTTATAGGCCTCCGGCCCTTGGATTGCCTTTTTGCGCAAGGCTTGGCAAAAGAAAATACCGCAGCGAAGCGAGGATGATTTTCTTTTAGCCAACCAAGCCCCCAAAGGGGGCCGCCTTGCGGCAAAAACGAGGCAATCCAAGACTTTTGCCGCTTAAAAGCGGAAAAACGTATCTTGCACATATAAAAAAGAAGTACAGACAGACTGTCTGTACTTCCCTTGTCTTGTTGGCTTTGACATTTGTTTATGTGGTTCCCTGTGGTCGCTTTTCCACCGGATGGTTCCGGAATATCTCGCCTGTCACCTCATTTACCGTTTCCAGCACACCGTCCAGGAACTTTCCCTGCGAGAGTTCCCCCCGTTCTATCCGTGCCAGTTCTGTTTCCCATCCCGAAGTGAGGGAGGCGTCGGCTACCTTCATACCGCGTACCGTTTCATACAGGAAAAGCCCTTTAGGAGTCGGGACGACATATTTACCCGAATAACGGATGTATTTACGTTCCAACAGCGTATGGAGAATATTCGTGCGGGTGGAGACGGTGCCCAGTCCGGCCTTGTCCATATAATTCACCAGTTCCTCGTCCGTATAAGGGGAGACCGGTAACGATTTCTTATGTATAAGGCTGCACCCTGCCACCGGCAGGATCTCTTCCTGAAAAAGATCCGGTACCACCTGGTAAGGCATACAGCCTTTTGCGACAAGATGTTCCCTCTCGAAAATTCCGAGCCATCCTTTTTCCAAGATGCGGTATGTACGGATGCGGAATTTACGTGCGGCACACACCGCATCGACGGTTGTGTATTCCACCTTGCAAGGCGGCATGAACGTTTCAAGCACCCTGCCGACAATGAGCGTGTAAACCAGCATTTCCTCCCGGTTCAATTTACCGGGCTGTGTGCCTGTGATGATGATGGCATGATGCTCCATGGGGTCTTGTGCCTCAATACTGTCCCGTGGTGCGGCGAGGTCAACCGTACCGGCATATTGTCGGAACTCCTTGCAGGACAGCATCTTTTCCACGACAGGCGGCAGCATGTCATATACATCCTTTGGCAACAGGCGACTGGAGGTGCGCGGATAGGAAATCAGCTTCTTCTCGTACAGGCTTTGTGCAATCTCCTGCACCTGTATGGCCGTCAGGCTGTGGTAACGGTTCGCATCTTTCTGCAGTTCGGCCAGGTTGTAAAGTGCCGGTGCCCCGATTTCCTCCATCTGTTTCCCTACCGCTGTGATGCGGACACTTTTTGCCGCCTTGCAATCCTCGTACAATGCCAGTGCCTCCCGGCGGACCACAAGGTCGTCCACGTGGCGCATCTTTAAGATACGGTCATTCTTGCACAAGCTGATGAATACGGGCCAGCTGTCAGCCGGCATGTGGTTCTCCCTTTCCCGGTACCGTCTGCATATCTCCGCCAGTACGGGGGTCTGTACCCTGCCCAGCGAATTGTTCCCGAAGCCTACCGCCTTACAGATGGCATAGCTTGAATTGACCCCCAGGAGCCAGTCCGCCCGGTTACGGCTGTCCGCCGCAAGGAACAGGTTGTCGAACCGATCACATGGAAGGAGGTTCGCCATACCTTCCGTGATGGCCTCGTCCGTCAGAGACGAGATCCAGAGGCGGAGGCAGGGTTGTTTACATCCCAGAAAACCGTAAAGATGGCGGAACAGCATCTCTCCCTCTCGGGAGGCATCGGTTGCCGCGATAATGGTGTCGCATGCGTTGAGCACCTTGGCAATCACTTTCAACTGGAGCACCGCATTGATGTCGGGATTCCACCCGGTATCCGTCTTCACGTGCCTTACTGTCAGGAAGGAAGGCGGCAGGAGGGGAAAGTCCTTCCACTCCACATGGGCTGTCCCTGAATCCTTCGGCATTGCAAGGGAAAGCATATTGCCGTATGTCCATGTCACCATGTAGCCGTTCCCGGTCATATAACCGTTCTCTTTTCTGCCGGCTCCCAACACTCTTGCTATCTCTCTGCCCACGTTGGGCCTGTCAGTCACTATTGCGATCATATTCTTTTTCTTTTTGATGCCCCGTACCGGATTGGGCAGTACAGGGGCAGGTTAAACTTATTTTATTTTTTTTGTTATTTCTTTGGAGATTCCTCCTGACGGATACCGTTGATTTCCATGATTGTCCTGTTGTTGTCACCGGGTACCAGTTTGAGTGTAGCGTCCATGGTCAGGCTGATTACCGGGGTACAGAGTTTCAACGGGATGATTTCCGACTCCTTGCCTTGCAACAACAGGTCAAGGTTGCCGTCCGCTTCCAGTTGCTCCTTGCTGATACCCACGGCCTTCAGACCGGGCCAATCAATATCTTTTACATTATAATTATAAGGGATGTTCCGATTCGTATTCATACGGTTTGGGGATTTGATGTTTGTAAAATTCATTTTGTTTCTCTCTGATTGGGGTTATACCGCTTGTTTTGCGCCCTTCTTTTGTTCCTGCTGCTGGCCTTGGGCGGTATCCGCCTGTGCTGCACGACGGGAAGTATCCCTGCGAATATCAGGGTTCTCTTGGAAATACTGCAACTGTCCGGAATAAGGGTTTACTTTCAGGTAGGAACTGAACGTTTGCCCGTTGTTTTTCAGTCCTTCGACCAGGAGGGTCTTCCCGTCCTGGAGGTTCGCCTTTTCCTGCGCCGTGAATACATGGCCGTAAACCTCCGCCGGGATACGTGGTGCCTGCTGCTCGTTGAACCCATCCGGCGTGCGTGAGTACATCGTCCTGCCGGTATTCATGTCCAGCTTGACAAATGCGGAGAATTCCTCTCCCTTACGGTTGATCATGTTTTCCAGATAGACGGCCTGCCCCTTGCGCAGGACCTCCTTGTCCTCGGCTGTCAGCTGCACGTTGCAGATTTCCTTTGGAATATAGATTTCTCCGGTTTCCGGATTATGACGGGTGTAATTCGGCCGTCCCGTCGTCTGGTCTATCGTGACAAACGCGGAGAAAGCTCCGTCCCTGTTCTTGAACTTCATGTCCTCGACCAGGATGGTATGTCCCTCGCTGAGCATCTTTATCTGGGTGGGCGAGAGTGGCACGCCTCCGATGGACTTCTCGTTGAATACCTGGTTCTTCGGGAAGATGAACTCCAACCCCCTGCGCTCGGCACTGTATTGAAGCGTGGCATCAAACTCCTTCCCCGCCTTGGAGGTCATCCCCTCCACCTTGACGGGTTGTCCCTCCTTCAGCAGTCTGATCTCCTCGTCCGTAAGTCTTACCCCGCTCACTTCCTGCGGGATGTAGACATGTTCCTGCCGGACGGCGACCAGCTCGTTGGTGTTTTTGTCGATGGAGATCAGGCAGGGGGTGTACTCGCTGCCACGCAGGTTGAGTTCCACCGCACGTCCCATGTTGCCGGTCTCACGCAGGTTCTTCTTGTCTTCCTCGCTAAAGTTAAACCCGAAATAAGGGCGTTCCAGTTGCGGTTCCTTGCGTATACCGTGAACGGCCAGCCCCACCTGCCCGTTCTCTTGCGGTATGAGCGAGAGCCTCGCATCCAGTTTGGCTGTCAGCACGCCGGGAATGTTAAGTGTCAGCGGCACCAGCTTGTTGGTCTTGTAACCTCTCAGCATGGAGTCAAGAAGTCCTTGCTGTTCGAGTGTCGCCTTTGAGATACCGATCTTGTCCAATCCCTCCCAGTCGATCATGTTCTCATTGTAACGATAGCGCGGGCCTTGCGGCTCTTGTGGCACCTGCTGTGCCTGCGGTTGCTGTTGTTGCTGGGATGCTTGTTGTACCTCACTCTGTTGCAGGGGTTCCTGCGGTTGCGTTTCTTTTTTTGCCATGGCTGTCTCTTGTTTATTCATGTTTTGTTCCTCTTTGTTCTCTCTCGGACGGATCGCGTAGCGTTTGAGGAACTCCTTCACCACGTCCGTCTTTTTCCCTTCCGCCAGGTCCTTGATCGCCTGCTTGTTCACCTTGTAGTCGTGGAAGGTCATGCGGAGCAGGCGGAAATGGGTCGGTTCCTTGAACTGGCTCCAGAAATTCTTGATGAAGTTTTCGAGTATGCTCGAGTTCTTGTCGAATTTCAGGAATGAGTTTTCATTCTTCTCGTCCGCTGGAACCGTCTTGACCTTCCCGTCCTTGTCGATCTCGCTGACCACTTGTACACCGGCTTTCGGATCGCTCTTGTTATGAATCATCATCAGCTCGGTGATCTGTTCCACCAAAGGGGCATCGTTCATGACCTTCGGTTTCCGGGGCTGTCTAGGCTTTTCGTTCGGGCTCTTTTCTTGTGCCATACCTTTTCTTTTTGGGGTTAATAAATTGCTTTGACACTTCAAAAATATGGGCTAAATCCGAATAAAACACTGATTTTCAAAAAGGTGTCATCAGGTGTCATCAGATGTCATCAAATGTCCGAAAGACTGGTTTTCCGTGAGAGAAACATGCCGTGAAAACAAGGATATGGTATGCAGGGGAAGGGCGAAAAAGCCGGCACGGGCGCAAAGGGAGGATTATGCAGAGCAGAGGGAGCTGAAGTCCCTGTCTTCTCATGGGGCGGCGTTTTTTTCATAAGACATTGCCAGGTCTGCCCATATATCCCGTACTTCCTGCCGGATTTATTAGGGATATAAAGGAGGCCCTCCTTTTTTCATCAATGACACGGTCATGCGTCGCGTCGGTCGCAGTGAGTCCCTATAATCTTTCCCGAAATCAAAACCATTGTCCGGGCGTTTGTTTCCATGTGTATTTTCCGCGACTTGTCGCAAGGAAAATACTCATGGAAAGCGAAGCCGGAACGCCCGTGACAATACGGTTTTGATTTATCTTTGATTATAGGGAACTCGCTGGTATCCGTCTGTTTTTCACGAATTTCCCAGAAAACATATACAGTCTTGTTGTTTATACGAAAAAAATATTTCTAGACTTGTCCCACGGAAAAAATGTCGCTTTTTATTTTCGGACTTTGATTCTTTACGAGGCTATTCGGACTGTCTTTCAAGATGATTTACAGAGTTTGGCATCGGCAGCAAGTGATATTCGGTGTTCCAAGCGGAGAAGCGGAATCTAGGACTAAATATTTTCTTCCTTCAACAATATAGCCCACGGGTTGTATCTATGTACCTATTATTCATCATAAAACAGACTATATATGGCTACCATTAAATTAAAATTCCGTCCATCGACGGTACAGGGTAAGGCTGGCACACTCTGTTACCAGCTTTGCCACCGTCAGGAGAACAGGCAGATTACCACCGACATGAGGATATTTCCCGAGTGGTGGAATGAGACGAAACGTGAACTTGTCACTGTCCCCGGCAATGAGAGAGTCCTGACCGTCTACCGGAAACGGGCGGAAAAGGAGATGCGGGACATCCGTGAGATTATCCGTGAGCTGGACTGTAGCGGAGAAACATACACCTTGTCGGAAATACTCAACCGCTATCGCTCCCTGCCTTCCGAGTCCGGTTTCCTGTACCACATGAAAAAAGAGATGGAAACGCTTTGGGAGAACGGCCAATACGGTACCTCTCGTAATTACCGGCGTGCACTGAACAGTTTTTCCACTTTCCTGGATGGTAACGACATTCCTTTTTCGTCGTTAGATTCCGCCCTGGCGTGTCGGTATGAAGCATGGTTGTGGCAACAAAGGGTAGCGAGAAACAGCAGCTCGTTCTATATGCGGATTCTGCGTGCCGTTTATAACAAGGCCGTAAAGCAAGGTATTGCGGTGCAGACTTTTCCGTTTCGTGAGGTTTATACAGGAGTGGCTCGCACATCGAAGCGTGCCGTGGATGAGGAAACCATCCTGAAACTTCAAAGGATTGACCTATCGGATTCACCGGCTTTGGCACTTTCCAGAGACATGTTCGTGTTCAGCTATTGTGCCCGTGGCATGGCGTTTGTGGACATGGCATATCTGAAAAAAGAGAATGTGGACAGCGTGCGAATTACCTATTGTCGCCATAAGACAGGCCAATACTTAACATTACATATCGAACCGTGTATGGCGGTGATATTGGAACGATATGGGCAGGTTTGTCCGGAAAGTCCATATCTTTTCCCCATCCTTACCGATGAACAGCCAGATCAGGCTTACCGGCAATATCGGACCGGGTTGAACTACCATAACCGAAAATTGAAACGGTTGGGTAAATTGCTTGGCGAACCATTACCTTTGTCCTCATATACGCCACGCCACAGCTGGGCTACCGCCGCACGCAACCACGACGTACCGATTGCCGTCATCAGTGCGGGGATGGGACACAGCAGCGAAAGGACTACGCTTATTTACTTGGATTCTTTGGACAATGCCGTGATAGATAATGCGAACGAGAAGATTTTGAAGAATTTGAACAGTACCGTCTCTATGTAAGAGAGGGTAGAAATACACCGCAAATGTAATCATTTTCAGCAAAAAAGAAAAATAAAACAGCCATTTAATTCCTTTTATTTTACCCCCCCATTTGTAAATAAATGATTATCAACTATTTATGGTTATTATTTAAAACAAATTAAAATAATATTGTAATAAGGATGTAAAATGAAAGGAGACTGTCTATTTCTCTTTCGAGCGTATTTTTGAGTTGAGAACTGAGCAGACCGAGTAAAAATGGATTCTTATACAAACATACGCAATTGATTATCAACAATAAAGATGTTTGTACCGTTTCTTACATAGAAACGGTACGAATACGGGGTTACGGTATCCGCTCACTGTAGTCAGGAGCGGCCCGCATTCTGGAAGTCCTATGAAGGAAAAAGCCAGATTAACCTTGATTGCTGTATCTTCCTTATTTGAAAAAACAGAAGGTGCAGGAATGGAAATTATATCCTTTTTATTAACCCAGCAACATTACTTTTTGTTGAACATAGAAACACACACACACGAACATTGGTTCGCCCTAAAAGTATTTTATAACAAAGTTTTCGAGATTGAGGATATATTGAAAAAAGACAAGATCGAGACTTACATTCCTTGTGAGGAAACCTTGATGGAACGTAACGGCATAAAGAAGAAACTCCGTCGTCCGGTCATTAATTCGCTTATGTTCTTCCGTTCAACCGTTTGTCGTGCTTTGGAAGTACAGCGACAATTCACCAATAAGGTAATCCTATATACAAGACAGAAGGGATTGAAAAGACTTCCCCTTGCCATTCCTGATCGGGAAATGAACATTTTCATGCTGGTCACCTCGTCCGGCGAGCAGGGAATGGAATATTTCGGGGAGGACAATTCCAAGTTTCACCAGGGAGAACGTGTACGGGTCATTGACGGAAAGTTCAAGGGAGCGGAAGGGGTTATCTGCCGGATTAGGAAGAATCGCCGTTTGGTGGTCACCGTCCAAGGCGTATGCGCCGTGGCTACTTCCTATATTCCACAAGCCTTTCTACAACGGATAGGGCAAGATTAAGAAAATCATCAAAAGAATCATATAGTGGACATTCTTCATTTTATCGAATTTGCCTTTATAGTCATAGTCGGCTGGACATTGAGTGCGATGGTCCTGCCTCGCATTTCGTTGGTCTCTTTCCGACGTCGCCTGTTCGACTCAGTGGACGAACGTAAGTTGCATACTGCCCATATACCAAGGTTAGGCGGTATCGCCTTTTTCCCTTGTATCACAGTTACGGTTTCGCTTGCCATTATCGGTTACAACCTTTGGCAGGGCTATAACATACTCGACATGGACTTGACGAACCGTCTGCTTTCCATGCTCTGTTGTCTGTTCATACTTTATCTTATAGGTATGATGGATGACCTTATCGGTGTACGTTACCGTTCCAAATTTGTAGTGCAAATACTTTGTGGCATACTGTTGGTGATTTCCGGGTTATGCTTCGACAACCTATACGGGTTGTTCGGTATTTATGTCATACCTTATTACATAGGAGTGCCGTTCACAGTATTCGTCATCGTCTATATCCTGAACGCCATCAATTTGATAGACGGCATTGACGGACTTGCCTCTGGGTTGAGTATTATCTCATTCCTCGCTTTCAGCTGCATGTTCATCCATTTGCAATGGTGGATGTATGCCTTTATCAGTCTAGCTGCTTTCAGTGTGTTATTGCCGTTCTTTTATTATAACGTATACGGTAAGATATATCGGGGACGCAAGATCTTTATGGGTGATACCGGTTCGCTCACTATCGGGATGCTGCTGGCAGTGATGGTCATCCGTCTGAGTATGTCCGATCCAGTGAAAGAGAGTGCCTTTCCCGGTAGCATTGTGATAGCTTTTTCTTTTTTGATTGTACCAATGCTTGATGTGATACGTGTGGTTATTCACCGGTTGCGTAACGGTAAAAATCCATTTCTTCCAGACCGGAATCATATCCACCATAAATTTATAGCCTTAGGAATGTCCCAACGTAAAGCGATGGTAAGCATTGTTATTATGGCAGCTCTTTTTGCATTGGGAAATTGTTTTTTGATTCATTGCCTTTCCGTAACAAACTTGTTTCTGTTGGATGTGGCTGTTTGGACGGTGATTCATTGTTACATAACTATGAAAATCAACCGAAAACATAAAGTAGAATAATTAACTGTACAGAAAAAATAAGGTATGAAATTTCATTTAATTAAATTGTGCTTCTTATGCGTGTTGTTGGTGTCCTGCAATACCTCCAAAGAAATTGTCTATTTTCAAGATATCGTAGTTAATCAGCCCGAAGCGATTATCGGGGCACGGGATATTACCGTGCAACCCAAAGACCAGATTTCCATTATGGTGTCCAGCAAGGATCCGCAATTGGCGGCCCTGTTTAATCTTACACGGGTACAATACCGTGCCGGATCTACCGATTTGCGTACCGGAAGTAACAGTGGTGAAATATCCGGTTATACGTTGGATGATAAGGGAGACATTGATTTTCCTGTTATCGGGACACTGCATATTGCCGGTATGACCAAGAGCCAGATTGCCGCCCTGGTAAAGAAAAGGCTGATGGAAGAGAATCTGGTAAACGACCCGGTGGTCACGGTTGAGTTTATGAACCTTTATTTCTCTGTGTTGGGCGAGGTGAAAACTCCGGGTAAATATGCCATAACAAAAGACCAGATTACTCTTTTGGAAGCCATCAGCGTGGCGGGTGACCTAAGCATCTACGGAAAGCGGGATGCGATATTTGTCATCCGTGAAGAAAACGGCGAGCGTGTAACCCATTGGGTGGATATCCGCTCGAAAGATCTGTTTAATTCACCGGTATATTATCTGAAACAGAATGATGTGGTGTATGTACAGCCCAACAAGGTGCGTGCCGGACAAAGCACCATTAATGAGAACAGCGTGAAATCGGTATCGTTGTGGATCAGTATCGGTTCGTTCCTTTCCTCGTTGGGAGTTTTACTGTTCAAGTAATGTCGTTAATATTATTTCATAAGCTATAAAAGAGAGCCAAAATGATAGAAAATAGAACGAGTGTAGGCAAATCTGCCGAAGACTTTATACGGTTACAAGATTTATGGGGTATGTTTTTCCAGAAATGGTATTGGTTTGCCCTTTCATTATTCGTTGCATTGGCAACGGCATCATTATATTTGTTGAGTACTCCTAATGTCTATACCCGGACAGCAGCCATTTTGGTTAAAGATGACTCCAAGAACAATTCTTCGGCAAGTGCAATGAATGAGTTTGCAGATATGGGTATTTTTAAATCAAACACCAATATCAACAACGAACTGCTCACTTTGAAATCTCCTACGCTGATGACAGAGGTGGTGAAGCGTTTGGGGCTAAATGAGATATATACTGTTCGTAGGGGCTTAAAAAGAATAGAGTTGTATAAATCAAGCCCGATATTGGTGACTTATCTTTTTGATGATAAAAAAAGTGTAAGTTTTGATATAGAAGTTGGTGCACAAAACAAGTTTTATCTTTCAAACTTTATTGTTGCCGGAGAAGAAACAGAGGAACGGTTAGAAGGGATTATAGGAGATTCCATTCAAACATCAGCAGGAACATTGGCCATCAGCTTAACTTCTCAATATGAGAATTCTTTTACAGGCAGCACTATTCGATATAGTAAAGAATCGGCTGATATGATGGCTGACAGCTATACACAGAAATTGCGGGCTGAATTAGGCAACGAAGATGCCACCATTATCAATTTGAGCATTGATGATGCTTCTGTGCAAAAGGCAGAAGATATTTTGAATACACTGATTGAGGTTTATAACGAGAAATGGATCCAGGACAAGAACCAGATAGCAGTAAGTACCTCACGGTTTATCGGTGAACGTTTGGGCGTGATTGAAAACGAATTGGGTCATGTGGATGAGAATATCTCCAACTACAAGAGTGAACATCTGTTGCCGGACGTACAAGCCGCTTCCAGTCTGTATATGAGCCAGTCTGCTGAGAATAAAAAAGAAATTCAGACACTCACCAACCAGCTTGCGACGGCTCAATTTATTCGCCGCGAATTGGGGGGGAAAGAGATGAACCAGCCTTTGCCAACCAACTCCGGTATAGCCAACGTAAATATCGAAAGTCAAATCGGAGAATACAACAAGATGGTGTTGGATCACAACCGGCTGATAGCCAACAGTAGCGAGAAAAACCCGTTGGTGAAAGATTTAGGGAACTCAATGCAGAGTATGAAACGTACGATTCTTCAATCGGTTGATAATTTGATCGTATCGTTAAATACTCAGATACGCAGTATTCGCCAACAGGAAGCAACAACAACTCAACAGTTGGCTTCTAATCCGAGTCAGGCCAAATACTTGTTATCGGTAGAACGTCAACAAAAAGTAAAGGAAGAGTTATACCTATATTTGCTCCAGAAGCGTGAAGAGAACGAACTGTCACAAGCGTTTACCGCTTATAATACGCGAATGATTACAGCTCCACGTGGCAGTGCTTTACCAACGGCACCGAATAAGAAAAACATTTTATTGGTGGCTCTTGCTCTCGGGCTTTTAGTACCGGCAGTTATTATCTTTATGCAAGAAAACATGAACACCAAGGTTCGGGGTAAGAAAGATTTGGAGAATTTGAGTGTGCCCTATTTGGGTGAAATACCGTTATATTTCCGAAACAAAAAAAAGAAGAATAAATTTTCGGAATATGCAATTGTGGTGGAAGAGGGTAACCGGAATATTATCAACGAAGCTTTTCGTGTGCTTCGCTCCAACGTGGACTTTATGAAAAGCAAGAATACCGAGCAGAAAGTATTTATAGAAACCTCTTTTAATATGGGTAGTGGAAAAAGTTTTCTGTCCATGAACATCGCCATGAGTTTTGCCATTAAGGGAAAAAAAGTATTGGTGATAGACGGGGACTTGCGACATGGAACGGTTTCGGCTTATGTAGGGTCGCCTAAGAAAGGTTTAAGTGACTACTTGGGAAACAAGGAAGTCGTTTGGAACGAGTTGCTTGTGATAGACAAAAAGTATCCTAATCTGCATATAATTCCAGTAGGAACCATTCCTCCTAATCCGACGGAATTGTTGGAGGATGGAAGTCTGGCAACCTTGATGCAAGACTTACGCGATGAGTATGACTATATCTTTATTGATTGCCCGCCGATTGATATTGTGGCAGATACACAAATAATCGAGCAATATGCCGACCGGACACTCTTTGTGGTACGGGCGGGATTATTGGACCGCTCACTGTTACCTGAATTGGAAAGTATTTATCAAGAAAAGCGGTTCAAAAACCTTTCGGTGATATTGAATGGTACGGAAAGTACAGGTGGACGCTATGGTTACCGCTATGGTTACCACAATGGGTATGACTCTTATTACGGCAACACAAAATAGAGGGGTATTCCAAAATAAACAAGGAAACTGTTTGCTATTATTCCCAACAGTCAACAGAAATGTGTTTTTTCCGACAGAAAAAAGTATTAGCGGAAAGCGGTTTTTTCCGTGGTTTCACTGATTGCCACAGCCATCTTCTTCCCGGGGTAGATGATGGGGTGAAAACGTTGGAAGAGTCGTTGGCGATATTGGAAGAAATGGAACGTTTAGGCGTTCGTAAGGTTTGGCTTACCCCCCATATAATGGAAGACATACCCAATGAAACAGTGGATCTGCAACAGAAGTTCCAAGAATTAAAGCAAATGTATCATGGAAAGATCGAATTGGCTTTGGCAGCGGAATATATGATGGATAACCTTTTTGAGGAACGGTTGGAAAAGGATGACTTGTTACCCTTTGAGGAAGGAAAACATTATCTGTTAGTGGAAACCTCTTATTTCAATCCACCAATGGAGTTACTGTCTATTTTGCAACGCATCCAAAGGAAAGGTTATTATCCTTTGTTGGCCCATCCGGAACGATATGAGTATATGCGGATGAAGGATTATAAAATATTGAAAGATAACCAAATTTCTTTTCAACTAAATATACCGTCATTGGTCGGAATGTATGGTAAGCACATAGAAAAGAAAGCAAAAATATTATTAAAAGCAGGAATGTATGATTTAGGAGGAAATGATGTTCACTCCCTTATTTTTTATGTGACAGCTTGTAAGCACAAAATAGACAATCTGTCTTTCTTGAAGAATGTGTGTAAAATATAGCGTATTTATATTCAGGAAGACTTTGACCTGATATGTTTTTTATGTAAATGAATGATTTAATATTTAATACAAAGATAAATGAAAGCATGTTTCATGGGCTTGGGTTACATCGGACTACCCACAGCCATTATTGCCGCAAAGCACGGTATTCAAATAACAGGAGTTGATATCAATCCCCATGTCGTGGAAATGACTAATGCGGGACATCTGCACATTATTGAACCCGGTATGGAGGAAATGTTACAGGAAGTAGTGAAAGTTGGTATGTTGAAGGCTTCTGTTACACCGGAGGTAAGCGATGCTTATTTTATAGTAGTGCCTACCCCTTTCAAGGGAAACCATGAACCGGATGTGAGCTATGTGGAAGCTGCTACCCGTGCCGTATTGCCGTTGTTGAAAAAAGGGGATCTTTATGTAATAGAATCCACTTCACCTGTAGGAACTACAGAGGCTATGGCACGCATCATTTTTGGTGAACGTCCGGAATTGGAAGGTAAGATTTTCATAGCCTATTGTCCGGAACGTGTACTACCAGGCAATGTCATATATGAATTGGTGCATAACGATCGTGTTATCGGTGGCTTGAATCCTGAATCTACTGACAAGGCCATTGGGTTCTATTCGCAATTTGTACAGGGCACACTTCACAAGACCAACTGTCGCACAGCGGAGATGTGTAAACTGACGGAGAACTCCAGTCGTGATGTACAGATTGCCTTTGCTAATGAACTTTCCTTGATTTGCGATAAGGCGGGTATCAATGTTTGGGAACTTATCAACCTTGCCAACAAGCATCCGCGTGTAAATATCCTGCAACCCGGTTGCGGTGTAGGCGGTCATTGTATTGCGGTAGATCCATACTTTATCACCGCTGATTTCCCGGCAGAAAGCAAGTTAATCAGCGATGCTCGTGATATAAACAACTACAAGAGTTTCTGGTGTGCCGAAAAAGTGAAGAACGCCATGTTGGAGTTTGAGTTGAAGAATCACCGTAAGCCAGTTGTAGCTATGATGGGATTGGCATTCAAACCAAACATTGACGATTTGCGTGAAAGTCCGGCGAAATATATTACCACGAAAGTGATGCAGAGCTGTAATAATGCCGACATTTTGGTTGTAGAACCGAATGTAAAAGAGCATAACGTGTTTAAACTGACTGATTATAAAGAGGCTTACGACAAAGCAGATATAGTGGTATTCTTGACCGCACACACACCGTTCAAAGAGCTGGAATGGCGGGAGGATAAGGTGATATTGGATTTCTGTGGAATTTTCAAAAATAACTAAAGCCCTAATCAAGTGCTGAATTAAAATTTTAATTCAGCACTATTCCTCAATTATGAATATACTATTTATATTACAATACTATAAAATAGGTGGCGTTCAAACCGTTACTCATGTATTGTCAAATAAATTCGTGCAAGAAGGACATAATTGCAATGTTTTAACTCTTACACCATCAAAAGGAGAAGAAATACACCCTATATTAAACTCCAGAATTGGTGTTTCAGTAATAGATTCTCATACATTAAGTACAAAAGAAGCGATAATTCAATTAAGGAACTTTCTGATTGACAAAAATGTTGATGTTATTATTAATCAAAGTGGACATTTATTCAGAACAACAGCTTTGATAAAAAATGCGTCAAAAGATTTAAATATTAAGATTATATCAGTACTGCACAATACTCCAAGTTTTGGATTGAAGTTCAGATATAAACATAATATTACTGGCAAGTTAAAGTATTATAAGAATATTCTAAAACTGGCATACTCTTATCGGAAGGTGTATAAAAATAGCGATTTATATATTCTCTTATCAGAATCCTTTATCTCGGAATTCGAAAAGATATCTAGATTAAAGAATCTTAAAAAAATTAGACTGATATCAAATCCTATTACAATAGCCAATGAGGATTTTATATATAATTTCGAGCGAAAAGAAAAGCAGATAATTTTTGTAGGAAGATTAGAGTATACACAAAAAAGAATCGAAAGAATTTTAAATGTCTGGGGCAAAATACAATCTGAATATAAAGACTGGGAATTAACCATAGTCGGAGATGGTCCTGACATACTAAGACTAAAAAATATTACTGAAAATAAAAATATTCAGTCTGTTAAGTTTGTAGGTTTTCAAAACCCAAAAAGCTTTTATGAGAAAGCCTCAATTTTGTTACTGACATCAGATTATGAAGGTTTCCCACTTACGATAACAGAGAGTATGAACTTTGGTGTTATTCCTATTGTCTATGGTAGTTATAGTGCCGCATACGACATTATATCTGACAACTATTCAGGTATGATATCCAAGCCAAACAATGGATTTGACGAGGAAGACTTTACAAACAAGTTGAAAATGCTTTTGTCATCGGTAACTAAGCGGAAAGATTTTTCTCTAAATGCTCTAAATGACAGTAGGAGATTTTTACTAAACAACATTTACGAAAAATGGGAAAAGATCTTGTGACAGATGAAATAACTGTTATAATGCCGGCATATAATGCTGAAAGATTGCTTCCTGCAACTTTGGATAGCATTTTGTTGCAAACTTATAAAAACTGGCATTTAATAGTAGTGAATGACGGCTCCACAGATAAAACTGCGGATATATTAGATGAATATTCTTCCAAATATAAAAACATTGAATATATTACAATCAAAAATACAGGATCGGCAAGGATTCCAAGATTAAAAGCAGCAAGTTTGAGTAATAGCGAATGGATCTGCAACATTGATTCAGATGACATTATTGAATCAACTTATTTGGAAAAATTAGTAATACAGGCAAAGAAGACAAATTCAGATATAGTTTCTCCAACCATGCATTACACAACTCTTGAAGGTGAAGTCTTTAACCAAGTACCAGATAAAGGGTTTGACTTCAATCAAGTTCTGACAGGAAAAGATGCTGCTTTTCTAACCTTTAAACAAGGTTCTGGTTCTATGATTGCATGCAATGGAATGCTTTGCAGAAAGGAATTGTATGATGAACTTCTAAAAGATGTAACCTCATCTTCCTATGTATATCAAGATGAAGTGGATTTTTTTTTATATTACTCAGAGCCAATCGTGTTGCGTTCAGTGACGCAAAATATACATATTTTAAAAATGACAATAGTGTAACCCATACTCCCCGAGTCAAAACTTATGATAAGTTACTGACGGAAATTAAATATAACCAATTAATAAAAAGAGAATATACTGACAATTCAATTATTCGTTTGGGAAATGCTCGTTTTCTTCAAACTCTGTTTGCAAGAAGAATTAAATATTTGAAAGAAAAACATCAATTTAATAAGACTCAACAGGAAGAAATAAATCAGATGTTTAGGATGGCTTTTCATCACATAGACTTAAATGCACGCTATCCTTTGATGAAAAAAATAATGTTTTCATTTGGTTTCCAATTCTTTAAATTAAGTGTAGGCATAATTCATGGCATCAAGCGTTAGTTCAAAAAAACAAAAAAGCGCATTAATATGGAATGCAGTTGAAAGAGAAACAGAAAGCGAAATTCATCTATGGTGTACTTGAGAAACCTTTCCGTAACTACTACGCAAAGGCTCAGAAGCTGAAATACGGTACAACAGGTGAAAACCTTATGATTCTCCTTGAGTTGAGACTTGACAACGTTATGTTCCGTCTCGGCTATGGTAGAACAAGAAAAGAAGCACGTCAGATCGTAGATCATAAGCATGTGCTTGTAAATGGTAAACCGGTTAATATCCCATCTTATCAGTTGAAAGCTGGAGATGTTATTGAAATCAAAGAAAAATTTAAGGGAGCACAGAGATACAAAGACATTCTTGAAGTTACAGGATCTCGTATGGTTCCAGCTTGGTTAGAGGCTGACCATGAAAATCTCAAAGGAACAGTTACACAGATTCCTACAAGAGCTGAGATTGATGTACCTGTCAATGAAGTGCTTATCGTCGAGTTGTACTCCAAGTAATTAAGTAAACCCAAAAGGAGGGTCCTAGAGTGTTTGAATTTGAAAGACCGAGAATTGAAATTGCGGAAATTTCTGAAGATAAGAAATATGGACGTTTTGTAGTAGAACCACTTGAACGAGGATACGGTACAACTTTGGGTAATTCTTTGAGACGAATTATGCTCTCATCGCTGCCAGGTACAGCAGTAAGTCACATTAAAATCGATGGCGTTGTTCATGAATTTAGTGCGATCCCTGGTGTCAAAGAAGACGTTACTGAGATTGTAATGAACATTAAGAGTCTTGCAATTAAGAATCACAGCGATAACCTCAATGAGACAAAAACCATGTACATTGATGCTAATGGCGAGGGTGTTATCACTGCAGCGGACATCAAATGTGACTCTGATCTTGAGATCATCAACAAAGATCAAGTCATTGCCACATTGAACGGTGGAGCAGACAGCAAACTTTATATTGAAATGACAGTAGTAAACGGTCGTGGATATGTAAGTTCTGATAAAAATAAGAAAGAAGAGATGGCAATCGACGTAATTCCGATTGATTCTATCTTTACTCCGATTGAGCACGTAAATATCAACATCGAGAATACTCGTGTTGGTCAGATTACAGATTTTGACAAATTGACATTGGATGTATATACCAATGGTACATTGGATCCGGATGAAGCAGTCAGCCTTGCAGCTAAGGTTATGAGTGAGCATCTGAATACCTTTATCGATTTGTCAGAAAAAGCTCGTATGGCAGAAGTGATCGTAGAGAAAGAGGAAGACGATTCTGTGAAAGTTCTTGAACTCAGCATTGATGAGTTGGAATTGTCTGTTCGTTCTTATAACTGTCTGAAGAGAGCAGGAATTAATACGGTGGAGGAACTCACCAATAAGACAGCCGATGACATGATGAAAGTACGTAACCTGGGACGTAAGTCTTTGGAAGAAGTGCTTGCTAAGTTGAAAGAACTTGGATTGTCATTGCGTGAAAATGTTGATTAATCGAACTTTGTTTTATAAATATTCAAGGAGGACATGAAAATGGCAGGTTATAGAAAGCTTGGAAGAACATCCAGCCAGA
>ENA-ORSC01000654-ORSC01000654.1-human-gut-metagenome-genome-assembly--contig:-NODE-654-length-26677-cov-3.816693_pt1 | contig 26677 bp, 22 predicted proteins | sample MGYA00242178_ERZ509140 | MGnify/ENA primary metagenome ERZ509140 (study PRJEB26280, sample SAMEA2338681) | human gut metagenome | biome: human gut; feature: human-associated habitat; material: faeces... | reverse complement strand
GGCACGATGACGATCGAGCAGGCGATTGTTACCAACAATTCCGGCTACAGGCAGTGAAGCCAGTGATACCTCCGTTATGACAAATGACGACGGTCAGATTAAGCGGCATATTGCAGATATTATTTTGCGTCCGTCCTTTGCAATCCTGAATCCGGAGCTTACTTATACACTTCCGCCCTATCAGACAGCTGTAGGCGGCGTGGACATTTTTTCACATGTAGAGCGTTATTTTACACAGGAGCCGGATGTAGATTATACAGACAGACTGTGTGAAGCTACCATGAAAACAGTCATTGAGAATCTGCCGAAGGTAATGGAGAATGGAAAAAATTATGCAGCCCGCGCAGAAATCATGCTTGCAGCTCCCTGGGCACAGAATGGACTGTTAGGTACAGGAAGAATCGAGGACTGGGGAAGCCATATGATGGGTCATGAAATCAGCGGTATTTACAATACAGCACATGGAGCAACCCTCTCCATTATTATTCCGCAGTGGATGACCTATGTATATAAAGAAAATGTAGATCGCTTTGCTCAATATGCAGTGCGTGTCTGGGATGCAGATCCTGCTCTTGAGAAAGAAGAGCTGGCATTATACGGCATTGAAAAAACAAAGGAATTTTTCCGTTCTGTTCATGTTCCGGTTACGTTAAAGGAAGCAGGAATTGATGGAAGCCGTCTGGAAGAAATGGCAGAAAAATGTTGTAAGAACGGTCCGGTAGGAGGCTTCAAGCAGCTTTATAAGGAAGATGTTCTGGCTATTTACAGAGCATGTCTGGAGTAAGGGAGGAATTGTTATGGAAGAAATTAAAAAAATGAAATTTTTTGGATATGAAAAAGATAGTGAAAAATTAATGAAGTTGAGTGAAGCAACGTTTGATGGAACTTTAGAAGAATTAGAAGATTTGATTGATTTTTTAAAAACTGTCCAAGAAGAACATAGTAAGGTGGCAAAAAAAACGGATATGTGCCATTCGCATTTCCGAGACTGGAGTAATAAATGGAATAAGGAGGATTCAGATTTTATTGTGGTAACACGATTCTGAAAAAATAATGAAAGATAAAAAGATATTTTTTATATCAAATATATTATTAGTAAGTTTGTTAGTAAATGCTTGTACCAAACAACCAGACTTCGATTCCAAATCCTACGTCCAAAGTTCTCTTGATGCATACTATCATGGAGAATATAAGGACTATGCGAATCTGTTAGAAATCTCGGAAAAAGATGCCAAGAAAGAAATCGAAGAGGATTTTAATGAGAGTATCCAACAGCAATTTGATGATTCCGATAACATTACGGATAAAGGAATTGCTGATTATGCAGAAAAACTGGCAGAAGTAAAGAAACTGGCAAAATACAAAGTACAGGATGTGAAAGAAGAGGATGGAGTCTATACAGTAAGTGTACAAGTTGAACCATCCAATGTATTTCAGACATTGCAACAAAGCTCTACAGAGGTAAGCAATGAAAAAATAAAGCAGGGATTGGATGGAAATGATCCGGAAGTCTTTGCAGCTGTATTAACAGAAAGTGTCCAGAAGAGTCTTGAAAAGAACAGTTATGGAAAAACTGTTACTGTAAAAGTATCAGTGGAAAAAGATAATTCAGGAAAGTATGGTCTTTCGGATACAGAGATGAGTAAGCTGGAAACAGCGATGTTTCCAACAGAATAAGAATGAATGGAAAGCTATCAGAGGAAAAAAACTGGTAGCTTTCTTTTGTTTCAAAAACAGAGACTTGTTAAAAAGCTATTGTAATAAGCGAATCAGAAAAGTTATAATAAATGATAATGGATGGCAGAGGTCATCCATTCATTATGAGAAAAAGAAGGGATCCCACATGAACCAACAAGAAATATTCACATACATCCAAAAGCAATACCCCACCCATCCAGACACCATCAACAAATCCGGATACCCCGTCACCATCTTCAAAAACCCAAGAACCGCCGCACCTTATGCCATCTTTTACCAACCAGCCGAAAGAACAACTTTCATGGAGGTTCAGGCAGAGCCGGACATGATAGGCAACTACATCGAAATGTATCACCTTGCTCCGGCAAAGTACATGGACAAGAAGCACTGGCTGGCAGTTCCGCTGGACGGTTCTGTCAGCGATTCAAAAGTTCTGGATTTACTCGATATGAGCTACGACCTCGTAGACGGACAGGCAGAAGCAGATGGAGAAACAGGAGCAGATAGACAGATAGGGGCAGACGGACAGGCAACAGACAGTACGCCAGAAGAAAAAGATTGACAATTCTGACCACACATTCCATAATGACGATAGTGGTTCGAGAGAACTAACAGGAAAAATGGGAGAGACAACATGAAGAAAAAAAGCTCATACCGATGGCTGATATGGATCATTCTGGCAGTGGTTTTAATCGGGGTAGCACTTGTGCATATCCTGCCCCCATACATCGACCGATGGAAATCTGCCAGAGATTATGACAAACTTGCCGAAGAGTATGTAAATGATGAGTCCGAACCAAATGATGGAAAACAGAAGAAAAAAGACTGGTGGGCTACAGATGTAAAAGTAGAATTTGACAAGCTGAAAGCCGAGAATCCAGATGCCATCGGGTGGATACGGTTTGATAATCAGGACGAACTTGGCATCAATTATCCGATTCTGTATTCAGGTGACAATCAGAAATATCTGAGAACCGACCTGCATGGCAACAGCCACATCGCGGGGTGTATCTTTTTGGAAGGTCTTAACAAATCTGATTTTTCGGATTATTACAACATTATTTACGGTCACAATATGAATGACGGAAGCATGTTCGGGAGCCTGAAAAAATATAAGGATGACGGTTTCTGGAAAGAGAATCAATACTTCACTGTATATTCTGAGACAACCGCCTACCGTTATCGAATCTTCTCTTATGAGGATGCAGTCAATGGCGGTGATGTATACAAAGTAGGATACCAGCCGGGCGAAGAGTATCAGAAATTTATCGACCAGATGATAAAAGATTCCGATGTTGATACAGGAGTAAAGCCGCAGACCAGTAACAAGATACTGACACTTTCTACCTGTACAGGGAACGGATACAGCAAGCGGCTTGCCATCCATGCAGTCTGCATTGACACACAAACTACAGATGAGTCAAAATTAAAGGAAACAGGAAATTAACTATGAAAATATCCAAAAGTATGTCGAAAAAATATCCAAAAACATGTTTTTGGATATTTTTATATGGAATTATAATGTTGTAGGGGAAAATGCATTGACAAACCTGAAAAAAGGACAATATAATTAAAATTACATGGTTTGAAGCAACTAACCAAAACGTAATCGGAAAACGAGAAACAGAGGAAAAAGCAATGGAAACAAAGAAAGTGGCAAAAGAATACCTGCAAAAAGATATTCTGCGGACGATTTTTCAGATGAGGAAAAGGCAGGAGGATGATAAGCAGATCAAAAGAATCATCGTATTAGACTATGACCTGACCGAGTATCACTGGAAAACGAACATTAAGAAATTACAAGAGGAAGGATTTCTGGAAACGGACAGTGATGCGAAGATTCCGGCACTGACAGAAAGCGGAACGGAGTATGCGAGACAACTGCAACGGGCAGCCGAAGGCTGGAATCAGTTCTTGCAAATGAGCGGAGTCGATGAAAAGACAGCAGACAGGGACGGCAGACTCATGGCGTGTGAAGTATCCGATCCAGACAAAATTGACAATTTATGGAAATTTATCAATGAAGGTGGAAGAAGTTCCATTCCGAAAAGTGTAGACTGCCACACGCTTTGGAAGAAGTTGAAACCGGGAAAGTATCAGATGTGGTATTCCTTTTACACCACAGAGATTGGAAAAGAGAGAAAAGCAGCTATCGAAGATATGCGGTTTGAACGGGATGGCTGGCTGCACATAGAGCCTTGGGAGATATGGCTGGAACTAACAGAGCATCCAGAGAACGAGGATGACAGAACAATCTGGTATCAGAACATGCATGGAATCTGGAAGAAGGAAGAAGTAAATGATCACAGTATTAAAATTCCTGCCACAGCATTTCACATAGAGTACGAACAGCAGTGGTTGGGTGAAATACATTTCACCTGTAATATGGGGTTTGTCGCAGAGAAAAAGAAAGGCTCCAAGAAAAAAACGATATGCTTACTGGATGGAAGTCTTTTGCAGAAAATACCGGATATCGTGTAGCGGATAGATATTAAAAAAGACAGGTAGGAAAGGTAACATGGGAAGAAAGATTGAAAACAGAAATATTGATGTGACAAAAGCCAGAGGCGAACTGGAAGAAGATCTTCTGGAATATGTCTACCGGATGTGGAGGCAAGGCAGACAGATCACATCGAAAGAGTATGCCAGAGAAGTGAATATAACCGGATATGAAGCGGCAGGCCTGGTGCGGAGTCTGGTGAAAAAAGGATTTTTGTGTGAGCCGGAAAACGGACATCTGGAACTGAGCGATAAGGGAAAACTGGAAGGTATGGAGTGCCTTGCACGCCATGAGAAACTGACACAGTTCTTCCAGATGGTAAGTGGAATGGATCAGCAGAGGGCGCAGGAAGATGCCTGTAGAGTGGAACATTATATCAGTCCGGAAGGGTTAAAAGGAATTGAAAACTTTCTGCAGTACGGTGACGTATACGACAGAGTTTATGACGATATGGACTTGTATACCTTTTATGAGGATGGTGAGTTCCCGATGGCATTCGGGCTGTATGAACCGGAACGACGCAATCCAAGATTCCTTGCACCAGAGTACGGGAAACTGGAACATTCTGTTATATTAAGAGTGAAAAAGTCCCAGAACTGCTTCCTGCTCAGGACAAAAAAGGACGAATCCATCGGCTATGTATGGTACAGAAGAGATGATGAATGGATACAGGCGAAAGAAGAAAAAGGTGTTTATCAGTTACCGACAGACATCTGTACTTATACTGCCAATACAGGAATCCCGATTACAGAAGCAGTGGCAATCATTGCGATTACACGCTTTGATCAGAAGCCATTGCCAATCGATTATCGGGAATTGAATATTCATGTATGGTGACGAAGAGAGGAACAAGAAAATGGAAAAAGGTGAACATCTAAAGAGACAGAACAGACCTACAATGCTGCAACTGCAATATTTACAACGCCTGTCAAGAGTAGAAAAGAAACGTGGAGCTCAGGGAAGTATCGCAGAATCTTATGGCGTGAATCGATCAACGGTAAACCGTTATTTTAAGAACTGCATAGAAAGAGGAATCCTGACAGAATCACTGGAATTTACCGCAGCAGGTGAAGAATGGCTGGAAAGATATACCAAGCTGTATGAGAATCTTGAAAAATATCTGGAAGAAATCGGTGCAAAACCGGAAGAAATCGAGGAATCACTGGATGTTATGGTGGAGAATATCGACATCCACATGCTGGAACTGATGATTAACGCCTATACAGAGAAAAAATCAGTATACAAGAAAAAAGAGAATGAACTGGATCAGGAGATACAGCACAATCTGCAGAAATGTGAAAGGCATCCGGTAGTGTTCCGGCTTTACCGGATGAATAAAAAGCAGGGGCAGGGAAGAGACTCTATGGCGATGAGAGGATTTGAAGATATAGCCGAAATCGTTCAGGAGAAGGGAGAAAGCTATCTGGAATTAAAGCTGAAAGAGATGGCAGCACACTCCAGAGTGAGTGGTGAAATGATGGCTGGAAAACTGAAAACATTGAAGTATGAGCATAATGAAGTTTTGGAAGAAGCAAGAATAGAGAATAATATAGTGAAAATCCCGATGGAAGCGTGCAGAATCCACCGATGGACGGGGATTGGCACGATGGGAATTGTACCAGTTACCGTAACCTGCAGTGTAGGACCAATGCACATGCCGGAAAGCACTGCACTATTATATTTCTGGGTATAAATTGGAAATGAGAAAAATTCTCATTTACGCATATCATGTAACAAAATAAGAAAAAAATTCAATAAAGTGCCGTTGTTGATAAAACACTATCAATAACGGCACTTTTACGTCTATTGTTGTCTGAATAGCAACAAAATCAAAGGAAATAACGGCTCATTTGTTGCAATTCAGGCAACAAACTTGTAAAAAATGGTGTTGACATTGAATGGCAAATTATGGTATCTTTCAGACAAGGAGTTAGATACAAGTAACCAAAGCAATATTGTGGCTAACTTAGATGACTTTAAACTAGAATTTTTAGAACGTACTCAAAGACGGCGTTCAGAAGGAGGATTTTATGAAGAACAAATTTGTGAAGAAATTAGCGGCGGTAGCAACTGTGGCAACAATGGCTATGGGTATGAGTGTGTCTGCGTTTGCAGCGGCAGGAGACACTACAACATTAGCCACAAATCTGTATAAAGATGGAAAGTATAATGCGTCAGCAGTTGACAGTAATCTGTCTATGGGAAATGGTGCTGTTGAAGACACAACGTATGTAGAGAATAGTGATGGAACATATACAGTTACATTGAACTTTAAATCATCTTTCAAGGCTATGGGAATGAAAGGCTACCTGAAAGAAGTGGATGTGGATACAAATCAGGATGGTACATTTGGAAATGATGATTATGAAGTTGTTCATTTAGATGGAGACAGCTCCAAAGCCGTTATTGGAATTACTTTTACAACAGATTCTATTCCAACTATAAATACAAAATATGATGCGAAATTTTCGATTAATGTATTAAATGTAATGCCGGTTAATGCAGAAGGAGATATCGTAATCTTGCCAGGAGTAACAGAATAAGAATAATTTTCCGGTTATTTAGAAAAATACAGAAGATCTGAATAATTGTTACGAGTAAAGCTGAGAGATTAAAAAATGGTCCATGTAATTGTGATAACAACAAATGATTTGGGAAAAATAAGCAATGATATGACCATAAAAGGCGGTTCGACAAGAATCGCCTTTTTACTTAGTAAGAGCAAATAACAAAAATGAATTCTGTAAGGAGAAAAAGATATGAGAAGAAAAATCTATAAAAGTTTAACTGCGATTCTTCTGGCGAGCACAATGATAACGGGAGTGGTTCAAACACCCATTACAAGCTATGCTAGTGCTGTAAATGCGATAAATGAAACACAAAATGTTTCTGAACGAGATCAACTAAAAACATTGATTGAAAAAGCAGACAAATTAAATGAGAACGATTATACCGCAGAAAGTTGGGCAGAATTTAAAGAAGTACGAGAATCTATAGATGATGTAGATGAAATACCGGATAAATTTGTGGGAGTAATTTTACAGAATTTACAGGAAGCAATTAATAATCTGGAATTAGTACAAACAGAAAATGAAGAACGTAAACAGTTAAAGGCATTGATTGAAAAAGCAGATAAACTGAATGAAAACGATTATACCGCAGAAAGCTGGGCAGAGTTCAAAGATGTACGGGATTCTATAGAAAATGTAGATGAAATACCGGATAAATTTGTGGGAATAGTATTACAAAACCTGCAGGAGGCAATAGATAATTTAGAGCCGGCGAAAGCAGAAAGCGAAGAAAGAAAACGGTTAAAAGCACTGATTGAAAAAGCAGATAAACTGAATGAAAGTGATTATACCGCAGAAAGCTGGGTAGAATTTAAGGAAGTACGAGATGCGATTGAAGATGTAGATGCGATTCCAGATAAATATGTTGGTACAGTTTTGCAGAATTTGCAAGATGCAATAGATGGATTGAAAAAAGCTGAAAATGATACGAAATTACAGCTTGATGATGGATATTACATAGCTAATTTAACTTGTGGAACTTTTCAAAAGGGGAATTTATTGGAGAAATACTCAACAGGTGGAATTAGTGGAACAGCATTGATTACTGCAAAAAATCATAAATACACAATCACATTAAATGCGGTTGCTGGTAATACAATAGAGTATTTTGATGTCCTTAATAAAGAATACGATCAAGATGATAATTATCAAAACAAGCTAGGAACAAAAGGCTGGTTGAATGATTCAGCAATTGTGGATACTAAAAAATATTCCGAAGCTGTTAGAAATGGCGCAACAGATGAAAATAATAAATATTGGCAAGATGTTGAGTGGAAAATAAATAAAGAAAATGGAAATGCAACGATTTCATTTTCGATGGATGATCTTGAAAGACAACTTCTTATTTATGAAACGGTATCTAGCAGTTACAATGGTGCAACATCAAAAATTTATAGAGAAAATTTAACAATAGATACTCAGAATGCTACAAAAATTGATAAAGACAATATTTCGACAAGCGGAACAATTTCTTATACAGCTAATGGAGACAGCTTTTCTATGTTTACAGATGGAGAAGCAGAATGGAATGTAACTGACAATGTCGGAACGGCAACATATACAATTGATACAAACTGGTTAGAAAATCATAGTCAAAATATTCGATGGATTAAGGACGATGCAGGAAATACAATCGATTTAAGCGAAGGTCATGTAGAACTGACATACGACTTGAATGATTATACAACGTTAGCATGTGGAAGATCTATCATATATCAAGAAAAAATATCAAATTCAATTTCAACTTACATGATTACTCTTGTTCCTAAAACTGGCAAAATTACACAAGTCAGTTTAATTGATAAAGAAACAGGAACTAAATTGGAAACGACAAGTGATATTGTAAATCCAGATGCATCGTTGATTAGTGAAGAAATTGTAGATGATCCAGACAACAAAGAAGATCCGTATGATTGTTTGATGGCTAATATTGATGGATTATACAAAAATTATTATATGGCAACATATAAAATTCAATATAAAAATGGCAGCAAACTGATCGATACAAGTAAAAAGGTTACTTTGAAATTTAAAATTCCAGATGATTGGAATGCAGATAAAGTTCAGTTAGCAACGTTTATTGACAATCTGGGAACAAATCCAAATGTAAGTGGATCAGTTGAAAAAACAGATGATGGAAATTATTTTGTAATATCAACCAATAAATTAGGTCATTATGCTCTTTATGAAACAAAAACTACACAGGATGCTGACAAATTAGAAAATGGTACATATAAAATTCCTGTATCGGTTTACCATTTGACAAAAGAGGGGCAGTTATCTATGGCAAACAGGTGCCTCGGTGGAACGGCAGAATTGGTAGTGAATGATGATGTAAAAACATTATATATGGATTATACATCTGTAGAAAACATGTCACTTACTTCTTATATGACAAAGATGTGGATTTATGGTGCAGACATGGAAATGAAGGGTAATCAGCCAACAGGTTCGTTGATTCCAGTTGTATTCACATCTTATTATAAGAATGAAGATGGAAGCTATTTGACGGATTCTTTTAATGAGGGAACACTTAACTACTATCCTAAGACGGGATATGTTCAATTGGTGAGTGATAAGGCTCAGTGGCCGGCAAGATTTAAAGTACCGATTATGGACGCTATTGGTGGTGGAAACTTTGAACAGGACGCATGGCTCACATTAGATTGGGCTAATGCGAAAAAAACATCGGATGATGTACCAAATGTCCCGATTAAGAACGGATTAAAAGAACTGTTATCAATTGAAAAAACAGCTATTCAGGCAGAGTATACAGCAGATTCATGGGCAAACATGACAAAGGCATACGATGAAGCTGAAAAAATTTATAAAAATGATTCTTCCTCTGAAGAGGAACTGACAAATGCTTATATAAGTTTAAGAACAGCCATAGATAGCCTTGAAAAGGAAAAAGCACCAGAGCTTACAGAGGGTGTCTATACTGCGACTGGAAAAATTGATGATACGGAATATATTACTGATACAAGATTCCTTGTAGGGGAAGATGGAAAAAAATCAGACATATATCTGAAGTCAAAAGATATTCAGCAGTTTGAATATTATGATCTTACATCTCAGGAATATAAAGAGGCTAAACTGATTAAGAATGACAAAGAAGAAGTTGCTGGAATTGAGTTCAGCTTAAATGAGATGGCAAATTCTGTATCTATTAGATATCAGACGGCAGATGGTAAAACTGCACAGGGATTATTAACATTTGTAGATATGTCTAAGCAGGAAGTGAATAAAGATTCCTTAAAAGAAATTATTAATACTGCTCAGGAAAAATTAAAAGACGCTGCAGAAAATCCGGAAAATTATGATTCAAAAGCTGTATCTGCATTACAGACAGCAGTTTCAAATGGAACAGAAGTATTTAAAAATCCGGTTTCTATTCAGAGTGAAGTAGATGAGCAGGTTGATGCAATCAATGTAGCAATTAATAATTTAGCTAAAGTTGCAAGTTTGGATAAACTGAATAAAGCAATTGAAAAAGCTGAAAGTAAAAATGAAGAAGAATATACAGCAACGTCTTACAATACAATGAAAGAATTGCTGAATCAGGCACAGGAATTGGTTAAAAATGAGAGTGCCTCAGTAACAGAAATTGATAAAATGACGTTAGAATTGAATGCTGCTATTAAAGGTCTGGTGAAAAGAGCATCAGATTGGACAGCGTTTGATGAAATGTATGAAAAAGCAACAGGAATTACGAATGATGCAAATTATCCGGGCTGGGATGCATTACAAACAGTAATAGCTGAAGCAAAAGCATTAAAAGAAAATCCAGATGCGACACAGGATAAGGTTGATGCAATGACAAAAACACTGGAAACAGCAATTGCAAATCTTCAGGGATCGGTAGATAAGAGTGAACTGATTAAAATGATTTCTAATGCAAAAGCATTGGATACAAGTGCATATATGCAAAGCAGTGTTGATGCATTTAACGCAGCAATTGATGCAGCACAGGCAGTTGTAAATAATCCGAATGCATCACAAAATGATGTTGATAAACAGATTCTTGCTCTTCAGGCAGCCGCAGATGCTATGTTGGAAAAAGAGAAAGAAAATGTTGTTTACGATGGTGTTTACACAATTGATGGAAAAATGTGGCACGCATCAGCAGACCAGCCGTCTATGGGAAATGCTGCATTATTAAAACCAATGCAGGTAGTTGTTTCAACAGATAAAGAGACTGGAAAAACGACAGCAGTATTGCGTATGGAGTATGCGCCATTAACAACAAGTGGATTTGAAGGTTACTTAGCGGAATTAAATTATTTCCCTGGTTGGGAAGGTGGAAAAACTGGATATGATATGCCAGATGGTGAAACACCAGTTCCAGCAACTGTAGAGTCTTACTATGAAGATACTTACGATTCCTATAATGATCCAAAGACAGGAACAGATAGTAATGTAAAAGGAAAATTATATCCGCATATTATGAACCTGACATTGGATTCACTCGGTGATAGCGAAGTGTGGGTACAGGTTTATGTCCCTGTTATGGAAGCACTTAATACAGGAAGTGGTCGTCAGTATGCAAAGATTCAATTAGACTGGGATAGTAGAAAGCAGATTTCAGGTGTTGAAACAGATAAGTCTAAACTGAAAAAACTGATTGATGAGGCATCAAAACTGGAACAGGGCGAGGCATCTGACGAAAGTTTTGCAGCTTTGCAGAAAATGATCCTTGCAGCAACAGATGTTTATAATAGTATGAATGCCGGACAAGATTCTGTAGATAATTCAGTAAAAGCATTACAGGCAGCTATTGATGCACTGACAAAAGATGAGGTAAAAACAGACAAATCAGAATTAAAGAAAGCGATAAAGGCCGCTGACAGTTATCTGAATAATTCAGACATTACATATTCAGATGCATCAAAGGCATTATTACAGCAGGCTAGAGATGAAGCACAAAAAGTATTTGATGATGAAAATGCATCTCAGACACAGGTAAATAAGTGCATTGATGCAATTAACAAGGCAATCGAATCGTTAGAAACAGTAGGTGCAGATAAAACTGATCTGAAAAAAGCCTTGAAAAATGCAAAAGAATATTTGCAGGAGACATCAAAGTATACAGCAGCATCAATTGAAGCGTTAAAATCTGCATACGACACAGCAAAAGGTGTTTATGATGATGCAAATGCTTCACAGGATGATGTGGATTCACAGGTTCGAGTATTAGAATACCTGATGAATCACATGTCAGAAGTTTCTGAAATAGAAGTAGATAAGAGCGGATTACATGATTTGTTAGTAACGGCGTCAAATTTAGCAGGAAGAGAAGATCTTTATACTAAAGAATCTATTTCAGCATTGAAAAAAGTAATAAAAGCTGCTGAAGAAGTATATGACAATAAAAAGGCAACACAGGATGAAGTGGTTGCACAGTCCAATGAACTTGTTTCTGCTATTATGAATCTGGAAGCAAAACCATCGGATTCCAACAATAATGGAAATAATAATAACGGTGGCAATAATAACGGAGGAAATAACAATAACGGTAATAACAATAATGGAAATAGCAGTGGATTAGATATAAAAAATCTTACGGATGGTGTATATTCCATTACCGGAAATATGGTGAAAATTGATAAGACTACAGCATCTATGTCAGATGCAGCTATCAATCATACAATAAAATTAACCGTTAAAAACGGAAAATATTATATTACATTGAATTTCAATGGACTCACTATTAGCCAGAAACTTGGATATTTAAGCCAGCTCAAATACTTCACAACAGGTTACACACTTGATAAGTATGGTAATCCGCAGGGAACACTTGCGGATGCTACAGTTGACAGCTATCAGAAGAACAGCGATGGCTCACTGGTTTCTGACCAGTACGGAACAAACTATCCAGATGAAGTAACATTCGAATTGATCCCGGAAGCTCTGAAGGATGGATATGTTCCGTTACAGGTATTCGTACCGATTATGGACGCTATCAGCTCTGGTACAGGTACACAGCCAGTATTCCTGAAACTGGATTGGAGCTCATTAAAAGCAACAACAGCTGATGATCCAGATTTCGATAAGAATGACAACAATGGAAATAACAACAATAATAATTCCAACGGAAACAACAACAGCTCTTCTCTTGGAAACGGCTCACTTGGAAATAATACCCTTGGAAGCAATTCTCTTGGAAGCAGCAAACTTGGTTCTTCCTCACTTGGAAGTGGTTCGTCATTGAAGAGTGGAACATCAAGCCTTGGAAGTGGTTCATCATTAAAGAGTGGAACATCAAGCCTTGGATCAGGTTCCAGCCTGAAATCAGCATCCAATGTTAAGACTAATGATGTTGTACAGAACAATACCCTGTGGGCAGCTATCCTTCTTCTCGGAGGAGTCGCTTTACTGGCAGGAATCATGGAGTACAACAAAAATAAAAGAGCAAACGTAAAATAATAAGTAGTGATTTGGCAGACGAACCCTCCCATTCCTTCGGGACTGGGAGTCTGCCAAACTCATTTAACAGGAGATAAGGAATGAAATTAGCAGCGAAAAAAAATAAAATATTGTCTGCCATTATGACTTGTGTGCTTGCCATTACTTTAATGGCAGGCTTTCCTGCTGTTAAGGCTTATGCCGCAAGCGGGACAGTGTATAGCTGTACAATTAACAGATGTTACGCACACCCGGTTACTGGAGTAATCGAAGATTCCGGTGGAGAGAGTTCTTATGCAACAGGACAGGGCATGGTAGAAGGTTGTGTATACAGCAATGGTATCTTGGAAGTATCAGACGATGGAGCTTATTATCTGACAATCCGCATGAGTCTGATGGACTACACCAGTGGACATAGTTTTCAGGTACAGAATGTAGGAGATTCCGGCTGGTCTACACCATCAGAAATCGGTATTACAGGAAATGGTTCAGACAGCAACGGTACAACAGCCGATGTGTGTATGCGTGTGCCAAGTGAAAATTGTATTGTCAGAGGCGAGATGTATGTAGAGCCGATGGGAAGAAATGTTATTTTCTATCTGTATCCGAGTGACTACAGCGAGGGTAACAATACCGATATGAACGCAACTATGGTAACAGAAAGCTCGAATGGAACAGCGGCAGAGTCCGGTGGTTCTGGTTCAGTAGATAATTCAGGTTCTACTTCAAGTGGAAACAGCAGTTTGGGTTCTGGTAATTCTTCTCTTCAGAGTTCCGGCTCATCTGATAAAAGCAGTTCTTCCAGCTCATCAAAGAAACTGGAAAGCAGTATCAAGGAAGCAGCAAAACCGAGTAGTGATTCTTCTTCACTGGATACAGAAAATCCAGTAAATTCTTCAGAAGGATTAAGTCTTTCTACTGCGAAAGATGGAACAAGTGACAGCGATTCCGATAGCGGAAATACTTCTTCCGGCAACCGGATTTTCCAGATTGCATTGGCAGTTGTAGTAACAGGTCTGATTCTGCTTGGAGCAGTATCCGGAGTGATTTATTTCTTCCGTAAGAACTGGAAACGTTGGGGAGGTGCAGAGGACGATGATGAATAGGCGTTTGAAAAAAGCATCGGCCGTTCTCCTTGCAATGACCATGATTTTTTCTCTGGCAGGTTGTGTAGACCAGAGTCAGGGAAAGAAAAGCAGTGATTCTGCTACGCAGACAGAGAGCAGTACAGATGAGACAGCCAGCAGTAAGACGGCAGATAAAAAGACTTCTGACAGCAAATCGGACAAGGATTCTTCCGATGAAGATGCCAAGTCTCTCTTAGAGATTGATGATCCGGAAGAAAAGGCAGCCGTAGAAGCAGCCAAGAAAAAAGTACAGGCAATGAAAGAAAGCCCAAGAATCATAGCGACTTCTCCGGCAACCGCAGATATCTGTGACAAGCTGGAACTGGATCTGGTTGGTGTTTGCAGCAGTACCGTGTCCACAATTCCAGACAGATACAAAGATGTGGAAACCGTGGGAACAGCCATGAGTCCGGATATGGAGATTGTATCCTCACTTAATCCAGACTGGATTTTAAGTCCGGTGTCATTGCAGAGTGATCTGCAGCCGAAATATGAAGCAATCGATACAGACTGGGCGTTTTTGAATCTTAGAAGTGTGCCGGGTATGTACCGTTCCATTCAGGAATTGGGTGAGATTTTCGACAGAGAAGATCAGGCACAGAAACTGGTGGACGAATTTACTGAATTTTACGATGACTATAAGAAAAAGAATGAAGGAAAAGACCATCCGAAGGTTATGATCCTGATGGGACTTCCTGGCTCTTATATTATCGCAACACCGAATTCCTATGTGGGAAGTCTGGTGGAACTGGCAGGCGGAGAGAATGTATACTCTGACACCGATCAGGAATTTTTGACCGTAAATACTGAAGACATGAAAACCAAAGAGCCGGATATTATCTTACGTGCCGCACATGCACTGCCGGATCAGGTGGTAGAGATGTTCAATAAAGATTTTGCGGAGAATGACATCTGGCAGCATTTCGATGCGGTGAAAAACGGCAGAGTTTATGACCTTACTTATGAATATTTCGGTATGAGTGCTACGTTTAAATATCCAGAGGCACTGGAAGAATTACAGCCGATTCTTTATCCGGAAAGTGATGAAGATACAGCAAAAGCAAAAGAAGCCAGTGACAATGCACAGAAGAAAGCAAAGGATTCTGACGCAACTGAGAAATACAACGAACAGCAGAGCAAGTAGAAAGGAGAGGGCAGATGAAAGAGACAGAATTAAAAAATACTTCTGAGACTTCCGAAATGGAAGTCCAGAACCTCTCCGGTCAGGATAAAGCAAGAAAGCATCGGAAAACAGCAAAAGCAGCAATTTCCTTTATTGTAATGATCGTATTACTGGTTGCATTATTCTTTGCGGCAGTGAATATCGGAAGCCTGAAAGTCAGCTTCCCGGAACTACTGAAAGGATTATTTGTAAAGTACAATGAAGACGTGGCAACAATCTATGACTTACGATTCCCACGAATTGTAATCTCCATGTTAGCCGGAGCTGCGATAGCGGTATCGGGTGTGTTATTTCAGGCGGTATTAAAAAATCCACTTGCCGATCCGGGAATCATCGGTATTTCCAGTGGAGCAAGTTTTGCGGCGGTACTCATTACCGCATTTGCACCGACTTTATTTTTCTTCACTCCATTATTTGCATTTCTTGGTGGTGTGATTGCATTTGTCTTAGTTTACAGCCTGTCATGGAAAGGGGGATTAAGTCCCTTAAGAATCATCCTTGTCGGTGTGGCAGTCGATGCAATGTTCACCGGATTATCCAGTGCGTTGAATTCAATGAATGGCGGAAACATGTCTGGCGTGGCAGCCATCGTCAATGGTAATATCACAATGAAAACGTGGGATGATGTGAAAACCTTAGTACCGTATGTAATTGTCGGACTGGTTCTGGCACTGATTATGACGAAGATGTGTAATCTGTTAGCACTGGAAGATAAGACAGCACGAAGCCTTGGAATCAATGTCAATGCAATGCGTATCGTGATTTCACTGATAGCAGTATTGCTTGCAAGTATTTCCACAGCAGTAGCCGGAGTGATTAGTTTCTTAGGACTGATTGTTCCGCATATCGGAAGAATTTTAGTAGGAAGCGACCACAAGGCATTAGTTCCATTTAGTGCTTTGTTCGGAGCGTTTACGTTCCTGCTGGCAGATACCATCGGAAGAACGATAGCTGCTCCGTATGAGGTATCCGCATCCATCATTATGAGTGTGGTCGGAGGCCCATTCTTCATCATTCTGTTAAGGAGGTCTAAGAAGTATGCGAAGTAAAGAAAAGAATATGGATTTGACTTCTACAGAGAATGAAGCAGCAAAGAAAGTGAAAAAAGCGGATAAGTGGGCAGACAAGCCTGCGATGGAAGTTAGAGATCTGCACTTTTCCTATGGAAAAAATAAAGTCTTAAAGGGCGTATCCCTGAAGATTGAAGAAGGTAAAATCACAACGATTATGGGAGCAAACGGATGTGGAAAATCTACATTGTTTTCCCTGATGACGAAAAACTTATATCCGAGAAAGGGAAATATTTTCCTCAAAGGAAAGAATATCCAGAACCTGAATTTAAAAGAATTTGCCAGAAAGGTTGCGATTGTTCAGCAGTATAACAGTGCATCAGACGATATCACTGTTGAGAATCTGGTGGCATTCGGAAGAACCCCACATAAGAAAATGATGCAGGGAGACAGTGCCGAAGATGAGCGTATGATCCAGTGGGCATTGGAAGTAACCAATCTGACAGAATATCGTGACAGAGAAGTGTCAAGACTTTCCGGTGGACAGCGTCAGCGTGTATGGATTGCAATGGCACTTTGTCAGGGAACAAAGACGCTGTTCCTCGATGAGCCGACTACCTATTTGGATATCCGGTATCAGATTGAGATCCTGCAACTGGTGAAAAAACTCAATCAGGAATTTGGAATAACCATCATCATGGTACTGCACGACATCAATCAGGCAATCGCATATTCAGATAATGTCATCGGTATGAAAGATGGAAAAGTGCTGGTGGAAGGTGATCCGGAAGAAGTGATTACGGAAGAGAGCATCCGGGAGCTGTATGGCATTGAACTTGGTGTGACAAGGGTTGATGGCAGAAAATTTGTATTGGCGGTGTAAGAAGATGAAAAATCCTTTAAAAATAGTATGGATCGTGCTTGGATTTCTTTGCCTGGGACTTGGTACGGTAGGAATTGTACTTCCTATCCTGCCAACCGTTCCATTTTATATGGCAACACTGTTTTGCTTTGCAAAGAGTTCCAAGAAGCTGCACGACTGGTTCGTAGGAACGAATCTTTATAAGAAACATCTGGACAGTTTTGTTCAGAAAAGAGCCATGACAATAGGAACAAAATGTAAGATTATCGGAATGGTAACGGTAGTCATGGCAATCGGCTTTATCTGCATGAAGAATGTACCAATCGGAAGAATCTGTATCGCAATTGTGTGGGTATGCCACTTGTTATACTTCTTCCTGAGAGTGAAAACATTAAAGCCGGGAGAAGAGTTACTGGATGGTGCAGAAGCGGAATAGCAAGATGAATAAAACCGAAAAGAAACGGCAAAAAGAACAGTATGTCGTAGAAGAAATGATCCGGCTGTACTGCCGGAAAAATCATCCGAAAGAAGACAGGCAGGCAGGGCAGATTTGTCCTGTCTGTCAGGAACTTTTGGATTATGCAAGACTTCGAAGTGAAAAGTGTCCTTTTATGAAAGAAAAAACGTTCTGTGCGAACTGTAAGGTGCATTGTTATAAGCCAAAGATGAGAGAACAGATCAGGCAGGTTATGCGTTTTTCAGGACCAAGGATGTTATTATACCATCCAGTTCTTGCAGTATGGCATCTGGTATGCAGTAAAAAAGAATCGAAGAAAGAAACAAAAGGGTAAGATTTTTATGATTAAAACAAGACTGGTGGGGCTGTTGTCCCACGCAAAAAAGTATATCGTGTATACGATTTTGTGGCAGTGGGCAGCCCTCCTGTCGCAGGTATTGGCAGTCTTTTCTATCGCAGATTTACTGGAACGGGTAGTATACCGGGCAGTAACCGTACCGATCATTGAGCGGACAATACTGATTTTAGTTCTGGTTGTGGTGATCCGATTTATCTGTGAACGGATGGGAGCAAGGTCTTCCTATTTGGCGTGTGTGGATGTAAAACGGATTCTGCGGGAAAAGATTTATGAGAAAATGTTAAAGCTGGGAGCTTCCTACAGTGAGCAGGTATCCTCTTCGGAGGTCGTACAGGTGTCAACTGAGGGTGTGGAGCAGTTGGAAACATACTTTGGAAAATATCTTCCACAATTATTTTACAGCCTGATCGCACCACTGACCTTATTTATCATTCTTTGCAGAGTGAGTCTGAAAGCGAGTGTCATCCTGCTGATCTGTGTACCGCTGATTCCGATTTCTATCGTGGTGGTACAGAAGATTGCAAAGAAATTACTGAATAAGTATTGGAGCATCTATACTGGACTGGGAGATTCGTTCCTTGAGAATTTACAGGGACTTACCACACTGAAGATTTATCAGGCAGACCAGCAGAAAGCAGACGAGATGGATGTGGAATCCCAGAACTTCCGTAAGATTACGATGAAGGTGCTGACCATGCAGCTCAATTCCACCAGTGTGATGGATATTGTGGCGTATGGTGGAGCTGCGATCGGTATGGCGGTTGCGGTATCTGAATTCTTAAAAGGAAATATCAGTGTAGCAGGAACGTTATGTATCGTTCTGCTTGCCAGCGAGTTTTTCCTGCCGCTCAGACTGCTTGGTTCATTCTTCCATATCGCAATGAATGGTATGGCAGCGAGTGATAAGATTTTCAAGATTTTAGATTTGCCGGAACCACAGGCTGGAGAAAAAACACTGCCGGAGGTCGCGTTAGATGTTACATTAAAAGATGTACACTTTTCTTATGAAGAGGACAGAGAGATTTTAAAAGGAATAGGCTTAAATCTTCCGGCAGGAAGTTTTGTATCACTGGTTGGTGAATCCGGATGTGGTAAGAGTACGATTGCCGGAATCCTTGCAGCAAAGAACCGGGGGTATAACGGAGAAATCACCATCGGTGGCGTACCGCTTAATGAAGTGAATGAAACCAATCTGATGCAGAGGGTTGTTCTGGTTCGCCATAACAGCTACCTGTTCAAAGGTACAGTAGAAGAAAATCTGAAGATGGCAAAACCGGACGCAACGAAAGAAGAGATGGAAGCTGTCCTTCAGAAAGTCAATCTCTTAGGGTTCTTACAGACACAGGATGGATTACAGACACAGTTATTAGAAAAAGCAAGCAACCTGTCCGGCGGTCAGTGTCAGAGACTGGTGATTGCCAGAGCATTGCTTCGGACAGACAGTGCAGTTTATATTTTCGATGAAGCCGCATCCAATATCGATGTGGAAAGTGAAGAACTGATCATGAATGTGATTCACGAACTGGCAAAGACAAAGACGGTGCTTCTGATTTCCCACAGACTGGCAAATGTTGTGAAGTCTGACAAGATTTATTTCTTAAAAGACGGAGAAATCAAAGAAAGCGGAAAGCATGACGAACTGATGAGCCGGAATGGTGCGTACAGACATCTGTATGAAAGCCAGATGGCGTTGGAAAACTATGGAAAAGGAGGAGTGGCATAATGAGTGAAAATACGAATACAACAAAACGCAGAAGTGCCCTCCAGATCATGGGAAGTCTGATTGGGTTAGTAAAACCCCTGCTCCATATCATGCTGGCAGCGATTATCCTTGGAACATTAGGTTACTTGTGTGCAATCTTCCTGACAATACTGGCAGGACAGGTCATCGTGCATGGACTTCTGACAGGAGTAGCCGGAATGATTGTTCCGGTGGACAATATGTGGCTGGTATTTACTCCAGTAAAAACGATTATCACAGTCATGATCGTCATTGCAGTGCTTCGTGGAATCCTGCATTATGTGGAACAGTATTGTAATCATTTTATCGCATTTAAGCTGTTGGCAATCATCCGCCATAAAGTGTTTGCAGCACTGAGAAAACTCTGCCCGGCAAAACTGGAAGGACGGGACAAGGGAAATCTGATCTCGATTATTACAACCGATATCGAATTACTGGAAGTGTTCTATGCACATACCATTTCTCCGATTGCGATTGCAACACTGACCTCAATTATTATGGTGATTTTTATCGGAAGATATCACTGGCTGGCAGGTCTGCTTGCACTGGCAGCTTATCTGATTGTCGGAGTAGCCATCCCGATGTGGAATGGAAAACGTGGCAGCCAGAAGGGAATGGAATTTCGGACAAACTTCGGAGAACTGAACAGCTTTGTTCTGGACTCTTTACGAGGATTGGACGAGACCATCCAGTACGGACAGGGTGAAAAGAGAAAAGAGCAGATGTCTGAGCGTTCCAAAAATCTTGCAGGAATGCAGGAGTCATTAAGCAAAATGGAAGGCTCACAGCGTTCATTTACGAACATGGTTATCCTGCTTGCATCCTTTGGAATGCTGGTACTGACAATCTGGCTGTACGACAAAGGTGCGATGGGATTCGAGGGAATCTTAACCTGTACCATCGCAATGATGGGTTCTTTCGGACCGGTAGTAGCATTATCAAGCCTTTCCAATAACCTGAACCAGACACTGGCAAGTGGTGAGCGTGTTCTTTCTCTTCTGGAAGAGACACCGCTTGTGGAAGAGATTCCGGGTGACGTGGAAACTTCCGGTGCAGAGAGCATGGAACATGGATTTACAGAAGCAGAGGCAGAGAACGTAACATTTGCTTACGGTGAGGAAGTTATTTTAGATAACTATTCACTGAAATTACAACCGGGTAAAATCACAGGGATTCATGGTGCGAGCGGTTCCGGAAAATCTACACTCTTAAAACTGTTGATGCGGTTCTGGGATGTGCAGGATGGAAGTGTATCGGTAGACGGTACAGATGTCCGCAAGATTCCAACCAAGCATTTAAGAGATATGGAAAGTTATGTTACGCAGGAAACACACCTGTTCCATGATTCCATTGCAAACAACATTGCCATCGCAAAGCCGGGAGCATCCAGAGAAGAGATTATGGAAGCCGCAAAGAAAGCATCTATCCATGATTTCATTATGACACTTCCGAAAGGATATGATACAGAAGTCGGAGAACTGGGTGATACGCTGTCCGGTGGTGAAAAACAGAGAATCGGAATTGCAAGAGCATTTCTCCATGAATGCCCCCTCATTCTACTCGATGAGCCTACATCGAACCTCGATTCTTTAAATGAGGGAATTATCTTAAAATCATTGAAAGAATCGGCCAAGAAGAAAACAGTTGTCCTGGTATCCCACAGAGTATCCACAATGAACGTGGCAGATGTGGTATATGAAATGGAGAACGGCAGAATTTCTTAACAGCAGGAATGCAGAAGAAATACTTTCCAAAAGGGGATAAAGTAGTATATGAAAATTGGAGAATCCAAAGAAGATTATCTGGAAGCGGCGTATGTATTGAAACGTCAGAAAGGATATGTTCGTAATTCTATGCTTAGTGATTATCTGAACTATTCCAAAGCGAGTGTTTCAGTTGCAGTACGTGGACTGCTGGCAGATGGATATGTAATAAAAGACCGATATGGCAGCATTGAACTGACAGAAGAAGGAAGAAAGATTGCAAAAAAAATCTATGCAAGGCATGTGCTTTTAGAAGAATTTTTACGACGAATAGGAGTATCTTCGGAAACTGCAAATCATGATGCGTGTCGGATGGAACATACAATCAGCGAAGAATCTTATAAAAAGATTCAAGAATTGGTACGGAAGATGAAGGAAGAGAATACGTTAAACGAAGAAATGAAATTAACGAATTAAATCAAAAACAGGAAAGGCGGTGGAGAGATTTCACTGCCTTTTCTGCTTTAAAAATGAAGTAACATAAGAAAAGGGATACAAATGAAAAAAGTATTGATTGCTGCGGATGAGGTAGATAAGTGGAGTCAACTTTGTGAAGGGTTAAAAAATGAGTGGGAATGTACGACCGTTAATCTGGATGTGTTTGAAAAATTCCATACCATAGCGGTCTATGACGCAGTATTGATGCTTGTGAGAAATGATAACGGAAAGCTGGGCAGGCTGATTTGGGAAGTCCGGCAGTACAGCAGGGCTCCGATTATTGTAGTGATACCGGGGATTCAGGCGGTAAAAAAGTATATCGAATGGGGTGCAGACCTGGTATTTCCACATCCTTCGGTCAGCTTGATCAACACGTACCTGTATGCATTACTCAGACGTTCCGATATCACATGGAACACTGGAAGAAAAAGAGAAAAGCAGGAGATCATAAGGAAAGGAAAACTTCTAATTGACTGCCGTTATCATACTGTTTACTGGGGGAAGCATGAGCTTGCAACCCTAAATGAGCGAGAAAAGGCATTCCTGTATCTGCTGGCAGAATCCTCCAGACAGGTAGTTACCCATGAGATTATCTTTGAACAGTTATGGAAAGAACCGTATGAAGATGACTCTGCCAATATGATCTGGTGTTTTGTACGCAGACTCCGCAAAAAAATGGAAAAGACAGAACCGGAGGCTGCAAAGATAATTCAGAGTATACGAAAGGTGGGATATTATTTAGATATAGACAGACATTGAGCAAAATGTAGAAAAATGTCGAATTATGCGAAAAGTGACTGGCAGATGACTGTTACATTACACAGTTCTGACAGTCTTTTTCTATATACTTCTTTTTGTGGTGTTTTAGTAAGGCATGACAAGGAGAAGAGTTATATTTGCATCAATGGAAGTCCTTAAAAAAACAAAAGAGTAAGGGAAAAAGAAGTGCTGTAATCGAAGAGGTTGCAGCATTTTTTTATTCGACATTTTTCGAACATTATAACGTACATATCCGGTCACCGCCATGCTCCGATTTGATTTCTATACCAAAAATCAGATCGGAGGAAAGCTAAATGGCTTATAACAAGACAAGTGAAGAACGAAAGTGGAATTATTGGAAAGAACAGGAAGAAAAGAAACTGCGTGAACTGGGAATGGAAGAAGAGAAGATCCAAAAGTTGCGCCAGATGGACAGGGAAGATTTTCTGGAAGAGCGCAGATACCGGGAACATCTGGATGAAATGATGCAGGATATGGATTCCATAAAACAAAGGGACAGAGGACGGTTTGCACAGGATATCCGAGAACTTTTAGACAACATTGGAGACCGACGGATCTATGAATTATTAAAGGGCACAGAACATCAGACATTAGAGATACTTTTGCTTAGTACATGGGGATATTCAGGAAGAGAGATTGCCAAAATTATGGGAATGGCAGAACAGACCGTTTATACCAAAAGAAACCGTTTAAGAAAAAAATTAAATAATTTGTCGAAAATTGAATAATAACAGCATTTTTCATCGGCTATTTAATAGGCAGGTAAATTTTGCCAGTGTACTTTGCTACGAAAATAAAACTCGTAGCCAAAAACTGAACCTTGACAACAAATGTTTTCAACAATTATGAAAGCATCACTATAAAGCAGTCACAGTATTGGCTGCCTGTAGTGAGAGATTGATCGTATTTAAGAAAGGCTAGCTTTGAGCTTCCACATGATAACCATGTTTTTCCAATTCCCGTATATAACGAGAAAGCTGTTTTTGTTCACAGTGCTTACGTCTTGTTTCAAAACAGGATTCGTCAAATAGAGTTCCTTGTTTTAACATTGTGTAGATGATGACAAGAAGTTTTCGGGCAAGTGCGACAATCGCTTTTTTGGCTCCTTTTTTCTGTTTGATTCTCCAGTACCATGCCGAAAGATAAGTGTTGCGTTTCCCTGCAATCACCCAGGCAATTTCGCAGAGCATACTTTTTATGTAAGGATTGCCTTTTGTGACAGAGGTGCTTTTTCGTTTTCCAGCACTTTCGTTATTACCTGGGCACAAACCGGCCCATGAGCAGATGTGTTCCGCAGTTTTAAACGGCTTCATATCAATACCGATTTCAGCAATAATTGCACAGGAAGCAGTTGTGCTTATTCCATAGATGCTATTCAACTGCTCAACCTGCAGGGCAAATGGAGCCATATCTTCCTCGAGACTCGTTTCAATTTCAGCAAGATGTTTCTTTAAAGAATCATAATGAGTCATGAGAATCCTTAAAAATGCCTTTTGGTGTTCTGACAGTGTTCCGTTCACGGACATGAGAATTTCATCAATACGGTTTCTGGTCTTGGTTTTGAGACAAGAATCTAAAGCAGTTTTATCAATCTGCCCATGTTCAATTAAATGCAGAATGATGTTTCTACCCGAAGCGCCAAAAATATCAGAAATAAAGGATGATAGACGGAAGCCGGAACTTTGTAAAAATTTCTCAATCCTGTTCTTCTGTGACGTAATATCGCGGATGACACTCTTACGGTAACGATTTAGATCGCGGAATTCCCGAATTTTTTTTTCGGGAATAAAACTTCCGTTCAAAAGTCCGGCGCGAAGCAAGGTGGAAATCCATTCGGAATCCCGCATATCGGTCTTTTTGCCAGGAACATTTTTCATATGGCGTGCATTTACAACAAGCAGGGTAATGTCACCAGAGAAAGCATCCTCCAGTATTTCATAAATCGGCATCCAATAGATACCGGTGCTTTCCATAGCTACATGATGGCAGTTTTTAGAAACGATCCAATTCCGTAATGCTATCATATCCGGAATCAATGTAGAAAACTCACGGATTTCAGAACGGGTTGGCTTGCCCAGAGGACCAGTCAGGATACATGCAACAATTTTTTCTTTGTGGACATCCAGTCCACAGGAAATTTCCAGAAGGTCTTTCATACAGAACAACTCCTTTACTATAGAATTGGCAGGAGATTTGCCCGAGATAATACGGACTTTGCTACTCGTGCTATTCATAAAAGGTGCGACAATATGCTGTGCTCAAGGGCAAATCATTTACGTTGACAAACGGGGTGCAAATCCTCCAAGGTGCAATCAAACTTAATCCTGCCTAAGACTATTGTAAGGCAAAAAGAGAAGTGAAAAAAGTAGTGGAGTCAGTATCCTATTTTCATTATAGGCTGAGATAAGCTTTCATGATTCGTTGACAATCCTATACCAGCATTACAGGTACGTTCCCGTAAGTAGAAGCGTGTTAGGAAGGCGCGAGGACAAATGAAAATGACAGGAAAGAATATAAAAAATTCTTTGCTGGTGTTTTTGTTTCGAGCGAATCCACTTTAACTGAAACAGGACCGTGGCGGTCTTTTGCGAGGATCACTTACGAGGGGATAATGATACATAGGAACTGCCAGTGAGCAGGGGATGGACTTTGGGTTGTAATCAGCAAGACCTTTAGAAAATCCATGAGTGGTGCAATGCCAAGCATCCGCCTGTAATGTTCCCGTAAGGCAATGGGGGAGTCGAGGACAAATACAACGCCAAAAAACAAAAGTATAAGAAATCAAGGAAGAATGTGTCGTTGATATCAGATACATGCGGCTGTAGGGAGAAATCCTTTACAGCCGTATTGATGTGGTATCAGCACGCATATCAGGTAACAAATTATGTATTACACAAAAGAATATTTAAAAAGAGCGCATCGTGAAATTGATACAATCTTTCGTGTGCTGTTTCCAGAACATGGAATGGCAGTAAGGGAAGAACAGATTATGTTATGCCACGAAATGCTGGATAACCTGCTGGGAAGAAATATAGCACTGTGTGACGCAGGTGTCGGTATCGGGAAAACGTATGCCTATCTGGTGGCCTGTGTTCTGATGAGAAAATATTCTCTCCTTGCAGAAGGATGTTCCCCTTATGAGCAGCGTCCGATCGTGATATCCACTTCCAGCATTACACTCCAGAAAGCAATTCTTACAGAATATATCCCTTTTCTCTCCCGGATTCTTCAGGAGAACGGGACAATTCAGGCGCCGATCAAAGCTGTCATCCGAAAGGGAAAAGAGCATTTTGTCTGTGATGAGAGATTAGCGCAACGAATCGTTGCAATCAAAGAGAAAAATAAAAATGCATTGCAGAAAGAAGCACTGCTGTCGCTGAAAGAACACTACGATATGGATGAAGTGTCCGGATTAAGTGGATTTGACAGAAGGCTGGTAAGCGTACCAAAGTTCTGCTCAAGGGAATGCCCGAAAAAAGGTTCCTGCAGGTATCAGCAGTATCTGGAACATTCCAGAGATGATGAAATGCTCATCCAGATCTGCAACCATAATTATCTGCTGGCAGATGGCTATCACAGACTGCAGGATTACCGTCCGTTACTAAAAGACTACCGGGCATTGATCGTAGATGAAGCACACAAACTGCCGGATGCGGCAAAGCAGATGTTCGGGAAGAGCCTGTGTTATGATGATATCCGGGAGATCTGCTTTTATCTTGGAAAAGAATATCAGGGCCCGGAGATAAGAAAACTGTCTGGGACGATCCGGATGGTGCTGGATGTGA